>ERZ824473.98-NODE-98-length-158945-cov-13.491006_pt1 | contig 158945 bp, 140 predicted proteins | sample MGYA00519874_ERZ824473 | MGnify/ENA primary metagenome ERZ824473 (study PRJEB31778, sample SAMEA3449151) | human gut metagenome | biome: human gut; feature: human-associated habitat; material: faeces | place: United Kingdom | collected 2010/2012 ...
CCCGCCTGCTCCAGATACGTCTTCAGCTCGGCGTCCTTGTAGATGGTCATGCCGCCGATGATCTCCGTCCACTTCTTGTCCTTGTCCGTATCGCCGTTGCTTTCGTTGCAGATGAGTAATGTCCCACCGGGCTTCAGCACCCGGTAAACCTCCCGGAAGCACTGCGGCAGATCGGGCCAGAAATAGACGGTTTCAAAGGCCGTTACCGCATCGAACCAGTCGCCTGCAAAGATCATATCCGCCACGCTGCCTTGCAGAACGGTGCAGCGGCCCTCCGCTATGGCGGCCTCGTTGACCTTTTGGGATTTCTCCACACTGACGGGGGAATAGTCAATGCCCTTGACAATACCCTCCGGGCATTTTTTCAGAAGTCTCTTGATGTTCGCCCCTCCGCCGCAGCCGCAGTCCAGCACCTTGGCGTCCAGAGTAAGCTCCAAAAAGCGAAGTCCCCACCGTGCCACAGGACTGTGCCCCAGGTTCATCATGGCGACCATGATTTTCCCGCCAAGCCCCACAGGCTTTCTGGTGTTCTCAAAAAATGACATCTTATCACACCTCCGATTTCACACATTCCGCATAGGTCAGCGGGAAGGACGCCTTTAGAACAGCGCTTTTCCGCACCGCCCAGCCATTCTGACTTAGAAAACGCAGGTATTCCGCGTTGGTCCACTTGCTACGGAGAGGGAAGCCTGCCATCCTCATAAAAAATGCCCTGACCATGCCGGAAAACGAGTTTCCGGCATGGGTGAAGGTCGGCGCAATCAACACGCCGCCATCCTTCAGCACCCGGCGAATCTCGGCAAGGGCCTTCTCCGGCTGCGGCACGATGTGCAGTGCGTTGGACACGATCACTACGTCGAAGGACTCCTCCGCATAGGGCAGGCGGAACATATCCTGCACGGAGAAGTGCAGCTTGGCAGAGTGGGTATCTCGCTTTGCCTCAGCGATCATCTCCGCAGAGGCGTCCGTCGCCTCGATGTGTGCCGCCGCGTTCACGATGTGCTTTGCAATCAATCCCGTGCCGGTAGCAAGCTCCAGCACAGTCTTGTGCCGCACGACCGGCCGGATCAGCTCATACATCTCGTCATACGCCGCCCGATCCTTTCGCATAAAGCGGTCGTAACGTCCGGCATTTTTGTCCCAGAAATTCTTGTGTTCCTGCATCGCTATCATTCCTTTCAATGTTAGATTAACCTAAACGATGCGTGCATCCGAGAGGTTAGATGACACTAACCGTTGTGCCTTGGAAAAGCCGCATCTCTGCGGCCTTCCGCTTATTTAAATAACTCCCTGCAAGCACCGTACACCAGCGTTTCCAGCACCTGCGGGTACAGTTCCCCAATCTGCTCCTTGTGGGAGACGGTGAGAATCAGTCCCCGCACCGTAGCGGCAGCCAAAGAGATGCCGCAACTCGGCACAAGGTCATATTTTTCCAGAAGCTGACGGATGTGCGTCTCGTCATCGTGGTAATGGATGTTTTTGATGTCATCCGGCAGTCTCTGCAAAAGCAGCTTCGCATCGTTTTCAATGAAAACCATGTCGCCGGTATCGGACAGCCGCCGGCAGACGGCAAGAACCGCCTTTGCCGCACGCTCCGACGGTGGCAAGCCGTATGCTTCGCTCAGTGCATGGTCAGCCACCCCGTAAAGCTCGGAGTGAATACTTTCCAGAACCGCGAAGAAGGCCATCTCCTTGGACTCGTAGAATTTATAGAATGAGCCTTTCGCGATGCCGACCGCCTTCGTCAACTGATCCACGGAGGTTTTCTTCATCCCCAGCGTGACGGCGCAGCGTCTTGTTTCCTTCAGCAGCGCCTTGCGGAGCTGTTCTGTTTCATAGTCGGTAAAAGCCAAGCTCGTTCACCATCCAAATGACCATTTCGGTTCTTCTGGTCATATTATACTGCGTTTTTTCTGGTTTGCAAGAGGTGCGGGGAAAAACATACGCATTTTAACAAAAAATTATTTTCCCTTAACACATTATTTCATGAAGGCGCTCCTCTTCCTTTGGCAAAGAACTGCACCCCCCTAAAATCAAAAATGCACCCCCCTCCAAACCGTAATTGCACCCCCTTAACGGGTTTCTATCAAAATTAGAGTCATTTGCCACAGGAGAGCTATACGAATACCCTGCGGCGATGGAGAAATCCTCATCGCAGATTTTGGTATCGTGTTGCTCTGTCCGCTGCCACGCGGATAAAAATAAGCAGTCGTTTTGTACGACTGCTTATTTTTTATACACTCCTGCGCAGGTGCCAAATCGGCGGCTGCGTTTTTTGTTTTTCTACACCGCATAGCGTAATAATCTTCCGATTTCAAGAAAAAACTTAGAATTACTGGTATGGAGTTTGATTGATCGGCAATTTACTATTCATCCCGTGCTCCTCACTTTCTTCAATCAAGTATATTTCCGTCCGTGGAAATGGTCACGACCTGCCACGGAATGAGTTTTCCGCTGTTCTGCAAAGCGGTTTTCGCCGCGTGCTCCAGTCCTCCGCAGCAGGGGACCTCCATGCGCACAATGGTCACGCTCTTGATGTTGTTATTGCGGATGATCTCGGTTAGCTTCTCGGAATAGTCCACGCTGTCGAGCTTTGGGCAGCCAACCAGCGTGATATGCCCCTTGATGAACCGCTCATGGAATGCGGCATAGGCGTAGGCCGTGCAGTCTGCCGCGATGAGCAGCTTTGCACCGTCAAAATACGGTGCGTTCACGGGAACGAGCTTTATCTGCACCGGCCACTGGGAAAGACGGCTTTGCGCCTTAACAGGAGCAGCCTTGACATCTGCCGACTCCGCGTGCCGGATCGTTTTCATCCGTGTTCCGGGGCAGCCGCCGTGAAGGCGCATCCCCTCCTGCTGCATCTTCTTCTGCTTGTTGGCGAGCACCGCCGCCTCATCATAGGACGCCGCCTCACGCTCCACGAAGGAGATCGCGCCGGTGGGGCATGCGGGCAGGCAGTCGCCCAAACCGTCACAGTAATCGTCCCTCATCAATTGTGCTTTTCCGTTCACCATGGCGATAGCGCCCTCATGGCAAGCGGCGGCACAGGCTCCGCAGCCGTTGCATTTATCATGATTGATCTCGATGATTCTCCGTTTCATTGCAATACCTCCTTGCTTTTGTGGCTCGATTATAATATAATCAAATCAACAAGTCGGTTGAATTTTAAACTAAAGAAGATTTTTATGAAAGAATTTTTTTCCGTTATCCGCTCCGCCCCGCTATTCTCCGGCATCTCCGAGGAGGAGCTGACGGTGATGCTCTCCTGCCTTAGAGCCGAAAAAAGGGTCTTCCCGAAAGGAGCCTTTGTTCTGCGTGCCGGCGACACGGCGGACTCGATCGGCCTTGTTCTGTCAGGAACCGTGCTGGTCATACAGGAGGACATTTGGGGAAACCGCAATATTCTTTCCAAAGCAGGGCTGGGGCAGACCTTTGCCGCCGCATATGCCTGCGCTATCGGTTCCAGGCTGAATGTGAGCGTCATAGCGGAAACGCCTGTCACCGTAATATTTCTGAATGTAAAGCGCATTTTGAACGTGTGTCCGTCCGCCTGTTCGCACCACAGTCGGATCATCCGGAATCTTCTCGGCGAGCTTGCCGAGAAAAATCTGCGGTTCAACGAGAAACTCACGCACATGGGGCAGCGCACAACTCGGTCAAAAATCATGTCCTACCTTTCCGCAGAAGCGCAGCGGCTCGGGAAATACGAATTTGACGTCCCGTTTTCAAGGCAGCAGCTTGCGGATTATCTCGGTGTCGAGCGCAGCGGGCTATCGCTGGAGCTTGGAAAGATGCGCAGCGAGGGGCTGCTTGATTTCCGCAAGAGCCATTTTGTTTTGAAGGTGTAAAATGCAAATCAGCCATAGCAAGATCTTTTAGTCCTGCTATGGCTGATTTATTTGAGATAGTTTCTGCATTCATCGCACATAAGACTTAGTGCGTCCCTGTCTTTCTCTTTGACCAGTTTCTCATCCCGCACAGCTCTCGTGGCGATCAGGAACAAGTCATAACACTCGTCTTCACCAACGACTCTGTGGTAAAATGGACATTCCCAGCTTCTCACTTCTTCCATAGCTTTTTTGCCCCTTTCAATCCTCCAACATTTTCAAGCGATTTTTTATGATCTCGCTCACTTCCCAATACGCAAGCGCGCGGCCTGCTTTAAACAAGTCGCCTTTATCCTCGTCGCTCTCCTGCTGAGCTTCGGCATAGCGTTCGTTTATGGTATCAAATATCATGTTATATACCATTTCTTTATATGCAATTTCATAGACATCTTCCATAATCCTTCTCCCCCCTTTCGTGCTGCCTTACGCCGGCCTCAGTATATTTCTTCTCCCTGCGAATATGCGGTCTGTGCTTCATTCAGGCTCATACGGTTCGCCCCACCACCATAGTCGGGGCGCTCGTTCTGAAGCGGGTCATTCTCCCAGCCGCACACTCTGCATACACCGTAGAATCCAACGATCGATTTACCGCAGCAGGCGCACACGCGCGGACGGAAAAACTCAATCTCACCCAAATCCACTTCAGGATACTTTTTGCACTCTTCGCACATTGCGTTCAGCGAACCGCAATCCTCTTCCCTGACGAGTTCGGGGGCTTCGAACATCCGCATTGCGACCAGATGCAGGTCATAACACTCGTCTTCGCCAACGACTCTATGGTAAAATGGACATTCCCACTGTCCGGTTTCCTCCACCGTCTTCGCCTCTCAATCATTCACAAGCTCAAACAGCTCCGGCGGATACAGATAATCCTCCCCGCTGTCGTCAACTATTCTGTACCAGTCCCTTTCAACGGACAGCACCTCATAGACCTTCCCGTTCGTAAGGACAAGGAACTCCGTCTTGCCCAAATATTTCGCTCTCATCCGCAGCTCCACCTCGCTTCAATTATAACCGCTTCCCGCGCATTGTCAACTAATGCCATCAGCAAAACATCCACCGGCCGTATGAGCCGGTGGATGTTCTATTACATGCGCTTTCGGCTACCAGCCGTAACGCTCGGCCATGTACAGGCTCATTCTGTCCTGTATCAGAGCGGCAGTCTCGTCAAGACCGCGGTCGCCGTTAAAATATGCTTTGGCGCAGTCAAGAATCGTCTCGCGCAGGGCGGCATCGCTGCCGCTTACGACCGCGCTTATTCCGGTCAGCAGCTCCGTTATTCGCGCGGCCTGCGCCGGGTCGTTCACGGCGATGGCGTCGATGCAGCGCTGCATGGCCTCCATATTCACGGGCAGGCTCGCAATAGCGTCCTCCGACCACGTCTGCGCCTGTAGCACGAGCTGACTGCGGATGAAATTCCACGCGCCGTCCTTATTCTCCGCCGCCGCTGGTATCGCCATGCCCATGGCATAGACGCAGGAATAATAGCTGCCGTTGCCCGCTCCGCTGGGGAAGCCGACGTTGATCGGGTACATGGAGTTTGCCAGAGTACCGATGTTCATGTAATCATTCAGATGCAGCAGCGCCTCATCTTCGCTGTATGTCGTGTAGCCCTCCGGCATCACTTCGCCCTCGTAGTCCGGATTCATCTCGCTGCACCACTCAAGCAGCGCTTTGAAGCTGTCATTGTTGAAGTCGCAGGTGCCGTTGGCGTAATCAACATAGTCTTTGATGCAGGTGGAGCATATCCAGCCGAGTAAGTTGCTCTTGGTCATCCACGGGCCGAACATCGCGGCCAGCTCGTCATTTTCCGCGATGATGCGGCGGTAGTCGTCGATGCTCAGGTTCTTCCCGTCGCCGACGTATTTTTCAAGCGCGGAAAGAGAGATTATCTCGGTCGAGTTATACAGCGCATGCAGCTCGCCGTTCGTTGTGAGTCCGTCGAGCATGTTCGGCAGGAAGCTGTCGCGCCCAAGCTCCGGATCGGCGTCGAGATACGGATAGAGATCAGCAAAGACGTTCGAGGCCGTGTTCACCATGTCGCCCGCCTCATCAAGATAGCTTGAAGACATCAGCACGAGATCAGGCACATCGCCCGCGGTGAGCCGCAGCGCCAGCTCCTGCTTCGTGGTCTCAGTCATCACATAAAAATATTTATCGTCGGTACTGTTGAGCGCGAGCACCGCGGGATTTGCCGCGAACCCCGCATCGCAGCAGGCCACCTTCACGATCTGCCGCCCACTGCTGTCTATCGGCGCGCGGCGGAGCAGCACCAGCGCGTCGCCGCCATTGGCCACGGCATACAGCCCGTCGCCAAGCTTTGACAGCGCGTCGATCCGAAGCGAGCTTTGCGCAAACTCGTCGTATGACAGCACCAGCTCCGCGCTGCCTGCTGCGGGGTCTATGCTGTAAAAATTGCTACCGATCAGGACTATCCACTCGCTGCCCTCGTCACAGGATTCGATCCAGCTGATCGGACAGTCATGCGGCAGGTTCTCCTGCCCCGCTATCGGCGAGACCTCAGCGGTATCCGGATCGATGGCAACATACTCGTTCGACGCGTCAAGGCTTGCGAACATACCGTAGAATTTATCCCCGATTGCCTTGGAGCCGAACAGGCCGGAGTCAAGCGTTTCGGCGGCCTTGACGCTGCCGTCGGCGGAAAGAGCGGCTATGTAGTAATTCCGTTCCGCATAGTTGTTCATGTCAAAGAAATCGACGCTGTACACGAGCAGCCTTCCGTCCGAGAGCGCGGCAAGTCTGGTTATCCCGCCGTTCTCCCAGTCATGCAGCTCGATGGTGCCGAGCAGTTCGCCCGCCGGTGAGAAGCGGCATATGGTGTATTCGCCGGTGTAGCCGTCGTTAGTGGTCAAGGCCCCATCACTGAAATACGCCTTCGGCAGTTCCGCGGAAACAACGTAGAAGCAGCCGTCTTCCCCCGCGGTGACGCAGGAGATATACGGCATTCCCCTGCCGGTCAGGTCGGGTATGCTCAGCTCGCGCGCCGGCGAGAGACTGACCGTGCCGTCGTCAGAGACGGTATAATCGGCCAGCGCGGCGCGGTAATTCCCGCTCTGCGACGCGGCGAGCAGCAGCGTGTTCCCGATGCGCGCCAGATCCTTTATGTTCCAGCCGCCCTCAAACGGGTACTCGTTGGTCGCCGTGACGGCGCAGGGCACATCGTAGTTCAGCGTCTCGGCGGATGGTTCAGGCGCAGGTGTCACATCCGGCGCCGCGCTCTTGCCGCAGGCGCACAGTGTGAGCAGCAGCACGACTGCAAGCAGCATTGCAGCAGTTCGTTTATGTTTCATATTTACACCTCATTTCTGTATGTTTCGCGGTTAGGTACAGCATGATTATATCAAAAAAGTTTTGATAATTGTGGAAAATTATGAATTATTAGGAATTTTTAAGATATTAACCGCCGCCGTTCTTCGCCGAAAATCGCTATACTACCCGCTCGGGGACGCGCATAGATTGTACACAAAGGGGTGATGAGCTTGATCGACATACGAGGTTTTGTCCGAAAGCACAGCCGCATATTATCCGGCGCGGCTCTGGCGCTGGCGGTCGTGCTTATATTCTGGACGGTGAACAATCCCGCGATAATCGGCGCCTCCGCCACGACGCGCCAGCTGCCGGTATACTGCGTGGAGCGCAGCGACAAGGTCGTCGCGCTGTCCTTCGACGCCGCATGGGGCAACGAGGACACCCAGCAGCTTATCGACATTCTGAATAAGTACGAGGTAAACGCCACGTTCTTCCTGGTCGGCGACTGGGTGGATAAATACCCGGAGTCCGTCAAAGCGCTGGCCGACAACGGCAACGAGGTAATGAACCACTCGACGAGCCACGCGCATTTCTCGAAGCTCTCCGCGAACGACATTGTTTCGGATATCTCAAGCTGCAACGACAAGATTGAAGCCATAACCGGCGTGCGGCCGACGCTGTTCCGCTGCCCCTACGGCGAATATGACGACCACGTCATCTCGGCGGTCAACAGCATGGGCATGACGGCGATACAGTGGGACGTCGACAGTCTGGACTGGAAGGACATCAGCGCGTCCGAAATAAGCGAGCGCGTGCTCAAGCGGGTGCAGCCGGGCAGCATTGTGCTGTTCCACAACGCCGCGAAGCACACTCCGGAGGCACTGCCAGGGATAATCGAGTCTCTGCTCGCCGACGGCTACACGATAGTCCCGATATCACAGATACTCCTGACCGGTGAATACACCATCGATCACACCGGCCGTCAATGCGGAAGCAAGTAGAATACTTAAATCACGCGGCGTATATACGCCGCGTTTTTATACACTATTGCGGTTATGTATAATTCCACAAAATCTCCACCGAATCTGGTTAATTTTGCGTGACTTTTGTCGGGTTGTGTGATATTCTTGACAGTAACGGAGCAGCAGGTTTCACGCTCCAAGGAAAGGAGTAATATATGGTAACTAACAAAGAAAAGCTCTTTAAGCTCGGTAAAAAAATGACCGACCGCGTCCCCTATAAGCTCGGCCTTGAAAAGCTCACCGAAGACTGTCCCGAATACTGGGGTCTTGTAAACGTTCTCGACGATGAGATGGTCGATATAGCATTGAGCATGAAACAGCGCGTCCCCATGACTCTTGAGGAGATTGCCAAAGCGGCAGGCCGCAGCGACACGAAAGCGCTTGAGGCCAAGCTTCAGGAAATGAGCTGCATCGGTCTTCTTGAGTACAACTGGGAAAACCCGCAGCACAAAAAGCAGTACCTTCTCCCGCTCTTCGTTCCCGGCGCTGCAGAATTTTTTAACATGCGCAAGGACTTTGTCGACGAGCACCCCGAAGTGTGCGACTTCTTTGAGCGCATGTCTCGTCTCCCCCTTGAAAAGGTCACTCCCATGGTTCCGCTCGGCGGCGCGGGCATTGGTATGCACGTCGTGCCGGTTGAAAAGGCCATTCCTGCCGACTCCCAGTCCGTCAGTATTGAGCATCTCTCCCACTGGCTGAAGAAATACGATACATACGCAATCGGCGTTTGCTCCTGCCGCCGCTCTCAGACCGTGCGCGGTGAAGGCAGCGGCGACCTCGCCGACCTCTGGTGCATCGCCGTCGGCGACTGCGCAAAGTACTCCATCGAGACCGGCAAGGACGGTCACGAGGCAACCTATGAGGAAGTCATGGAGGTACTCCAGCGCGCCGAGGATGAGGGCTATGTCCATCAGATAACCAATATCGACGGCGAGGACAAGATATTCGCCATCTGCAACTGCGCACCCGGCGTATGCTACGCTCTGCGCACCTCTCAGCTTTTCAACACTCCCAATATGTCCCGCAGCGCCTACATTGCCCATGTGGACAAGGAAAAGTGCGTTGCCTGCGGCAAGTGCGTCGAGGTATGTCCCGCGGGCGCTGCAAAGCTCGGCCAGAAGCTCTGCACCAAGAACGGCCCCGTCGAGTATCCGAAGCACGAGCTGCCCGACGACAACCACTGGGGTCCCGACAAGTGGGATGAGGACTACCGCGACAACAACATGAAAAACTGCTACGACAGCGGCACCGCCCCCTGCAAGACCGCGTGCCCCGCGCATATCGCAGTTCAGGGCTATATCAAGATGGCTGCCGAGGGCAGATATCTTGACGCGCTGAAGCTCATCAAGCAGGATAACCCCTTCCCCGCCGTCTGCGGCAGCATCTGCAACCGCCGCTGTGAGGACGCCTGCACCCGCGGCACTATCGACTCCCCCGTCGCCATCGACGAGATAAAGAGATTCATCGCCGAGCAGGAGCTGAATGCCGAGACCCGCTATGTTCCCGCCCGCCGTACATACAGAGCCAGCACCGAGGACTATGCCGAGCACATCGCAGTTATCGGCGCAGGCCCCGCCGGCATGAGCTGCGCCTACTATCTCGCCAACATGGGCTACCCCGTGACCGTTTTCGAGAAGAACCCCGTTCCCGGCGGTATGCTGACTCTCGGCATCCCGAACTTCCGTCTTGAGAAGGACGTCGTCAACGCGGAGATTGAAGTTCTGCGCGAGATGGGCGTCGAGTTCAAGTGCGGCGTCGAGGTCGGCAAGGACGTTACGCTCAATGAGCTGCGCGCTCAGGGCTACAAGGGCTTCTTCCTCGGCATCGGCGCGCAGAAGTCCTCCGCGCTGCGCATCCCCGGCGAAGAGCTGGAGGGCGTATTCGGCGGCGTTGAGTTCATGCGCGAGGTCAACCTCGGCAGCAAGCCCGCCATCGGAGACAAGGTCGCCGTCATCGGCGGCGGCAACGTCGCAATGGATGTCTGCCGTACGGCAGTCCGCCTCGGCGCGAAGGAGACCTATGTGGTCTACCGCCGCAGCGAGGACGAGATGCCCGCGGACAAGATGGAAGTCGCAGAGGCCAAGGAAGAGGGCGTCAAGTTCCTGTTCCTCAACGCGCCCGCCGAGATAATCGGCGAGGACGGCAAGGTCAAGGCGCTCAAGGTCGAGGTCATGGAGCTTGGCGAGCCTGATGAAAAGGGCCGCCGCAAGCCCGTCGGCACCGGCAAGTTTGAGACCATTGAGGTCAGCGCAGTCATCGGCGCTATCGGCCAGAAGGTCGATCTCGGCGGCATCGCGCCCGAAGGCATGACCTTCAACAAGAACGGCACCATCATCGCCGACGCCGTGACGCTTCAGACCTCGCAGCCCGACGTTTTCGTCGGCGGCGACGTGTACACCGGCCCGAAGTTTGCCATCGACGCCATAGCCGCGGGCCGCGAGGCCGCGATATCCCTGCACCGCTACGTGCACCCCGGCCAGAGCCTGACTCTCGCCCGCAACCGCCGCGACTTCATCGAGCTTGACAAGAGCAATCTTGCCATCGCCGTTGAAAGCTTTGACAACTCCTCCCGTCAGGTCCCCGGCCACGACGCGAAGAAGGCCAAGTCCTTCTCCAACGACCGCATGGCCTTCACCGAGGAGCAGGTCAAGAAGGAAGCCTCCCGCTGCCTCGGCTGCGGCGCGACCGTCGTTGACGAGAACAAGTGCATCGGCTGCGGACTGTGCACCACGAAGTGCGAGTTTGACGCCATTCATCTCCGCCGCGAGCTGCCCGAAGCCTCCACGATGATAAAGGCCGAGGACAAGATGAAGGCAATACTTCCCTACGCCGCAAAGCGCGCGGCAAAGATCGCCATCAAGGATATGAAGGCGAAGAAAAACAAATAATTCACCGAAGGAGAAGGCCATGCACGAGCTTGGTACCGTTTTCTATGTCATAAAGCAGGTCGAGCAGCTGTGCGTTGAGAATAATCTCTCCACGGTCGGCAGCGTTACGCTTGAGATCGGCGAGGTCAGCGGAATAATCCCGAAGTACGTTCAGGACTGCTGGGACTGGGCGATAAAGGACACGACCTATCTCAAAAACACCGAGCTGAAGATCGAGACGCTCGACGCCGTCACCTACTGCGAGGACTGCGGCAAGACATACCCGACGGTGAAATACGCAAAGATATGTCCTTATTGCGGCAGCGAGCACACTTTCTTGCTCGCTGGCAATGAGTATAATATCAAGGAAATTGAGGCAATGTAAACTTGAGCCGTCCGGATGTCCCACGCGGCATCCGGACGGCTCTCAAAACTATTTTCCCTCGGCGCTGCCGCGGGAATAGGAGGATCTTATTGGATATTCACGCAAAATTCGAATTACAGGACTGCCCGTACTGCGGGGGTGCCGGACTGCTTGAGGAAGAAAATGGCTGGTGCTGGTATGTGACATGCATGGATTGCGGGTCACACACGGCGTCGTTTGAGTTCAAGACTCCGCAGGAGAGCGAAGAGGCCGCCGGAAAGGCCGCGCATCTCTGGAACATCGGTAAAGTTGTCCGCGGCGATATCGGCGAATAATAAACAGGAGAAGATTCGATGAATCTTCTCCTGCTTGTCAAAAAAGTCCTGTGAGGACTTTTTTGACAAGCTTCATCCGCCGAGCATTTTGATAATATTAAAATGCTGCCTTGCTCCAAAAGTCATTGATGTATCAAGACTTTTGGACGGCGGTTTATTGTATTTGAGGCGGGTCTTGCCCCCTCAAGCTCCCCCGCTACTCTCTTATCTGTGCCCTGCTGCACATGTTTTTTTGCCAGACTGAAAAAGAGAAGATTCGGTGAATCTTCTCTTGTTTATTTCAATTTGTGTCAAAAGTGCATAAAACTGCCGGAGCAGCCGATGTCGGCGCTCCGGCAGTATCATATTCTCTCAGCAGCAGAACACTCTTCCGCCGCACATCGGGCCGAGACAGGCATTGGCGACGCACATCGCCATGCAGAGTCTGTCGGGCGAGATGCCCCTGTGGTAGTGCACGGTATAATCGTCGTAGAAATCGCCGCCGCTCTGGAGCTGCTCCAACAGCCGCCGGTACTCCTCATTGCCGGGGTCGATCTCGACGGCTTTCTTCGCCGCGTCCAGCGCCGCGATCTTGTTGCCCATATACATGTTTGCGCCCGCGTTCAGATAGTACCACTTGCCGTCCCGCTCAGGCACCGGAACGCCGGAGAGCGCGTTGAGCGCCTCCTTGTACATGCCGTTGCGGATATAATTCTTCGCCGCGGTGTACTCGCTGCGCTCGGTCTGCTGCTGGGCGTTGTTCCACCCGCCGTAGCCCTGGCTCCAGGCGCTAAAGGGATCCCAGCCGCCCTGGCCGTACTGCTGACCATAGCCGCTTTGACCGTACTGCCCATACTGGCCGTACGCATTCTGCTGCTGCGCAGCTCCGCTCTTGATCGCGTCATAGGCGGCGTTTATCTCGTTCATTCGTTTGGCCGCGTTCTCGTCCCCGGGGTTGCGGTCAGGGTGATACTTTTTGGCAAGCTCTCTATATGCTTTTTTTATCTCCTCATCGCTCGCATCCGGCGAAACTCCGAGAACCTTATACGGATCCTGATACATCTGGGGGTTCCTTCTTGTCGTTTTTTTCGCTGAACTTTTTGTTGAACTGCTGCCACAGCCCCTCACACAGGATATTCTTCATAATATCCGCATCCTGAACCAGCGGCAGACTGTCAAAATAAAATATGCACTCGCCGAGCAGCATTCGCAGGATATCCCGAAAGCGCTCCGCATTATTCGTAAGGCCGTAATATTTTCTGAACGGGTTATAGCGCGAATACAGCGTGTCCTTGTCCAGATCCATGCACGCGTCCATGACGTAGATGAACTTGCCCAAAGCGTTCGCCATGCCGCGCACCGCGCCGTCCCAGCGATCCTCGCGCCAGACAAATATCTCCGCCATGAGCGCTCCGAAGCAGGCTGCTGCCTCGTCCGCCCCGTCGGGGACGCTCTTTTCCACCTCGTGCAGTTGGTTCAGTGCTTCGGCTATCGCCGCGCACTGCCGAGGGTACTGCGCCTCAAGCTTTTTATAGCTGCGCTTCATAAGCCCCGCTTCCGCAAGCGCCGCGACACTGCCGTCATCCTCCCAGTCATCCATGCATTTCTGGTACGCCAGGGCGAGGTTCATGTCGGCTGCATAGTCGCTCGCCGCGTTCCTGACCCATTCGCGCGCCTTGAAAGGGTGCACAGCGCATGTGTCCTCCCCTGTTGTCTCCTCCGGCTCATAGAGCGAGGAGAGGAACAGCACAAGAAAGGTCATGTCGTAGGTCAGCGTCAGGCCAGATATCTGCCCGTGTCTTGCCCGCAGCGAGCGGCACAGCCCGCAGTACGCCGCGCGGTAGCGGCCGAGCTGCGGCTCCGTCATAAGCTCCGGCGCCGCGACGAGATATCCGAACATCAGGTCTTACCGGTGAAGGTGTTGCCGCACTTGCGGCAGACTATTCTGATCTGTCCCTTACCGCGCGGCACTCTCAGCGTGGTGCGGCAGGAGGGACAGGTGAAGAACTTATAGTCCTTGCGCTGCACCCAGCGCTCGCGCCGCACGCGGTAGGCCGCGTCGATGCGGTATTTAAGTCTGATATATTTGCCGTTTTCCTCACGCCGCTTGGTAATGTTTCTCGAAAACATGCGGAAATAGATATAGACAAGAAGCGCTAGCACCGCGATATACAGATACTTCCCCACCCTGCCCGGAATAAAAATACTCAGCAGGATAAGGATCATCTCCAATATCAGCAAAAAATTGTTAAGCTGGTCATTGCCGTTTCTGCCGGCCATGAACCTTGCCAAACGCTCTCTCATATGCTCACCTTTACATCAAAAAATTTATTTCAAATTCTGATAATGTATTTTATCACATGTTCCGCTTAATGTATCAAGAAACTGTAAACATACTAAAGATTATCTTTTATTTTTTCTCGCTTCGAGCGACAGCTCGATGATTTTCTCGCACAGCTCGCCGTAGCTCATCCCCTCAAGCTTCGCGGCCTTGGGGATAAGACTCGCAGGCGTCATGCCGGGGAGCGTATTGACCTCGAGGCACCACGCTCTGCCTTCCCTGTCAAGGATGAAATCGGAGCGGGAATAGACCGACAGCCCCAGCGCGTTATGGAACCGCAGCGCCATGTCGGCGATCTGGGCGTACTCTTCCTCGGTTATCGGCGCGGGGCATATCTCCTGCGCGCCGCCCGCCGACGCCGCCTGATATTTTGCTACGTAATCGAACTTATCCGGCGGGACTATCTCGATGGCGCTCAGCGCGCGCCCGTCGAATACGGGGACAGTAAGCTCGCGGCCGACGATCTTTTCCTCGACGACTACGCGGTTGCCGTACTTCAATATCTCGGTCAGCGCGCCGCGCAGCTCTTCGCGCGTATCCGGTATGCTGACGCCGATGGACGAGCCGCCGTCCACAACCTTGACGACGCAGGGCATCGGCAGAGTCTCCGCAAGGTGCGAAATATCGGCCTCGGTGTAGCGCAGCTCCTGCCATTTGGGCGTGCGTATTCCGGCGGACTCCATGATGCGCTTTGCCACAGCCTTATCCATGGCCATCGCGCTGCCGAGGCAGTCGGAACCCGTGTATGGTATGCCCAGCAGGTCGAGCGCGGCCTGTATCTTGCCGTCCTCGCCGTCCGCGCCGTGCAGGCCGAGGAAAACGCAGTCCGCAAGTGCGCATATCTCAAGCACGTTTTTGCCAAGTCTGCTTGGGCTTTTATACTTTCTCGACGCTATGACCGCCTTGATATCCGGTGCCTGCGTCTCTATCGCAACACTGCCGCAGAAACCGTCCGGCGCGTCAAACGCGTCCTCAAGGCTGCCCTCGTAATCTTCAAGGCCGAAAAACATATCAACGAATATCGCCTTATGCCCGCGCTCTCTCAAAGCCTTGCAAACGCTCGTGCCCGATACCAGCGAGACATGCCGCTCCGTGCTTATGCCGCCGCCAAGAACCACTATCTTCATAGCCGTCGCTCCTTCTCAAAAATAATAAAACATGACTTATACAATAACACTTCGGCATATAAAACACAAGAAAAAATTCCCGACCGGATCGGGAATTTTTTCTTATATAAGCAGCTATGCTTACTTTATATTGTGCATCGGAGTTATCGCAAGATAATCCTCCAGCGGCGCATCGTTCAGGCACAGCTCGATAATCTGTCGGCCGACGGGATCAAGATCATCGGTCATGAACTGCGGGAGCTGCTCCTTGAAGAAGTCGGTGAGTATCTTCGTGCCGGCGTCAAAGCCCTCGAAGCCGAGCTTGGACTGAAGCTCCGGACGCAGGAAGGTCTGGCGGACGTACTGTCCGTCGATCTTCATCTCATCCAGCGAGTAGCCGAACAGCGGGCAGCGGGACTTCGCAAGGTGCTTCATGCGCACGGTGCCGCTGCGGCGGGCGAGGTATTCGCGGATGAGCCATTCGCCCATGAAGCCGACGTTATACGCGCCGATGTGCTGGTTCGGGATGAGGATATTCAGCGTCTCCGGCGTGTCCATGAGCTGATGGAGCAACATGTTGGCCTGCGTGACCTTCATGCCGGTGGCAAACGGCCAGTAGGAGCCGACGCCCTCGGCCTTCAGGCCGCTGCCGGCGTTGGAATCGGCGATGGACGGATTCTTGAAGCCGCGCGGCGCGATGAGACGCCACAGCCAAGCGATGGATGCGGGCACGAACTGCACCAGACCCATAACGCCGTAGTTCGGGTTCGCAGCGGTGGACGGCGGCATACGCACGCCGAAGGAGCGGACATTGACCTCCTGCGGCTTGTTGCCGGGGACAATGTTTTCTATCATGCCGCGCGGGATTATCACGCGCGGGTTCGAGCAGGGCTTGCCGTTGGACTCAATGACGTGCTCCCAGATAAGGCAGGTCGCGTTCGGGACGCCGTCCATGTTGAAGAACTCCAGCGGCTCACTAGGATGGATGCTGATGCGCTCATAGGTGGGGCTGTTGCCGTAGTAGTTATCGCCGTCCATGCGCAGGAACCAGCCGTCCTCTGCATCGACGATGACCAGATGGCCGGAGCCGTTCTGCATATCCTTGTGCGCCATGACCATATCGTCGGCAATGGGGTGGATCTTGCAGGTTTCGCCCATGCTGAGGTAATATTTCTCGCCCGTGACGGTATGCGTACCGAGCAGGAGGCGGCCGTCCTCCTCATGGTGGACTTCCTCAAGCATCTCGCTCTTGCCGCCGCCAGATGCGCCCTCGTGCATGAAAACGATCTCGTTTTCATAAGGAGTCTCAAGCAGCGCCGCAGAGGCATGGTTGGTTATCCAGCCCTCGTGCTCGCCGATATCGAGCAGCATGGAGAACACGCCCTTCTTTGCGGAGGGGCCGGGATAGAGGTTATAGGAAAAGACCTCGTGCAGCTTCTCGCTGCGCTGATGCACAACGACCTGCTTGCCGGAGAAATGCGTGTGTCTGAAGGGCGGAGCGACATAGATTATGCCGCGCGGCGTGAAGCCGGGCTTGACGTCGAAGATGCTCTCAAAGCCCTGCATATTCGCCAGCGACAGCGCGAAGAATGCCGCGTTCATCGGGCAGATCATCAGGCTGTCATAGCCGTAATACTTTCCGCCGGCCTTGAAGGGCAGGAGGATTATCTGCTGCGTCGCCAGCCAGTCCATAGTCTCCTGGCGGAGCTTGGAGAACTTGTAGCCGTAGACGTCCTCAAAGCGGGGCTTGTCGGTCGGCAGATTGTCGCCTATGCGCATGCAGTCCGGATCGCGGCGGCGCATATAGTCCTCCATGAAGTTGACCACGGGGCCGTTCTTGCAGCGCACGACCTCCGCTTCTTTCACGATGCCCATGCCTGGCAGCGTGTAGCTGACGTCGTAGCGGGAGCTGTGCGTCGGACCAAAGCACATCTCCTCGAGCTGTTCCTTCGTCTCCGGATAGCAGATGCAGCGGCATTTTTTCAATGTCTCCGTCAGATCCTCCGGTAGAACAAATCTGTCAAAATAAGAGTCTGTAAACATGCTGATTTATCCCTTCCGCTTAGTGTTTGGCCGCGTGCTGCCGGCCTGGGCAGCCTGCACCTTTATTTGTGAATATTTTACCATGTTTGTGATTATTCTTCAACGAATAAAATTAACGGTTTTTTCGCATCATCGGCGGCAGCGAAGCCGCACTTTATGTTAATTTTCCACAATTGCAGCTTTTTTATGTCCGCATTTTTATATTAAATCCAAGAAAATCCCGAAATCCCCGTTACATATTCTTCCTGTTTTCCGCAATGGATATTACCGAGCTTATGACGACAACTATCGCCAATATTACAATATATGCCCGCGTCACATCGCTGGTGAGGAACTTCATGAGGGGGTTGAAGCCGTCGAGGATCATTATCACGACAAGCCCTACGGCCATCGCGATAGCCAGATGCGGCAGGAAATTTTTCAGAAATTTCATTTTGCTTCTCCTTCCCCGATGCCGTCAAGCTCCTTTATCAGCAGCGCGTCGCCGAGCGCGCGCCCGCCATTACTGGGGCGGCTGTATATGGCGTCGTTGAAGGTCATGACCGCCGATGCGCCGCCGTCGAGATTATACGCCGCCTTGCAGCCGAGATCCGCGAAGAGCTTGGCAAGCTCCTCTATCTTCAGGCCGCGCGAATAGCCGTCCTGCCGTCCGTCAACGACCACGAAGCAGTAGTGCCCCGGCTCGTAATATCCGATCGCGCTGCGCGGGTTCTCCCACTTTATGGGTGAGCTGGTGTTGAAGGTGGTCATCGGCACGCCGTCGGCGTCCAGCAGCTTCGGTCCGAATTTCCACACCTGATATACGTTCTTCTGCAGCTCGTCCTCAACGACGTATTCGTCCGGAGCATAGGTCGCCATCGTGCCGTCTTTATAGAGCACGCAGATGTCGTTGCTGGTCTGCTCGGAGAAATACAGCTCCCCGTTGCGGACAAGGAAGCCGCTGGTCTGATTGTTGCAGTAGTCGCCGTTTATCGCTATCAGCGCGCCGCTGTCCTCGTCTATGCCGAGGGCGCTCTGCTCGGCGTAGTAGCCGTAGCTGCCGGTCGCAAAATAGGTCTGGAAATTTTCGATCTGCCCTATGTAGATATCGGCGATATGGCACTGCGAGGAATACGCCCCCTCGCCGACGGTAACAGTGCTGATATTTATGGAGACATCGGGGCTGGTGTAGCTGTTTTCCGCGGAGACTATCTCATCGGTAAAGTGATCCGCGAATTTTTTCTGCCACTCCGTGCGGTTATCCACGACCTCCTCCGTCGGCTCCGGTGAGTTCTCCGGTGCCGCAGCCGCGGCCGGACTTTCCGACGGTGCCAGCGCCGCGCTTGTCGGCTTCGGCGGCTCAGCCTTCGCTATGCCCATGCGCGGGATGACGTGATGGAACAGCGCGAAAATGCAGAGCACAAGCCCCGTAAGCAAAATATCCTGTATTATAAGTCTCCACGCCGGAGTCTTTCCGCGCTTTTTCGCGCGTACCGGCTCCTCGGTATGGGACGGTGCGTATCTGTCCGCCATGGTATTATACCTCCCGATGGTATATGTGGTTTTATCAGTTGATTATAATTCATCAAATCTTTCATGTCAATTAAACTTGCAATGACCCGGGAAATATTATAGAATCTCAGTGCCGGAAGGGAGGGCGCACAATGCCGAATTACAAGCTTACCCTGTCATACGACGGTAGCCGCTACAACGGCTGGCAGAAGCAGGGCAACACCGACAACACCATACAGCAGCGTCTGGAAACGCTGCTCACCCGCCTTCTGGCGCAGCCCGTCGAGGTCGCGGGCTCCGGACGCACGGACGCGGGCGTCCATGCGCGGATGCAGGTCTGCTCCTTCCGCGCGGACACGGAGCTCAGCCCCGCAGAGCTGCTGGAGGGCATCCGCCGCTACCTGCCGGACGATATCGCCGCGGAATCGCTGGAGCTTGCCCCGCCGCGCTTTCACGCGAGGCTGAACTGCCGCAGAAAGAGCTATGTCTACCGCATATGGAACAGCGCGGAGCCGAACGTGTTTGAGCGGAAGTATCTGTACTTTTTCCCTCAGGCGCTTGACGCTGACGCTATGCGCCGCGCCGCCGCGCTCCTCTGCGGGACGCATGATTACACTGCATTCTGCGCGAACCGACACATGAAAAAGTCTGCCGTGCGGACGGTCGAGAGCATAGATATCGAGCGCATCGGCGGCGAGCTCCGCCTCACGCTCACGGGCGACGGTTTTCTATATAATATGGTGCGCATCATCGCAGGGACGCTCATTGAGGTCGGATCCGGCAGACGCCGCGCCGAAGAGATGCCCGATATTCTCGCCTCTCTTGACCGCGGCCGTGCCGGATTCACCGCGCCGCCGCAGGGGCTTTTTCTCTGGAACGTGGAATATTGAAAAAAGCTGAAATTATCATTGACAAGTCTGTTGAATACTGTTAGAATGAGTCGTCTCAATTGGATATGAGTTTATCCGAAGCAAGATACGACCGCCGTTTTTAACGGCCAAGGCCACACGGACAGCCGGGTCGAATGCCGATTTTCCGCGGAATGCGGCGGCAACTTCTGTTGCCTTATTGATTGAGTTAAAAGCTCAAGTTTTATAAGTTGGTTACTATAAACCGATGCTTTAAGGGCATACAAACTTGTGAAATGGTCAATAAGAGTAGTAAAAGTAATCTTTGCTATATAGACTCTCATACCAAAAGAGGCTTAATATACTCCGGCTGAGTGCCGGGGATAATGGGCTTTTCAAGTGACGTATGCCGCAAAGCATGCGTCACTTTTTTTATTTTGGGGGCAGAGCCATGAAAAAAATCATCGAGCTGAAAAACATCACAAAGTCCTTTGACGGCGAGGTCGTTCTGGATCATATCAATCTTGATATCTACGACAACGAATTTCTCACGCTGCTTGGCCCTTCCGGCTGCGGCAAGACCACCACGCTCCGTCTCATCGGCGGCTTCACCACCCCCGACGAGGGCGACATCATCTTCATGGGCGAGAATATAAACGAGTTGCCGCCGTATAAGCGCAACGTCAACACCGTTTTCCAGCGCTACGCCCTGTTCCCCCATCTCAATGTTTTTGAGAACGTCGCTTTCCCGCTGCGCGAGAAGAAAGTCCCGCGTGACGAGATAGATCAGCGCGTCAACGAGATGCTCAGCATGGTCGCGCTCACCGGCTTTGAGCACCGCAGCGTCACCAGTCTTTCCGGCGGTCAGCAGCAGCGCGTCGCCATAGCCCGCGCGCTCATCAGCCGCCCGAAAGTCCTGCTGCTGGACGAGCCGCTCGCCGCGCTCGACCTCAAGCTGCGCAAGGACATGCAGCAGGAGCTGAAGAAGATCCAGAAGGCCATGGGCATCACCTTCGTGTTCGTTACGCACGATCAGGAAGAGGCGCTCTCGATGTCCGACACCGTTGTCGTCATGTCCGAAGGCCGCATCCAGCAGATCGGCACGCCTATCGACATATACAACGAGCCGCAGAACGCTTTTGTTGCCGATTTCATCGGCGAGAGCAACATCCTCGACGGTGTGATGCTCGCCGACTACAAGGTCAATTTCTCCGGTCACACCTTTGACTGCGTGGACGCCGGCTTTGAAAAGCGCGAGAACGTTGACGTCGTTATCCGCCCCGAGGACGTGGACATTGTTTCCGAGGAAAAGGGAATGCTCAAGGGCGTCGTGACCTCCGTCACATTCCTCGGCGTACACTATGAGATAATCGTCGATATCGGCGGCATCAAGTGGATGATACAGACCACAGATTTCGTCGATGTGGACGAGCACATCGGCCTTTATATCGAGCCTGACGCGATACACATCATGAAGAAGTCCGAATACTCCGGCATGTACGGCGACTACTCCTCCTTCTCCAACGAGTTTGACGAGCTGAGCGACGCGGAAAGCGAGATAGAAGAATGAAGCAGAACGTCCAGAAATCATCGCGGCTGACTCAGCGCCTGCTGCTGACGCCGTATTCGGTGTGGGCGGTGCTGTTCATCGTCGTCCCGCTCATCTTCGTGGCGTACTATGCGTTCACGGACACGAATTTCAACTTCACCTTTGATAACATCGCCCGCTTCTTCACCGCCACCTCGACCGTTGACGACGGCGCGGCGACCCGCGAGGTGCACACCTATCTCGTCATCTTCGGCCGCTCGCTGAAGCTGGCCGTGATATCCACCGCTATATGCCTGCTGCTGGGCTACCCGATGGCGTACATAATCGCTCGCGCAAATGCCAGGGCGCAGAAGATAATAATAACGCTCATAATGATTCCCATGTGGATGAACTTCCTCATCCGCACCTACGCGTGGATGACCATTCTTCAGGACACCGGCATCATAAACGGCTTTCTCTCCGCGCTCGGCCTTGGCCGCATCCACATCATCGGCACCGAGGCCGCAGTCGTCATCGGCATGGTGTACGACTACTTCCCGTACATGGTGCTGCCTATATATTCCATCATGGCGAAGATGGATAACCGTCTCATCGAGGCGGCGTACGACCTCGGATGCAGCGGCAGCGGAGTCCTGCGCCGCGTCATCTGGCCGCTGAGTCTGCCGGGCGTCATCTCCGGCGTGACGATGGTGCTCATCCCGTCGATAAGCACCTTCTACATTTCCCAGAAGCTTGGCAACGGCAAGTTCTTCCTCATAGGCGACGCTATCGAGGGGCAGTATGTTGCAAACAATCTGCACTTTGCCGCCGCCATTGCTTTCATTCTTATGATAATCCTGCTTGCAGGCATGGCGCTGATGCAGCGCTTTGCCGACAAGCGCTCGCACATTGACTGAGGAGGTGTGAAGCATGAAAAAAATGTCCAAGGTGTACACCGCCCTCATTATGATCTTCCTGTTCGCACCGATCGCGATACTGCTGTTCTTCTCGTTCAACGAGGCCAAAAGCCTTTCCGTTTTCTCCGGCTTCTCCCTCAACTGGTACCGCGAGCTTATGAAGGACGCGGAGACGCTCGGTGCCGTCCGGAACACGCTTATCCTCGCGCTCAGCGCATCCGTAGTCTCCACCGTCATGGGCACTGCCGCCGCGGTCGGCATCAACCGTATGCGCAACAAGTACCTGCGCGCAACGATGGACACCGTGACGAATATCCCCATGATAAACCCCGATATCATCACCGGTATCTCGCTGATGCTGATGTTTGTATTCGTGGGGCGGCTGTTCGGCGCGGCGACAAGCCTCAGCTTCTGGACGATGCTCATCTCGCACGTCACCTTCTGTCTGCCGTACGTCATTCTTCAGGTCCTGCCGAAGCTGCGCCAGATGGACAGATCGCTGCCGGAAGCGGCCCTTGACCTCGGCTGCACGCCGGTGCGCGCCTTCTTCAAAGTTGAGCTGCCGGAGATCATGCCCGGTATCGTGACCGGCATGATAATGGCCTTCACCCTCTCGCTCGACGACTTCGTCATCAGCTACTTCACCGCGGGCAACGGCTTCCAGACTCTGCCGATACGCATCTACAACATGACGAAAAAGACCGTCACGCCCAAGATGTACGCGCTGGCAACGATAATCTTCTTTGTCATCCTCGCGCTCCTCATCCTCACAAATCTTGTCGACAGCGACCCCAACGCCGAGCCGAAGCGCAGACGCCGCGAAAGCAGCCGCGGCCGCCGGATAGCTATCGGCAGCATCTCCACGGTGCTCGCCGTCATACTGATAGTCGTGCTCGTCAGCAGCGGCTCGCAGACTCTGACGCTGAACGTCTACAACTGGGGCGAATACATCTCCGACGGTTCGGACGATTCGCTCGATACTATAAAGGCTTTCGAGCAGTGGTACTATGAGACCTACGGTGTCAAGGTGAAGGTCAATTACAGCACCTACGCCAGCAACGAGGACATGTACGCCAAGCTCTCCAGCGGAGCTGTGAGCTTTGACGTCGTTATCCCGTCGGACTACATGATAGCCCGCATGGCAAGCGAAGATATGCTCCTCCCGCTCGACTTTGACAACATTCCGAACTATCAGTACATCGACGAGAGCTTCCGCGGCCTGTACTACGACCCGGACGATATGTACTCCATCCCCTACACCTACGGCGTTATCGGCGTTATATACAACGCAAACGTCGTTGATGAGGCCGACGCTAAGGGCTGGGAGCTGATGTGGAACGACAAATACGCCGGAGACATCCTCCAGTTCAACAACTCCCGCGACGCATTCGCAACCGCGCAGTACATGCTCGGCCTGAACGTCAACTCCGACGACCACAGTGAGTGGGAGCAGGCGCTGGCAAAGCTCAAGGAGCAGCGCCCGCTCGTCAAGAGCTACGTCATGGATGAGATATACAACATGATGGAGTCCGGCGAGGCGGCCATCGGCGCATACTACGCGGGCGACTACTTCACCATGCTTGACGCCGAGGCCGACGACGTTGACCTCCGGTTCTATTACCCCGAGCGCACGAACTACTTCATCGACGCGATGTGCATCCCCTCCTGCTGCCAGAACAAGGAGCTTGCGGAGATATTCATAAACTACATGCTCTCCGCAGAGCCTGCCATCGCAAACGCCGAGTACATCTACTACGCCTCCCCCAACTCTCTCGTCTATGAGGACGAGGGCTATCAGGACGATCTCGGCGAAGAGGCCATGGAGATACTTTATCCTGAGATCGAAGATTTCAGCGCGCTGTACAACGAGTACGCGTACCGCAACCTCGATTCGGACATGCTCGACTTCGTGAACACTCTCTGGGAGACCCTGAAAATCAGCTGATACCGTCTTATTCTCCGGCTGCACTCAGCCGGAGAATTTTTTATATACCTATAAAATAAACACATTTCATCCGATTCACGGGCTTTATTTTTCGGCAGCCATAGTTTATCATAAAGGTAAGGTGACGAAAATGCTGCGAATGGAAATAGCGCTGTTTCTGGTTTTGGCTCTGGTCGCGTATATGTATTTCTCCGCCGAGCGGAAAAGCTCACCTCTGCACAGGACTTTCTCCGTGCTGCTCGTTACGGCACTGGTTCACCTCGTCTTTGACGCGCTGACGATATACACCGTCAACCATCTCGACACCGTGCCGCGCTTTCTGAACGACACGCTGCACCTCTTCTTCATCGGCACGATGATCCTCATTCTGTATCTGTTCTACCAGTACATAGCCATCCTCGTCTAGGAGGAGACCGGCAAGCACCGTCGGCTCGACCTTGCGGCGAAGCTCTATCTATGCGCCGCGGAGCTTGGCGCGCTGCTTCTGCCCGTGCACTACGCCGTCACCCCGCATGGGAACTATTCCGACGGCATCCACGCAAACGTATCTTGTAGCAAAACGGACGAACGCCATCAATGGTCAAGATGAACGGCTGCGCCGCCATTGACTTCCGTTCGTCCGTTTCGCTTTTTGGCAGGCAAGGCGGCAGTTGCCGCCGATTTCCATTTGGGAAATGGCGCTTGCTATTATGAAGAACAGAGAATAGCAAGCACAGCAAGCGTATGTACACTTGCGAAAACCGGCGTGGTACGACCGGGATTTTCTTGCAGAATAGCAAGCAAATCCGGTGAGTACCCACACCGGAGCTTACCATTCTGGCAAGCAATGCACAGCGGTACCCACTTCTCATTACCTTCCAACTGCGAAACGCACTTGGCAAGCAATGCTCGTGTTTATACACCCGTGCAATCTTGTTGGGGAAATACCCCAAACCCCTGAACGATTTCAGAGAAATCGGCTGCGCTCCTGCGGAGCTGAACATCACTCCACATTGAAAAGTGAGTCAGGGATTTTTCGGCTCACGGCGTTCAGGCAAATTCGGTTTTTCCTCATATCCGTCGATTGCCACTTGACGAAGGTAAGCGCTCATATTCTCTATCCCAAGCTGTGCCATCCTCGCCTTTATCAAGCTGAGTTCTTTTTCATCTACGAAGAATTTGACCTGTATCGGTCGCTTGCGATTCCTGTTGTCTGGCATAGATGCTATCCCGCTCCTGTTCAGTTATCTCTCGTCCGTAGTGAAATGCTTTATCATATTCGTTGGATTTTTCAATTCTGTTTTGAAAAATTGGGGATACATCGGAATATCCTCGTCCAGCGAAACCCACACCAAGTGTTCTTTGCTGCTGCCTTCCATGAAACTCTCGCTGACCGGCGCAAAAGCATCAGGCACTTTCATATAGAAGATAAGCGAAATCTCATAAATTAGCTTGTTCCGCTTGGAAGGCGCATCGCCATAGAAATAGATTTCGTGCACAAAGCCAAGACGATCAATTTCCATCTGAACGCCTGTTTCCTCCAACACCTCACGGACGACAGCCTCTTCTGCTGTTTCACCGAATTTTACCCTGCCGCCAACGGAGTAGAGATAGTCTCTGTCATTGCCAACCATCAAAATCTTTCCATCCTTCATGATGATTGCGCCTACACGAATATTCAAAATTCCATCGTCACAGGCTACGCACATATCTTTGTTCATTGTTTTTCCACCTCTGCACACAGTTTCAGTGCTGTCATTTTTTCTTTTATTAAGCCAAGTCCTTCTCATCTACAAAGAATTTGACCTGTATCGGTCGCTTGCGATCTGCTTTATTCGGCATAGGTGTCTCCTTCACTCATAACTGACAAAATCCTGCTCAACCAGCGCATAATCAACCGATGATTGAAGCCGACCGAACTGGTCTTTCCAAGAATCGATATTGGTTCGTACCTTGCGGAATCCAAGTAATTCGTAAACGTGCTGCGCTCTTGTGTTTGTCAAGTTCGTATCGAGGATGATTTTGGCATAGCCGTTTCTGAACAGCCAACTGATCAGCATACTCAAAACCTTCCTGCCAACACCACGGTTCTGACAATCGGTTTCGCAGATCTTAATGCCAATTTCTGCAACTCCATCTGACGCATTGTGGTAATTGCACTCGCCAATCAGACGGTCGCTTTCTTCAACGACCAGAAGACCATTTCTAAGCCCTTTTACAACTTCTTCCTCGGTCGTTCCCAGGCCGTTGGGAAAGCCTGCGTGTGCCATCACAGCACCATCATTCCACCAAACGGCAAGCTGCTTCGCATCGGTAACCTCGGCTTGGCGGATTGTTAGGTTTTTATGTTGTATTCTCACTTGGTTACTCCTTGCCCTGTCTCCCGACTGTTAGTGTGTACACATATTTTATCACAAGGATAGCTCTGTTTTCAATAGAATACTCGGAATTTAACACCCTAAAATGTAACTTTTCTGCGAATGAAAGTTGATTTTCAGTTTCCACCGTGTCGAACATACTCTGCATCGAAATACCCGCCTATCGACTTTGCGGTTTTGTGGGGTGTTTTGCACAATCGTAAATATACGCACTCCCCAGCGAACGGTATCCGCTATGCAGCGATTCGCTGTTTCACAAAAGAACCGCACAGAGGCAATAACTATTTCACCCTTTTCGTTATCCTTGCTTTACAGCGCAAAAAACAGGTGATTCTCAACCCTTAGATGTAAAAACAGGCGACACCCAACCGAAGTTGAGTGCCGCCTGTTTTGTTGTCCAATCCTGCTTAGCAGATGCCGATTTTGTAGTTTTCTCAAATTACTGTCTTATCGGCACACGGCAAATGCGCCCACGTTTTACATACGCTGGCGATAATAGCCGCAGTCGCGGCGTTCCTCGGCGCAGCCAGTGCTCTTGCCGCCGCGGTCGGTCTCTCGCGCTGGTATAACGCTCCGGCGGACGTGCTCGGTATGCTCGCGCCCATCATGGCGGAGCTGGATCACGGCAGCTACACGGCATCCGTCGCGCAGCTCTCCGCGGATGTCATAAGCTTAGCGCTTGACGGCGTTGTGCTGTGCTTCGCAGCAGCGTATCTGAAACAGAAGCTTGCTGACGGCACGCCGTTCACCGCATCCGGAGCAAAAAGCCTGCTCCGCCTCGGCATACTCACTATCGCGCTGCCGCTGATAAGTGCCGCCGTCAGCTGCGTGAATTTCGGCGCATTCGACGTTGACATATTGGGCGACTACGGAAACGGCTCGGCCATCATCGTCGGCATAGTGCTCATTCTCAGCTCGCTCGTATTCAGCTACGGCGCGGAGCTTGAGGGCGCAAAAGCCGGATAACGGGCATCATAGCAAGACATAAATCAACCCCTCCGGAGATTCCGGAGGGGTTATACTATTAATTGACCACATTCTGCGGCTTTCCGGCCTGAAACGCCCGAATATTTTCGACCGTGCAGTCCATGATGCGCTGGCGGCTCTCTCTCGGTGCCCAGCTGATATGCGGCGTAATGAGGCAGTTTTTCGCCTTGAGCAGCGGGTTATCCGCGCTTATAGGCTCGCTCGATACGACGTCAAGTCCGGCGGCGTATACCTTGCCGGAATTGAGCGCGTCGGCCAGATCCTGCTCCACGACCAGCTGGCCGCGGCTGTTATTGATTATGATGACTCCGTCCTTCATCTTCGAGATCGTCTCGCGGTTGATAATTCCGCGAGTCTCCGGAAACAGCGGGCAGTGCAGCGACACGACGTCGGCACGGCACAGAAGCTCATCCAGTTCCACGTATTCGGCGATCTCCGCACCCTCGGCGCTGCGGCTGCGGTTGAACGCTATGACGTTCATCCCCAGCGCCTTGGCAATACGTCCTACGTTCTGCCCGATGCGCCCGAAGCCGATGATGCCCATCGTCTTGCCCGCAAGCTCGATCATCGGGTAATCCCAGAACGTCCACTCGCCGCACTCCGCCCAGCGTCCGGCATGGACGGCGTCGGAATGGTGCGCCGCGTGGCCGCATATCTCCAGCAGCAGCGCTATCGCAAACTGCGCTACGGATGCCGTGCCGTAGGTTGGAACGTTCGAGACGGGTATCCCCTTCTCGCGCGCATACACGTAATTGATCGGGTCATACCCCGTCGCCTGCACGGTGATATACTTCACGTTCGGGCACGCATCCAGAACGCGGCGGCTTATCGGGGACTTATTTGCAACGACGATCTCGGCGTCGCCTACGCGGCGGATTATCTCCGCCTCATCCTTGGTGCTGTGATCGTATATTACGACGTCGCCGAGGGCGCGCAGCCCGTCCCAACTCAGGTCGCCGGGGTTTTCTGTGTATCCATCTATTACGGAAATCTTCATAGTTCTCCTCCAATTCGTCATACGGAGAGTATGCGGATTATTTCGGATATTATTCGTCAGCGGTTCAGCAGTGCCGCGGCGGCGGAGCCGGACAGCGTTGTCTCCTCGCCAACCTTGAGCACCGCGTAGCGTCCAAGGCGTCCGCCTATGTCCTCCTTCAGCAGACGCTCAAGCATCGGCCGGTAATGGCGGCTCTTCTGTACGAGCGAGCCTTCAGCACACACACAGGCGGGTTTATCCGCGCTCTGCCCCGCGCCGGTCAGAAGCAGCATCCCGCCGATGCAGGAGCACATGCAGCGCGCGGAGCGCTCAAACATCGCAAGGCTGAGTTTCTTTATAAACTCCGCGTCGGCAGCATCGGCGCACAGCTCATCCAGCCGCTCGCCGCTCGCCCACGCGTCTATTACCGCGGAGTCGATGCGGTTCAGCGCGGCAACTTTACCCGCGCATGGCGCCGACAGCAGCTTGTCCTCCGCCGCCTGTACCAGCATCAGGCGCGTAAGCTCGCCGAGATAGACGCCGGCAGTCATTTTCTCAAAGAATTTATGTCCCGGATCCTTGCTCATCTCGTCGAGCATCATGTCAAATTTGCCGCGCGGCATACCGGAGAACAGGCCGGATTCGAGGTTCACAAGTATCTCGCCCGACTCTTCGCGGTGCAGCTTCTTTATCGCGGCATACGGAACGGCGCAGCAGGTGTTCGTACCCGTGCCGCTGACCTGCCCGAAAAAGCCGCTGTACGCGGTCTTGTCCAGCACCGCCGAGCCGCCGAGAAGCACGGCCACGGTATCGTTCAGGATGACCGCACTCTTGCCGTGTATACCGCGGCGCTCCAGCTCCTTTATAAGCGATGCGCCGACAAGCTGCCCCTCGCAGCCGTGCACGGTGACTTCCTTGTCGATGCGCACAACGCGCCCATCGATCTCCGGCGTGACCTCCGCCGTGTAGGAGAAGCAGAAGCCGATCTTATCGGCTCTGTCCATAAGCGGCTCTATCTCGTCGGCAACGAAGGCGATGAATTCATCCCATTCCACCGGCGCTTTTATCCCCGGCATGGGGCATTTTTTCAGCTCCGAAACGACGCAGCCCGCTTCCGTAAAGGTCACGAGCGCGCGGCGGAAATTCGTCCCGCCCGCGTCAATCACAACGGCGGGAACATTCAGCGGCACGACGCCGTCATTTTTCAGGTAGGTCGGTATCATGGCCATGTCCGACGGCTCACCCGCAAGCCCGCGGAGCATATCGTCAAGCATTCTGGGTGCGAATTCAACGGGGTCTATATCTGCCGGCGACATGCCGTACTTTTTCAAAAACTCCATTTTAACTCTCCATCAAAAACCGGCGGCAAAGTGCCGCCGGTTTATATAATATCCGTCTCTGCTTACTTGTCTTCCTTTTCCGCGGGAGCGGCGCTCTTCACGGACTCGACGATACCCTCGGCAAGACCGGCAATACCCTGTATCTCGCTGGGGATGATTATCTTCGTCGCGCGGCCGTTGGCGGCGGCGGAGAAGGCTTCGAGCGCCTTGATCTTCAGCACGGCGTCGGTCGGGCTGGCGGCGTTAATGAGCTTGATGCCTTCGGCGGTAGCGGTCTGAACCTTGAGGATAGCCTCGGCTTCGCCTTCGGCCTCAAGTATCTGCTGCTGCTTCTTCGCGTCTGCGCGAAGAATGGCGGATTCCTTTTCGCCCTCGGCTTCGAGGATCGCCGCGCGCTTCTCGCCTTCGGCGCGGAGTATCGCCTCGCGGCGCTCACGCTCTGCCTTCATCTGCTTCTCCATCGCGTTCTGGATCTCCTTCGGAGGCAGAATGTTCTTCAGCTCAACGCGGTTGACCTTGATGCCCCAGGGGTCGGTCGCCTCGTCAAGGATGGCACGCATCTTGGAGTTTATCAGATCGCGGCTGGTGAGGCACTGGTCAAGCTCAAGATCGCCGATGATGTTTCTCAGCGTGGTTGCGGAAAGGTTCTCGATTGCGACCATGGGCTGCTCAATACCGTAGGTATAGAGCTTCGGGTCGGTTATCTGGAAGTACACAACGGTGTCTATCTGCATGGTGACGTTATCCTTGGTGATAACTGGCTGGGGCGGGAAGTCCGCAACCTGCTCCTTGAGGGAGACGACCTTCGCCACGCGGTCGATAAACGGGAGCTTCACGTGCATACCAACGTTCCACGTCTCCTTGTAAGCGCCGAGACGCTCAACAACGTAGGCTCTCGCCTGCTGGACAACACGGATGTTGGTGATAATAAGCACTATAATGATAACTGCTATAATAATTCCTACCATGATTTCCTCCTGTAAATTTTACTTACTTCTCTGCGGGTTTAACTATCAACTTAACGCCCTCGATGCGGACGGCGGTCATAAGCTCGCCGACGCTTGCTTTGACCTCGTCGCTCTCGGTGCGGGCAGTCCATATCTTGCCGCCGACGGAGACGGCTCCTGTCCCGGCAATGTTGTCAATATCCTCCGTCACACGGCACTCCTTGCCGATCACCATGTCCGCGTTGGTCGGCTGCGCCTTGGAGTTGACATACTTCTTTACAAGCGGCCTTGTCAGCACCAGCGACACTATCGACACAACGAAGAACCAGACTATCTGGAGCCACAGCGGAGCGCGCAGTATGGCGGATATCATCGCGGCGAACGCGCCCAGCGCAAACCATATCGACACCAGCCCCGGAACCGCGCCCTCGATGATAAGCAGTACGACCATTAGGACAAGCCAAACTGCCGTCATGCTGCCGGATGCAAGACTTCCGATAAGTCCGGAAAAAAACATTGCTTCATGCTCCTCTCGCTAAATTCTAAACACATTATATAATACCCGCGCACCTTTCGCAAGATGTATTTGTCGCGCATCACAAATAATTTACTTTTGCTTCACGTTTTCCCCCTTTACTTTTTCCATTTAGTGATGTAACATATGGATATGATAATGGATATGATAAATCAACAAAAAATTTACCGTCGCTGAGTAGACCGGTCTTCCCGCGTTTATTCAGCGACTATTAACCGGAGGCGAAAATGAACAAGCTACCTAAGAAACCCCGCAATGAAAACATGTACAAGGCCATTCTTTCCCTCAACTCCGTGGAAGAATGTATGCGCTTCTTTGACGATCTCTGCACCGTGAGCGAGCTTATGGCGATGGAACAGCGCTATCAGGTCGCTACCTGCCTGAACGAGGGCATGATCTATAACGACATTCTGGCCGAGACCGGCGCGTCCAGCGCGACGATAAGCCGCGTGAACCGCTCGCTCCAGTACGGCAGCGGCGGCTATGCCATCGTGTTTGACCGCATGAAGGAGGAGGACAAGTGAGCTGCTACGGCTCCCTCGCCGGGTACTATGACAAATTGACCGGCGATGTTCCTTATTCCAAATTCATAGAGTTTTACGAGGCGGAGTTTGCCCGCGACGGGGGCGAATTCCGCCTCCTGCTCGACCTCTGCTGCGGCACCGGAACGCTCACCTGCGAGCTTGCGCGGCGCGGCTACGAGATGATCGCGGCCGACGCGTCGGTAGATATGCTGATGCAGGCACGCGAGAAGTCGGCAGAGCTCCCCTGCCCGCCGCTGTTTCTGTGTCAGGACGCGGCGGAGCTCGACCTGTACGGCACCGTAGACGCCGCAGTCTGCTCGCTCGACGGGATGAACTACATCGCCCCCGACGCGCTGCCGGAGGTGTTCCATCGGCTGCACCTGTTCGTCCGTCCCGGCGGGCTGCTCATATTCGACATCCGGACGCCGGAATGGCTTCGCGCACTGGACGGGGATATTTTCGTCGACGAAAAGGACGACGTGCTGTGTCTTTGGCGCGCGGACTTCGACGAGGAGATGCCTGCGATAGTCTACGGCATGGATATCTTCAGCCGCGTCGGCAGGCTGTGGGAGCGAGGCAGCGAGGAGCATATCGAATATGCGCACGAGCCGCAGGCGCTGAAGCAGCTGCTCGAGGCTGCGGGCTTCACCGATGTGCAGCTCCGGCGCGACTGCCCGCAGGGCGACGCAGGCAGAATGTTCATCGTCGCCAGAAGAAATGAGGAATGATTTAATGAACAATAACGACAGAATTATCAGAGCCACCGCCGGAGACGGCTATATAAAGATGGCGGTCATCACCGCGAAGGACACCGTGCAGCGCGGATGCAGCGTCCATGGCTGCTCCCCCACCGCGTCCGCCGCGCTGGGGCGTCTGCTGTGCGCGGCGTCGCTGATGGGCAACATGATGAAGGAAGAGAACGCTACCCTGACCCTCCGCGTAAACGGCGGCGGTATCTCGGGCAGCGTCGTCGCCGTGTCAGACTCTGCGGGCAACGTGCGCGGATATATCGAGAATCCCGCAGCCGACCTCCCCACGCGGCAGGACGGCAAGCTCGACGTCGGCGGCATAGTCGGGCGCGACGGTACTCTGACCGTCAGCCGTGACATTGGGCTCAACGAGCCGTATGTCGGCTCTACGGAGCTTGTCAGCGGCGAGATAGCCGAGGATCTGACCGCATATCTGCTTGAGAGCGAGCAGGTGCCGTCGGCCTGTGCGCTGGGCGTGCTTGTGGGTACCGACAAGAGCATCAAGGCCGCTGGCGGCTTCATCGTGCAGCTCATGCCCGGCGCACCCGAGGAATACATTGACAGGCTTGAGGAGAACATCTTCATGATGGATCAGGTCACAACGGTGCTTGACGAGGACGGCGCGGAGGCGCTGTTCGGGCAGGTGCTCAAGGGCTTTGAGCATCATGTTGTCAGCACCGAGCCTATCGAGTACCGCTGCTATTGCAGCCGTGAGCGCGTGGAAGCCGCGCTCTCCTCCATCGGCAGCGACGCGCTCGCGGAGCTTGCGCAGGACGGCAAGGACATCTCCGTCGGCTGCCAGTTCTGCGGCACGGAATATGCGTTCAGCCCCGCCGAACTGGAAGCGATACAGCCGAAGCCCGCCGAAGAGTAAAAATGCAGCGTTATCAGGCCATTGCCGCTCCGGCCTTGGCCTGATAAAAATTCTCGGCAAAATAAAATGAAAAATTGCAGAATTGGTATTGACAAATTGCGATTTTTTTAGTATTATGGCTAAGCCGTTGTGACGGGAGCATAGCTCAGCTGGTTAGAGCACCTGCCTTACAAGCAGGGGGTCACTGGTTCGAGTCCAGTTGTTCCCACCATAATTAACTTCATATGCCTCTGTAGCTCAGTAGGTAGAGCAGCGGATTGAAAATCCGCGTGTCGTTGGTTCAACTCCGACCGGAGGCACCACTCATCGCATAGCGATGAGTTCTGCGGCTTTAGCTCATCCGGTAGAGCGCCACCTTGCCAAGGTGGAGGTAGCGAGTTCGAGCCTCGTAAGCCGCTCCAAAAATGATTTGCGGGCATCAACCATCGCCCGCAAATCTCATATGGCGCCATAGCCAAGTGGTAAGGCAGCGGACTGCAAATCCGCGACTCCCCAGTTCAAGTCTGGGTGGCGCCTCCATCGTCGTCGCGGACTTCATATCGTCCGCGACGATTTTTCATGCGATGCATCAAAAATCATCGCTCACTCATTCCGTCGCTCCTCCTCTCCAAATCGAACCCGCTTCGCTGGGCTCCGATTTGGTTTTTCCATGTCCTTAAAATTGGCTGCCCCTGTAAGGAAAAATGACCGATCAAAGATCGGTCATTTATTTTATTGTTGGCATACCGCTCCCTCCGCCTGGGCTTTCTAGGAGACGGCAGAAAAGTCCACAAAAAATCAGGGTGCATCCTCTACGGATGCACCCTATAATCATTTTCTCATTATGCCGCGGGACATATACCCATGGCCAAGAGAGGTTTCAGCTCAGTCCTTCTCGGTCTCAAGCTGGGTGGCGACATTGGCTGCGTCGTACTCGCGCTCCTTGATAGGCAGGGTCGCCAGAGAGCAGAGAATGTAGGAAATGGTAACGGTCGCGATTGCAACGTTTATCATGTTCATGTCGACGAGCTTGCCCATGAGGATGGGAGCCACGAATGCGCCGAGACGACCGATGTTGAAGGTGAAGCCGACGCCGGTGCTTCTGAGGTGAGTGGGGAAGCACTCGCCGATGAAGGTCGCATGGATGCCGGTGGGCATGCCGTAGCAGACACCGTAGAGGAGCATGAGCACGAGGATGTTGCTGGAGTTGGCCCAGAAAGCAAGGCAGAGGCCGAAGATGGCGGTGCCGATGGTGCCGATGAGGAAGAGCTTCTTACGGCCGATCTTGTCGGCGATCTTGCCGCCGCCGGCGGTACCGATGATCATTGCGATGTAGCCCGCAGCGGTGATCCAGCCGCCGGACTGCATGCCGACCTGACCCTGAACATAGTTGGGCAGCCAGGTGATGAGGCCGTAGTAGCCATAGAAGTAAAGGATCATAGAGATGGACCAGATGATGAAGGACTTGCGCATACGGGGGTGGCTCCAGATCTCAGCATAAGCATTGACCTTGCGGCCCTCTTCCTTGTCGCGCTTATCGCGGTTTGCCTTTGCAGCGGTGAAGGAGGGAGCATCCTTCATGCCGAAGATCATGAATATAACGAAGACTATGGGCAGCGCGCAGATACGGAAGCACCAGCGCCAGCCGATGGAGGGCAGTGCGAACGCGGACATTGCACAGCATACGACATAACCGAAGTTCCACACGGAGGTGGCGACGCCGCTCATGAAGCCGCGCTTATTGGTGGGCACAAACTCGCCGATGAGGATGGAGGCGATGTAGTAGCATCCGCCGAGGCCGACACCGGTTATGAAGCGGAGTATGCCGAAGATGGAGTAGGACTGGAGCAGAGACGTTGCAAAAACGGCGAGAGTTGCGAGGATAACGTCAACTATCAGGATGTTCTTGCGTCCGTAGCGGTCTGCCAGATATCCGGCGACCATACCGCCGAGCATCTGTCCCATAAAGGTATAGGTGCCGAGCGAGCCGGCCTGAACAGCTGTAAGCGCGAGGTCTGTTCTGATGGTGGAGATACTGACGGAGTACATCATGGTCGCAAGACCAGCCGTCAGCATCGAAACGAAGGATCCGAGCAGCGCATTGCGCGAATACTTCTTCATTTCAAGTTCTGTCATTGTTCTGTTTTTCCTCTCTTAGTGATAGATGTTGAAAGTACCTTCTCTATGTATCTTTGTGCGGGGCTCTGCCGCAGGATAGCCGAGGATGGCTATGCCCCAGCAGATATGCGTATCGGGAACGCCGAATTCTCTGAGCAGCGGACGTACACGCTCATCGTCGCATATGTCTCGCGCCTGATTTATCCAGCAGGAACCGACGCCGAGATCGGTGGCACGCAGGAAGATGTTTTCGAGCATACAGCCGACTTCGAGCTTCTGATTGTCGTTGCCGCGCTCTACACATGCAAGTATCGCGGCGGCGGGAGAATACATGGTGTATCCCGGGCGATGGAGTACCTCACTGAACACGCGTGCCAGCTTCTGCACGTTTTCGTGCCCAGCTATGACGCAGAGGTGTCTTTCATACTCGTGAAATGCCCACGGTGCAGCGAGTCCGGCATTTACAAGCTCAGTGAGAATATCGTCGCTCAGCTCCGCGCCCGTAAAGGCGCGGATGCTGGCGCGGGAGTATAGGACATCTTTGAATTCAGACATTTTTTCAGACCTCAGCCCCGGACTTCTTCATCTGGGATTCCTCAGCCTTGAGCGCAAGATACTGCTTGCGGTACGGGCCGCGGAAGAGGCCGACGAGCAGGATGACCATTGCCACGGCGCTGAAGCCGATGATGATCTCCCATGCAAGACCGAAGGACGCTGCCGTGCCGTCGGAAATTATATTGCCGAGCAGCATCGGGACGCAGACATTTCCTATCATCATTGCACCGGCGTAGGAGCCGATTATCTCGTCATAATACTTGCGGCCGAATGCCTCGGGGATGAGGTACGGCGCGGTCGCGTTGTCTAGCGGTCCGTTCATGCCGCAGAGGATGACCGTGATGAGGAGAAGCGCAAAGGAGCCGGTGTTTTTCATAAGGACTATTGCGCAGGCATAGCCGGCAATGGATATGACATGCATCAGAACGACCATCTTGACGCTGCCGATCTTGTCGGCCATAACGCCCATGAGGATCATACCGACCGCAATGCATACGGACAGCACGGATGCCCAGTTGGAGTAGGTGACGGTGTCAAGACCGATGGGGCCTCTGAAGAATGCGCCGTTATAGAAGCGGAATGCAACGCCGGGGAAAGAGGATATCGCGAGGCCGACCCACATCAGCCAGTAGCTCGGGGTCTTGCGAGCGGTAGCGAGATCCAGACCGCCCTGACGGCTCTCTTTTTCCTTCTTTGCTGCGACTGCAGCTGCGATCTCTTCGGCTTTCTCATAGCCGTATGCCTTGGTGCCGACCTTCTCCGGGTTATCCTCGATCATGAAGAGGGTGACAAGCAGGAGCAGTATGCCGCCAAGAGCGTGGCAACGGTATGCGACCTGGTATCCGTAGGCTGCGATCAGACGGCCGACGATGGGGAGGATGATCATGCCGCCGAAGCCGTAGCCGCCCATGATAAAGGCGAGAACGGAGGAGCGCTTGTCAACGAACCAGTTGGTGATAACAACGGATACCGGCGTTGCGCAGGCGAAGAGCGTTACGAGTCCGCCGAGGGTACCGCATATTCTGAGGAACCACAGGCTCTCTGCATAGGAATAGAGGATGTAGTGGAACATCAGAAGGAAATCGCCGAAAATAAGGAGTTTTTTGGCGCCGAATTTGCGGAGCAGAGGCTTGAAGAAGAACATGGAGACGATAAAGGACGCAAGATATGCAACTGTGAGGTTGCCGGAAATGGAGCCGGTGGATATTCCGGTGTGAGCGCTGATCTCAGGCAGCATCATGGAGAAGCTGGAGCACAGACCCATGCCGAGGAACATCTGCAGAAAACAACCGGCGGCCACATACCACGGATTTTTCTTAAGCGTTTTCATATAATTTCACTTTCTTTCTCCTGCAAATAAACAAATAATATGATTATTTGAGCCCCTGCGCGCTTGAGGATCAAATATATCCTTTTTATGCGGGCTTCAGCCTTAGGCCGAAGCCCTTCTGCCTGTCATTAAATTATTAATAGAGCTGCTGGTCATACACCTCGCCAAGGAGCTGGCGGGCGGTATCTTCGTTGAACTCGGTGGGGCAGAAATGCCAGATCGGGTCAAGCATGACCTTTGCAACGGTCTCGTCGCTGACGAAGTCCTCGCGGGAGATGCCTCTCTCGGCGGGAGTAGCGATATTCATGCTCCAGACGAGCTTCTTCATGGCGTTTGCAACGTCGGCCGCGACGGTCTCGGACTTGTCGTCCATGCCGAAGCAGCGGGCGATAAGACGGATCTCATGGTCGCACTCTTTTCTGGTGAAGTAGAGCGCCACGGGAGCGGTCCATGCGCAGCAGTGGCCGTGAGGCACGTGGAAGCGTGCGCCGATGGCGTGTGCCATGGAGTGGCCGCAGTTGCCGTAGCTCTCGCCGGTCAGGCCTAGGTAGGCAGCCATGGACATGTTCGCACGTGCTTCGAGGTTTTCCGGCTCCTTGTACGCGATGTACAGGTTCGCCCAGGAGAGCTCAAGGGACTTGCCGCAGATCATCTCGGTGAAGATGTTGCTCTTCACGCAGCAGAGCGCTTCGCAGGCGTGGGAGATAGCGTCCATGCCGGTGGTAGCGGTGACATAGGGCGGCAGGCTCTTTGTGATCTGAGGATCGAGGAACACGAAGTCGGCCTTTGCAGCCTGGGAGGACAGCGTAGCCTTGACGCCGAGAGTCTGGGAGGCGATGATGCAGGAGCGGGTGGCCTCTGCGCCGGTGCCGGAAGTGGTGGGGATGCTTATGAGATGCGCCTTGCGGGGAAGATCAGGGCCGTTGTACCAGCCGACAAAGTACTGGTCTATCGGCAGGGGCTTGTCAACGAGCAGGCTTGCAGCCTTGACGATATCCATCGTGCTGCCGCCGCCCATGGCGAGGAAGCCGTCTACCTGATTGTCGATCGCAAGCTGGCGGACCTCAAGCACGCCGGTGTCCTGACCGTCGGCGTAGGGGCAGGAGTACGGGATGAGCTCTATGCCCTCTGCGGTGATTGAGTCAAGTACGGTGGACACTATGGCTTCGGGAAGGTTTGCGTCGTAGCCTGCGAGAACCTTCTTGCAGCCGAACTCTTTAAACTTTTTGCCGGTTTCCTTTGCAACACCGTCGCCAAACTTCAGCAGGGGCTTGATTGTGGTTTCAAAGCATTTCATGTTTAGCATCCTTTCTACTTTCTACTTTTTAAATTATCAATTCAATGTCGTAGCGCAGTCATAGGCTGCGGATATCGCTTCATAGATCATGCCGGTCTTTGCGCTGTCGCCGATGTTGAAGAACTTCTCGACGCCGCACTCGCGCAGCTTTTCGACCTCTGCGGTGTTGGACTTTACGCCGATAGCGGGAATGATAACATCAGCCTCGAACTCTACCTTCTCGCCGGTCGCCACGGACTCGGCAATGACGGAATGATTGGTGAGTTCAAGAACCTTGTGGCCGAACACGGTCTTGACGCCGGAAGCCTCGGCATACTCAAGGTCGAGCTTGTGCTCGAGCAGGGTTATGAACGCACGCTCCTGCATCTCGACCTCGGTAACGTCGTTGCCGAGAGCCGCGAGCATATGCGCCGCTTCAAGGCCGGTCTGGCCGCAGCCGAGGACAACGACCTTCTTGTCGCGGATCTCGGGACGCTCAACGATGTAGCGGCGAACGCCGAGCACGTTGTCGCCGTCCGCACCCTTGATGGGCGGGATGAACTCGTAGGAGCCGACAGCGGAGATAACGGCATAGGGGGCTTCAGCCTTGATGAGCTCGGCAGTGACCTCGGTATTAAGACGTACGTCAACCTTCAGCTCACGCAGCATGTTGGAATAATAGTTGATGCCGTTCTGGAACTCCTGCTTGCCTATCGGCATACCGGCGGGGAGCATCATGCCTCCGATGTAATCGTTCTTGTCGCAGAGTATCGGCTTAAAGCCGCGCTGTGCGAGCGTGATGGCTGCTAGGCATCCGGCAGGGCCCGCGCCGATGACCATGACCTTGCGGCCGTCGCCGGTGTGTGGGGTGTCCTCCACTCTGGGAGCGAAGGCCTCGCGGCGGCAGCGGGGATTCATCGTGCAGCCGCAGACGTCTGCGGGCAGAGCGTAGACGCAGTGCATGCAGGACAGGCAGTAGCGGATCAGATCCTCACGGCCGGCCTTGCACTTGTTGACCCACTGCGGGTCGCAGATGGAGGTACGTCCGAGAGCGACGAGGTCGCACTTGCCGTCGTTGATTATCGCGTCGACATAGGAGGGGTGCTTCAGGTTGCCGCTGGCCGCAACGGGGATGGACACCGCGTTCTTCACGATCTCCGCATACTTGACCTTCCAGCCCTCGGGACGGTGTCCGTCGCCGCTCATGCCTTCAAGTCTGGTAAGTCCGCCGCCGCCGTTCACGGTTATGAGGCTTATGCCGGCCTTCTCAAGTTCCTTCGCGCTTGCGGCGAGGATCTCGGGGGTAATATCGTCGTTGATGATCTCGCTGCCGTTCAGCTTTGCGGTCAACTCGACATGAGAGTAGCCCGCGTCGTCAAGCGTCTTTCTGGTGAGAGCGATGGCTTCACGCGCAAAGCGCATGGAGTTTTCAACGCTCTGCTGGCCGTACTCGTCGGTGCGGTGGTTGAAGTACGGGCTGTAGAACTGCTCGCCCAGATAATTGTGCGCATTGTGCCATTCTACCACATCCGCGCCTGCCATTGCACAGCGAAGTGCAGCCGCTGCGTATTTTCTCTGAATATTGTGTATCTCGTCAACGGTCAGGCGGTTAACTATTGCGATGTCTTGTGCACGATCAACAGCGTTTGCATATGTATAGGGAGCGCGGCCGGGCATCCAGGGCTGGAGGCTCGCCTTTGCGCCGCCCGCATGGATCGCGGCGACCGCTCTGGTGAGGCCGGGGATGTATTTATCGTCGCCAAGACAGGGCTGAGTCGGCATGGTGCTGGGCCAGCTGAGGTCTATCGGCATGATGCCGACCGTTACCATTGCAACGCCGCCTTCCGCTATCGCGCGGAGATATTCAACGTATGCGTCGGTCACAAATCCGTCCTTGCAGAGGTATCTCGCCATCGCGGGTACGATAACTCTGTTCTTCAGGATCATGTTGCCGACCTTGACCGGTTTCAGGAAACTGTAAGACATGTCTGTTTCTTTCTCCTTTTTCTTTCAGGTTCTGAGGCTTGTGAAGTGACTGTTCTGTTAATAAACTCACTTGAAAAGCATACCGCAGTGCGTCTTTTTAACGTTAAATAAACGTCCGTGTTTATTATGAGTTAAATAAAGAGCCGCCTTTCTACCGTATGCGGCGCCTCGCGACATGAGCGGAAATGAAATCCGCCTCAAATTCGACATAATTTTTATACATCATTGTCAAGCGCTTGTCAATACGCTTTGTTAATTTTCTTTCATGGCACTTTTGACTAAATCATCTGCCCATTTTTGTACAAAATGATGATTCTAAAAATAAACTCGCGGTTTTATTGACAAATTCAAACTCCGCGTTATAATGTCTTTGTTAATAAACTCGCAAGATTATTTAAGCGCTCGCTGTTATCTGTTAATAGTTATGGAGGTATTTATTATGCAAAACAATTTTCAGTTTTTCATTACAAAAATCGTTCATGGTGTTGGCAGCAGCAAGTCCGTCGGTGACATCGCCAAGAAACTCGGCGCCCACAATGCGCTCGTGATGCACGGCCCCAACGTCAAGGCAGCCGGCATCGTCGATCCCTGCGTTGAGGCTCTCAAGGCCGACGGGATTGAATGCGTCATCTATGATAAGATAGAGCTCGAGTCCCCGATGCATTCTATTGAAGAAGCCGCTGCGCTTGGCCGCAAGGAAGGCACCGACATCTGCATCGCCATCGGCGGCGGCAGCTGCATGGACACCGCCAAGGTCGCAAGAATGCTCATCACCAACCCCGGCACCTGCCGCGACTACACCACGGCAATAGGCACGGAGCTGTACAAGAACCCCGGCATCCCCCTCGTCTGCATCCCCACCACCTCCGGCACCGGCTCCGAGGTCACCTTCACCGCCGTTATGCACGACGTTGAGAACCAGCGCAAGATTTCCACCCGTGACCGCGATAAGCTCGTCCCCGACTACGCCATCCTCGACCCTGCCGTCACCGTCACCCTCCCGCCGGAGATGACCGGTGCCACCGGTCTTGACGCAATGGCGCACGCTATAGAGGGCTTCCTCAAGCCCGAGGCACACTGCTATTCCGATCCTCTCTGCATCCAGGCGATGAAGATGGTCTACTTCAACCTCAAGAACGCCTACGATCACCCCGACGATCTCGAGGCCAGAGACAATATGCTGCTGGCGGCCAACATCGCCATGGGCGGCATGGCCGACGTCGGCGTTCAGATCGGCCACGGCATCGGCCAGGCTCTCGGCGCATACACTCACGCACCGCACGGCGTCACCTGCGCGTGGGCTCTCCCCTACGTTATAGAGCACCTCTACGACGTTGAGGCTCCCAAGGTGCGTCAGATAGCCGACGCGTTCGAGCTGGGTCTGCCCGCAGAGGCCACCGCAGAGGAAGTCAGGGACGCGGTCGTCAATGCCATCGAGCAGCTCAGCGCCGACGTGCATCTCCCCATGCCGAAGGACCTCGGCTTCACCATGGAGAAGGACTACGACAACTTCGTGAAGTTCGTCCTGCGTGAGCAGCGCCTTATCCAGATGTCGAGAAAGCATGTCTCCGACGATGACGTCCGCAGATACATGACCGACCTGATGACCCGCGAGCACTGATATACCGCCCCGCAAACACAATAAGTAAGAATGGAGAAGATACTATGAGAAAACTTCTTGAGCCGCTGAAAGTCGGCAATATGGAGCTGCGCAACAGAGTTATCCTGTCCGCAATGGCAAAATATTTCTGCACCAACGGCTACATCGGCCACGAATATATAGAGTACTACCGCACCATCGCCCACGGCGGCACCGCTATGATAACCCCTGGCATCATGTGCGTTGAGCCCAAGTGGTACGGCCAGCACGAGCAGCCCTTCCTCAACGATGACAAGTACATCCCCGGCCTCAAGGCCGCTATCGACGCCGTCCACGGCGAGGGCGCGAAGTTCTCCTGTCAGCTCTGGATGCCCGGCCATCTGCCATACACTCAGGCCGACTATATAGAGACCAACGGCCCGAAGCTGGTCGCCGTCAACTACATGTCCCGCGAGATGATCGGCGAGATGCAGCAGAAATATGTCGAGGCCGCCATCCGCTGCGCGAAGGCCGGCACCGACGCAATAGAGTGGCACATGGCGCATAACTACCTGCCCGAGCAGTTCTACAGCCCGTACTTCAACCACCGCACCGACGAGTACGGCGCACAGAACGTCGAAAATGCAATGCGCTTCTCCCTCGAGGTCATCGACCGCATCAAGAAGGAGTGCCCGGACGTCGAGGTAGTCGCAAAGATGAACGGCACCGACTGTCACGATGGCGAGGCGAGCATGGAATGGCTCGGCGATGCCGCGGCTCTGCTTGAGCAGCACGGCGTGAGCCTTATCACCGTAAACGGCGGCGGCGTCATGTCCAGACTCACCGGCATGAGCGCCGACGGCAACCAGGAAGAGGGCTGGAAGGTCAAGTATGCCGAGGTCGTGAAGAACAGAGTCAACATCCCCGTTGCGGCCTGCGGCTCCCTGCGCCACCCCGATTACATCGACGGCATCATAAACGACGGCAAATGCGACGCCGTCGCCCTAGGCCGCCAGCTGTTCGCGGAGCCCGATTACTGCAATAAGATCGCTCAGGGCCGCGAGGACGAGCTGAAATACTGCGTCTCCTGCATGCACTGCTTGACCAAGACCCCCTTCGGCCCGACCCAGCCCGGCTGCACCATGAACCCCCGCGGCCGCAGAGAATACTGCATGCCCGCGACCCTCAACGTAAACGGCGACGGTCTGCCCGTCGCAATAGTCGGCGCAGGCCCTGCCGGTCTGGAAGCCGCCGTTACGCTCACCAAGCGCGGCTTCGATGTCACCGTATTTGAAAAGTCCGACCGTCTCGGCGGCGCCGTCAACCTCGCTGACGCCCCGATCGGCAAGTACAAGCTCGGCTGGCTCATCGACTACTATGAGCGCATGATAAAGAAGCTCAACATCCGCGTCAAGCTCAACACCGAGTGCACCGCCGAGATGCTGCGCGAGATGAAGCCGTATGCCACGTTCATTGCGACCGGTTCCGACGAGTTCATCCCCCCGATAGAGGGCATAAAGGCCGACAACGTCATCAGCGTGCGCGATTATATCGCTCAGAAGCCCGAGATCACCGGCAAGAAGGTCGTTGTCCTCGGCGCAGGCCAGACCGGTCTCGAGGCCGCGAGAATGCTCGCCGCCGGCAACGACGTCACCGTTATCGACATGATGCCGGACGCCATACCCTCCAATACCGACCACCGTCTTGACCTCTTCTATGCCAAGGACGCCGGCGTAAAGACCCTGCTCGGCCACAAGATACTGCGTGTCGCTGCCGACAGCGTAGCCGCCGCCGACGTGAACACCGGTGCCGAGACGGTCATCCCCTGCGACCTCGTCGTTGTCGCTCTCGGCGTTCGCCCCGTAGCCGGCCTCTATGACGAGGTAAAGGATGAGCTCGAGCATGTTGTCAAGCTCGGCGACAGTGTGAAGCCCGGCTTCATCGTCCACGCTACTACGGCCGCCTACGAAGCTGCCGTCGCCCTCCCCGCAAAGCACTACGAAGTCAAGGAGATCTACTTTGCTGCGGAGAAGGAAAAAGTCAAGGATCAGCTTATCAATCCCTACGCATAATAAATATATTATATAATAGTAGAAGGTACATGCGGAGCAATGCTTCGCATATACCTTTCGTTTCGTCCGCAGTGAGCCAAAAAGCCGCCGCAATGGCGTTGTATAATATTAACCCCCCACATGCTTGCATGTGGGGGGTTAGTTTATCAGAGCGCTTTATAGCGCAGCATAATAGCGTCGAGAACCGTATCTATAAGACGCGTTATGCGGCTTTCGGTCATCTCATACCAGCCGTCCTGCTTATCCACCGCCTCGATGCCGAGAGATATAACATAGAAGTAAACCATGAACGATTCTACGTCCGTGTCCGGACGCAGTATCTTGTCATCGATAGCCTTCTGAATATATCTGGTCTTCATCTTATGTATCCGGTGCATTATATCCGTCTGGAATTCCTTGACCTTCACCAACGCCGGTTTTGAATCCACGCCCGTGAAAAGTTCCTTCTCCGCAAGACGCAGATGCGACGACAGCTCAAGGTCAACGCGCACCTTGTCAAAGAAAGGCATATCGCTTGCAAAAAGCTCCGTGTATTTTTCCAGCTTACCGGTGAGATGTTTCTTCGCCACCGCCTCATACAGCTTCTGCTTGCTCTCAAAGTAATAGTAGATCGGCGTGCGGGTGATATTCATCTCCGCGGCAATATCATTCAGGTTCGTATTGTCAAAACCGTACTTACAAAAATATTTCTTTGCGACTTCGAGGATAGCCTCCTCGGAAACTTCCTGTCCTAAAGGTTTTCTGCTCATTTATCCACCACATCAAAATTTTATACTTTTGAGTTTATTATACATCCTTTTAAATAAAATGCAATATTTACTTGAAAAATTTCGTTTTCTGCATTTTATCACAAATAGGAATTGTAAATCAACTGTATAAAGGGGTTATTTTCCCACTGTATGAGCACAAAACCGATATGATCCGCTCACACATTTCTTCTTTTGGACTTCGGTACCTCATATGTTACCAAGCTACCATCTTTGCGAAAGAAATCATAGCTCACGATCCGGCCTTCGTCATCATGGTTGAAGTGATATTTATCTACTTCTGTGATGCCGGCAAAACTTCTTCCCCAATATGCAAACTCCAGCAGCCCGTTTTTACCGTATTCATATACCTCAGATGATAAATTCTGATACTTTTCCTGTGGTCTCCAGCTCAGTCTGTCATAGCGGAGTACTCTCCCCTGCTCGTCATAATCGCAGACGCTTATTGTCCCAAGCTCCGGCGTAAATACGATGTCATACTGCGGTGCAATGACACGCCGCCCTTCATATATAAGGAACTCTTTTTGCCAGAGTACAGGTCGGATACGGCGGCCTGCTCGCTGGTGTCTCTGGCAACACACAGCCTCCTGCGCTCATCAAAATAAATTACAGGCTTAGGTTTGCCGAGCTCTTTGCTGTAGTCCTCGGCAACAAGCAGTTTCCCATTCTCATTAAATAAGTACCTGTATCGATAGTAACAGCCTTTTCTTGGATGTGTTACACGCCTACCGCGGTTCACATTGCCTACCACAATGTCGATTATTAGGCTTGGACTGTAACATCCTCTCCCAATTCCTTTCACACCACTACAGTACTCATATTTTGCGACTGGAATAGCGGAAAACTTTGCGTTCAGCTCATCATATTTGTCGCAGTACTTCTTAAAGAGTCCAACGAGCAAATCTTTTCTGAAATCTATATTCTCCATCCGACACCTCACAGCTCCGCGCGCTGGGCGGGGGTCATGCGGTACTGCGGCTTGACATGGTACGCGACTTCGGCGTACTGCCGGGCGCGCTCGCGCAGAGAGAAGTTGCCGTTCTGGCTGCACCAGACGTACAGCTCGTGGATTATCAGGTCTGTCGCAATACGCGACAGCAGCTCCGGCGGCTCCTCGGTCTCGATTATGCCGGACTTGGCGCAGTTCTTGGCAAGCGTCGCAAAAAGATCGTCCAGCGCGTGGACAGCCTCGCGTATGCCCTGCGGCGACTCAAACTGCATGATGAACAGTGTGCTCGTCAACTGCGGGCCGAAGTCGAGCGCGATCGTTATGAACCGGTCAAACAGCTGCCAGATGCGCTCAAAGTCGTTCTCCGCGTCCGCGAATTTCCGGAAGCTCTCCTCGTCGTTCTGCTGCGGCTTTGCGACAACGTAGTCCAGAACACTGCGCTTGCCCTTGAACATCGTATAGAAAACCGAGCGCGAAACCGGTACCTTCTCGCAAATCTCGTTGACGCTGACGTTGTTGTAGCCCTCGGTCTTGAACAGCTCTATCGCGCATTTTGCAATGCTTTCTTTGAGCCGGTATGACGAATCCTGCACGAAAAACACCCCCTTTTGCGATGTCCTGATTTCAAGGACATTTTACGCGATTTGTCCGTGAATGTCAACTTCTTATCAAGATTGTTCGCAAATATTTTGCAGTTTTTTTGTGAGTTATTCCAAAAAACATGTTAACTTATTGATTATATTCAACAAATTAGGTACAGTTCACTCAGCAATATTAATTAAATAACAAACCCCGTTTTATCTATCAGGAGGCTTGAAAATTCCATGACGAAAGACGAAAAAATCGCAAAACTCGGTAAGGAAATTACCGACCGGGCTACCGTACTGCTCGGCAAGGACAAGATCACTCCCGAATCCCCTGAGTATCTGGGCATCAACTCTGCGCTGAAGTACACCGCCTACAAGTACGACCAGAAGATGGCCGACGACATTCTCGACATCTGTCTTACGATGAAAAAGCGCGTGCCGCTTACCATCGAGCAGCTTGCGAAGAAGAACCCGCAGTTTGACCGCGCATACCTTGAGAAGGCCATGCAGGCCGTCAGCGAAAGCGGCCTTGTCGAGTTCCACTGGGAAAACCTCGACGGCAAGAACCCGAACCACGAGAAGCGCTGGGTGCTGGACATGTTCGTCCCCGGCAGCGCAGAGATTATGATGATAAACCCCGAACAGTCCGACATGTACCCCGAAACCGCGGACTTCTTCGAGCGCATGGCATACCTGCCGCTGGCCGGTATCACCGAGATGGTGCCTCCCGGAGGCGCAGGCATCGGTATGCACGTCATCCCCGTTGAGAAAGCCATCCCCGCAGAGAGCAAGTCCCTGCCTATCGAGCATCTCAGCCACTGGCTGAAGAAGTACGAGGGTCACATCGGCGTATCTGTCTGTTCCTGCCGTAAGCAGCAGCGCATCCGCGGCGAAGGCTCCGGCGACATCGAGGGCGAATGGTGCATCGGCGTCGGCGACTTTGCCGACTACTGCCGCGAGACCAACCACGGCCGCGACATCACCTATGAAGAGGCCATGGAGATCCTTCAGAAGGCCGAGGACAAGGGCTATGTCCACCAGATAACCAACATCGACGGCGAGAACAAGATCTTCGGTATCTGCAACTGCGCTGTCGGCGTTTGCAACGCTCTGCGCACCTCCCAGCTCTTCAACACCCCGAACCTCTCCGCTTCCGCCTACACCGCCGAGACCGATCCCGAAAAGTGCGTCGCCTGCGGCAAGTGCGTTGAGACATGTCCCGCCGGTGCGGTACGCCTCGGCCAGAAGCTCTGCACCAAGGAAGGCCCCATCCAGTACCCGCGCCACGAGCTGCCCGATGACACCAAGTGGGGCGAGGATCACTGGAACAAGAATTACAGAAACGAGAACGGCTCCATCCAGACCTGGCCGACCGGCACCGCGCCCTGCAAGGTCGCCTGCCCCGCTCACATAGCCATTCAGGGCTACATAAAGATGGCCGCCGACGGCCGCTATGCGGACGCTCTCAAGCTCATCAAGAAGGATAACCCCTTCCCCGCCGTCTGCGGCAGCATCTGCCGCAAGTACTGCGAGGACGCATGCACCCGCGGCAGCGTCGACCAGCCGCTCGCCATCGACGAGATAAAGAAATTCATCGCCGAGCAGGACATGAAGGCCGAGCACCGCTACGTGCCCGCCATGAACTCCTGCACGCATGAGAAGTTTGACCAGAAGATCGCAATAATCGGCGCAGGCCCCGCAGGTATGTCCTGCGCGTACTTCCTCGCCATCGAGGGTTACAGCCCGGTCGTATTCGAGAAGGAAGCCGCCCCCGGCGGTATGCTCATCAACGGCATCCCCTCCTTCCGCGTCGGCAAGGACATCGTCAAGTCCGAGATAGACGTCCTGCGTGAGATGGGCGTCGAGTTCCGCTGCGGCGTTGAGGTCGGCAAGGATGTCACCATCCAGCAGCTCCGCGAGGAGGGCTTCAGTGCCTTCTACGTCGCTGTCGGTCTCCAGAAGGCCGCAAAGCTCAACATTCCCGGTGAAGAGCTGGCAGGCGTTCAGGGCGGTCTCGACTTCCTGCGCTCCGTCAACAGCGGCGCGACTAAGGAGCTTTCCGGCGACGTTATCGTTATCGGCGGCGGCAACGCGGCCATCGACGTGGCACGCGCGGCAAAGCGTCTGACCGGCGGCAGCGTCAACATGTACTGCCTTGAGAAGGACGAAGAGATGCCCACCGTTCCCGACGAGAAGAACGCAGGCATCGCCGACGGCGTCGTCATCAACAACTCTTGGGCGCCCAAGGCCATCCTCGGCGAGGACGGCAAGGTCACCGGCATAGAGCTTATGCGCTGTGTCTCCGTGCGCGACGCAAACGGCAAGTTCGCTCCCGTTTATGACGAGAACGAGACCATCACCGTTCCCTGCTCCAACGTTCTGGTCGCCATCGGCCAGCGCTCCGAGTACGGCGCAGTCCTCGCCGGCACCGCCGCCGAGACTCCCGACGGCCGCCTCATCGCGCATGACGTCATCACCTTCCAGACCGCAGAGCCCGACGTGTTCGTCGGCGGCGACTGCGCGACCGGCCCGAAGTACACCATCGACGCCATCGCCAGCGGCCGTGAGGGTGCAGTGTCCATCCACCGCTACGTCAACGTCGGCCAGACTCTGACCATCCACCGCAATCTCCGCGAGTTCAAGGAGCTTGACAAGGAAAATCTTGCCCTGCCCGTAGAGAAGATAAAGAAGCCCGCCCGCTCCGAAGTCGTCATCGACAAGAAAAAGGTTCTCACCATGTGCGACGACCGTGTGACCTTCACCGAGGAGCAGATAAAGTCCGAGGCTTCCCGCTGCCTGAGCTGCGGCCGCAGTGTGGTCGATCCGAACAAGTGCATCGGCTGCGGCATCTGCACCACCAAGTGTGAGTTCGACGCTATCCATCTCAAGCGCAACCGCCCGCAGAACAGCAAGATGATCCCCGCCGAGGACAAGTTCAAGGCCATCGGTCCCTACGCTGCAAAGCGTCAGGTAAAGATAATCAAGAAGCAGCTTTCTGGCAAATAATCATCCCGGAACAGATCAGACAGGTGCGGGATATCCCCGCACCTGTTTTCAGAAAGGAAAGTTATGCACGAGCTTAGCATAGTGACCTACGTCATCAAGCAGGTCGACGAGATAGCCAAGGAAAACAAGCTCACCAACATCCAGTCCGTCACACTGGAGTTCGGCGAAGTGTCCGGCATAGTTCCGGAATATCTCAGCGACTGCTGGCAGTGGTACGCGAAAAAGACTCCGCTTATCGAGCATACGGAGTTCAGGTATGAGATAATCCCGGCCGTCACATGGTGCGACGACTGCAAGACGACCTACCCCACCGTGAAGTACGGCAAGACCTGCCCCAACTGCGGCAGCGGCCATACTTGGCTCCAGCAGGGGCAGGAAATGAACATAAAAGAAATAGTCGCCTGCTGATCGGAGGATAGATATGGCGGATTACAAGGTTTACGAGATAAAACAGAGCATATTCAAGGCAAATGACGACGCGGCCGACGTACTGCGCGCGGAGCTGCGTAAGCAGCACTGCTTCCTGCTGAACCTTATGAGCTCCCCCGGCAGCGGCAAGACCACTACCCTGACCCGCACCGTCGAGAAGCTTTCGGTCGAGATGAACATCGGCATCATGGAGGCCGATATCGACTCCGACGTCGACGCCGAGCGCATATCCCGCACAGGTGTCAAGAAGGTCATCCAGCTCCACACCGGCGGCATGTGCCATCTCGACGCGGACATGACCCGTCAGGGACTCGACGAGATGGGCACGGACGACCTCGACCTCGTCGTGCTGGAAAACGTCGGCAACCTCGTCTGCCCGGCGGAGTTCGACACGGGCGCGGCGAAGAACGCCATGATACTCTCCGTCCCCGAAGGGCACGACAAGCCCCTTAAATACCCCCTGATATTTCAGGTCTGCGACGCGCTGATAATCAACAAGATCGACGTCCTGCCCTACTTCGATTTCGACATGGACAAGGTCGTGGAGTTTGCGAAGATGCGCAACCCCGACATCAAAATCTTCCCGATAAGCGCAAAGACCGGCGAGGGCGTGGATGCATGGTGCGATTGGCTTCGCGCTCAGGCCGCCGAGTGGAACGGCTGAACGCATTTTTCGACAACTTTTTATCAAAAACGCTTCAACTGTATATTGCAATCGGAAAAACAAGTGTTAAAATAATGACGGTCGTTTTATGCGGCCATATTCTAGTGCTGGATGCCGCCGGTTTCCGGCGATTGGAGAAGAAATATGAAAGATCTCAAGCACCTGCTCTATTTTGAAAACCTCCTTCAGGAGGCGCAGAATGAGCTTATCCTGCAGGCGCAGAGCGAGGGGAAGGTCTGCGTTGCTTATGTCTGCGAGAACACCCCGGAGCCGCTGCTGAACCTGCCGGGCGCGTTTTCTACGCGTCTGTGCGCGCCGCGCACCGGTTCCATGGAAATGGCAACCTACTACATGACCAGCTTTCTCTGCGAGTACAGCCGCGCCCTGCTTGAGCGCGCCATCGAGGGCGGCTACAACTTTGCCGACTGTCTCATCACTCCCGACGGCTGCACGATGATGAACCGCGCCGTCGAGAACATGGAGCTGCTGAAGGCTCTCGGCAAGGGCAAGGAGAAGTTTTTCTTCGAGTACATGGAGATACCCATGAAGGCCGACGACAACGGCCTGAATCTCTACACTCTCCAGTGCACGAATCACATCCTCAAGCCCCTGCATGAGCACTACGGCATCGACATCTCTGACAAGGCGATACGTCAGGCCGTCGCGGAGCACAACCGCATCTGCGAGCTTATCCGCGCCATCGGCGAATACCGCAAGGGCGACAAGCCGCGTATCACCGGCTACGAGTTCCACGTCATCACGCTGGCGACCTACGTCGCCCCCAAGTACCTGCTTATCGACAAGCTCGAAGAGACGCTGGAAGAGCTCAAGACCCGCGAGCCGGACGAAAAGGGCTACCGCTCCCGCGTGCTGGTAGTCGGCTCCGAGGTCGATGATACCGACTTCATCAAGCTCATCGAGGATACCGGCGCATATGTCTGTGCCGACCGTTTCTGCTACGGCTCGCTCCCCGGCAGAAACCCCATAGAGCTGACCGACGACGAAGACGCGCTGACGCAGATCTGCCGCCAGTATATGTACCGTGGACAATGTCCCCGTTACATGAACACCGCCAAGATGACCGGCCGCCGCGAGTACGTCAACGCGCTTGCAAAGGAATACGCCGCCGACGGCATCATCTACGAACAGATAAAGTTCTGCGACCCGTGGGCTTACGAGCGCATGATGGGTTCGCACATCCTGCATGACGATTACGGCTACCCCGTGCTGTCCGTTGACCGCCCGTACAACATCTCTACCTCCGGCCAGATGCGCACCCGCGTGCAGGCCTTCGTTGAGAGCATCGAGATAAAGAAGATCCAGGGAGGGGACAAGTGATGAGCAATAAGAGAATAGGCTGCGAGAATTTCGGCAAATTCTACACTGAGGGCAAGGTCAGGAACCGCCGCGAGTGGCGCGGTTTGGTGGACACGCTCTATGATTACTCCCGCTGGCTCCACAACTGGATCACCATGGCAAAGATGGTCTCGAAGCCGAGAAACATCAAGGCCATGTTCCGCTACCGCTGGATGGCAAACTACCTCGCCGTCCCCATGATGGTCGACCGTCATACGCAGGGTCTGCGCGGCGAGCATCTGCGCATCTGCCATTTGGAGCAGGATCTCATAATCGAGGACGTCGCAAAGCTGCTTGACGGTCTCTTCCGCGGCGACCGCCGCATCGGCAACGACAAGACGTTCTCCGACAAGGTCGTTCTCGTCGATGAAAACGAGATGACCGCCGTCATGATGGGCTTCCCGACCCTGAAGGGTCTTAGCCGCGAGACCCCGTCCACCTACGTCTCTGTGCTTCTGAACCAGCACGCAGCGGAGCATTACATCGACATCGCACAGGAATACGGCCTTGCGGGCGACGTCTGCCCTATGCCCGAGGCAGAAGCCGGCGTCTCCATCGACGACGACGCGCCCGTGCTCGGCGCCTGCGCCGTCCAGTGCAACACCACCTGCGACGGCTCTCTGCTCGGCAACGGCGTTATCTCCAAGCGTCTTGAGCTTGAGGACGGCATCCCCGTGTTCCAGCTTGCCGCCCCTCTGCGTCACCGCGAGGACGACGTGCAGGACTACGCAGCACAGGAGATCAAGAACGCCATCGCATTTATCGAGGAGCACACCGGCGAGAAGTGGGATTGGGACGCATATTTCGAGTGCGCCAAGCGCGTCAACTACGCCACCAAGTGCCGTCTCGAGTGGCTTGAGATGAACAAGACCGATTACCCGCAGGTATTCGGCTCCAACCTCGCCCTCTACACCGAGACCAACTACATGGCCATCTGCGGCAAGGTCAAGGCCTTTGAGGATGTTGACCGCAAGATAACCAAGCTCGCTGAGCGCGCCTACAAGAAAAAGAAGATGGCCGCGAACGAATACCGCCACAGAGCCATCATCTGGGGCGTCCAGTCGCACTTCTACATGGACTTCCTCGTGTGGCTGCTCAACTGCTGGGGCATCGTGCCGCTGACCGATATGCTCTCCATGGTCTCCACCAAGGAGCTCGTCACTGAGGACACCCCCGAGAACCGCGAGCAGGCATACTACGACATGGCATGGCTGACCGAGAACATGATCATGCGCAACCGCACCCACGGCGGCTACAAAGTCATGCTTGACGAGCTGTGGGAGTACTGCACGGAGTTCAACGCCGACATGGTCATTCTCTGGGAGCACATGAGCTGCAAGGCGCTCGACGGCATGCACGGCATGTTCGAGGAGCGCGCCAGAGAGCACGGCATCCACCTCGTCTGGGTCACGCACGATCTGTTCGACCCGCGCGTGATATCCCGTCAGGGCGTGCGCGAGCAGGTGAACAACTACATGCGCACCGTCATGCAGGAAGAGCCTGTCGATCCCAGCCTTGAGAATCTCAAGGACGAGAAGTCCTGGTAAGGAGGAAATAAGATGTTCTGGAAAAAGCTCCGCAAGCTGATGATAAAGCTCGGAATAGCCGGCCTCGGTTTCTTCGCCGTCACCTTCGTCGTGTATTTCTTCAATCTCGACATGAAGCTGACCTCCGTCATGGAGGGCTTCATGCTCAAGCACTACGACAAAATCGACCGCGACCAGCACCTGTAAACGCAATGATCAAGCCCGACGCAGAGCGTCGGGCTTTTGCTTTTCGTGATACGGCTTCCCCTATTTTAAATTACCTGTATACTTTTCTGTTTAAGCTATCCGTTGCCAATGAAATGTACTTGATATATGGGTCAAGTACATCTTGAAATTTCTCTGGAAAATACATTTTTATCTCGTCGTAAAGTTTGGGACTGATATGGAAAACAACATTGTTGCGGAGCCTCCCGCTCCCGCATTTCAGGATTTTTCTGCAATCTATGGTCATAACTTGCCGCTTTGAAAATATCACCCAATGCAGCGGGCAGCTCGTGAAATTCGTTCCGCTATGTACTTGCGTTTCAAATGTGCGGACATGATGAATCTCGTTCCATGAAGTAAACAGCTTTCTGACCGGCGTGTGCAGTGTGATTCCTTCTTCGGAGAATGAAACTCGAAATGATTTAACATCGCATAACAGTAAGTATACGTTCAGCAGAACTGCAACGGCAAATGCGCCCCAAATACAATAGAAGCTTGCATCTATAATCGAAGTCCTACGTATATACGATATGGTCATGTCAGCAAAGAAAAGGCAAAATGCGCATAAAGAAATAATTCTGGGTATGGCGTAGTATGCAGATACCCAGTATTTTTTCGACGTTGAAGAAGACTTATCCGCTCGCATAATTTTCCTCCTTTCCCTGCATTTATTATAAAGAATCCCATTCTGCTTGTCAATTTTTGTGTTGGGTATTGCAATCGTCTAAATGCATAATTGACTTGCCGCGCGGACGGCCGTATAATCATGGCGAAAACACTCAAAAGGAGCAGGATATGAATACACCATTCAGATATGATTATGTCGGCAGCTTTCTCCGCCCTGCGGCGCTCAAGCAGGCGCGCACGGATTTCCAGAGCGGCGCGATAGACGCCGAAGCGCTCAAGGCCGTCGAGGACGAGGCAATACGCGATCTCGTCGCCAAGCAGAAAGCCGCGGGCTACCACGTCATCACCGACGGCGAGTTCCGCCGCGCTACATGGCATCTTGACTTTATGTGGGGCTTCAACGGCGTCGGCCACAGTCCCACCAAGACCGGCCTTCCTTTCCACGGCGAGGCCGCGATGCTCGACGACACCTACCTCACCGGCAAAGTCTCGCTCGACTCCCATCCGTTCGTAGAGCACTTCAAGTTCGTCAAAGCGCTTGAGGACGAGAATACCGTTGCAAAGCTCACCATTCCCGCACCCGCACAGTTCATCGAGCAGATGATAATGCCCTTCGCGCTGGAGAACACCAGAAAGTATTACGCAGACAACCGCGAGCTCGCCGAGGACATCGCCGCGGGCTACAAGAAGTTCATCGCCGACGTCTACGCCGCTGGCTGCCGCAACCTCCAGTTTGACGATTGCAGCTGGGGTATGCTCGTTGACCCGATGGCCTGCATGTACTTCGGCACCGACGAAAAGGGTCTTGAGACGATCAAAGAACAGCTGCTTGAGCTGAATAACGCCGCCATCTCCGGCAAGCCCGACGACCTCGTCATCAACACTCATGTCTGCCGCGGCAACTTCCACAGCACCTACGCCAACTCCGGCGCGTACGACGGCGTCGCGCAGACTCTGCTCGCCCGCGAGAACGTCAACGCGTACTACCTTGAGTTTGATGACGCGCGCAGCGGCGGCTTTGAGCCTCTCACCGCGGTCAGCGGTGACAAGAAGGTAGTCCTCGGTCTGGTGACTACCAAACGCGCACTGCTTGAGGACAAGGACGGCGTCATCGCGCGCATCCACGAGGCGGCAAAGTATCTGCCGCTCGACAGACTCTGCCTCAGCCCGCAGTGCGGCTTTGCAAGCTGCGAGATCGGCAACAAGCTGACCGAGGCGCAGCAGTGGGCAAAGCTTGCGCTCGTCAAGGAGATCGCCGAGGAGGTCTGGGGCTGAGTCCCGCCCATTCACAGGATACCAGAGAACACCAAGTATGAAGCGCCGCACCGCCTCCTGCTTGGTGGTTTTCTTACATTCACGCAGAAGGAGGTGGCCGCCATGCCGCAGGTTGAGAGCATATACGCCAAATGGAATCCGTGGCACGGATGCACGAAGCTCAGCGCCGGATGCAAATACTGCTACGTCTACCGGCAGGACGCGATGTACGGCACGGAAGAGGCCGCCTCCGTCTGCCGCAAGACCGCGAGCTTCGACCTGCCCGTCAAAAAGAAGCGGGACGGTAGCTGGAAGCTGCCGTCGGGCAAAGTCATCTTTACCTGCTTCACCTCAGACTTTCTGCTGAGCGACGCCGACCCATGGCGGCAGGACTGCTGGGATATGATCCGCCGCAGGCAGGACTGCTTCTTCTATTTCTTCACCAAGCGCATCGACCGTCTGTCTGAATGTCTGCCGCCCGGCTGGGGCGGCGGCTATGAGAACGTCATAATCGGCTGCACGGTGGAGAATCAGGAGATGGCGGACTACCGCCTGCCGATCTTTCTCGCGCTGCCGATACGCCACAGAGCCATCATCGCCGCTCCCCTGCTGACGCCGCTCGATATAAGCGTATATCTCGACTCGGAAAAAATCGAAGAAGTCTCGGCCAGCGGGGAATCCGGCGCCGACGCGCGCCCATGTCACTACGACTGGATCCTCGCGCTTCGGCAGCAGTGCGCGGAGCGCGATATCTCTTTCCAGTTCCATCAGACTGGGGCGCACTTCGTCAAGGACGGCAAGATGTACCGTGTGCCGCGCCGCGAGCAGATCGCGCAGGCCAGAAAAGCCGGTATCGACTACAAGGTCGCAGCTCACGACCTGCCGCTGTGCGCGCTGGAGCATGTCGCTTCTCTCCGTCAGGAGCCGGAGCAGCTTTCGCTGCTATGACGGCCGCTGGAGTGGATACGTGCGCAGAGTATGGACGCAAACTGCGTCGAATCCATCGCAAACCATGATCCGTATGTAAAGCCGCATATCATAGAGTTATAGGGCTGAAAAAAGCAGAGAGTTTTCCTCTCTGCTTTTACTTATTAAATCTCGCGGCGCTGTCAAACTCGCAGTTGGTGAAAATCACGCTCGCAGCGGCGCGGTAATCTTCGAGACTTCTGGATTTATTGAGCACTTTCATCTCGCGCCCGCTGTGCGGGAACAGGCCGTCCATGTAAAACCACAACTCCTTCATGCGCGATGTCGCCGCGCGCGCATCAAGTCCGCAGGTCAGATACGCGTCGAGAAGCGTGTCGTGGAACTCCCGCAGCTCATCGCGGCGGAGCGCAGCGCCGCCATGAAGCTCGCGGAACAGCGCGGGGTTCATCACCGCTCCCCTGCCCAACATGAACCGGTCTATTCCCTGCAGTGCGTTCACATCCTCCGGCCGGAAGATGTTCCCGTTATAGCACACCGGCGCGCAGCTGTTCTGAGCCGCAGTCAGGAACGCCTCGCGGTCAACCGGAGACTTATACATCCCGGACCGTGCCCGCGCGTGTATCGTCAGCTCCGCGATCGGGTACTTATTGTATATCTCCAGAATAGTGCCGAACTCGTCCACGGACTCCAGCCCCATCCGAGTCTTGACCGACACGGCGACCGGCGCGCGGGAAAAGATGTCCGCCAGCATATCATCCAGCGAGCTCAAATCGGCAAACGCGCCGCTCCCTTTATGCTTCGAGACGACCGTACCTGATGGGCAGCCGAGGTTCAGATTGACCTCCCTGTAGCCTATATCGGCCAGTTGCCGCGCGACGGCGAGAAACGATTCCGCGCGATTGCACAGCAGCTGCGGCACCAGCGCAATGCCGGTGTTGTTCTCCGGCAGAACGTCCCGCGCCAAGGACGCGCGGAAATTCCCGCTGCCGTCAGGCGCGATGAACGGGGCGTAGTATCTGTCCGCGCCGCCGAAAAGGCGCGCATGGACACGGCGGTATATATGAGTTGTTATCCCTTCCATGGGCGCAAAATATGATCTCATGGCAAACTCCGGTTTTCTGTCTGTTCTCACCTGCCGTCGGCGGCAGATGCGGGCAGGAAAAATATATCTCATTTCTCCTCAAATGTGAAGAAAAATATTTTTCATGACTTGGATTGTTAACAAATATAATGTATAATTATTTTTATTGAATATATGTTGGAGGAATGGAGCTTGAAACATCAGGCGTTAAGCAGAGTTATATCCGCCGTGCTCGCCGTAATGTGCCTTGTGACGCTCATCAGCGGCGTCGCTGGCTTCGTCAGCGCGGGAAAGGATTTTTCGCAGGATCGCAGCGATTATAAAACTCTCCGCGACCGGATAGCCGAAGCCGAATCGCTCGACGCGCAGCTCAACGGCGGCAAAGATGAATACGACAAGACCGCTGCAGAACTGAAGGCCGAGAAGGGACAGTATGACGATGACGCTTCCCGCCACCGCGAGGAGCTGACCGAATACACCGCCACAAACGCCGGGCTTCAGATGGGCTCTGGCAGCATCGGCTCCGCCGCAAGCACTCTCGAAGACGGCTGGAAGCAGTATAACGCCGCGCGCGAGCAGTTCGACGCGATGGAAGCTGAATTCAACGTCGGCTATGATAAGTATCTCGCAGCCAAGGCGCAGATAGAATCCGGCTGGCAGGAATATAACGACGGTGTCGCCCAGATCGAGCAGGGCAAAGCGGCCATAGCCGAGGGGCGCGCTCAATATGACGCCGGCATGCAGCAGCTTGAGCAGGGTCGTGCGGAGCTTGCGAGCCGACGCCAACAGCTTGCGGATGCAGAGGCGGCGCTGCCGCAGTATGAGGCGGAGCTGGCCGCCGCGCGCACCCAGCTTGACGAGGCGCAGACTCAGCTGAGCGAGGCCAAGCGCAAATACGAGGCTTCCCTAACCGCGTATAATGCGATCGACGCAATATACAGCCAGGCTCAGGCCATTATCGATAAAGTCCGTGAGGACACTGTCGGCGGCGAGCTGATATACGAAATTGCCAACAAGACCATTCAGGCGATGTTCGGCCGCAGCTTTGAAGACATCCGCAGCGATTGGAGCGCGAAGCGAGCCGAGCTTGACGCAGCCGGTGCACAGCTTTCCGAGGCGGAAGCCCAGCTTGCGGACGCCGAGGCGCGTTACGCCGAGGGTGCTGCACAGCTTGAGGCTACGAAGCAGATGATAGCCGACGCGCCCGCGCAGCTTGCCGCTGCGGAAGCGCAGCTGGACGAAGGCGAAGCGCAGCTTCAGGCACTGAAGAAGCAGCTTGACGACGGCGAAAAGAAGTTGGCAGAATCCGAAAAGATGCTGCCGCAGGTCAAGGCGCAGCTTGAGGCCGGTGAGGCGGAGCTTAAGAAGAACGAGCCCGCCCTGCTCGAAGCCAAGGCGCAGATAGACGCCGGACGTGAGCAGCTGGACGCTGTCAAGGCGCAGCTTGAGACCGGTGATTCCCAGCTCGACGCCGCGCTGGCGCAGCTCGGTGGGATGCGCGCCGAACTGAGCAAGACGGAGCAGAAGCTAAAGGACGAAAAGGATGAGCTCCTCGCCGCGTTTGACAAGATCAGCGGAATGCAGACCTCTGTCAGTGAGTACGAAAAGCTTCAGGATGAATATAAATCAGCCCGTCAGGCGCTGCTGTCCTATGACGACATCTCGGAAGACGTGATAAACGGCGATGAGTTGCTGACCGCGGCGAACAGTGCGGCGCGCTCGATGCACGTCGGATATATCGTCCGCTTCGTTCTCCGCGTTCTGATGAACCTGCTGATGCTCGCCTCCGCCGCTGCCGGTGCGGCAGCGATGCTGAAGGCTTTTGACAAGCTGAAGATAAAATATCCGCTGTGGCTCATCGCCGCGGCCTGCGCCGTGGGCGCGATACTGGCGGAGTCCATAAGTCTGGGGCTTGGCCGCGGGCTGCTGTATTCAGCGCTCTTCGTGCTGATCTTCGCGGCGGCGCTCTTCGCGCTGACCTTTGAGAAAAAGCAGGCTGCGCCAGCCAAAGCTGCGCAGTAAAGCTCATATACATCACAACGTCCCGCCTTCCGGCGCAGCTGCCGGAAAGCGGGACGCTGTTTTTTTCTGCTCAGAACGAGACTGTCAACGGACTTTTCAGACGCTGTACTTTTTGGCGTATTCCTCGTAATACTCGTCAAAGCGGTGAGAGTGCAGCTCCTTGAGGTTGATGACATACTCGTGGGTGTCATACCTGTCTGAGCACAGCTCTATCGTCGCTATTGCGAGGTTTGAGCTGTGGTCGGCCACACGCTCGAAATTTGCAAGCAGGTCGTTGAACACGAAGCCGTTTTCAAGTGAGCACTCCCCGCTCTGGAGCCGTTCGACATGGTGCAGCTTCAGTTCGTCGCACAGCACATCGATCCGCTCCTCCAGCGGCTCCACGCGATACGCGAGCTCAACGTCGTTTGCGAAAATCGCCCGCGACGCGACATCCAATATCTCCTGCACGGCGGCACTCAGTACGCCAAGCTCATGCTCCGCCGCGCCGGTGAAGCGCAGCTTCTTCTGGTTTATCTCGCGCGCGGCCTCCGCAATGTTCATTGCGTGGTCGCTGATGCGTTCAAAATCGCTGAGGGTATGCAGGTATTTCGACACACTCTCGTTCTCCTCGCGCGTAAGCTCGCGTTCGGTTATGCGCATGAGGTAGGTTCCGAGCCTGTCCTCGTACCGGTCGACCAGTTCCTCCTCGCTCTCAACGTGCGCAAAAGCCTCGTCGCTGTATGTCTTGAGCAGTGCAACCGACGCGAGGAGGTTATTCTGCGCGGCCTTCCCCATATCCTCCACAGTCTGACGGCTCTGCTCCACGGCAAGCGCAGGATGCGCAAGGAAGCGTTCGTCAAGCCGGTCGAATGCGTCGACACGATCTTGCTCCTCCTCGCCCTTTATCAGCGCGCAGGCCAGCTTTTCAAGCAGGCCGATGGCCGGAAGCAATGCCAAAGCGGTCACGAAGCGGAATGCCGTGTTCACAAACGCTATGCTGACGGCGTTCATCGTCATGTCCATGAATGTAAAGCCTATCGCCGCGTTCGCGCCATAGAACAGCCCGCCGCAGAGTATTACGCCGACAAGCTCTATTTCAAGATATGCAAAGGCGGTGCGCCTGCCGTCGGTTTTCGCGCCCAGTGCCGACAGCAGCACCGGCATAGCCGCGCCGATCGCGATGCCGAGGATGACCGGATACGCAGCCGCAAAGCTGACCGCGCCCGTGACGGACAGTGCCTGAAGGATGCCGACCGCAGCGCTCGCGCTCTGCAGAATGCAGGTGAAAAGCGCGCCCGCCAATATGCCGAGAAGAGGATTTGAGAAGCTTGTGATGAGCCGCACGAACGCCGCACTCTCGCGCAACGGGGACACCGCAGTACTCATTGACTGCATCCCGAACATCAGCACCGAAAAGCCCAGCATGATGTCGCCCACGTGGCGGCGCTGCTGGCTGCGGCTGAACATGCGCAGGATTATGCCGCACACGGCGATAACGGCGCTGAGCGTGGACGTTGAGAACAGTGCGACCCAGCCGCTCCCCTCCAGCTCAGAGAGACAGATTATCCAGCCCGTGACACTCGTGCCCAGAAGCGCTCCGAGGATCACCGCGATAGCTTGCCGCAGCTTCATCATACCGGAGTTGACGAAGCCGACAACCATCACCGACGTTGCCGAGGACGACTGTATGACCGCCGTCACGCCCGTACCCAACAGTACGCCGCGCAGCGGCGTCCCCGACAGGCGGTACAGCACAAGCTCCAGTTTGCTGCCTGCGACCTTTTTCAGCCCGTCGCCCATCAGTGTCATTCCGAACAGGAACAGCGCCACTCCGCCCAGCAGTGAAATAATATTGTTCAGATTCATTTGCATCCTCATACCGGCTCCCACACAGCTTTATACAGTCCGCAGGAATATGTCTATAGGTGTCTATTTTATACTAACAATTTATCCAGCCGGCGGCAAGCCGCAATAGCGAACAAATAAATCCGCCTTTTTTCAATACGCTTCGTTCAGTATTGACATTAATTGATTATCGCGCTTGGCCGGCCGTAAATATTTACGTTTTGTTCAACCACGCAGAAAGCCGCCCCGGCGGGCGCGAGCGCTATTGGGACACCGTGCCGCTAAAGTACTTTTTGGACGATTATACCGTTTATACCCGTAAATGCGATGCAAAAGATGTGATTGAGATAGACACATTTACTGAATTGAAAGCACTTGACAAAGCCTATGATATATAAATAACACAAAATTTCACCAAATCGCAAAAATTTTAAAAGTATCATTTGACTTTATATGGCGACTGTGTTATTTTCTTGTCAGCAAGTGAAAAGCTTGCGTGTCTTGAATGAGACGTTTTTCATTCGTTTTCTCACTCTCTTTTCTTTCACAACCGAACGGGAACTCTTTGCAGGCAGGCTTGGAGTTCCCGTTTGGTTTTTTCGCGTTTATGCGCTTCAGCTATGGACAAGGCGCGGCGCAGCGTGTACAATATGTGCAGACATTTTTTGAAGGAGAAATATCATGCGTTGGATCGAAGTAAGCGTTGACACACCGGCCGAGCTTATAGATGAGCGCTGCCAGCAGATGGCGGACATGGGCGCGGACGGATTTGTTATAGAAAACGAGGCCGATTTTCAGAATTTCCTCGAAAATAATCACCAGTACTGGGACTATGTGGACGACGAGCTGGAGCAGAAGTTCGCGGGCGTCAGCCGCATAAAGTGCTACCTCAGCGACGACGCCGACGGCAAGGCCATCCTTGCGAAAATACGCGGCGCATACGGCGCGGTGCAGACAGCGTTTATTGAGGACAGCGACTGGGAGAACAACTGGCGCGAATATTATAAGCCCATCGAGGTCGGCGAAAAGCTGGTCGTCGTACCGGAATGGGAAGAGATACCCGCCGACGGGCGTCAGCCGCTGCGGCTCGATCCCGGCCTGATCTTCGGCACCGGCAGCCACGCGACCACGCGCATGTGTCTCGCCGCGCTCGAAAAATACTGCTCGCCCGAGACAACCGTGCTCGACCTCGGCTGCGGAAGCGGCATACTCGGCATCGGCAGTCTTGTACTTGGCTGCAGGAGCTGCGTCGGCTGCGATATAGACCCGAAGGCGCCGGACGTCGCAATGTCGAACGCCGCGCTGAACGGCATCGGGAGCGACAGGTTCCGTGTCTACGCGGGCGACATTATCGGCGACGCATCCCTGCGCCGCGAGCTTGGCAGCGGGTATCAGCTTGTGCTCGCAAACATCGTCTCCGACGTTATCATCCCCCTCTCCGGCTATGTGCGGCAGTTTATGGCCGAGGGCTCGGTGTTCATATGCTCCGGCATAATCGAGGGGCGGCAGGACGAAGTCAGCTCCGTGCTTCAGAAAAACGGCTTTGAGATAGTCACTCACTACTGTGAAGAGGAATGGCACTGCTTCGAGTGCAGATAAGCATAAAAAAATTCAACACCCCGAATCGATGATTCGGGGTGTTGGCATATTCAGAACGGCCAAGTCGGCAGCCAGCGCAGCAGGCGGCTTGCCGCCGCATTATCCACGCGCATCCCGCTGAGCGCAGGATAGAACATGATGAATACCGCCACGCACAGGACGGCCACTCCCACCGCGTATACGCGCCAGCGCGGGTTCCACTGCCGCATAAGCGCAATGACGTAGCCCAGCGCGAGGACGAGGAACACGGTGCAGGCGAAGTAGTGGTACTCAAAGGTTATGCGCGTGATGAACACCCATGGCAGGAGCTGCGCAAGGTAGCCAATAAGGATAAAGGCCGCGCGGCGGTCGCGCTTGGCAGCGGCTTCATAGCCCAGCACAAAGAGCGCGATAAGCCCCGCCCAGCACAGTATCGGGTTCACGAACGCACCGAAGCTCTGCCGCGTGCCGTCCGTGCCGTAATCCAGATAGTATAGTATCGGTCGGATATCAAGCACCCACTGGTACCAGCGCGATGAGTACGGGTGCGAGGCCGTGACGCCGGAGTGGTAGGTGAACATAAAGGTTTGGTTGTCCAGAACGATCTGCGCATACTCCTTGGTGAAGAACGCGCCGATGCCGGTCAGCCCCTTCGCCGCGCCGTAATGATAATACGAAACGTAATATATCGCTGTCGGTACGAGCACGAAAAACACAACGCAGAAGCCGCAGTTGCGTAGAAATTTGCCGAACAGATCTCCGCCTCTCTCATCGTCTTTTCTGTGGTGTGCACGGACGATCCAGTGCAGTGCCCATATGACCGCAAGCCCCGCGCCGGCATAGATGCAGGTCCATTTACTCGCCGCGCCGATGCCGAAGAACAGGCCGGACAGTGCGAGATAACGTTTCTTCCCGTCCTCGCACCACAGGTACATGAACAGGTACATCAGCAGGATGAAGAACACAGCGTAGGTGTCTATCGTGGCGATGCGCGTCTGCACATAGTGCATGAAATCCGCCGCAAATATGACAGTTCCGAGCACAGGAACCACTTTTCCGCCGAAAAGCTTCTTCAGAAATACATACATCACCGGCAGCATGAGGACTCCGAAGAGCGTTCCCATGAAGCGCCAGCCGAACGGTGTCACGCCGAAGAGCGAAATTCCGATGCCGATTATCAGCTTGCCGAGCGGCGGGTGGCTGACCTCGTACGGCCAGATGTCCTTCTGGTGCTCTATCGCCGTGCGGACATGGTAGATCTCGTCAAAGTAGCTGGAGTTCATGAAGCTCGCCGCGTCCGGTACATGCTCCTGTTCGTCGCACAGCTCCGGAGCATCGGCGGATGTTATGACGAGCTGATCGCCGTACGGGCTGTACACCGCGATCTCGTTCAAATACATATCGTTATCGGCGGTTATACGGAGATAACGCACAGGTTCAGTCGTGACCGTATCGCTCAGCTCTACCTCTTTCCACTTGAGCACCGCGACATAGTTCTGCGCAAATTCTCCGGCGTAGTTCCAGTTCTCGCCGTCTTCAGAACACTCAATGTAATAATTTCCGACATTTATGCCGCAGAACATGCGCAGCTTGCTTATCGGCATGGCGCTCTCAAGCTCCACGGTGACGCTCTCACTGGGCGAGAAAACGTGCGGGTTCTGCGCCGCCTCGGTATCGCCGAGGCCGATGAACGCGACTACCGCGTAGCAAAGCGCGATCACCGCCGCGGCGAGCCAGTCGCCGCGCTTCATTTTGCGCTCCGCAGGCTCGGCGCGTTTCAGCGGGCATTCCTTCAGCGAGGGCAGACCCATATAAAACAAAACTATAAGCAGCGCCGCCAGTATCGGCAGCAAGTAAGTTATCGTCATAGCAGTCATCGCGGCACATGGCCGCAGGTTCAGATTATACGCGGCCGCAGCCGCAATACAGGAAAAATATAACCCAGCTCGGCCGCAATGTCAAGCCGTGCTCACTTCCGCCGGTGCTTCCCGACGTCAAAAATCCCGCTGCCGAAACCGGCAGCGGGATTTGCGTGTCTGTAAGGCTTTAGCCGCGGAGCAGCTCGTGCAGCTCCTTGACGCTCGGAAGGACGAGGTCGGGCTTGCGCTCGGCAGCGTCTACCATGGCCTGATCCGTCTCGCCGGAGAGAACCAGCACGGAACCCGCGCCCGCGTTCTGCGCGACGGCGATATCGGTATAGAGCCTGTCGCCCACGGCGCAGATATGCTCGTTTGCGATGCCGGTCATTTCGGAGATAACGTCGATCATGTTGCGGTTCGGCTTGCCGATATAGGTCGGCTTCACGCCGCTGGAAGCGGTGAGCAGGGCGCAAATACTGCCGCAGTCGGGCAGGACCTCGTCATGCGGCATCGGGCAGACCCAGTCGGGGTTCGCAGCGATAAAGGTCGCGCCGCGGCGCAGGAAGTGGCAGGCCTTGTCGAGCTTCTCGTACACCAGCTCCGTATCGAAGCCCTGCACGACGACATCGACGGTCTCCGCATCGGTGTGGCCGTTCTCGTCGTTCACGAGATCGATGCCGTAGCTCACCAACTCGCGGTAGAACGCTTTCGTACCGGCAAGGTACACCTTCGCGCCGGGGTGGCGCTGGTTGAGGTACATACCGGTCGCCATGCCGGAGGTGAACACGTTCTCGGCCTCGCAGGGGAAGCCGAGGCGGCGCAGACGCGTGATATAATCCGTCCCTGCGCGGGAGGAATTATTTGTGAGGTATATGTACTTCTTGCCGAGCTTCGGCAGGTCGTTCATCAGCTCGATCGCGCCTTCGTATACGTTATCGCCAAGATAGAGCGTACCGTCCATGTCAAACAGAAAAAGCTCTATGTCCTTCAGGTTTTTTTCCATTCTTTCTCTCCGTAATTCTTTCTCTATTTATTCTTTAGTCCAGTCGAGCGCGCACTTGACCGCACGGTGCCAGCCCTTGAGCAATCCATCCCGCTTATCGGCCGGCATTATCGGCTCGAACACCTTGTCCTCCGCCCAGTTGCGGCGGACGTCCTCAAGGCTGTCCCAATAGCCGACGGCAAGGCCGGCGAGATACGCCGCGCCGAGCGCCGTCGTCTCGATGCACTGCGGGCGCACGACCCGACTGCCGAGGATATCGCTCTGGAACTGCATGAGGAAATTGTTGGCGCAGGCACCGCCGTCGACCTTCAGCTCGCGGATGGGGATGCAGCTGTCCTGCTCCATGGCGCGGGCAATGTCATAGGTCTGGTAAGCCAGCGACTCAAGCGTCGCGCGCACAAGATGCGCCCGGCTGAAGCCGCGGGTGATGCCGACTATCGCGCCGCGCGCGTCCTGATTCCAGTAGGGCGCGCCCATACCGGTGAACGCGGGGACGACATAGCCGCCCGCGGTGTCCGGCACCGCCTCGGCGTACTGCTGGCTCTCCGCCGCGCCGGATATCACGCCCAGCTCGTCGCGCAGCCACTGCACCGCAGCGCCCGCCACGAAGATGCTGCCCTCAAGGGCGTATTCAACGTGATCCTCAAAGCCGACAGCGATGGACGTCACAAGGCCGTTCACGCTCTTGACCGGCTCGCGGCCGGTGTTCATGAGCATGAAGCAACCGGTTCCGTAGGTATTTTTCATGGTGCCCGGCTCGAAGCAGCACTGGCCGAACAGCGCGCACTGCTGGTCTCCGCCGGCTCCGGCGATCGGTATCTCGCCGCCGTACAGCTCGAACTCGGTCTTGCCGTAGACATGGCTGGAGGGTTTCACCTCAGGCAGGAGGCTCTCCGGAATGTCCAGCAGCTCAAGCAGAGCCTTGTCCCAGCACAGCTCATGGATATTGAAGAGCATCGTGCGGCTGGCATTGGTGTAATCGGTCACGTGGACACGGCCGCCCGTCAGCTTCCAGATGAGCCATGTGTCGATGGTTCCAAACAGCAGCTCGCCGCGCTCGGCGCGTTCGCGCGCACCGGGGACGTTGTCGAGCAGCCACTTTATTTTGCTGCCGGAGAAGTACGCGTCAGGCACAAGTCCGGTCTTTTCGCGGATCATGTCGCCGTAGCCTTCGGCGACCAGTTTATCGATGATGGGCGCGGTGCGGCGGCACTGCCAGACGATGGCGTTTGCAATAGGCTCGCCTGTGGCCTTGTCCCAGATGACGGAGGTCTCGCGCTGGTTTGTGATGCCAATGGCGGCAATGTCCGCCGCCGTCACGCCGAGCTTATCCATCGCGGCGCGGGAAACCTCCAGCGTCGTATCCCAGATCTCTGCGGCGTTGTGCTCCACCCAGCCCGGCTGCGGGAATATCTGCCTGAACTCCTTCTGTACGCTCGCGCAGATATTGCCTGCGTGGTCAAAAAGGATGCAGCGGGAGCTGGTAGTGCCCTGATCGAGAGCCATAATATACTTCATAGCTTCAACTCCGTTTATTCAGATATGAGCGACTTTACTTGACGATGAGTCTGGTCATTCTCGCAAAGGTCAGGCGGTTGCGGATTGCGGAGGAAATGTCGAGGAACTCGCCGCGGATGCTCTCATCGATATCAAGCTCCGCGAGGGAGTGCTTCGCGCCGATCTTAGTGTAGAGGTCGATAAGCTCTTCGGCGGTGGGGATGGTCGCGATAACGTCGCGGATCTCCTGCCAGTGCTCCTTGATGTTCTCGGGCGGGAAGGTCTTGAGAACGTCGTTCTCGTTCTCCTTGAAGATGCCGTCGGCCAGGTCGCCGAACACGTCGCGCACCCATGCCGGATCCAGCGGCTCGTAGGGCTTGACCTCGATGGTGTCGCGCTTTGCAAGCTCGTGATATGCGCGTGCACACATGATGGTGCCGATGCCGACGCACTCGCCGTGCATGCCGTGGGCGTTCTTGAATCCCTTGGGCTTCATCTCGACTAGGTGGGCGACAAGGTGCTCCGCACCGGATGCCGCGCGGCTGTTGGAGAGGATCTGCATGGTCAGGCCGGAGAGCATCTGAGTGTAGGCCATGGCCTCGTAGTCAGGCTCCTTGCCCTCGGCAAGGTCGTTTGCGCAGCGCGCCATGATGTCCAGCGCTTCCTGAGCCATTGCGCACACCTTGGGGCAGAAGTATTCGCCGGAGACGATGTGAGCTATCTTCCAGTCAGCGATGGAGACGTACTTTGCGAGGATATCCTGCACGCCGGCAATGGTCAGGAAGCGGGGCGCGCCGGAGACGATGTTGATGTCGCAGATGACAGCGTCCGCCGCCTGCATGGGAATGGACTTTTTCTGGCCATCAATGATGATGGAGCAGATGTCCGCGGTGAAGCCGTCGGAGGAAACGATAGTAGGGATAGCGACAAAGGGGATGCCGAGCTTCCATGCGCTGTAACGGCCGAAGTCCATCAGCGTACCGCCGCCGACAACGACGATGTAGTCGGGCTTGCGCTCAAGCATGGTCATCATATTCTCGATGAGACCCTTTTCGCTGTGCAGTCCCTGCGCCTCAAGGACTATTTCCTGATCTGCGCGGACATGGTGCATGGTGGGCAGATTATAGGTGTTCGTATCATAGATGACAGTGCGGAAGCCGGTGAGGCCGCAGTCGTCCATGTATTTGTCGAAATTTTTGAGCGCGCCGTATTCGCATACGACGAGCTTGGTGCGAAGCTCATGGTCGCGTCCGCATTCGCAGACACCGGTGTACTTTGTGCAGTCAAGTATCATTGTCATATCCTCCGTTTGTTGCTTGCATTAACAGTATTGTTTCATGCTGCTTATTATAGCGTGTTTGTATGAATTTTTCAAGGATTAAGAATAGATAATTGTGAAAAAACGCAGTGGAAAGGGGAACGCCGCGAGCGACGTTCCCCAGCGCAAAAGGAGTGAACAAGATTGGCGGTAACTTACATGAGCCAGAAACCGTCTGTTCTGGTGTTTGCTACAGTAACAATTGTGTAGAATATACCCATTACCATACCGCCGAGATAAATATTGCCGGTTTTATCGTAGAACTTTCGCCCTATGATTGTGGCAACGGGGATAAGAACAACAAGCGGGAAAAGATTCACAACACGCATTGCGTTGAGCGGGAGATGCCCTGTTGAGGCAAACGTTATATACTGGAACGCAATGATTATGGATATACCCAATATATTGCCAATGCAGCTTACGAGAAGGACTTTCCATTCTGCCCATCCCTCAATACGGTTGCTGTTAGTGAACAGCGAGTTGCCGATGTAGAATACCGTAAACCCGATAACATAGGTCAGCGCAAGAACAAGATGCATGGGCTCGAATGTCTTTACAGCAATGACCCATATTCTAAAGTCAACCTTGAAGAGAAAGTCTGCAAGGAACACTATGTAGTAAAGGATTGCTACAACGAGGACTGAGAGCAGCAGACTTTTGAAGAATCCCTTTGTGGAGATTCTGACACCAATATCATCAACTGTTCTGCCTCTCTTCGCGTAGTAGAATTTGAACATCAAGATATAGACGATGAGGGAGAGGACGGTTATGCAGAGAGACCATACAACCAGCTCGTTTGTATTGGGTTGCCCAAAGAAGTTGTTGTATGTACTGGGAGCGCCGCTGCCTGCGCCGACCCACTTGTATTCAACAGGGAAGAGAAGCAACGGAGGTATTGCCGCATACAAAATCCACTGAAGCCAGTATATAAGCTTGTCCTTGCTGTCTGTGAATCCGGGGAGCTTGCGCGGCTTTTCAGCGGCAGCGAGTTCGGAGAAGAATGGGAGTTTCATAAAAGCACAGGCAAGAGGATAGATAAGCATAAAGAGACCGATGAGACCGATGAGGTTAATTATCTCTTTGATGAGCCAGACTTGATTGGTGTTTATAATTTCTTCATGCCCGGCTGGTACACCGAGTGTGGTATAGAAATAGGTAATAAGATCAGCGGCGGATGCCTTGGAAAAATGATTGAGTGGGTGTATTTCCTTGTTAACGAAAATCACACGGCTGTAAGTCTCTCCATCGATCTCGCCGTAATAGAATTTGCCGTCTTCTACTTTCTGACCGTGCTCAAGACCGGCGCCAACCTGATCGACAAAGTCAACAGCTTTGTCGCTTTCAAGGAAGCGACGTACATCTCCTCCAACGCTGTCGCACATCGTGTTCCATTCGTCACAGGAAGCGTATATGAGACCATAGTTTACTGCGAGATCAACAGGTGCGTTTATTTCTTCCATGAGTGCTTCAAGCTCACTCGTAAGGGTAAAACTCTGACCAGTGGAAGAACTTCCGCCTACAGTAGCATCTTCAAGCTTGAAGCTGTCAAACCAAGGTGCAGACCCGACAAGCAGAACCGCTTTCAGCTTCATGGGCTGACCAGCGGCAGCGCGGATGAGATTTTCTTTCATGGCTTCATTTGCCATTTTTGCGCCTCTTGAATGTCCGGTGACACCTATAAGAGACTGATCAACGAAATCAAGCTCATAGAGATAGTCAACAGCATCAACGGAGGTCATATGCCACGTCTCAAAGTCTGCTGGGCTTGAATGTCCATGACGGTATTCATCGACATTAAGTACAACATAACCGCGCCGAGATAGCTCGATCGCGTTAATGTCCTGCATTTCCTTGTTGTTGTAATTGCCGTGGCAGGTAACGATGCCGGGTAATGGATTCTCTGCGGTCGCGTCCTTAGGTCTATAAAGATGACCGCATAGTGTTGAACCGCTGTCTGTGACAATGTTGACGGTGGTAATCTGAACCTTGCCAAAATCGGTTTGAATCAGAGAGGCAAAAATGCAGCTCACCAGTATCAGAACCAGCGCAATACAAAACACTTTTTTTGCTGATTTACTCATTCCTTTCTTCCTTTCATTCTCTTTTTTTGCGTGGAGAGATGTTAGCACTATCACTTATCTCTCAAACTTCGGCTTCATTCTATCCGTCATTTTGCTGATTGTCATTATTCACAGTCCGTACATTTTAGAATAATTTTGTGGTGCTATTGTGCAAAATACGGCAAATGTGAGCTTATTATTTGACAAAATATTATCATTTACAAAAATGTTTTATTGAATTTGTACAAATGCCACAACAGCGCGCCTAACCGCGGCATACGCCCGCATGGGTGGACGACGACAAAAAAACAGCACGGAATGCTTGCTGACATTCCGTGCTGTTTTTTATATCGTGCATCGACAATGCAATATATGCTAAATTTTTCCTACGGGGGGGCAGCGCTGCTACTCCTCTTTAGCTTTCGGTATGTCAGCGGGGTCACGCCCTCGAAACGCTTGAAGAGCTTGACAAAATAGCTCACATCCAAAAAGCCGAGCGCGGAGGCGATGGCGCTCACGCTGTCGGGCGTGCCGCGCAGCAGCTCCTTTGCGCGCTCCACCTTGCGGCGGTTGACGTAGTCGGTGTAATTCTCGCCTATGTCGTGCTGGAAAAGGCGCGAAAAATAGCTGCGGCTCAGGTGGCAGAGCGATGCCATTTCGTGCATGGGTATCATCTCGTGCAGGTGCTCTTCTATGTATACGACGGCGGGGTATACCACGCTGCTTTTCTGCACGGTCTCTTCCGCGCTGATGTGCTCCTCCGCGCTGGTAAGCGCGTGTATCTCCACAGGGGCGTCGGCGCCGACAGCGGGAGCATCGCCCGGAAGACTTCTCAGCCGCCATTCATAGCTCATCATCCGAGCGCGGTTGTCCACGGCGCGGGCGACGATATACTGCACAATGGCGTTTATCATTTCCGCGATGCCGCGTATGCGCTCATACTCCATCTCCGGCAGACGCTGGTACAGCTCGCGCAGATCGGGCTGCAGGGCGCTCACCACATTGTCGGTGTGGAATGAGCTTATCTCGTTGACAAGGCGCTCCACTCCCGCGTCGGAGCCGTTCGAGATGCGCACCTGCCCGAACATCACCGCGCCGAGGTATTGATCGCCCACGGTTATCGGCACGGCGACGTCCACAATGCCGCAGTGGCACAGATAGATGAACGGCTGATTGAGGCGTACCGCCTCCAGCCCGGCGAGCGAGTCGCACTTCTGGCAGCGTTTGCGGGATATGGGGTTTTCGCGGATGATGTTGCAAAAATCCGTGCGCATGCTGTGCTTCGTGATGGGCGTCCCCTTGTAGTCTATCGTGATTATAGCGGTGCCCGTTGCCTTTGCAAGCTGATCCTGCACCGCCTCCCAGCGGGGAATGTCCAATATGGTTTTTATGTCGAATTTGCCCTTGCTCATCTTGATAAAGCCTTTCTCACCCGCCGGTTGCCGGGAATACCTGCTCGTACACTATGCCGCAGGTCATGCATTCCGCGACGGAGTGTCCGTCCGTTGTGGCGGTGGCGGCGGTGTAGCTCTTCTGCACCCACATATGCTCATGCTGGCAAACGCCCACGCCGTGATCTTCACCATTGCACAGCGGCTTCTGGCAGTTGCGGCACTTGCCGTGCGCCGCGCCGTCTACCGTGCAGTGCCCCGCGATGCCGCACTCGGGAACGGAGTGCGCCGCCACGTCAAAGCCGGGGGAGCACGCATAATGCCCGCAGGCGCGCATATGCAGCGTCGAACCCTGATCCTCATTGCATTCCGGGCAAAGGCATTCCACCGTCAGCGCGCCGCCCGCGTCCGTGACACGTATGCTCAGCCGCTGGAGGCTGTCTCCAAGGGCGTTGGTGAAGCTCACGGCGGCGCGCCCGGCGCTGACCGGGATGAGCGTGCACCCGTCGGCGACGTACACCGTCTCCGGGCGGAGGTTCACGGCGGTCAGACCGTCCGCGTCCGTCAGCGTCTGGCGCGTGCAGCGGACGCTTCCGTCCGTGTCGGCCTCAAAATCAAACTGTATGCTCTCCACGCGCGCCCAGTCGCAGCCGAGTGCGGTCAATTCATCCGCCGCGGCGACGGCGTTCGCGCGCAGCGCGCCGTAGACCGCCTGTCCGCCCGCGCCGCGAACCTCGTTCGTCCCGCGCCCGCGCACTCTCGTAGAAGTCCGACGGGGTTTCTGCGCTCTGGAGGCATATGCTGTTATCGACAAACCTGTAAGTCCGCCAGCAGCCGCCCTCGCCGTCGTCATAATAGTTTCTGCCGTCGCGCGTGTCTATATAGCTTATCATGGACATCCGCTCGTTCTGCCTGCGCAAATATGCGCTTATCGCGGACATGTTGCCCATTATCGCGTCAACGTTCGGGAAAACATACTGATTGACCCATTGCAGGACATATTTTGCCCCCGTATCGGTCGTTATCAGATATGTCTCGTTTATGTGGCCGCACTTTATCTGTTCGCACTCCGCCGGAGTTCCGTCCGTCGGGAATTGGAATATCGCATCTTTCATCTCGTTCGCCTTATCTCTTTTTTTCGCTTTTTCTCAGCATCAGCACGGGCACCGCCGTCAGCAGCAGGACTGCCGCGGCCGCGAGGAATATCCCCGGCGTAGGCACGGTCTTGAGCTGGCCAAGCTCCATATAGGTGCTGTCGGAATTGCGGATGACCTCCGCGCCAATCGCGGGGCCGATTATCATCGGCAGCATGACCGCAAATATCATGCGGATGCCCTGGAAATGCCCGGCCTTGTCCTTTGGCGTCCAGTCGCGGATATTCGCGCCGAGTGCGGCGGACATCATCATGTACCCGCTCATCATCACGCCGCCCGCGACCATAACTCCGGCATTTCCGCGCACGAAGTACATCGCCGCAAGGCCGATGAGCATGATGGCCGCCGCGGGCACGGTGAAGCGCATTTTGCCGACCCGATCGATAAATCTGCCGGAGACGACGCTCACAACGCTTGCGAATATCAGCACCACGCCGAGGACTATCGCATAGTCCTTGATGCCGAGATAGTTCTGGATATAGATTATCAGGTATGGGAAGAACACCTGCACGGCGATCGAGAAAACGCTGAAAGCCGCGAAGGACAGGTAAAGCTGCGGATTCTCACGCATAACAGAGGGGCGCAGGCCGTAGAGCAGGTTTTTGAAATAGCTGTCCCGCCTCGGCGTGAGCCGCGGCGAATCCTTGATCAGCACGAGCGACACGAGTCCGACGACGGATACCGAGACGCCGAAGATGTTGAAAAACTCGCGCCATTTTCCTTGCTGGGTCAGCCCGTCAAAGCCGCCGAAGATTATCAGCATGGAGATGAGCGGCAGTATCGCCAGCACGCTCTCCACGCGGCCGCGGTTGTCACTGTCGGTGATATCCGTGACGTAGGCGTTGAAAGCCGCGTCGTTCGCGGTGCTGCCGAAGAAGGTCATCACGCAGTCGAGCACGACCACCATCACCGCCGCAGCCGCAGATGCGTTCGCCGCGGGGAAAAGCCGCCCCGCGTTCTCAGGTGTAATGTAGCCGAAAGCGGCGGTCGAGAGTCCCCAGAGTATGTAGCCCGCGCAGATGAATGCTTTGCGCTTGCCGACACGGTCCGACAGCGCTCCCATGAGAAGCGTCGTCACCGTCGCGGCGGCGGCAGACCAGCCGACCATCGCGGCAATATAGCCGGGGTCGGTGCTGATGGTGTTATAGAGGAACACGTTGAAATACATGTTCTCTATCGTCCACGCGAACTGCCCGAACAGGCCAATTAGTATCAGCGTGATCCAGTTCCTTACTCCAAGCCTGCTCTTCATTCTCATCTCTCCTTATAAGTGTGAGATTTTTTGAATTTGCGCTTTGTTATTTCAGATTCTCGTCGATTATGTTCAGGACAATATTTGCCGAGGTTTCAAGGTGCTCAGCAGTTATGTGCTCATAGGGGCCGTGGCAGGAGTAGCCGCCGGTGCCGATGTTGGGGCAGAGCAGGCCGCGGAAGGTGAGCTGCGAGCCGTCGGTGCCGCCGCGGACAGGCGCGGTGACAGGCTCGATGCCCTCGCGGCGCAGCGCGCGCTCCGCAAGCTCGACGATCTCCATGTGTTCGCCGATAAGCTCGCGCATGTTCCTGTACTGCTGGCGCACGGTCAGCTTCGCGGTGCCCTCGCCGTACTTCTCGTTTATGAGCTTTTCAATATGCTCCATCGTCTTTATGCGCTGGTCGAAGGACGCGGCGATATGGTCGCGGATGATGTAGCTCAGCATCGCCTTTTCTACCGTGCCGCTCATGTCGGTCAGGTGGAAGAAGCCCTCGTAGCCCTCGGTGTGCGCCGGGGTGTCGCCGGATGGGAGCATGGAGTTTATCTCCATGGCCACGAGGCTTGCGTTTATCATCATGTTCTTCGCGCTGCCCGGATGGATGTTGAAGCCGTTGACCTCCCACTTCGCCGACGCGGCGTTGAAGGTCTCGTAGTTTATCTCGCTCAGCTCCTCGCCGTCAACGGTGTAGGCAAAGTCCGCGCCCAGCCGCTCAAGGTCGAGCAGCGCTGCGCCGTGGCCGATCTCCTCGTCGGGCGTGAAGCACACGGCAACGCGGCCATGCGGGCGCTTCTCGTTTATGATGCGCTCAGCGGCGGTCATTATCGCGGCGATGCCCGCCTTATCGTCTGCGCCGAGCACGGTCGTGCCGTCGGTCGTGATAAGGGTTTGACCCTTGAGGGATGGCAGATGCGGGAACTTTTCGACCGTCAGGCTGCGCCCGCTCGTGCCGAGGACGACGTTGCCGCCGTCATAGTTCTCGATGAGCTGCGGCTGAACGTTCTCGCCGGGGAAGTCGGGTATGGTGTCAAGATGGGCGATGAAGCCGATGCAGGGCTTGTCCTCATAGCCCTCGCTCGCGGGGATGAAGCCGTAAACATAGGCGTGCTCGTCCTCATATACGCCCTCCAGCCCAAGCGCGCGCATCTCGTCGGCCAGCATGTGGCACAGTGTGAACTGGCAGTCGCTGCTCGGTACGCTCTCCGAGGTCTCGGAGCTTGCGGTGTGGGTCTTGACGTAGGTGATAAATCTTTCGTAGGCTTTCATGTGCTTTCTCCTTATGTAAAATTGTTGAATATACGTTTTTTCCGCGTCACTTCAATATTTCCGCGTAGACGAAAAGCCGTCCTTTGCGTGAGGTGCCGCCGGTGCCGGTGACGCTGCCCTTGCCCGCGCCGCGCAGGGAAATTATATCCCCCGCCGATATCTGCGCGTCGGGCTTCTCGGTCGGTTCATAGTTGAGGCTGACATTGCCGAGGCGTATCTCCTTCGCGGCCTCGGTGCGGCTGATGTCAAACATTCCCGCCGTCACCGCGTCAAGCCGCATCGACATGACAGAAATGCTCTTTTCCTTCACCTCGCGCTTCGCCTGCGGAACGTCCTCCGGCGCGATATTCTCCGCCGTGACCCCGCAGCGTCCGACCTTGTCGATACTCAGCAGGTGCCGGTGCACGCTGGGCAGGCAGAAGATATACGCCGTGTCGCCCATGACGCGGATATCGCCTACCCACTCGCGGCCGACGCCCATGCCCAGCACCGCGCCCATATAGTCCCGGTGCCCCGGCTCACCGAAATGCGCGGTCAGCTTTATCGCCGCGAAGTGCTCCGACGGGTCAAAGTCCTCGGCGCTCATATATTCCGGCAGGAAGAACGCCGCCGTCCGCTCGCAGTCGGCTCCGCCGCCGGAAAACACCACGGTGCAGCCGCGCTGCTTCGTCCATTTCTCGGTCTGATACCGCTCGGCGGGGCTGAGATACCCGCTGGAGCAGACCGTGCCGCTGCGCTCGGCGCGCTCGCACAGATCCTCCATGCGGCGCAGAAGTTCATTTTTCTCCATTTTCAGTTCTGTCCAGTTCCAGTCTGTATTTGTGTGCGCCGTAGTTCGTCTTTTTCAGCAGCGCGTCTATCTGCTCCAGCACGTCCCGCACCTCCAGCGCAAACTCGTCCGACGAGGTGCGCAGGACGCCGGAACGCAGCGCCGAGAGCCTGATGAGATTGTCGTTCGTGACGACGCGGACGTCATAATTCTTTCCGATGTTATCTGCAAAGCGCTCGATATACGCGTCCGCCGTCTCGCCGTCCTTGGTGAAGGCGACGTGTATATTGTGGTACTCCTCGCGCGAGCCGGGGTTGCCGGGGGTGCGGAAGCCGTCAAACACCAGCACCAGCTCGCGTTTTGTAAAGCCGCAGTAATTCGACAGCATATCCATCAGCCGTCCGCGCGCAAGGCCAAGCTTTTCCCGCGCAAGCGCCGAAAGCTCCTGCGACGCGAAGATGAGGTTATAGCCGTCTACTATTATATACTGCTTCTTCGGCGGCACGATCGGTCGCGCAGGCGCGGAGTTCACCGCCGGCGCGCGGTATTCCGGCCGCTTTATGGGGCCGAACTCGCGCTCCATTATCGCTTCAAGCTCCCGCTCGTCGATGCTGAGGCTGCGGTACCGCCTGACCGGCGCGGGAGTCTCCTGCTTTTTCAGGCAGCTTTCAAGGTGCATGTATTCCGGAACCTTGTCCCAGCGGACGTTGAAGCCGCCGCCGTGGGCACAGAACACGGAATCCGCAGTGTTCTCCACGTCGCTCTCCGCGTCGTAGCCCATCTCCACAATAACATCTTTTTCGTTGTGACACTGGCGGTATCCCTCCACGCGGCAGGAAAATTTGCCGCGTCCGCCGGAATATGCCGCCACTTCGCTTGCGTAGCCGTTCATCTCCGACACTGGCGCGCTGCCCTCGATGCGCAGCATTCCGCCCGCGTCGTCAGGCCCCGTGAAGCTGCCGGACATCTGGCGCACGTCGCTTATCGCGCGCCCTATCAGCTCCGGCGGCAGCTCTATCGAAAACGCGTACCACGGCTCGAGCAGCACCGATTTTGCCTGCATGAGTCCCTGCCGTATCGCGCGGTAGGTCGCCTGACGAAAGTCTCCGCCCTCGGTGTGCTTCAGGTGCGCCCGTCCGGCGGCAAGCGTCATCTTCACATCCGTCAGCGGCGAGCCTGTCAGCACGCCAAGGTGCTGCTTTTCGAGCACATGGCCGAGTATCAGCCGCTGCCAGTTGCGGTCAAGCCCGTCTTCCGGACAGATGCTGTCCACGACTATGCCGCTGCCGCGCGGCATAGGCTCCATTATCAGATGCACCTCCGCATAATGGCGCAGCGGTTCGAAATGGCCTACGCCCTCCACGGTGTCTGCAATGGTCTCCTTATACATGATGCGCCCCGCGTCAAGCGCGACGTCAACGTCGAAACGCTCCTTGACAAGCGCGCGGAACACCTCCGCCTGCACCTTGCCCATAAGCTCAACGTGTATCGCCCTGCCGCGCTCATCCCAGCGGATGTGCAGCTGCGGATCCTCCTCCTGAAGCTGCATCAGCTTCGGCAGCATCACGCGCGGATCCTCCGTCGGCGGCAGCAGCAGACTGTAGCTCAGTACCGGCTCCAGCACCGGCTCCGCCGAGACGTCCGCCTCCGCGCCCAGCCCCTGACCGGGGAAAGTCTCGCTCAGGCCGAGCGCGGCGCAGATCCGACCGGGCTTCACCGTATCGACGGCCTCGTATTTTATGCCGGAATATATGCGCAGCTGACTGATCTTCTCCTCATGCTCCGCGCCGTCCTCGCCCGCGTAGCGGATAAGCTGCCGCACGGACAGCTCCCCGCCGTTCACGCGGAGAAAGCTCAGGCGCTTGCCCTGCGCGTCGCGCGCGATCTTATACACCCGCGCGGAGAACACGTCTCCCGCCTCGGTCGGTATCGCGTATTCGTCGATGGCCTGCATGAATTCTTCGACGCCCTCGGTGCGAAGTCCGGAGCCGAAGAAGCACGGGAACACGCGCCGCGTCTTTATCAGCTCCGCGACCGTATCGCGGCTCAGCTCCCCGCAGCTCAGATATTCGTCCATCGCGGCCTCGCCGCACATGGCGAGCCGCTCATTGAGCGCGGCGGCATTTTCCCCGAAGTCCACACACTCCGCGTCGAGCCGCCGCTGCAGATCTGCCATCAGCGCGGCTCTGTCACAGACGGGCAGGTCCATCTTGGTCACAAATATGAAGGTCGGTATCCCGTAACGCCGCAGCAGCTGCCACAGCGTCTCCGTGTGCGCCTGCACACCGTCCGTCCCACTGATGACGAGAACCGCATAATCCAGCACGCGCAGGCTGCGCTCCGTCTCGGAGACGAAATCGACGTGCCCCGGCGTATCCAGAAGCGTAACGCTGCTCTGCGGCAGATCAATTACCGCCTGCTTTGAGAATATGGTTATGCCGCGGGAGCGCTCGATCGAATGCGTGTCAAGATACGAGTCGTGGTGGTCAACGCGGCCAAGCTTTTTGATTTTTCCCGAAAGGTACAGCATGGCCTCGGACAGCGTCGTTTTCCCCGCGTCCACATGAGCCAGAATACCTATAACAACATTTTTCTTCATGGGTGATATTTTACCAGTGTTGAACAAAAATATCAAGGATAAGTAAACGCGCCGCCCTCCTGCCGTATAGGGTTACATAACATGTCATCGCTATGCATACGTTCTGTAATTGCGCGCATATTTTTATGATATTTTTTTGCAACTATGACTACCATTTTTGTAAATGCTGTGATATAATTACTTGTCATAATATATAATGCTTACAAAATGCCTTAACAGGGGGAAATCACATATATGAAGAAGATACTTGTTCTGGAAGACGAAGCAAATATCCGCAGCTTTGTGGTCATCAACCTGCGCCGCAGCGGCTTCGAGCCGATAGAGGCCGAGAACGGAGAAATGGCTCTTGAAAAGCTCAAGCAGAACCCCGACATCTGTCTTGCTCTGCTGGATGTCATGCTGCCCGATATCGACGGGTTTGAGGTCTGCCGCCGCATCCGCGCGACCGGCTCCAAGATGGGCATCATCATGCTCACGGCAAAAAGTCAGGAGATCGACAAGGTCACCGGGCTTATGACCGGCGCGGACGACTACGTCACCAAGCCCTTTTCCCCCGCGGAGCTCACAGCGCGCGTCGACGCGCTCATCCGCCGTCTCGGCGTTGACGAGGAGGAGAAGAACTCCGTTGAGATCGTCAGCGGCCCGTTCGTGCTTAACGTCCGCAACCGTACCCTTGAAAAGAACGGTCAACGCCTGAAGCTGACCCAGATAGAATATCTGCTGATGAAGCTCTTCATGGAGAATCCCGGCAAGGCCATGAGCCGCGAGGACATTCTCTCCGCCGTGTGGGGCAGCGAGTTCGGCGGCGAGCTCAAGACCGTCGACGTCAACATCCGCCGCCTGCGCATCAAGATAGAGTCCGACCCGACAGAGCCTGAATACCTCACCACCGTCTGGGGCTACGGCTACAAGTGGGGCTACTGAGCCAAGCGGCGCAAAAATCCATCACTGCAAAACGGAAGTATTATGAATGTTTAAAGACCTGAAAACTCAACTGTTTGCCTCCAGCATGGCGGCAATAGTCCTGCTGCTGCTCGCGGTATGGTTCATCACCCGCGCGATATACACGCCCGCGATAATCATCATCGTTCTGATGTGCATCTTCCTCGTCGGCGTGAACCTCTGGTTCTCGCGCTTCGTGTCCGAGCCTATCGAGAATCTCACCGAGGCCGCGCGCCACATCGCCGCCGGCAGCTACGGAGTCAAAATTGAAAAGACCAGCGAAAACGAGCTTGGCCGCCTTACCGACGAGCTGAACAGCATGTCGGAAAAGGTCGCCGTGGCGGAGAAATCGCGCACGGAGTTCATCTCGCAGGTGTCGCACGAGCTTCGCACCCCGCTCACCGCGATAACCGGCTGGGCGGAGACGATAGCTTTCGACGAGGCCGTGCAGGGCGACTCTCTGCGCGGGATAAACATCATCTCCAAGGAGGCCGAGAGGCTTACGGGCATGGTGTCGGAGATGCTGGAATTCACCCGCATACAGGACGGACGCTTCAATCTCCGCGTCGAGCTTATCGACATCGCCGCCGAGCTTGAGGACGCGATATTCACCTACGGTGAGCTGATGCGTCAGGCCGGTATCGAGGTGAACTACACCCAGCCCCCCGCTGAGATCCCGCTCATCCCCGGCGATCCGGAGCGGCTGAAGCAGGTGTTCCTGAACCTGCTCGACAACGCCGCGAAGCACGGCGGGGACGGCAAAAAGGTAGACGTCGCGCTCACTGCCGACGCCGCGGGCGTACATATCAGCATACGCGACTACGGGCGCGGTATCCCGACGGGCGAGCTGCCGCACGTCAAGGAGAAGTTTTATAAGGGCAGCTCAAAGAATCGCGGCACCGGCATAGGTCTTGCCGTGTGCGACGAGATAATCACGCGGCACAGCGGCGCGCTCGATATAGAAAACGCGGAGGGCGGCGGCTGCATCGCAAAAATAACTTTACCTATCAGTAACTAAGGAGAAAGCATGGCAAATAACAAAGACTGCGGCTTCCGCACCTCGATAGGCGGACAGGCGCTCATAGAAGGCATACTCATGCGCGGCCCGAAGAAGCAGGCCATCGTCTGCCGCACGGCGGAGGGGCTTGTGGAAAAGGTCGATGAGCTAAAGCTGCTAAAGGACAAATACCCGATATTCGGCTGGCCGTTCATCCGCGGCTGCGTGACCTTTATCGACTCCATGATAAAGGGTATGCAGGCGCTCACCTACTCCGCGGAGCTTGTGCCCGTTGAGGATCAGGAGCCGGACAAGCTCGACCAGTGGATTGAGAAGCACTTCGAGGCCGAGAAGGCGTCGAAGATAGTCATCGGCACGGCGGTGGTGCTCGGTATCGCGCTCGCGCTGTTTCTCTTCATCTTCCTGCCGACCCTGATAGTCGGGCTTATAAAGCCGCTGACGCAAAATCTCGTGCTGAGAAATCTCTCCGAGGGCGTCGTGAAGATCATTATTCTGCTTGCCTATATGCGCCTTTGCTGCTGCGTAAGCGACGTAAAGCGCCTGTTTTCCTATCACGGCGCGGAGCATAAGACCATATTCTGCTATGAGCACGGCAAGCCCCTCACGGTGGAAAACGTCAGGACGGAGTCCCGCTTCCACCCGCGTTGCGGCACAAGCTTTTTGCTTGTGGTCGTTGTCGTCAGCATACTCGTAAACTCCGTCGTCACCCTGACAAACAGCTTTGCGCGCATGGGAGCGCATCTGCTGCTGCTTCCCGTAGTCGTCGGCATAAGCTATGAGATAAACCTCTGGTGCGGCCGGCATGACAACTGGCTGTCCGCCGCGCTCTCCGCGCCGGGCAAATGGCTCCAGCATATGACCACGAACGAGCCGGACGACAGCATGATAGAGTGCGCGATTCGCGCGATGGAGCTTGTCATCCCCGAAGAAAAAGGCAGCGACGCCTGGTAAATCAGAATTGAGGATCGCCGGATGAAAACTTACAACGACATTTATCTTGAAACGCGCAACGCCCTGCGCGCAAGCGGCATCGAGGGCTACACCCTTGAAGCGCGGCTGCTGGTGGCCACCGCCGCCGGAAAGTCCGTCGCGGAGCTGCTGCGCGACATCAATCTGTACACCACCGCCGCCATCGACGCGGAGGTTCAGGAGCTGACGCGCCGCCGCCTCGCCGGTGAGCCGGTCGCGTACATTACGGGAGCTTGGGAGTTTTACGGGCTGCCGATGAAGGTCACGCCCGACGTGCTCATCCCCCGCATGGACACGGAGCTGCTCGTGACCACTGCCAAAGAGCTGCTGCTCGGCCGCAAGATGGACGCGAGAATACTTGACCTCTGCTGCGGCAGCGGCTGCATCGCCTGTGCGCTCGGTCACGAGCTGCCGGCAACGAAACTCGTCGCCGTCGATATCAGCGCCAACGCCCTCGAGATCGCGCGCGAGAACTTCGCGTCGAACCGTCTCGGCTCCCGCGCCATCTGCATTCAGGCGGACGCTACCTCCTCTCCTCCGATGAGCATCGGCCAGTTTGACATGATCGTCTCCAATCCCCCGTACATTGCCAGCGCCGAGATAATGACGCTTGACTCCTCCGTGCGCGACTATGAGCCGATATGGGCGCTCGACGGCGGCGAGGACGGGTACCGCTTCTATAAGGCGATAATCAAGTATTGGAAGAGCCTGCTCCGCCCCGGCGGTTTCCTGCTGTTCGAGGTCGGCGAGGGGCAGGCCGCGACGGTCAAGGATATGCTGAGTTCCGCCGGCTTCCGCGCCGTCGGCTCCAGACTCGACACGCTGAACATTGAGCGCGTCGTGATAGGCAAAATGTAAGCGCCCATGGAAAGAAAGCCGAAATTTGCGCTCATCCACGGGATAATAAACGTACTGCTGCCCGTTATACCGGTTCTGATGCACAGAGGTGTGTTCGGCGTCGCGGAAAACACGTGGCAATATATCTGGCTCATCTTCGCGGTGCAGGTCGTGCCGCCGCTGTCCTCGCTCGCGGGGATCGTTATTGCTGGCATTCAGCTTAAAAAGACCCGCGCATCCACCGTCAGAGTCGGATTACTGCTGTCCTGCTGCGGGCTTGCACTGTACATCGTTTTCAGATTTATTCTGAAGATATAATTCAACTGCGAGAAAATCTACTATTATATATAAAGGAGAGCTACACATGGCTGAAAAGAAAAAAACCGTTCCGGTCGTCGCCGCGCCCACGACCGATAAGAAAAAAGCTCTTGAGACCGCTATTGCCAGAATCGAAAAGGATTACGGCAAAGGCACCATCATGCGTCTGGGCGACGATATTCCGGTTAACGTTGAGGCTCTGTCAACCGGTTCGCTCTCTCTCGACCTCGCCCTCGGCATCGGCGGCGTCCCCCGCGGACGTATCGTCGAGATATACGGCCCCGAGGCTTCCGGTAAGACTACCCTTGCGCTCCACGTCGTCGCTTCCGCGCAGAAAAACGGCGGCGAAGCGGCGTACATCGACGTTGAGCACGCGCTCGAGCCTGCTTACGCCCGCGCCCTCGGCGTCGATATAGACAGCCTCCTCATCTCCCAGCCGGACACCGGCGAGCAGGCGCTCGACATTGCCGAGTCCCTCGTACGCTCCGGCGCTATCGACGTGCTGGTCATCGACTCCGTCGCCGCGCTCATCCCCCGCGTTGAGCTTGAGGGCGAGGTCGGCGACACTGTCGTCGGCGCGCTGGCGAGACTGATGTCTCAGGCCATGCGCCGTCTGGCCGGTGCGATAAGCAAAAATAACTGCACCGTTATCTTCATAAACCAGCTGCGTCAGAAGATCGGCGTCATGTACGGCAACCCCGAGACCACCCCCGGCGGTCTGGCGCTGAAGTACTACGCCTCCGTCCGTATCGACGTGCGCCGCATAGAGACGCTGAAAAACGGCACCGAGATGATCGGCAACCGCACCCGCGCCAAGGTCGTCAAGAACAAGGTCGCTCCCCCGTTCCGCGAGGCGGAGTTCGACATCATGTACGGCGAGGGCATCTCGAAAATCGGTGAGATAGTCGATCTCGGCGTCAAGCTCGAGATAATCGACAAGGCCGGCGCGTGGTTCACCGTTGACGGTCAGCGCGTGCAGGGCCGCGACGCCGTGAAGGAATATCTGCGCAATAATCCTGAGGTCTGCGACAAGATCGAGCAGGAGATCCGCGCAAACTCCTTCAAGCTCATGAGTCCGCAGGCGCGCAAGGCCGCGCAGGTCTCCGGCCGCGCCGTCGATATAACCGCGTCGGACTTCGACGAGGGCTGATACGGTCATGGTCGTCACCGCCATCAGGCAGACCTCGTCCGACCGGCTGATAGTTACGCTGGACGAGGCGGAGGAGATAAAAACAACTCTGGGCGTTGTGACAGAGCACCGGCTCTATAACGGTGCGGAGCTTGACGACGCGGCCGCCGAGGCGCTGCGCCGCGATTCCGCCCGCGCCCTCGCGCGCGACCGTGCGCTCGGCATGGTGTCGCGCCGCATGTACTCCCGCAAGGAGCTGCGCGACAAGCTGGTTCAGAAGGGCGAGGACGCGGACACCGCCGCCTACTGTGCCGACTGGCTGGCCGAGCACGGCTTTATAAACGATGAGACCTACGCCGCCGCGATCGTGCGGCATTATGCAGCGAAGAATCTAGGCGTCAGCCGCATCCGCATGGAGCTCAGCCGCCGCGGAATAAGCCGCGAGCTGTGGGAGGATGCTCTGGCCGAGATGCCGGAGAACGACAGTGCGCTTGAGCGCTACCTGCGGCAGCACCTGCCCGATCCGTTTGATCTTGCGGCGGTGCGCAAGGTGAGCGCGGCGCTCTACCGCCGCGGTTACTCCTGGGACGATATCCGCACGGCGGTTGAACAATACAGTAAGCAATACGAGGATTTCTGATGAGTACATTCGCAATGATCTCTCTTGGCTGCGCCAAGAATCTTGTCAACAGCGAGCAGATGCTGTACCTTATGAGCGAGGCGGGCTACGAGCTTGTCCCCGACCCCGATGGCGCTGATCTCGCAATAGTCAACACCTGCGGCTTCATCGACGCCGCAAAAGCCGAGGCCATAGACAACATTCTCGAAATGGCCGAGCTGAAAAAGGCCGGAAAGCTCGGCGGCCTTATCGTGACGGGCTGTCTCGCCGAGCGGTACAAGGACTCGATACAGAGCGAGCTTCCGGAGATCGACGCCGTGCTAGGCGTTGGCAGCTTCGGCGATATCGTCGCGGCGGCTAACACCGTCTGCGAGGGGCGCGAGTTCAGTCTGTTCGGCAGCAACAGTGCCGCCGTGGATGAGATTCCCCGCGTCGTCTCGACCGGCCCGGGCTGGGCATATCTGCGCATTGCCGAGGGCTGCAACAATTTCTGCGCCTTCTGCGCGATACCGTACATCCGCGGCCGCTACCGCTCAAGGCCGATTGAGAACATCATCGACGAGGCAAAGGAGCTTGCGCAGCACGGGGTCAAGGAGCTTATCGTCATCGCGCAGGACATCACCCGCTACGGCACGGATATCTACGGCAAGCGCAGTCTTGCCCGCCTGTGCCGCGAGCTTGCGAAGATAGACGGCGTCGAGTGGATACGGCTGCACTACCTGTACCCCGACCAGTTTGACGACGAGCTTATCGATGAACTGGCCTCGAATGACAAGGTCGTCAAGTATCTCGACATCCCGATACAGCACATCAACAACACCATTCTCAAGCGCATGAACCGCCGTGGGACCGGCGACGAGATACGAGAGCTGTTCAAAACTCTGCGCGAGCGCATCCCCGGCCTTGTCCTGCGTACAAGCCTTATCGCGGGTCTGCCCGGCGAGGGCGAGGCGGAATTCGAGGAGCTGTGCGAATTCCTGCGCGAGGCGCGCATAGAGCGCGTCGGCGTGTTCCCCTTCTCTCCTGAGGAGGGCACCCCGGCGGCAAAGATGGAGCATGTGGACGAGGACGAGGCTCGCCGCCGCGCCGATCTCATTATGCAGCTCCAGGCTCCGATAATGGACGATTTCTGTCAGAGCTTCGTCGGCAAAACAATCCGCGTGCTCTGCGTCGGCTATGACGAAGAGCTTCAGCGCTGCATCGGCCGCAGCTACGCCGACTCCCCCGATATCGACGGGCTGGTGTACTTCACCGGCCGCTGCCCCGAAGGCGAGATGACCGATGTTCTGATAAGCGGCGCGGACGACGGCATGCTTATCGGCGACGAGATATAAAAAGAGGTGTGAGCATGAATACTACCGCAAACAAGATAACTATATTCCGCATTGTCCTGATACCCGTTTTTCTGGTACTTGCCTACACGGGGCTGAAGTACTGGGCGCTTGCGGTTTACATAATTGCCTGCCTGTCCGACGTGGCCGACGGCTACATCGCGCGGCACTACAATCAGGTGTCAAACTTCGGCAAGTTCGTTGACCCGCTGGCTGATAAAATGCTGGTGCTGTCGGCGATGTGCTTCTTCATTGAGAACGGCCAGATGCCCGGCTGGGCAGTCGCGATAGTGCTGTTCCGCGAGTTTGCGGTGTCCGGTCTGCGGCTCATCGCCGTGGAGCAGAGCCGCGTCATCGCCGCCGCGCGCTCCGGCAAGATAAAAACCGGCTGCACGATGGTCGGCCTCGGCGCGATGCTGGTGTTCGGCCAGCAGTACCCCGTGGTCAACCTTGTGTGCTATATTCTCATCATCGTCACAACCGTCTATTCCGGCGTGGAATACTTTGTCGCAAACCGCGACGTTTTCAAAGCTCATTCTTGACATGTTTTGGGAGGACATATGAAGCTTTATAATTCTGCAACCAGACAGCGCGAGGAGTTCGTGCCGAATCATCCCGATATAGTGAAGATGTATACCTGCGGCCCTACCGTGTATCATTTCGCGCATATCGGCAATCTCCGCTCCTACATCATGGAGGACATTCTCGAGAAGTACCTGCGCTACCTCGGCTATAACGTCAAGCGCGTTATGAATATTACCGACGTCGGCCACCTGACCTCGGACGCCGACGAAGGCGAGGACAAGATGCTCAAGGGCGCAAAGCGCGAGCACAAGTCCGTCATGGAGATCGCGAAATTCTATACCGACGCGTTCTTCTCCGACTGCGCCAAGCTCAACATCAAGACGCCGGACGTCGTCGAGCCTGCGACGAACTGCATCGACGAGTACATCAAGATAATCTCCAAGCTCATGGACACCGGCTACGCCTATTTTGCCGGCGGCAACGTGTATTTTGACACCTCCAAGCTCGAGAAATATTATGTTTTCAACGACTTCAACGAGGAAGACCTCGCGGTCGGCGTGCGCGAGGGCGTTGAGGAGGACAGCAACAAGCGCAACAAGAACGACTTCGTCCTGTGGTTTACGAAGTCGAAGTTCGAGGATCAGGCGCTCAAGTGGGATTCCCCGTGGGGCGTCGGCTACCCCGGCTGGCACATCGAGTGCTCCGGCATCTCGATGAAGCACCTCGGCGAGGATCTGGACATCCACTGCGGCGGCATCGACAACGCCTTCCCGCACCACACCAATGAGATCGCGCAGTCTGAAGCCTACCTCGGCCACAAGTGGTGCAACTACTGGATGCATGTGCTGCATCTCAACACCAGCAGCGGCAAGATGTCGAAATCCAAGGGCGAGTTCCTGACCGTATCTCTGCTTGAGCAGAAGGGCTATGACCCGCTGGCCTACCGTCTGTTCTGCCTCCAGAGCCATTACCGCAAGTCTCTCGTGTTCACATGGGAGAACCTTGACAACGCTCAGGTCACCTACAACAAGCTCGTTGCCAAGGTCGCAGCGCTCAAGCCCGACAACGGCGAGCTTGACGAGGAAGCGATGACCGCGCTCCGCGCGAAGTTCACCGCCGCGCTCGACAATGACCTGAACACCTCTCTCGCCGTCACTTCGCTGTACGACGTGCTGAAGTACAAGACTAACGACGCGACCAAGCTCTATATGCTTGCGGACTTTGACCGTGTACTTGGGCTTGACCTCATCAAGAAGGGCGACGCGAAGCGCGAGGAGCTGAAGAAGCAGGCCGCGGTCGCGGGGCAGTTCACCGTCATCTCCGAATCCGGTGAGGCTGACGCTGAGGTCGAAGCGCAGATCATGGCACGTCAGGACGCGAAGAAGGCCAAGAACTATGCCGAGGCCGACCGCATCCGCGACGCGCTGAAGGCACAGGGCATCGAAGTCACCGATATCCCCCACGGCGCAAAGTGGAAGCGCATATGATCACAAGATAAAAGCGAGCGGAACATCCGCTCGCTTTTTCATTCCTATATAGTATCGGTTAACAAGGGCAGACACGCCTGACAGCGCGTCTTTCCGTCTCGTCAGAAGAAGCTTGCACCGTTCCGCTTCCGCCTCGCGACAAAAGCTGCACTCTGCAATCTCCTTCTTCCTCCTCAAATCAAACCCACTTCGTTGGGCTTTGATTTGAATTATAGAAGGGCGGCAGCCCGTCTGCGTCTCAAAAAGCAGAAATCACTCAAAAATCCATCCCTGTCAGGTGCGCAGCAGTTTTGACGGAGCAGAAATATGGCCAGACGATGAAAAGGCCGTAGAGAATACTTGCCGTATTGTCAAGGACTTTGAAGAAGTATGGGCGCATTTCTGCCCGCCAAAACCGTGTTTGCCCTTGTCAACCGATACTAGAAAGTACGCAGGAAAACCTGCGTACTTTCTATATTATTCAGCTTTCTTTGCGATGCACTCGTGCAGGGTCTGCATGATGGTGTACGCGCTGTCGCAATCGACCTGACCTGGTGCGCTTGCGGCCTTGAGGCTGCAGAAGGTGAGGCAGGAGCCGAAGATCTCGCCCGTCAGGCGGCTCAGCATGCCGTCCCCACCCATCGCCATGGTGAGAACAAGTCCGTCGTCCTCGCCGCTGGTCATCATCTCCGTCGCGGTGAGCAGCCTGAGAAGATCCTTCTTGCTGGTCGCCATCGTCGCGCACTTCTGGATATCTGCGCCCAGCTCGCGGCCATGCGCGATGTAATTGCATATCCACTCGACAGACGGGGTGTCCTTGAAGTTATGGTAAGTATACACGGAGTAGACGTTCTTGGCTCTTGCGTAGTCGATAAGCTCCTTCACGCGCTCATCGCCGATCCAGTACTCGATATCGACGAGGTCAAGGCAGCCGGAGTCTATCATGGCCTTGGTCAGGGTGATGTACTCCTCCGCAGGGAGGTCAAGGTGGCCGCCCTCATTTACGGAGCGGAAGGTGAAGAGTATCGGGAACTCGCCGAGGCGCTCACGGATGCGGCGGACGTTGTCCTGCATCTTGGCGGGATCATGGACGTCCTCGCTCCAGTCGCCTCTGTACTCTATCGCATCGACACGGGACTTCTTCACAAGCTCCATCGTCTCCAGCGCGTCTTCTATCTTGGGATCCATGATAGAGCAGATTATCTTCTCTCTGCCCTCTCCGAGGGTAACGCCGCGAACCTTCAAAGTTTTCATTCTTTGGCTCCTTTCTCAGTTTTCAGCAGATTCTTTTTTATAGAGATTGTCGCAGTCGGCGCTGCGCTTGTCAACTATGTTCGAGATGACAAGGCCGATCAGCGCGACGATAACGGTCGTGAACACAGGCTGGCCGCCGATGGCAAGGCTCTTCACGAGGAAGGTCGATACAAGATAAATGATGCAGCTCGGCACGAACACCCACCAGCAGGTGGATTTCTTTGCGAAGCGCGGGCAGAGGTAGGTCACGATCAGGATGACGGCAAAGGGAGCGAAGAAGCCGATCGCCGTATTCAGCACGTCAAGAATACTCTTTATCTGCAGGGCCGCGAGGCAGCCGAACACGGAGATGAGCACTATCATGATCTTGGAGAGCACAAGCTGCTTCTCCTCGCTCATGTCTTTCTTGAAGAACTTGACGATGATGTCCTTGATTATCATGGAGCTGCCGCCCATGATAAAGGTCGTCGCGGTGGAAACGTCCGCCGCCCAGAGTCCGGATAGGATAAGCCCCGCGATGAGCGGAGAGAAGGAAGTCGCGACCATCGGCAGCGCCAGAGACGCGCTTGCAAGCTCAGGGTACATCTTTGCCGCGGCTATGCCGAATATCGCCGAGAAGATTCCTGGCGGTATCATTATCAGGCCTGCGGCGATTATGCCGGTCTTCGCGTTCTTGGGATCCTTCGCCGCGACCGCCGCCTGCGTGACGGCCGTATGCGGCATTGCGTTTACGAACATGGTCACGAACCAGCCCACAACTATCAGCAGGCTGAAGCCGTTGAGGCCGAACCAGGGAACGTCGCTCGGGAGCGAGGCGGTGAGTCCGTCAACGCCGCCGACACTGCTCAGCGCATGTATGCCGCCGAAAAGGATGCCGACATAGATGACCGCGACATTCACGATATTCGACAGCGCCGCCGCCCATAGTCCGCCGATGAAGGTGATGACCATGAACACGCCCGCGGAGACGATGATACCGGTGCTCAGGTTGAAGTACTCCGGCAGCAGCGAAGAGAGTATCGCGCCGCCCGCGTAGACCTGAAGCGCATTTACGACGAACATGTTGAGTATCTGCACGATGACCGACACGGTCAGGAACTTGTCCCCGTAGACGGCGCCGTACATCTGGTTGACCGTCTCATAGCGGGAGCGGTTGACGCGGCGGGCGAGCACCACGCCGTAGAACACGGCGGCGAAGGCCCATGCCATTGTCCACCAGGCTGCGGATATGCCGTGGGTGTAGGCCTTCTCCGCGACTCCAAGAGTCGCGGAGCCGCCGATCGCGCAGCCGGACACGATCATTGCGACGAGAGGCCAGCTCATTGCTTTTTTTGCGAAGAGGAAGCTGGCGCTGTCCTTTTTCTGAAGGTATTTCGTCGAATACCAGGAGATGGCCAGCAGGATGACCATGTATAATATGACGATTATCATGGCGACAAAATTGTTTTGCATACTAAGGCCCCTTTATAGTTTTATTTATGCGCTCAGGCAGTTGCTACACCCTTGGTAAGCATGTTGTAGCGGACGTTTACGACAACGCCGAGGAGCGCGCCGAGGAGGGTGATTCCGGCATTGAGCAGCATAACGCTGGTGGAGCCGGACGCCTTATATACCCAGCCTGCAACGGTAGGTATAACGAGCATGCAGATGGAGCAGAGCATGTAGACAACGCTTGTGACCTTGCCCTTGCCCATAGGGAAGAGGTCGGCCATGACCGCAACGGCCATCTGGAGCACGCCGCCGGCAGCAGTCCAGCCGATGACGATGGAGGCTATGCGGCAGACCGCTGCGCTCGGCGCAAACGCGAGCAGCAGCAGAGCAACGACGGAGAGCAGCGGGTACACGACGAGCAGGCGGCAGGGCTTGATGAACTTCTTTATCGCGATGGAGGTCACGACGACGCCGATGATGGAAGTGGTGCTGTACATGCTGATGCAGTAGGCCGCGGAGGTCTCGCTCATGCCGATGATCTCTTGGCCGAATATCTTGACCCAGTTGGAGAAAAGAGTGAAGCTTGCGGTAGAGGTGAAGCCGATGGCGATGAGGCAGGCGCCCTCAAGCCAGAGCTTGGGCTTGGAGTTGAATCGGGCGTTGCCGTCCTCGTCCACGGGGACGGAGCCTTTTTCGGGAGCCTTGGTGAGCGGGGGGAACGGCGCTCTTGCGATGACTATGCCGGCAATGACAAGGATCGCAGTGGCGACGAGGTAGAGGTTGGAGGTGGACATATTACGGCTGATGAAGAACGCAAGGCAGACGGGCAGCAGGAGCTGACCGACGGAGACGGCGGCCTTCTGGAGAATGGTGACGGTGCCGCCGGCCTTGGGGTATGCCTCGATCCACGCCGGCATGCTGCCGGTGTCAAGGAAGGAGTTGCCCGCGCCTGCAAACAGCGCAAAAAACACCGCTATCGAATAGCTCTTCGCAAAGTAAATGCCGAGGAAGAACACTATGTACGATGCTATGCCCAGAAACACGAAGGGCTTGCGTCCGAACTTATCGGAGAGGACGCCGGAGACTGCTAGAATTACGATCTTGCCTATTGCCATGACGCTGACGAGATAGGATACGCCCACCATGTCGGTGTTGAACTTCTCCATCAGCCACGCCGCTGTCTGAGTGAGTATTATGAGTCCGAATCCGTGTGCCGCATAGTTTGCGTACATTGCCGCGCACACCGGCAAATACTTGTTTTTCCCTTTCATACCTTGCTTATCCTCCCTTATTTTATATCAAAAGAACATTGCGCGTATTTCTTCCATCGGGAAGGTCTTTCCGGTCCAGAGCTCAAAGCCCTTTGCCCCCTGGCAGAGCATCATATCCAGACCATTGATGGTGCGGCAGCCACGCTCCTCGGCTATCTCGAGAAGTCTGGTCTTGAGCGGAGCGTATATGACGTCGCATACGGTAAGCTCCGGACGGAACATGCTGCCGTCGGTGATGACGCTCTCGCCCGCGCGGCTGCCCATGCCGACGCCGGTGGCGTTGATGTACAGGTCGCTGTCCGCGATCTGCTCCCGCAGCACGGCCTCATCCTCGATCATGTACATTGCGGCCTTGCAGGAGGTGTTCGCGTTTATCTTTTCGACAAGCTCCTTCGCAGTCTTTTCGGACTTGCCGACCCGCGTGAAGATGGCTATCTCGCCGAGGCCGTCGAGCGCGCCCTGCACGCATATCGCAGCGCCGACGCCGCCGGGGCCTACGAGAGTTGCCTTCTTGCTGACGAACTCTATGTTGTTTCTGCGGAGCGATTCCCAGAAGCCGTAGCCGTCCGTATTGTGGCCTATGAGCCTGCCGTTGTCGTTGACGACGGTGTTGACCGAGCCGCTGAGCGCGGCGGCGGTGGAAAGCTCGTCGAGGTACTGAGTGACCATGCGCTTATTGGGCATCGACACGTTGAAGCCCACCGCGCCGAGGGCGCGAAGCCCCTTCACGGCATTCTCGAGCTGCTCGTTGCCGACCTCGAAGGCGAGCTGTACGCAGTTTACCCCAGTCATTGCGAATGCCTCGCTCTGCATTCGGGGCGAGTTGCTGTGGCGGATGGGGGTTGCGAGCAGCCCCACAAGCAGTGTCTTACCGTTGATATCCGGCATAATTTTTTCCTCCTTTATTTTTTTCAGTGGAGAATCTCCATCTTTTCCAGTATCTTCAGGACGTTTCGGCCTTCCTGAACGCCGTTGATTATCTTTCTGGTCTTCTTGCTGTCGCCGATGTTCGCGTATTCGATGCCGTTTTCTAGGCAGTACTCGCGCAGCGGCTCGTCCAGAGTTATGACAGGCGCCATGCCCATGCAGACCATGCCGTAGTCGAAGTCGAGCTCCTGCGTCTCGGCGCCGGTATCGACGATGAAGCTGCCGTCCTTGACCTCAAGCAGCTTGGTTCCGGTCAGCAGGCGGATGTTCTTCTGCTCGGCAAGCTCCTTGAACGCACAGCGGTTGATCGGGTCAAGCTCGCGGCCTATCTCGTCTGCCATCTCGACCATCGTCACCTTCGCGTTTCTCCTTGCGAAGAACTCCGCGGCGTCAACGCCGACAAGGCCGTCGGCACTGCGGCCACGTTCCTGATCTTCTCCGGCGTGCTGGCCGCCATCGGCATTGCGTACTTCATATTCGAGCGCAAAAAGACCGTCGCCGGCTGCATCGCCGTCATATTGATCTGCGCGCTCGGCTTCGGCGTTCCGTCTTACAGCTTCGCGTTCTGGGAGAATGATCTGGCGCTCGAGGACGAGTCGATATACAACTACCTTCAGGTCAAGGACGACGCGCACCAGACCGTTCTAGCAACGAACGTCCTGTTCGGCGTGCAGTCTGTGCAGCCCAAGGACGCTGAGCTTACCGGCATGTACTACGACTATGCGCTCGCCGCTCCGTGCATGGCGGGGCTTGACGGCTCCGACAGCAGCGGCCGCAGCGTGATGATCCTCGGTATGGGTTCCGGCACCTTCGCCAGCTACTGCACGCGGTATTTCCCTGGCATCTCGGTCAAGGGCGCGGAGATAGACGGCAAGATTGCCGACATCGCGCATGAATATTTCTCCCTGCCGGACAGCGTCGAAGTCGCCGTTGCGGACGGGCGGGCTTTCCTCAGCGCGTCGGACGAGCTGTTCGACGTGATAATGGTCGACGCATATCAGGATATCACCATTCCCTTTCAGCTCTCCAGCGTTGAATTCTTCTCCGAGGTATCGCGGCATCTCAAGCCCGAGGGCGTCATGGTCGTGAACCTGAACATGACCTCTCGCGAAAACGGCTCTCTCAACGAGTATCTGTGCGACACGATGGCGAGCGTCTTCAAGCGCACGTATATCGCCGACGTCGCGGGCAACACTAACACTGAGGTTTTCTGCACCAATGCCGACACGCTGGAGCAGACCTTTGACGAGAGCCGCGCGAAGCTCACGAATGCGCGCTATGCCGAGATGATGGCCACCGTGGCGCAGCGCCTCACCGAGTACACCGGCGGCAGCAATATCCTCACCGACGACAAGGCGCCCGTCGAGCTGCTTGGAATGCGCGTCCTCGACGAACTCATCGCGGGCGAGCTTTCGTATTACAAGTCGAACTTCTCGATGGACGATATCATGGGGATGCTCGGCGCATAAGATCATAAAAGTCCTGCGTGCTATAAACGCAGGACTCAAGGCGTCGACAAAGTTCGACGCCTTGAAAACTTATTCAGGAGTATTCAAAAACACTCCTGAATAAGCTCGGATTGAACGCAGAAAGGGGACTCCCGTCCCCTCTCTGCACTCTCCCCATGCAATTCTATACATTGCCGACAGCTTTGTCTACAGGCTGAGTCCTGCGTGCTATACACGCAGGACTTTTTTCATGAAACCAGCCTGAAGCCCGCGCCGCGGACCGTCTCTATGAAGTCCCGGCCGCCTACGCGGCGGAGTGCTGGCAAAATATACAGCTTGAAACGCGCGCCCGCATCGCGTAAGATTGCCTTGAGGTGCTGCATATGAAAAAAATAATCAGCAGGATGCTCCGGATGCACCCTGCCGCGTGGTTCATATTTATAAATTCCCTGCGCATAAGCTGCGCGCTGCTCGCCGTTTCGATAATTCTCTTTGTTATCTGCGGCGGCGACTACGTGCTCCACTATGATACATATTACGCCGCCCTGACGCTCAGCGAAACGCCCCCCGCGCTCCTCCTGCTGTCCACCATCGCCTCCGTCAGCGTTGAGGAGTATTATATGAAATAGCCCAAGCCCATCGGCTTGAGCGCATTAAATATACAAAGCTTGGTTAACGCGCTGTTCTCATGCCCAAAATTTGTGCCGCCTGCACCCGCACTGGAACACCGTCATAGTAAATCCTTGACTATTTACAGATATGGTGGTAAATTATATAAAAATGTTCAATGCGCCGGTGTGGTGGAATGGTAGACACAAGGGACTTAAAATCCCTCGTTGGCAACAACGTACCGGTTCGAGTCCGGTCACCGGCACCACGTCAGAAGGAGCAAACACTGTTCCGTTTCCGCCTTGCGGCGAAAACTGCACTATGTTAGCTCCTTCTTCCTTTTCCAAATCGAACCCACTTCGTTGGGCTTCGATTTGGTTTTTTATTTATTCTCAAAATCGACTGATTTTGGTATTGGTAGTCGTTCGACTCGGCCGCGCTCCGGCGACGGCGGCGTCAGCCACCTAGTCCCCGTAGGGGATTCGAGTCCACGGATTACAAACATCCCCCATGACGCAAACGTCACGGGGGATGCAGCATTTTATTCCACTTCAACGACGCCGTCGTCCTTGACGGTGACGGTCATGCCGGTCTTGACGTATTCGAGGAATTCGTCGCCGAGCTGGTCGACGACCGGCATCTTCGCATCCGTCCAGACGTCTGCGAGTATCGCGCCGGATGCAGCAAGAGAATCTATCGGCATGCTAAAGAGCATGCACGCAGGCTGAAGATGCCGCGAGCACACGGTATACAGCACCATGCCGCCGGTCGTTGAGCCTATCGTCTGCGGCAGGCAGAGCGCCTTGCCCAGCATGGACTGCTTATACAGATCCGGATTATTCTGGTCGCCGCACTTGACCTTTTTATCGCCGAACATCATCGCCATCTGGTAGCTTGCCAAGGTGTTAAAGCCGCCGTGGCTCACCAGAGCCTCCGCCGTACATGTTCCGGGAACTATGATCCGTCCTTTGAACTGCTTCATTTCTTCTCCTCCTTGGCCGTGATAATGTCAAGTATCTCGTTCTCCTTATAAAACCGCGCGCTCGTATATGTGCGCAGCTTGTTGGACGAAGTGATGACAGCTTTCTTCTTGCACAGCGGGTTATTCATGTACATCAGCGGGCAGATATAGCTGACGATCACGCCGTAGCTGGCGAGCTTCGATGCGTAGACGCCCTTGTTCAGCTCCTTTATGACCGCCGGAGACGCGGTAAACACGGTCGGGACGCTTATCTTGTCCATGCCGTTGGCCTTGAGCTTCTCGCCTATCGCGTCCGCCCAGTCCTCCATCTGCTTGAGCGTCATATGCGGGCAGCCGACAAAACACAGCTCCGGCTTCGCGTTCTTGTCCTTCCAGATGACCGGATAGTTATCCTGCACGCGCTGAAGCTCGGCGTCGTCAATGACGTACACCTGCGCGCCCTCCTTGATGAGCGCTACGCCCTGCTCCTTCGCTTCCGGAGTCAGGTTCTCGATATGGAACAGGCCGACCGCGCCGTTGGAGGCCGTCGCCGCGCCGAAGTCCTTCAGATATGTACATGCCTCGTCGTCAAGCTCCGTGCCGAGCCACTTGTCAAGCCCTCTGACATACGGCACTTCCTCCATGACCTTCATGCCGATCGCGGAGCCGAGCAGCTGCGCTTCGGGCTTATGCTCACACTTGACGTCGATTATCCATGTGGCCTTGCGCCCCTCGTCGGTCAGCAGGCCGAATTCAGGCACGAAGCCCGCGATGGAGCCCATCAGCTCGATCATGCCGGAGTTGCGGTTGCAGCGCGCGCCGAGGACAGAGTTTGCGTACACGACGGCGGAGCTTTCCGCCCAGCTGAGCACGTCGCCCTTCTTGGGCTTGTTCCCCATCTGATCAACATAGCAGGTGCAGGAATAGGCGTCCTCATCCGTGATGCCGAGCTTGCGGAGCTGCTCCTCAAAGCGATCCTGCTGGGTGTACATTATTTTCTTGAACACGATGTCCTCAAGAAAGCTTGTCGGCACATTCTTATCCAGCGGGCGCGGATCCGCGGTAAACTTCTGACCGTTGGTCAGCCCCGCGTCGATGAGCCGGTCAAATAGGTCATAAACCGGCTTGAGCGCGGCCAGACCGTATGAAATGACTGTATGACCATACTCGCTGGTGACGGGAACCATGCGCTCCGCACCAAAAGTGTCTCCATACATGACGAGGGTCTTCATGACCTTGGCCATCATCTCGCCTTTTTCGCCGTTGAGCAGAGCCTGCTGCTCAGGAGTCAGATTCATAAAACCACTTCCTTATGTAAAATAAAGTTCTGCTTAGTGTTTATTTTAACAACTTTTGTGCAAAAAGTCAATCAGGTGCAGGGCTGCAGCACTGCATTTTGGCAGAAAAATACGGAGCGGGCATATAAAAACGCAGCATCTTTTGATGCTGCGTTTTTATTGATCAATAGTAGCGCTTATTCTTGTTCTTGCGAGCGGCCTCGGATTTCTTGCGGCGCTTGACGCTGGGGCTCTGGTAGTACTCCTTCTTGCGCAGGTCGGCCAGAACGCCGGACTTAGCGCAGCTGCGCTTGAATCTCTTAAGAGCATTGTCCAGAGACTCGTTCTCCTTGACATATATTTCAGACATTTATTTCCCTCCCTCCAAAAGTGCCATGCGGCACCTCAAGGGCCAATGAATTGGCTTTTCAACGTTACTATTATACCTGCTTAAAGTCCCGTTGTCAATAATTACTTTGCGGGCTTGAGGATGAGATTGACAAGCTTGTTCTTGACAACGATGGTCTTTACAAGCTGCATACCCTCCATCTGGCGCTTTATCTTCTCGTCGGCACAAGCTGTTGCGATGACGTGCTCGTCATCCGCGTCAGCGGCGACGGTGATGGTGCTGCGGAGCTTGCCGTTGACCTGCACGGCCATCTGGCGGGTGGCGTCATGTGTCTTGGCCTCGTCGTACTTCGGCCAGGGCATCTGCATGGCCATCTTGCCGGTCTTTGCGGCGTAGCCGGTCAGCTCCCACATCTCCTCCACCATGTGCGGCGCGAAGGGGCTGAGCATGAGCAGAAGCTGCTCAAGGTCGCCCTTGGTCAGGCCGTTGGAGTAGAACTCGTTGACCATGGTCATGAGCGCGGCGATAGCGGTATTCATCTTGAGGCTGTCGATATCCTCAGTGACCTTCTTGATGGTCTTGTGGATGATGGACTCGTTCTTGGCGGAGACTTTCTCGTCGTCGGCCGCGATATCCATGAGATTCCAGCAGCGGTCAAGGAAGCGCTTGGAGCCTTTGACGGCGTCGTTCGACCAGGTGACGGCCTTCTCGAAGTCGCCGATAAACATGATGTGCAGGCGCATGGTGTCCGCGCCGTACTGCGCGACGATGTCGTTCGGGTTGACGACGTTGCCGCGGGATTTGGACATCTTCTCGCCGCCCTCGCCGAGGATCATGCCGTGGCTGGTGCGCTTGGCATACGGCTCCTTGGTGGGCACGACGCCGATGTCGTACAGGAACTTATGCCAGAAGCGGCTGTATAGCAGGTGCAGCGTGGTGTGCTCCATGCCGCCGTTGTACCAGTCGACCGGAGACCAGTATTCAAGAGCTTCCTTGCTCGCAAGCTCCTTGTCGTTGTGCGGATCCATGTAGCGCAGGAAATACCAGCTGGAGCCGGCCCACTGGGGCATGGTGTCAGTCTCGCGCTTGGCGGGGCCGCCGCAGCATGGGCAGGTGGTGTTGACCCAGTCGGTCATCTTAGAGAGGGGGCTTTCGCCGTCGTCAGTCGGCTCATAGCTCTCGACCTGCGGCAGCACGACGGGCAGCTGCTCCTCCGGAACGGGGACCCAGCCGCACTTCGGGCAGTTGACGAGGGGGATCGGCTCGCCCCAGTAGCGCTGACGGGAGAATACCCAGTCGCGCAGCTTATAATTGACCTTCTCCTTGCCGAAGCCCTGCTCCACAACGTATTTCTTCATCGCGGGGATGGCCTCTTTAACGGTCATGCCGTTGAGGAAACCGGAATTGACCATGATGGCGCTGTCGTCCTTTGCGACGAAGGCTTCCTTGGTCACGTCGCCGCCGGAGACGACCTCGATTATCGGCAGGCCGAACTTGGTGGCAAACTCCCAGTCGCGCTGGTCGTGCCCCGGAACGCCCATGACGATACCGGTGCCGTAGCCCATGAGGACGTAGTCGGAGACGAAGATCGGCAGATTCTTGTGAGTTACGGGGTTTATGGCCTCGATGCCGTCGAGCCGGACGCCGGTCTTGTCCTTGTTCAGCTCGCCGCGCTCAAAATCGGACTTGCGGGCGGCCTCGGCCTGATAGGCCTCAACGTCGCTCCAGTTGGCGATATGCGGCTGCCACTGCTTGAGCAGCGGGTGCTCGGGCGAGATGACCATATAGGTCGTACCGAACAGGGTGTCGGCACGGGTGGTGTAAACGGTGACTTCGTCGCCGATGTTGGTCTTGAAGGTTATCTCCGCACCGGTAGAACGGCCGATCCAGTTGCGCTGCTGGATCTTGACGCGCTCAATGTAATCGACATCATCCAGATCGTCGAGCAGGCGCTGGGCGTAGGCGGTGATCTTCAGCATCCACTGGCTCTTCTCCTTGCGGATGACCGGAGCACCGCAGCGCTCGCACACGCCGTCAACGACCTCTTCGTTTGCAAGCACGCACTTGCAGCTGGTGCACCAGTTGACGGGCATGGTGGTCTTGTAGGCAAGACCATTCTTGAACATCTGGAGGAATATCCACTGCGTCCACTTATAATACTTCGGGTCGGTGGTATCGACGGCGCGATCCCAGTCGAAGCCGTAGCCCAGCATCTTGAGCTGGCTGGTGAAGTTTGCGATATTGTCCTTGGTGACTATTGCAGGGTGGATGTGGTTCTTGATAGCGTAGTTCTCGGTCGGCAGGCCGAAAGCGTCAAAGCCGATCGGGAACAGGACATTATAGCCCTCCATGCGCTTTTTGCGCGTGACGATGTCCATCGCGGTGAAGGGGCGCGGATGGCCGACATGCAGTCCCTGACCGGAGGGGTACGGGAACTCGATAAGGCCGTAGAACTTGGGCTTATCGCTGCCGGTGACGGCGGCATAGGGTTTGGTCTCTTCCCATCTTGCCTGCCATTTCTTTTCTATCGCTGTAAAATCGTATTTCATTTTGATCAATCCCTCTTTAATTTATAGAATCTGTTTCCGGAAGCCCCTGTAATCAGGGGCGCGGAAGGGATGAGGGATCGACCTCCTCCGCATCGCTCCAGAGGCGCTCAAGATTATAGAACTTTCTGGCCTCGTCGGTGAACACATGGACGATGACGCAGCCGAAGTCCATCAGCACCCATATATCGGAGCGCAGACCCTCGCGGCGTATGGGCGGCTCACCCGCCTCGGAGAGCTGCTTGTCCACCTCGTCGACCAGCGCCTTGATATGCGTGGACGAGGTGCCGTTGCAGATGACGAAGTAATCGGCCAGCACGGTCTGCTTATCGGTTTTCAGAACCTTGATGTCTCTTGCCTTTTTATCGTCCAGAGCCTTTGCGGCAATGGCGGCTATTTCAGCGGAAGTAAGCATATTTGTTTTGCCTCCTAATTAAAATCAATCAACCAGCGCGGCGTACCATTCGCAGGCCTCAACGCTGTCCTTATACGGCTCCGCGCCGCCGGAGCGGATGAACTCAAGGCTCATCTCCAGCCCCTTGGCCATGGCCGCGTCTATATCCTCAAAGCACAGCTCGCGCAGCTCTTCAACGCCTGGGAAATCCCGCGTCGGCTCCACGAAGTCGGCAAGATATATTATCTTCTCCAGAAGCGTCATGTCCGGCTTGCCGGTGGTGTGCCAACGGATCGCGCCGTATATATCGTCCTCGATGCCGAACAGCTCCCTCGCGAAGGCCGCGCCTGTCTTGGCATGCAGCAGCTTCGGGTTTGCGACCTCGGCGGCGTCGTTGATGATACCATACTTTTCGCACAATTTCAACTGTTCTTCGGCGCTGAGCTTCTTCGTGATATCATGCAGTATTCCGGCCACCGCGGCGCGCTCAGGATCCTCGCCCCAGCGGTTTGCAAGACTGACGGCCTCGTTCTCGCAGCCAAGGACATGCGCTACGCGCTTCTCGGTGAGATACGGCATCACCTTTGCCCGCAGCCAGCTCAGCTCCGGCCGCGCGTCATAATAATGGCGGCGGATTATCTCGGAATACACGCTGTCCGGCAGCAGCTCCGAGCCGATGCCGAAGCGCAGCCTCTCGCGGATATCGCTGGAGCTTGCGGCGACGGGGTCGTGTTTCAGGATCACAACCTTCGCGCCGTACTTCTCCGCTAGCACATCGCGCTGGCGGATGAGCTGAACGTCCTCGTCCTCATCGCGCGCGAGCACCGCGAGGGTGCAGTTTTCAAGCAGGTACTCAAAGCGGTACCATGACTCAAAGCTAAGGAGCATATCCGTCCCCATGACGAGGAACAGCTCGTCATCAGGGTAGCTGCGCCGCAGCTCCTCCACGGTCTGCGCGGTGTAGCTCTTTCCCTCGCGCTGCAGCTCCATATCCGATATCTCCGCGCCGGGGATACCGGCAAAGGCAAGGCGGCACATCTCGAGCCGCGCCCGCGGCTCGGGGCTGCCCTCGGCGAGCATCTTATGCGGCGATACGTTCGTCGGTATTATCAGAAATTTATCCGGCGCAAGCTCTGCGCTGACGGTTCTGGCGGCTTCAACATGCCCAAGATGCGGGGGGTTGAAGCTGCCGCCGTACACGACAATTCTCATTTTCCTGTCCTTATTGTGATTACTTGGCTTTCTTTTTGTCTTTGACCAGAACTATTTTCGGTTCTTTTTCGTTGCGCTTATACAGCACGAATTTTGTGCCTATCACCTGCACCTGCTCGGCCTTGCAGGCCACGGAGAGCGCGTCGCAGGCTTCGCGGGCGGTGAGCATGGAGTTTTCCAGCACCTTGCCCTTCACGAGCTCGCGCGCCGCGAGAGCTGCGCTTACAGATGCAACCAGATTTTCGTTTATGCCGCCCTTGCCGACCTGAATTATCGTGTCCTCCGCTGCCGCAAGGCCGCGGAGCTGGGCGCGCTGCTTACTTGTCAATGCCATTATAATACCTCTTAAACTTCTCTATAAATTCTCTCATCGCCTTGCCGCGGTGAGATATCGCGTTTTTCTCGTCGGCGCTCAGCTCCGCCATGCTGACATCGTAGCCCAGCGGGCGGAAGAGCGGATCGTAGCCGAAGCCGTTGCTGCCGCGCGGCGCGTCGAGTATCTCGCCCTCGCATTCGCCTCGCGCAGTTATCGTATTGCCGTCCGGCAGGCAGCAGCACACACAGCAGACAAAGCGCGCACGGCGGTTTTTCTCGTCGCCGAGCTTGCCGAGCAGATATCTGTTTCTCTCCGCGTCGCTCGCGTCGTGGCCGAAGCCGTAGCGCGCGGAGTATATCCCCGGCTCGCCGTTGAGCGCATCGACCACCAGACCGGAATCGTCCGCGACGGCGATGCAGCCGGTAGCTTTCAATACCGCGTCCGCCTTCAGAAAGGCGTTCTCCTCAAAGGTCGTTCCGGTTTCGTCGACCTCGAAGTCGCAGCCCGCGTCGCGCTGGCTGATCGGTTCCGCGTCCGTTCCGGCGAGAAGCTCGCGGAACTCTCGCATCTTGTTTTTATTATTGCTCGCAAGGATTATCTTCATTTGAACAGCGCCTCCGCGAAGGTCTTTGCGTCGAACGGGATGAGGTCGTCTATCCCCTCGCCCACGCCGACGTACTTGACCGGAATGTTCAGCTCGCTCGTGATGGCAAACACTATGCCGCCCTTGGCTGTGCCGTCAAGCTTTGTGAGGACGATGCCGGTGAGGCGGGAGCTTTCAAGAAACTGCTTGGCCTGCAGAAGTCCGTTCTGGCCGGTGGTCGCGTCGAGCACCATCAGCGTTTCGACGTCCGCCTCCGGCAGTTCGCGGTCTATTATGCGGCGTATCTTGCTCAGCTCGTTCATGAGATTGGCCTTGTTGTGCAGGCGGCCGGCGGTGTCGATGATTATGACGTCGCTATTTCTGGCCTTGGCAGCGCAGATGCCGTCATACACGACGGCGGCGGGGTCGCTGCCCTCCTCGTGGCGGACAATGTCCACTCCGGAGCGCTCCGCCCAGATGCCGAGCTGCTCGGCCGCGGCGGCGCGGAAGGTGTCGCCCGCGCAGAGCAGGACTTTTTTGCCCTCCGCCTTGAGCTGGGCAGCGAGCTTGCCGATGGTCGTCGTCTTGCCGACGCCGTTGACGCCTACCATAAGGATGACCGAGGGCTTGGTGTCAAGCTTCAGTGCCGTGTCGCCGACGTTCAGAAGCTTTGTCAGTATCTCGATAAGCCCCTCGCGCGCCTCGTCGCCATAGCGGAAGCGGCGCTCCCATGTCATCTTCTTGAGCCCCTGTACGACCGTCGCCGCGGTCGCCGCGCCGACGTCGGACATCACGAGCAGCTCTTCAAGCTCGTCATAGAAGTCATCATTATCGGGCTTGTAGCTCTGGAATATCTCCTCAAGATCCTCAAGATTGAGGCGGGTCTTGGTCAGGCCGCCGAATATTTTATCGAAAAATCCCATGTGTTTACTCCTCTATCGTTTTCTGCGCATTTTCAAGGTCAAGCTCTATCACGGTAGACACGCCCTTTTCCTGCATGGTCACGCCGTAGAGCATATCGGCCTCCTCCATGGTGCCGCGGCGGTGCGTGATGACAAGGAACTGCGTCTTGTCGGACATACGGCGCATGTACTCGGCGTATCGCGTGACGTTCGCCTCATCGAGCGCAGCCTCGATTTCGTCCATGACGCAGAATGGAGTCGGGCGCACCTTTAAGATCGCAAAATACAGTGCGATCGCGACGAAGGCCATCTCGCCGCCGGAGAGCAAGCTGATATTTGACAGCGCCTTGCCGGGCGGCTGAACCTTTATCTCTATGCCGCACTCAAGGACGTTGTTCTCGTCCTCAAGCACCAGCGCCGCCTTGCCGCCGCCGAACAGCTCCAGAAACGTCTGCCGGAAGCACTCGTCTATCTGGCGGAAGTGCGTCAGGAATACGTCCTTCATCTCGGAGGTGATGTCGTTTATTATGCCGAGCAATTCGCTCTTGGCCTTGTCGACGTCGTCCCTCTGACCGGTCAGGAACTCGTAGCGGGTGTTGACGCGCTCATACTCGTCTATCGCGCCCAGGTTCGGGTTGCCGAGAGAATTTATCTCGCGGCGCAGCTCGTTTATCGCCCTTGTCGCCTTCTGAAGATTCTCCACCGGCTGGCGCACGGCGTTCGCTGCGCTGTGGCTCAGCTCGTAGTTATCCCAGAGCTTGTCCAGCAGCTGCTTCTCCTCCATCTCGGCGGCGAGCTTGCGCTGCTCTATCTTCGCGGTGCGGCGCTCAAGATCGATGATGTCGTTGCTGCGCTGCTGCGCGTCCTTCTCGGCGCGGGTGCGCTTCCCCTCAAGCTCGATCTTACTTGCGCTTATCTTCGCTATCTCGTCCTTTATCGCGCGGATATCGGCGTTTATCTCCGCGAGTCTCGCGTTTTTCTCTTCAAGCCGCTGCTCGAACTGCTCTATCTGCCGCTCGTGCGCCGCGACGGCGTTCCGCCGCGCTTCGCTGTCTCCGGTCAGGCTGTCGAGCAGGAGCGAGAGCTGGTGCACCGAATTTTCGGTCGCCCGCTTCTCCGCCTCGTTCGAGGAGACGCCGCTGCGCAGCTCCGCCTGATCCTCCAGCGCCATATCCAGCTGATAGCGGACGGCGGCAAGATTGGACTTTGCCCGCTCAAGCTCCGCATCGCAGGACTTCACTTTTTCGGCGAGGCCGGTACGCTGCTTCTTCAGCTTTTCAAGCTCGTTCGCGCGGGAGATTATGCCGCTGCCCTTGGCGCTGCTGCCGCCGGTCATCGAGCCGCCGGCGTTTATCAGCTGTCCGTCCAGCGTAACGATGCGCAGGCGGTTCCCGCTCGCCTTCGACATTCGCACCGCGGCGGCGAGAGATTCCGCCACGACGGTCCTGCCCAGCAGGTTCAGGAATATCTGCTCATACTTGCTGTCAAACTCCGCGAGCTCGCTTGCGATGCCGACGAAGCCCGGGTCGTTGACCGGCGCGTCGCGCATCACGCTGCCGCGGATGGTATCAACGGGCAGGAATGTCGCCCGTCCGGCGTCCATGCGCTTCAAAAGCTCTATCGCGCTGCGGCCGTCGTTTTGGGTGTCGACGACTATATTCTGCGCCGCGGCGCCCAGCGCCGTCTCTATTGCGAGGGCGCACTCATCGTCCGTGCGGACAAGATTTGCGACGGGGCCGTGAACCCCGCGCAGGTTGCCGCGCTGCGTCTCACGCATTATCGTCTTGACCGCGCGCGAGTAGCCGTCATAGTCCTTCTCCATCTCGGAGAGCATATTTATACGTGAATCCATGCTGCGCGCGTCGATATTGAGCTTCGTCGAGCGCTCGGAAAGCTGGTTCACTACCTGTTCACGGCTCTGCAGCTTCATGCGGCAGCCGTCAAGCACGTTGTTATTCTGTGCGGTTTTCTGCTCAAGCTCGCGGAGAGCAGAGTTTATTTCGTCAATGCGCTTCTGCCCCTCGTCAATGCGGCCGCGTATCTCGCTGACGCGGTTCTCCTGATCCGCGATATCGTCGAGCATGCGCTGCATGCTCTCCTTGCTGCTCTGGACGTTGGCGCGCAGCACTGCGGCATTCGCCTCACACTCGGAGGCCATGGCCTCGGCGGCGGACAGGCGCTCGCGCGCGTGCTCCGTCTCAACGTCCTTCTGGTGCATACGCTCCGTTATGCTCTCGGACGAGGAATACAGCGCCTGAAGCTCCGCCCGCGCCTGCTCCAGCTCGGTCTTGGACTGCTCGTACTCGGTCTTGATATTGTCCGCCTGGGAGCGCAGCTTGTCCAGCGTCTCCATCCAGACGGATATCTCCTGCACGCGCAGCTCATCGCGCAGCTTCAGATATTTTTTTGCGGTCTCGGCCTGCTTTTTCAGCGGCCCGACCTGAATTTCAAGCTCTTCTATCTTGTCGTTCACGCGGAGGAGATTTTCCTCCGTTTTTTCGAGCTTGCGCTCCGCCTCCTCCTTGCGGTAGCGGAAACGGGATATGCCCGCCGCCTCTTCGAATACCTCGCGCCGGTCGGTACTCTTGGTGGAGACGATCTCCGCGATGCGCCCCTGGCCGATGATCGAATAGCCGTCGCGGCCAAGGCCGGTATCCATGAGGAGGTTGTTTATATCCTTGAGCCTGACCGACTCACGGTTTATGTAATACTCGCTGTCGCCGCTGCGGTAATAGCGGCGGGTCAGCATTATCTCGCTGCTGTCATAGTCGAAGATGTGGGCAGAGTTGTCGATTATCAGCGACACCTGCGCAAAACCCAGCGGGCTGCGCTTCTCCGTACCGCCGAAGATGACATCCTCCATCTTCGCGCCGCGCAGAGCCTTTGTCCGCTGCTCGCCCATGACCCAGAGTATGGCGTCGGATATGTTCGACTTGCCGGAGCCGTTCGGCCCGACAATGGCGGTTATATCTTTTTCAAATGTAAGCCGCGTTTTATCGGCAAAGGATTTGAATCCCTGTATCTCCAGTGCTTTTAAGTACAAATGAATAACCTCTGATTTTAAAACTTAACAAGTTATTATATTATATATCTCAGGTTTTTTCAATGGAAACTATGGAAATTTCATCATTTTCCGCGTCTATCCCGCGTATTTTCAGCTCTTTGAGGCCGAATTCAGCCGTCAGGCGGGAGACGTTTCCCCGATGCTGGCCGACTGCCTGCGAAACGCGGCTTTTATTCACGCCGAGCGTGACCCTGCTCCCCGCAGGGACGCCGTTCAGCACCGCACGCATTTTATCGAGCATAAGACGGCTCTTCACGAGCTCGCCCAGCGCCGGATGATACGCGCCGCCCGCTGCCGCGCCGCCGGACAGCTCGTCCGTCGGGTTCAGTCCGAGACGGATTATCGGTATCCCCGCCGCTTCGAAAAGCGGTACGATCGCCGCGCAGTATTCCATCGCGTCGGCCACCGTGTGCTCCTTATACTCCCCCGCCTGCCACAGATCGTAAAGCGCCGTATCGCGCACTATGACGGTCGGGTATATGCGCACGCCGTCCGGATGCAGGGCGATTATCTTCTTCGCCGTGTCCACCGTGCGCTCCACGCTGTCGCCGGGGAGTCCGGTCATCATCTGGAGTATCAGCCGGAAGCCCGCGGCCTTTATCTGCTTCGACGCGCTGACGACATCCTCCACCGTGTGTCCGCGGCCGGACAGCAGCAGTATCTCGTCGCACAGCGACTGCGCGCCAAGCTCTATCGTCTCCACGCCGTATCTCTTCAACCGTGCCAGCACCGCGCCGTCTATTGCGTCAGGCCGCGTGGAAAGCCGTATCGCGTCTATCTCGCCGCGGTCAAGATATTCCTTCGCCGCGCCCAGCAGCGCCTCCTGCTGGCAGGATGGGATGGCCGTGAAGCTGCCCCCATAAAACGCCAGTTGCCGCTTCGCCCCGTTGTGGGGCAAGGCGGCTGCTGACTCTATCGCGTTTTTCACATTTTCGACCCCTGCAGGCTCCTGCGCGCCGGATATGCGGCGCTGGTTGCAGAACACGCAGTCGTTCGGGCAGCCGAGGTGCGGCACGAAAACGGGGATGATGCTTTCTCTCGCGCTCACTCTCTCATCGCCTCCAGCGCTCTGCCGGCGGCCTGCTGCTCGGCTTCCTTCTTCGTTCTTCCGCTGCCCTCGCCGACGGGAAGCCCGTTGACGCAGACCTGAAACGTAAAGGTCTTGCAGTGGTCGGGGCCGCTCTCGCCGATAAGCTCATAGCTGATATGCTGATTGCTGCGGCGCTGCACAAGCTCCTGAAGCTCGGTCTTGTAATCCGCCGTGCGGTGGTTGTCGTCGATCTTTGCGTCCTTGAGAACGCGGGTCATTATAAACTCGCGCGCCTGATCCATGCCGCTGTCGATATACATGGCGGCGATAATCGCCTCGACCATATCCGCAAGTATCGACGGGCGCTGCCGTCCGCCGGTGTGCTCCTCGCCGCGGCCAAGGCGCATATATTCGCTGATGCCGAGTTCCAGCGCGACCTTGTGCAGGCTCGTCTCGCAGACGAGCTCCGCGCGCAGCCGTGTCATGCGCCCCTCCGGCAGCTCTGGCTCATGGTGATACAGGAAATCCGCCGTCACGATGCCGAGTATCGAGTCGCCTAGGAACTCCAGCCGCTCATAACTCTGGCAGGCGGGAGAATGGCGCTCGTTGGCATAGGAGCTGTGGGTCAGCGCCGTTTCGAGAAGCTGCTTGTTTTTAAACTGATAGCCGATTTTTTCTTCCAGACCAGTTATTTCGTTCATTCCGCCTTTGCCTCGGTTCTGAGCTTCATGTATTCGATGTTTGCCTCTATGTCGGAGATTATGCCGGACTCGGCAAAGCTCTGCGCCTGACGCATCGCAGAGAAGATGCATGCGGCGTTGGAGGAGCCGTGCGCCTTGATGACGGGCTTGCTGATGCCGATCATCGCCGTGCCGCCGACCTCGTTGACGTCCATGGATTTCTTCATGACGCCGAGATCCTTTTTCAGCACCGCCGCTGCGAGCTTATTGGCAGTGTTCTTATAGAACACGCCCTTGAGCTGCTTCATCATATATTTGATAACGCCCTCGGTGCTCTTGAGAAGGACGTTGCCGGTAAAGCCGTCAGTTACTACAACGTCCGCCGCACCGGCGAAAACGCCCGTGCCCTCGACGTTGCCGACGAAATTGATGCGCCCATCTTCGTGCGCCTCCTTCAGCAGTGCGAAAGCCTGATGCTGAAGCTCGCCGCCCTTGGTGTCCTCGGTACCGACGTTCAGCAGGCCGACGCGCGGGTTCTCGCAGCCCATGAGTTTCTTGGCATAGAAGCTGCCCATATACGCAAACTGAAGCAGATATTCCGCCGTGCACTCGACGTTCGCGCCGCAGTCGATGAGCATGACGCCGTGCTCCCCGCTCGGAAGAACTGGCGCCATCGCCGCGCGGCGGATGCCGCGGATGCGCTTGACGGTCAGCGTCGCTCCGGTGAGGAGCGCGCCGGTGCTGCCCGCGGAGACTACTGCGTCGCCCTTGCCGTCCTTGAGCATCGTGAGCGCGACGGCCATGGATGAATCTTTCTTGCGGCGGGTGGCGGTGCTGGGGTCGTCCTCCATAGTGACTACCTCGCTGGCGTTGACGACCTCTACCTCGCCGTCGGCGCAGCCCTCGGCCTTGAGGCAGGCTCTGACCTTATCCTCGATGCCGACGAGGGTGACGTCCACGCCAAGTTCTCTCTTCGCGCGCACAGCGCCCTTTACTATTTCCTCCGGCGCGTTATCGCCGCCCATTGCGTCAACGATTATCCTCACAGTGGAAAACCTCCTTTGCCATAAGGCCGTCGATAACGCCGAGCGCACGCTCGGATATCGCGGCGTTTTTGTTTCTCTTACCCTTGACCCTGTAGCCCAGGGGGCTTATTATACCGAAATTTATGTTCATCGGCTGGAAATCGCCGACACTGCCGCCGGAGATGTACAGCCCCAGCGCGCCTATCGCGGTCTCCTGCGGGAAGTCCACAGGCTCCATGCCGAGCACGCGCGCGGCCGTCTCGATGCCGACGAGCATACCGGAGGCCGCGGACTCTACATAGCCCTCAACGCCGGTCATTTGACCGGCGAAGCTGATGCGCGGGTCGCTTCTCAGCCGGTAATAGCGGTCAAGGAGCTTGGGGCTATTAAGATATGTGTTGCGGTGCATGACTCCGTAGCGCACGAACTCCGCGTTCTTCAGCGCCGGTATCATCGAGAACACGCGCTTCTGCTCGCCCCATGTGAGGTGAGTCTGAAAGCCGACCATGTTATATATCGTGCCGTCGGCATTGTCCCGCCGCAGCTGGACGACCGCGTAATTTTCATGTCCTGTGCGCGGGTCGATAAGTCCGACCGGCTTCAGCGGCCCGTAGCGCAGAGTGTCCACCCCGCGGCGCGCCATGACCTCGACCGGCATGCAGCCCTCAAAGACCCCGCCGTCGTCAAAGCCGTGCACCTCAGCCTCCTTAGCGCTGACAAGCTCGGTCACGAAGGCGAGATACTCCTCCTTCGTCATCGGGCAGTTTACATAATCCGCCGTGCCCTTATCATAGCGCGATGCGAAGAATGCGTTATCCATATCGACGCTCTCGAGCGTGACTATCGGGGCGACAGCGTCGTAAAAGTGCAGGTCGCTGTCCGGGCAGAGCTTTTCTATCTCCGCCGCTATCGCGTCGCTGCTGAGGGGGCCTGTTGCGATGACGACCTCGCCCTCGGGTATTTTATCCGCCTCGGCGGTGATGAGCTCAACGTTCTCATGCTCCTTGAGCGCGCGGGTTATATACTCCGAAAAGCCCTCGCGGTCAACGGCAAGCGCGCCGCCCGCGGCCACGCGGTTTGCGTCCGCGGACTCCATGATGAGCGAGCCCATCTTCCGCATCTCCGCCTTGAGAAGCCCGACGGCGTTGCTCAGCTCGTCGCTCCGCAGGGAGTTTGAGCAGACAAGCTCCGCAAAGCCCGCGGCCTTATGCGCGGGGGTATATTTCTCCGGCTTCATTTCGATGAGCCTGACCTTTATTCCGCGCTTTGCAAGCTGCCATGCGCACTCGCTTCCGGCAAGTCCGGCGCCCAAAACGGTGACTGTTTTCATTAATATTATTCCTTATCCTTTGCTTTTGCGGCGGTTTTCTTCGCCGTTGTCTTTTTTGCCGTTGTCTTTTTGGCTGCGGACTTTTTCGCCGCGGCCTTCTTTGCGGCAGGCTTCTTTTCCTCTTCCGCCGCTTCGCCGGCAGGCTCTTCCCCGCTCTTCGCGGCGGCCTTTCTCTTATAGCCGCGCTCGTCCTCAGGCACGAAGTTCGGGCAGGCCTCGTTTATGCAGAAGGGCTTGAGCGCGCCGCGGCCGCTGCGCTTGAACATCGTCTTGCCGCAGGCCGGGCAGAAGTCCTTCGTCGGCACGTCCCATGTGATAAATCCGCACTCGGGGCCGCGCTCGCAGGCGTAGAACACATAGCCCTTTTTCGAGGTGCGCTTGAGTATCTTGCCGCCGCACTTCGGGCATTTGCCGGGCATTTCTATTACGATCGGCTTTGTGAACGTGCACTCCGGGAAGCCCGGGCAGGCGAGGAAATATCCGAACTTGCCCTTCTTCACGACCATCTGCCGTCCGCAGACCTCGCAGTATTCGTCGCTGAGGACGTCCGGCACCTTGAGCTTCACACCGTCCATGGCCTGCTCCGCAGCGCTCATCTCCTTGCTGAAATTGCCGTAGAACTCGGCCAGCACGTCGCGCCACGCAGCCTTGCCCTTCTCGATCTCGTCAAGCTCGGCCTCCATATGGTTAGTAAACTTCAGATCGACGATGTCCGCGAAGTGCTCCTTCATAAGCCCCGTCACGACCTCGCCGAGCGGAGTCGGACGCAGGTACTTTCCTTCCTTGATAACGTAATCATGGGAGGTTATCGTGGATATCGTCGGCGCGTAGGTCGAGGGGCGGCCTATGCCCTTCTCCTCCATCGCGCGTATCAGCGTAGCCTCGGTATATCTCGCGGGCGGCTGCGTGAACTGCTGGTCGGAAGTCATCTTCTCAAGCGTCAGGACTTCGCCCTCACTCAGCGACGGGAGCGGATTGGATATCTCCGCGCTCTCCTCGTCCTTCGCTTCCTCATATACCGCGGTGTAACCCGCGAATTTCATCTCGGAATACGTCGCGCGGAAGCTGCATCCGGCGGATACAACATCGACGGCGACATTATCATACACGGCGTTCGCCATCTGGCAGGCCGTAAAGCGCCCCCAGATAAGGCGGTAGAGCCGGTACTGCTCCTGCGTCAGATCCTTGCGCACAAGCTCCGGCGTGAGCTCCACGTCGGTGGGCCGTATGGCCTCGTGCGCGTCCTGCGCGCCGGCCTTGGTCTTGAAATGGCGCGGCTTGCCTGGGTAATACGTCTCACCGTAGCGGTTGATTATAAAACCGCGCGCGGCTGCCAGCGCCTCTTCGGAAAGGCGGAGCGAGTCGGTTCTCATGTAGGTTATAAGGCCGACAGTGCCGCGGCCGGTGATATCCACGCCCTCATAGAGCTGCTGCGCTATGGACATCGTGCGGCGCGGGGTCATGCCGAGACGGCGCGAGGCCTCCTGCTGCAATGTCGAGGTGATGAACGGAGGCGCGGGGCTGCGCTGCTTTTCGCCGCGCTTCACGGAATCGACGGTGAAGGGCTCATCCTTCGTCAGGTCGATTATCGCGTTGACCTCGTCCTCGCTGTGAAGCTCCTGCTTTTTCCCGTCGCGGCCATAGAATCTGGCGGAAAATCCGCCGCCCTCACCGCGGCTGAGATGCGCGTCGAGCAGCCAGTATTCCTCGCTGACGAAGCTCTTTATCTCCTCCTCGCGGTCAACGACCATGCGCGTTGCGACAGACTGCACGCGCCCCGCGGACAGGCCGCTCTTGACCTTTTTCCACAGCAGCGGCGACAGCTCGTAGCCGACGATGCGGTCGAGTATGCGGCGCGCCTGCTGCGCGTCGACCAGATCCTGATCGATATCGCGCGGGTGCTGGATGCTCTCAGTGACGACCTTTTTGGTTATCTCATTGAAGGTGACGCGGCGCGCCTTCTCGTCCGGCAGGTCGAGCAGCTCCTTGAGATGCCACGATATGGCTTCGCCCTCGCGGTCAGGGTCGGTCGCGAGATAGACTGTTTTTGCCGCCTTGGAATCCTTCTTCAGCTGGTCGATAAGCTCTTTCTTATCCCTCACGGGGATGTACTTCGGCTCGAAGCCGTGCTCTATGTCAACGCCCATCTTGCTCTTCGGCAGATCGCGCAGATGTCCCATCGAAGCCGTTACCTTATAACCGCTCCCGAGATATTTTTCAATGGTCTTTGCCTTAGCCGGAGATTCGACTATGACAAGATCCTTCGCTTTTGCCATTACGTTTCCTCACTTCTTTGCTATATTAAGCGCCACACGGCGGCCGGGATCACGGCGCACATAGCCCTTGATCTCCAGAACCGTGAGCTGCGACAGAACTATCGCCGTGCTCAGTCCCGTGCTCGCTATGATATCGTCAATATGGCTTGCGGACTTCCCGATCGCAGCGATGATCTTCAGCTGATCCTCATTTAGTCCCTCAAGCTGTTTCTTCAAGTCAATATAATCGCTGTCTTTTGGCTTGTCAACAGATTTTTTTGCCGGAACGTCTGCATTCTGTGCTTCCTCCTCTTCCGGCAGCTCACATTCGGGCAGCTCGTGCAGCTTTCCGCCGAAGCGCGATTCAAACTCGATCAGCACATCCCAGCCGCACACGACGGGCTTCGCCCCGTCCTTTATCATCGCGATCGTCCCGACGCTGTTCGGCGCGTCCGCGTTGCCCGGAACCGCGAAGATCTCTCTCCCCTGCTCCATCGCCGTCTCCGCGAATAGCCGTGCGCCGCTGCGCTCCGGAGCCTCGACCACCGTCACGCCAACTGACAGCCCCGCGGCGATGCGGTTGCGGTCACGGAAGAAATGCTTCTCCGGCTTGGTTCCCGGCGGGTACTCGCTTATAAGCGCGCCCCGCGCGGCGACCTCGGCGGCAAGCGTTCCCGCCTCGCACTCATGCGGCGTACCCAGCACGCCGACGCAGCGGCCTCCCGCAAGCAGCGCGCCTCTGGCGGCCGCCGCATCCACGCCGCTCGTGAGCAGCGACACGACGACTCCGCCGCCCCGCACTATCTCATACGCGAGCTTTCTGCCCATTTTCAGGCCGTACGCGCTGGCCTTGCGCGTCCCGATGACGGCGATTGCCGCCTCATCGTCCAGCGAGTGCAGCCGTCCCTTCAGATATATAACGACCGGCGGCGCGAAAATATTCTTCAGGCGCTGCGGATAGTCCGCGTCCTGCATCGTCACCGCCCGTATCCCCTGCCGCGCGCACGCGGCTAGTATTCTATCCGCGCAGCTTATATCCCGCTTTTCAAGAGTCTCGGCTTCCTTCTTCGACACGCCGGTCAGCGTCTCGAACTCCCCAGCCGGAGCATAGAACGCCTTCTCCGCGTCACTGTATTTATCTATCAGAGCCGCCTTGGCCTTCGGGCTGACGGCAGCCGCGGAAAGCCAAAGCCAATATTTTATTGCCGACATTCCAAGCTCCGCCCCCTACGGTTTTCTTACAGGCTGCCCCTGCTCATTTCCCACATGATGACCGACGCCGCGACGCCCGCGTTCAGCGATTCGCTGTCCGGCCGCATCGGGATTATCAACTGCCCGTCGCAGATTGCGAGCAGCTCCGTGCTCAAGCCGTTTCCCTCGCTGCCTACCGCGACCGCGGCCTTATCCAGCGGTATCTCCCTGAAATCCCGCGCCGTCTCGCTCAGCGCCGCGCCGTACAGCGGCAGGCCGTTTTCATCCAGCGCCGCGCGCAGCTCCGCGAGCGGCAGCTCCAGCACGCGCTGGCGGAATATCGCGCCCATCGTGGCACGCACGGTTTTGGGATTATAGAGATCGGCGCACACGCCGGTGAGTATCACGGCGTCCACGCCGAAAGCGTTCGCCGTGCGGATGACCGTGCCAACGTTGCCGGGGTCCTGTACGCCCTCGAGAACGATGGCGTTTTTCAGCCGAGCCGCGCCGATCCTGCGCATGCGGACAGCGAACAGCGGCCCTGGGCTGTTCTTCAGCGGCGACGCGTAATCGAACAGCTCCGCCGGTGCGGCGTACTCCTTCGCTCCCGCAAGCCCCTCGACCTCCGTCGGCCGTTCTTTCCACAGAACCGAGACGATCTCCGCGCCGAAGGCGACGGCCTCGCGCAGAGTTTTTATCCCGTCGCACAGGAACTGCCCCTGTTCGCGCCGGTATGCGCCGTCGGACGCGAGCGCCCGGACGTTGGCGATATATGTATTCTTTCTTGAGCTTATGCTTTCAATACTCATCAACGCTTACCTATTATAATATTTACAATATAGATTCCGGAATTATATATTATCATAATCCCGCCCGTTTTCAAGCCCCGATTTCGCCAAAAATTACCTCTGTCTCGCCTTCGGTGCGCGAACCGAGGAGATATGTCTCCCCGCCGGCACATTCCACGAGCAGAAACGGCGGGCAGGTCGGGTCAAGGCACAGCTTGAGTCTGCCGTATTCTGCGGCGCTGAAATCGCCCTTCAGCAGATTCTCCGCGCCGGTGCCGACGCTGCGGACAAGATGCTCCGGCAGCTCGTCGAGAAGCTCCGCGCTCTCGATATCCGCCCGCTCTATGCGGTACGCGCTCTTGTCCCCGCAATAAGCGACAAGCTCCGTATTCGTGAGTTCAAGCGATGTCGGCCGGTTCGTCACCGCGTCTATCAGCGCGCCGGTGAACGGCATCGCCAGCAGGATCAGCGCGGCCATGCCCGCAAGGACTCTGCCGTTGGGGCGCGCGAGATTGACGGTCGTACTGCTGCCGACGCGGCAGTTGACGACCGTGCGCGTATCGTGCGGGTCGTAATACACCACGCCGCCGAGCCACTTATCGTCCTCGTCGGCATACCAGCCCCTGCCGCTGCTCTCGGTGAGCCGCGCCTGCAGTTCGCGCGTTTTAAACTCGATGCGCAGCACCGCGATGACAACTATCGCCGACGCGAGCAAAATTCCAAGCAGCGACCGGACCGGATTGCCGTCTGACAGCCACACCGCGAGGCTCACGAGCGCAAGCCCGTATGCCGCGGCCAGCCATATCCGCTCCCAGCTGCGGCGGCGAATGCGCGTGAGGGTATTGGTGAGGTCGGTGTCCGCGTCCACAAGCTCCGCGCGGCGGCGGAACGCCCAGCGGAAGCAGGCAAGGCACGCAGCCGCGCCGACTGCATTGGCGGCGTATATCGCCCACATCACGCGCTCAGACACCAGCGGCAGCAGCGCAAGCGCTATCGCCGGAACAAAGCACCACGCCGATATGCCGTGCGGCTCCTGAATGGTTTTCAGATCAACCGTGCGCGTGTCGCCGCGCTCCGCCGCCCAGCCGCGGCTGCGCTTGATGCGCTTCAGGTCGCGGTTGCAGCGCAGGTACGGTATATACGGGATCACGATGCAGACGTCCGCCCACGTGAGATACAGCGTCATAGAAAGGCTGACGCTGCGGATAAACACGCACGGCACGACCGCGGCGGTCAGCACGGCGCAGACTATGCCCAGCTCCTTTTTGAATTTTGCGAGCCGCCGGCAGACCTCCGCATCCTCGTGCGCCTCAAACGGCATCGTCACGCCGACGACGATGTTCTTCGTGAACTTCGCCTCACCGCCGAGCACTCTGTACATCAGGTACGGCAGCCATATGAGACTGCCCCAGAGAATGATTCGCCAGATCATTTTGTCTCCTCCTTGTCCTTATCGCCGTAAAGCTTATCGCACAGCTCCAGAGTCTCCGCGCGGCCAAATCCCGCAAGGCGCAGCTCCGAAAGGCTCAGTCTCAGCGCGGACAGCGTTTCCTCCGAAACGCTTCCCCGCTCCCCGCGCGGCGCGACAGCCGCGCCGCTGCGCCGGTCGGTCGTAATATAGCCCTCCTGCTTCAGCAGCTGGTAGGCCTTGCTCACGGTCATGGTGTTTATGCCGCTTTCCTCAGCCAGCGCGCGCACTGTCGGCAGTTTCTCCCCTGAAATCAGTCTGCCGTCCGCAATGCCGATGATGATCTGGTTGCGGAGCTGTATATACAGCGGCGTATCACTTGAAAAGTCGAAGGTCAAAAGCATATAAAACATCTCCTTTGTATTATTTATATTAATACAAAGGAGACAAAATGTCAATGCCTATAAGCTGCGTATCATTCTTCTCTGCCGGGCTCCGCAGGCTTGTGCACCCATGTGCGCTCGCTGATTATATAGCGCGGGCGCTGCTTCGTTTCAAGATATATTTTCCCGATGTACTCGCCTATGATGCCGAGACAGATAAGCTGTACGCCGCTGACAAAGCAGATTATGCATGTCATGCTCGCCCAGCCCGCGACGGCTTTCCCGGCGATTGCCGTCACCAGCGCCCAGATGACGCCGATGAAGCTGATAAGCGCGACGGCCGCGCCGAAGCCGGTTATCATCCGCAGCGGCTTGACCGACAGGCTTGTTATCCCGTCGACCGCGAGAGCGATCATTTTTTTCAGCGGATAGTGGCTCTCCCCCGCGATGCGCTCCGCGCGGGAATAGCTGACTGTCGTACTCTTGAAGCCGACCAGCGGCACAAGGCCGCGCAGGAACAGGTTGACCTCGCGGAAGTTTGCAAATTCCTTCAGTACACGCGCGCTGATGAGCCGATAGTCCGCATGGTTATACACGACCTCCGCGCCCATCGCGGAGAGGAATTTATAAAAGCTCTGCGCGGTGAAGCGCTTGAAGAAGGTGTCCGTCTCGCGGCTGGAGCGCACACCGTACACGACCTCACAGCCGTCGAGATACGCGTCGACCATCGCGTCCATGGCGTTGATGTCGTCCTGTCCGTCGCAGTCGATGGAAATCGTGATGTCGCAGTGCTCGCGCGCCTCCATGAGCCCGGCGAGGACCGCGTTCTGGTGGCCGCGGTTGCGGCTCTGGCTGATGCCGATATAGTGCTCGTCCCCTTTGGCAAGCTCCGAAATGATCTCCCACGTCCGGTCGCGGCTGCCGTCGTTGACGAACATGACCCGACTCTCGGGACTTATTTTACCCGCAGCGGCAAGCTCGTTTATCTTTGTAAGGAACATCGGCGCCGTTATCGGCAGCACCGCCTCCTCATTGTAGCACGGCACGATTATATACAGTATGGCAGCCATGATAGCCTCCTGAAAATGTGATAGCTCAATTATATTATCCCTCAAAAATATGTCAAGTCATGCACTGTAAACAAATATCGGCGGAGTGTCCCCGCCGATAGTGTTTATGCATTTTTATTCCAGAACCTCGGCCTCGATGCGCTTGCCCTTGAAGAGTTTGCCTATGAGCATCACGACCGCGAAGAACGCCAGATAGCCCAGCACCTGCTTATAGCCCTTGCCGACCCAGCAGCAATAGCACATGAACACGCAGCAGCAAAGCCCAAGCACCGGCAGGACGTAGCGCTTTATGACGCTGCCGCCCTTGTCCTTGACGATGAGCGCGATGAACATGGGGATATACATGGCATAGAGATTGATGATGCATATCTCGTCCGGCTCCCACGCTATCCACTGGCAGTCGTGCAGCCCGCCCATGAAGTCGGGGCCGTACATCCAGATAACCGCCGTCCATGCGTACCAAAAGCCGCCGAGCATCATGCCGATTATCGCCGACTTCATGGTGAAGCCGTTCTGATGGTCAATGTCGCCGTAGAACTCCGGGCGCGGCCCCATACCGCGCGCGGCGACGGAGTACATGCCGCGGCATGAGCCCATGATAAGGCCGTTCATGACGCCGAGGCAGCCGATGCTGATGAATGCGTAGACGATGGTGCCGACGGTCTTGCCGAAGATGTTTGAAAACGCGATGCGCGGCAGGGACTCGCCCAGCGGCCATGTGCCGATGATGGTCTGCACATCACCGACGCTGCTCATCGCAAATATGTACAGGCAGTAGAGCACGGTGCAGAACAGCGCGCCGAGAATGAGCGCGATGGGAAGATTGCGCTTCGCGTCATGCAGTTCGGAATTTATCGAGGTCGCGATTATCCAGCCCTCATACGCGAACGCGAAGGACGCGACACCGGCAAACACGCCCTGAAACGCGGTCGTCCCCTCAACGGCGGCGGCATATTCCGGAGTGTTGACATAGTCGAGCACGTTCGCGGTCGTGCCGTTGACCGCGCCGACGATGATGCCCACCACGGCCATAAGCAGCAGCGGGACGAGCTTTATGATGGTCATGCTGACCTGAAGCTTTCCCGCAAGCTTCGGGCTGATGGCGTTGATGCCGTAGCCTATCATCAGAAAGCCCGCGCCAAGGCCGAGCGCCTCGGAGCGCACCGTCCCCGTCACGAAGAAGTCGAGCGACTGTATGCCGCACAACTCAAGGAAGAACACCGCGGAGAAGAAGGCCAGCATCGCCGAAAGACATGGGTAATATATCGTCGTCATAAACCAGCCGACATAGTAGGAGTACGACGGCCCCAGAGCCACTTCGGCATAGTCCACCACGCCGTTCACCTTCTCGTACTTTGCGCCAAGCTCAGCGAATACCAGCGAACAGATTATGCATATCGCGCCGACGAGCGCAACCACGAGCACACCCTGAAGCATGTTGCCGTGCGTGAGCGCCAGAACCTTGCCGCCCTTGATAAATACGCCGGAGCCGATGACGATTCCGATGACCATGGATATCGCCGTTGGCAGGCCGTACCTTTTCTCCATTTTACTTCCCATAATCGCAACCCTCTTTATTAGTTTAGAACATCACCTTGATAAATGCTTGTTCATCCATTTTAACAGATTTTCGGATGTTGTCAATAAATATTTAAGAATTTGTATATTTATTAAGAATATGAAAGTTGCTTTTATACCGCTTATTCGCCGAGGAAGTCCGCAAGCTCCTGCACGGTCTTGAAGTAGAAATCGGAGTTTCGGCGCATGAAGTCCTCGATCTGCGGGACGTCATACGCCCAGCCGGCCGCGGCGAAGTCAACTCCGCAGGAATGAGCCATGTCAAAGCCGGGCTTCAGGTCGTCTATCATCAGCAGCTCCTCCGGCGCAAGCCCAAGCCGGCGCATTATCTCCTCCAGCGGCCACGGATTCGGCTTGCGGCGCTCGGGCGGCTGCTCCCAGCCGAACACCAAGTCCGGCTCCGGCAGGCCGTTTTCCGCGTAGTCGCGGCGGATGTTCTCGTCGAAGGAGTGCGATACGACGCAGATGTACCCGCCCTCGGCCTTGTGACGGCACATAAGCTCGTTCATGCCGGGGTACGCGCTGGGGATGTGCTGCGCGACGTATTTTTTCCAGAACTCCGTCTCGTCCTGAAGTGCAGCGTCGTCCATGCCGTATTCGTTCTGGCACATCTTCATGAAGCCGGGGTCGAAATTTTTCAGGAAATATTCCTCAAGCGTACAGTGCCTCCCTGGATAGCGCAGGCGCAGATACTGCTCGAAGCAGGGGTGGTGTATCGTGGCGGTGCTGTTGACGACGGTGTCGTCATGGTCGAAAACAAGGCATTTGTATCTCATGTCTACCTCTTATATTTTATTTTGATTTACGTCCAGTTTATCATATGTGGAAAAGAAAATCGACAGGTTTTTATAAAACCTGTCGATTTTGGCATAGGGTGAATTAGGCAATGCATCCCTGCTGGTCAAATATTTTTGCAACAACGTATATTTTTCTATCACCCATTGGAAACACCTCAAATTCTTGCAAGCACTTTAGGAACTTCTCTAATCGCAATTTGCTGAATCGTGATTTGAGCAAAGCATGGTGCCACCCTAATCCAGTATCCTTTTCACCTGTTCACGCACTATCGTCGACAGCGCATCGAGCCGTGCCTCTTCTGCTTTTATCTTCGGATGCTGCTCAAAGCTGAAATCGCACAGCGGTTCAAGATCCTGACGTATATTATCCGTCAGCATTCCTCTTGCTGTTGAAATGAAGTCAGTACCAAAACGCGGCGTGCATGTGCCGATGCACCAGTCTGTATTTTTGAGTTGGTCAATGTCCATATCAAACAGCAGGCTGCGGTTGTTGTCGAACACCGGCGCCATTCGTATTACGGACATTGTGTCATTATCTATGAGCGCCCCAAAATTGCCGAGGTGCCTGTCAGTGTTGAGTATCAACGCGTCGAGCACGCACATTCTGCGGAAGCCGTCACCGGAGCCTATCGATGTAAAATAATTGAGCATGGCGGAGACAGAGCGCTCACCCTTCGGCAGAAGGTCATGTGCTTTAGCAAGCCCGGCTTTCTCGCTCGTGAACAGTGCGCACTTGCTTATCAGCTTATTGTGATAGTACGCGATGTCATAAGGCACATAGTCCATGTGCAGCTTCTCTGCGAGCTGGCACGAAAGATATTCCGACAGCGGTTCTATTTCAAACGTCGCACTTCCGCTTTTGTAAAGCATGATCCGCCCGTTTTCCCGTACCCAGCATTTCGCAAAATATCCATCCGTCCCAAACTCGGGAGATGTCGTCGAAAAACTTGTGCTCCCAATGCGTCCGTCAAAAGCTGCCGCAGCAACAAGCTCATCGAACTCGTTGCGGTACAATGAAACGTCATCCCATTTGAGCAGAGAAGTCTCTGGCTTCACCCAGAATGTATCATTGAGTGAAAGCGCATGGGTGACATTCAAAAAGCCCTCAAGATCGTTGCAGTTATATCTCTCAAGAAGCTCCGTAATATGCTTGCGGTGCTTCGGGGCTTGTCTGCCTGTCAGGTAGTCTGTGAGATTATGATATCCCCACGGGCGCAGCTCGGTATACCACTCATGCTCACTGCACTCGACCTCGTCAAACTCATTGCGTCTGCACGAGAACGAAAGCCACGCAGAATCTTTATTCATGAGAATATAGTTCACAGGCACACCCCCTCTGGCAGTTTATCGACTCTATGTATTTTACCACGCTTCTCACACAGTCACAAGATAATAATACTCATCTTATTCACCTATCTGCTCAAGCTGTTTTGCTATATGTTCAAACGTCTCAATGGCGTCATCAAGATTTTGCTTTTCATCCGTGTACAGCAGTGTCTCATGCAGCGCCTCCATTTTCGGATATTTGTATTCGGACATTGCAGACAGATACTTATTCAAATTATTTTTCACTCCATAATAGTCGAGGATGCTGCGTAAGAATGCAATGGTACGTTTGGGATAATGAATCCGCGAATTGACATATTCAAATACCTCATCGGAATAATGCGGAGCGAACTCTTCGCAAAGCTTAATAAATTGTCTCTGATTCAAATCCTGTATTTCAGAGTAGTTCTTCAGGACTTCAAGTATTTGGATCATTCGTACCGCTTCCGGTGAGTATTTCAATTCCTTCTGAGTAAGCCGAACGCTTCCTATCCGCTTTGTCTGCTGGTCAGGCAGAGAAGAATACACCTCGATCAGCTTAGGCACTTGAGTAGTCAGATTCAGATGATTATATAACGCATAGCCTATTACAGTCCCGTTTCCTTCTCTCGTAAACTCGTGAATAACATCACGTTCGGAAGGAAGTCTTATTCCGTACTTACCGCGAGCCGGTTTGCAGTATATTCCTCTTGAGACATGAGCCAAGGTGTTTTGTTGGCACATGCGCTCCAACGTCTTGTAGTAAGCTGATTCAGATACAGTATTGCTAAGACTCTGACGGTAGAGCCGACTTGCAAAAATAAGCTGGTTTTCTTTGAAGTTTTCTAACTGTCGTTCGATTTCGTGTTTAGCCTGCACTGCTCCTCACCTCCGTAAAAAGTATAATCATATTCTATATACTACTATACTCAGAGAGAAAAGCATTGTCAAGTAAAATCAAAATTTACTTGACAATGCTTTTTATTCTATGTTCAACTCTTCCGCCAGCCTCCGCACTATCTGCTCTTGCGCGGCTTTGTCCCGCGACAGCCCGCGCTCCCGTCTTACAGCTTTGTGCCGGACTGCTTGCCTATATACTCCTCGATCATGTATGAATATTTCAGCATGAACTGCGTGTTGAAATCATCCAGGTCAATGCCGGTCATCGCCGCGATCTTCTGTTTGCGGTAGGAAAGCGTGTTGCGGTGCAGGAACATTTCTGTAGCTGTCGCGGCACTGTTGAACCCGTTCCTTGCAAGACATCCTAGAGTTTCGTACAGTTGGCTGCCGTTCTGCTTATCGTACTCCATGAGCTGGAGAAGCGCAGGGTGGCAGTAAAACCCGACCTTGCGGCTTTGCGCCACATTGTTTATAAGGTCGTAGAGCGCCACATTTTTGTATTCATACAGGTTCTCCGGCAGGTTCAGCAGGCCATTCAATTCTATGGCTTTCACCGCCTGCTCATAGTAATACCTCATAGACGTCACGGTAGAAAACGGGTTGCTGACACCGCAGATAAGGTGCTCATGCTCGCACAGTGACAGGAGCTTGCTCATATCCTCCTCCGCAAGCGCAGGGGCATCATCCGAAAGGCCGAAGAGAATGACCATCATCTTGTTGTAATATACGTATCTCTCGCGCGGGAACATTTGCCGCAGCGTGCGCGGCATATCATCCTTGACATAGTTTGTCCCCTGGAAGAACCGCGGCTTCACCGCCGCGATGCACATGCGGCTCGGGAATTTCATTTCCCCGGCGTATATACGCGCGTTTACCTGCTCCGACGGTATTCCGCGGAAAATGTCAATAAGCAGATTATCATAAAGCCCGTTCTTCACGCTGTCCGCATTGATATTTTTCAGCATGAACTCCGTCGCCGCATAGCTGATGTACGACAGCACATCTTCGCAGTACGTGCTGAAGTTCTCTTCTTTCTGAAGCATGAACACATATCCGTAAAGCTCTCCGTTAATACGTATCCGCTTGGCAAGGTAATAGAGCTGATTATCCTTGCAGTGGCGCAGCAGCGGGCCGTCGTTCTGCTCGTCGCCATGCTGCGCGCTCACATTATATATGTGCTTTATAAAAAACGGCGGGCAGAAGCCGCGCTCTATGCTCTCTATCCAGAGCGAGTCGTTGAGCGTGAACGGATGCGAGTGCGTGATAATCTTGCCGCTCATGTCGATTATGGTGATGTTTATGTTCAGCTCCTTCGCCATCGCATCCACGATCGCGTCCAGCCCCTTGCCATACATGATCATTTCCATCATGCGCATCCGCAGGCTCTGGGACTTGTATTCATGGCGCAGCAGCTCCTCGGCAGCCGCCACCGCATCAGGCAGTTCATCCGGTTTGAACTCCGCCCAGCTGCACTGAGCCGCATTGAGTTTGTCGGAACTGTCTCCGCTCCACAAAAGGTATTCTCCAAGCGCGCCGGTGTTCACGCCGCACAAATCATCAGACCACGTCAACGCATCTTCACCGGGTACTTTCCCGGCATCCGCCTTATCAATGTAATACACATTGCCGTCTTTCACAATTTGCTTTGACAAAACGGTATATTTCTCAACCAATTTACTCAGCAATTCAGAAAATTTCATATTGTCACCTCGTTAACTATATTATGCCCTGCGCACAAAGATTTCAAGAACTTTTTGTGTTTCAGGTTTGTCGCACAATATTGCAGCATCGTTTGTGCGGCGCGCACATTTACAGATCGGCCTCCTGATGATATTTTTTTAACAGCAAGCAGTACAAAACAAAAAAGCGAAATTTCAGGAGGTAAACATGAAATACGAAAAGCTTTTTGAAAAAGGTAAGATCGGCAAGCTCACGCTGAAGAACCGCATAGTCATGACACCGATGGGCACCGGTTTTGCCGCAGCATCCGGCGAAGCATCCGAGGAGATCACCAAGTTCTACGAGGAACGCGCAAAGGGCGGCGTCGGCCTCATCATCTGCGAGGTGTGCCGTGTTGATGAGCTGTCCGGCATTGCTCAGCCCTGCCAGCTCCGTGCGACCGACATGAACGTCATCCCGAGCTTCACCCGTATGGTCGACAGGATCCACGCATACGACACAAAGGTATTCATGCAGCTGCACCATCCCGGCAACGAGGCCTTCCCCATCACGCTGCACGGCAACCCCGTCATCGGCCCGTCTCCCGTGATGTGCAAGACCATCGGCGTTGTTCCGAAGGAAATGACCACCGCCGAGGTCGAGGCCATGGTGAAGAACTATGTCAAGGCCGCAGTCATCGCAAAGACTGCCGGCTTCGACGGCGTTGAGATTCACGCGGCGCACGGCTACCTCGTCAACCAGTTCATGAGCCCGCACACCAACCACCGCACCGATAAGTACGGCGGAGACTTCTTCAACAGGATGCGCTTCATTTCCGAGATCATCATCAGCATCCGCTTTGCCTGCGGCGCCGACTTCCCCGTTTCCGTGCGTATGAACGGCACTGACTTCTGGGATGACGGCAACGATGAGAAGGAATGCCAGCACATCGCCCGCTATCTCGAGTCCCTCGGCGTTGCATCCCTCAATATCTCCAGCGGCTCCTATGAGTCCGGCTGGTCAATCATCGAGCCCTACCCCTATCAGGAAGGCTGGAAGAAGCATCTTGCAAAGGGCATCAAGGAATGCGTACATATCCCTGTCATCGCCGTCAATACCGTCAAGCACCCGGCTCATGCTGAGGCCATGCTCGAAGAGGGCGTGTCCGACTTCGTCGGCGTTGCGCGCGGCAACCTCTGCGATCCGGAATTCGGCAACAAGGCAAAGCGCGGCGACGACGCCCGCGTGCGCAAGTGCATCGGCTGCATGAACTGCTTCAAGCAGGCAGGTCTCGGCCGCGCGATAGAGTGCGCAGTCAACCCCGTGCTCGGCCGCGAGACCTACCGCGGAGACGACAAGCTCATAAAGAACGGCGACGGCAGGACCGTTGCAGTCATCGGCGCAGGCCCCTCCGGTCTGCAGGCTGCCATTACTCTTGCAAAGCGCGGCTTCAAGGTCGTTGTGCTTGAAAAGTCCGACCGCATCGGCGGCAACATGAACCTCGCCGCTGTTCCTCCCTGCAAGGGTCTTATCGGTGAGTTCATCGAGACTCTCGGTATTGAGGCCGCAGACCTCGGCATTGATATCCGTCTCAACACTCCCGGCACCGTCGAGGCTGCAAAGGCAGTCGGCGCAGTCGGCGTGGTCATCGCGGCAGGCGGCATCGATATAATCCCGCAGGTCGACGGCATTGACAAGGCATACACCTACAGACAGGTCCTCAAGAACGAGGTCGAGCTCAAGGGCAAGAAGATCGCCGTTATCGGCGGCGGCCTCACCGGTCTTGAGACTGCGGAATACCTCAGTGATTTTGACAATGAGGTCTCCGTTATAGAGATGGCTCCCGCTGTCGGCACCGCAATGTACCGCAGTGTTACCGACGCAGTTGTCGGCCACATCACCAAGAACGGCGGCCATATAATGACCGGCACGATGTTCAAGGCCGTCGGCGACGGATTCGTCACTCTCAACAGCCTTGCAACCGGTTATGATACCGACGCTCCCTTTGACGCATGTGTTATCGCAATGGGCGTGAAGCCCAACGACGCGATCGTGGCCGAGTTTGAAGCCGCATTTGATAAGGTCGCAGTTGTCGGCGATACGGTCGAGCCCGGCAACATCGCAGACGCGACCCACTCCGGTCTCAACAAGGCGTTCGTATTTTAAGTGCTGGTGCAGCAGGAAAGGAGTATCACAATGAAAGAATTCAAGGATAAAGTCATAGTTGTCACCGGCGGTGCGCGCGGCATAGGCAAGGCCATTGCCGTCGAAGGCGCAAAGCGCGGCATGAACGTCGTCCTCAACGACATAGACCCTCTGGTCTGCGAGACCGCGAAGGAGATCGAAGCAATGGGCGTGAAGTGTGTCGCCCAGAACGCCGATATCTCCATCTACGAGAACATCGAAGCTCTTCTCAAGCTCACTCTTGATACTTTCGGCCATGTCGACATTCTCGTCAACAACGCCGGCTGCGCCGTCTCCGGTGCGATCTGGAAGCTGCCCAAGCGCGATATTGACTGGATAACCGAGCTCAACTTCCTCAGCCATCTCTACGGCATGAAGATATTCCTGCCGCAGATGATCGCTCAGGGCACTCCCTGCGAGATCGTCAACGTCGAATCCACCGCCGGTCTTATGACCTCCGGCAAGGCAACGATGTACCACGCGACGAAGGCCGCCGGTGTTGCGACCTCCGAGAGCGTATACATCGCGATGAAAGAGAACAACTACCCCATCAATGTCCACTGCCTCGTTCCCGCGTATGTCAAGACCACCATCCACCTTGCCGACCTGCACCGCCCCGAGCGCTTTGCCATCAACGACGATCCTTACTATACCAGCGAGGAGTACAAGGCCGGTCAGCTCCGCGGTACGCGCGGCGTCATGAGCGGCATCCCCGATTGGTATGTCGGCGAGTGCGTCTTCACCGCCATTGAGGATGAGAAGTTCTATATCTTCACTCACCCCGAGTCTCAGGTCGTTGCACAGCCGCGCGTCCAGCGCCTTGCATCCGGCATCAATCCCAAGACCTGATCGTACAGCATAAATCAAAGTGCCGCGTAAAAGCGGCACTTTGATAAAACATGAAATTCATATTCAGAAAGGCGGTAAATCTATGTTCACAAACTACGAAAATGCTAAAGTAGTCATCACCGGCGGCGCCAACGGCATCGGCAAGACCCTCGCTCTCGGCTTTGCCAAGCGCGGTTCCGATGTTGCGATAATAGACATCCACGGCGATGAGGCCGAAGCCGTCGCAAAAGAGATACGCGGCATGGGCCGTAAGTCCTTCGCAATGCAGGCTGACGTTTCCGTCCTTGACGAGTGCAAAGCGATCCTTGATAAGACGATGGCCGAGTTCGGCCGCTGCGACGTGCTCGTAAATAACGCGGGCGTCTCCGCGCTCTCCGATGTTGAGCATATCCCGGAGAAAGACATACGCTGGGTCTATGAGACCAACGTATACTCGCACTGGTTTATGATGCAGAACTTTCTCCCGCAGATGCGCAGCCAGAAATCACACTGCCAGATAATCAACGTCTGCTCTATCGCGGGTCTCATTTCCATGAACGGCGCCCCCGCATATTTCAGCTCCAAGCATGCCGCGGTCGCACTCTCCGAGTGCGTGTACAAGCAGCTCAAGGCAGACAAGGCCGATATAGACGTGTCCATCTTCTGCCCCGGCTATATAAACACCGAGATGCACCTGACCGACCGCCATCGTCCAGAGCGCTTCGCCATCCGTGACGATGAGCCGTATTACCACACCGAGGAGTACGCAAAGTTTGTCGCGTTCAACAAGTACCTGCTTGAAAATGGTGCAGATGTAAACGTCGCTGTGGAGACGATCTTCAAAGCTCTTGAGAAGGAGCAGTTCTATATTCTCGATACACCGAAGTATGAGCGTCTGCTCTGCGAGCAGGGCGTCTTTGAAGCGGAGAAGATCCGTCCAGTCGACTATTACACACTGAACTGAATATCAAAATCTGAATAAACACGAGGAGAATTTACAATGGAAGAAAAAATCGGCAAGAAATTTTTGCTCTATTTCCGCCTCGCGCTTCTCTGCTGGATCCTCATTGCAAACGCGATCCTGCACATCATCGGTTTTCCCTACGGCTGGCTGATCTTCATCAGCAACATCATGCTCTTCACCCTTGAGGGCGATGTCAAGGAACGTTTCCTCACCGTTGAGATAGGCGGCCTTGTCGGGCTCGTGCTCACTGTGCTCGCAATGCTCGCCATCTCCGCCCTGACACCGATCGTCGGCGACCTCTTCGGCCTGCTTATCCCGCTCGCCGCGGTCCTCGCGCTGCTCATCCTCGGCCACCCCTATGCCCCCAAGGTGCTCAACAATGTCGGCTTTGCCTATCTTACCTGCGCCTGCATAGATACCGCTTCATTCGCAAGCAACATCGGGCTGTTCATTCTCGTTTTTGTCGTCGGCTCGCTGGTGTTCAACGGCGTATGCGTCCTGCTCATGAAGCCGATGAAGGCGCTCGCCGTCAAGAGTGTGACAAAAGCCGCAAGCAACGCATAAAGCAAATTTCACAGCATTGTTATATTTCGTAACAGGCAGCCGTTGCAAGCGGCTGCCTGTTACGTTTTGGGGATAAATCAAGTTTGCATGGCTTGCAGTTTCATGCTCTATTCAGCTCCTCCGTTACCCTCCGCACGATCTGCTCATGTGCGGCTTTGTCCCGCGCCATCTCGTCTTTCGCAAGCGCCTCATCGCGCATGCACTCTGCCTCACGCGCCCAGACTTCAAATTCCGGCTTGTACATCTTACCTTTGCTCACGCGGGCAAAGTATTTTTTATACGCCCGCTGGTGGACCTTCCAGATATCGTTGTTGTCAACTTTCTCTTTGAAGCTTTTTGCCGCTCCTATTTCGCGGCAGGTATTTCCGCCTTGACCCGGTGCCGGTTCATTGCAGTACGAGTACGTTGCGCCCGGAGTCTGCAAAAACAACCGGCGGCAGTTCGCACAGCGCTTCGGAACAAAGTCCTTTTGCAGCCCCTTCATCAGCTCCACGTGGACGAAATCCAGCAGTCCGTTGAAGTACATCTTCTCGACGATCTCGCACTCGCCCTGAACTTCCCCTCGCATACGATTACGGGAAGGAAGATACGGTGAAAGAAACCAGGAAAGGATGTCCTTCACACGATCGTCACACGCGCCGCGCCGGTATTCAGCTCATCCGGCAGTTTGGCATTCGTGATGATGTGATCCGCCTCGCACAACGGCATCAGCATATACGCGCCAGACTTCAGAAACTTCGACTTGTCGCAGAGGAACACCTTCATGTCCGCCTGCTGTAAAGCGCGGCGGCGCAGGGCGTTTGCCCGCGCGCTGTAATCGGCGATCCACGCCCCCGGCGTTATCGCCGAGGAGGAGTAGAACATGATGTCGATGCCGAAGTGCGTGATGAGTTCCTCCGCCTCGTACCCGTAAAAGCTCATCGTGTCATAGCACGTCTCTCCGCCGAGGCAGATGGTGGGGACGCGGTACTTCGCCGCGAGCTGCAAAACGGAGATATTGTTGGTGACAACAGTGATGTTCTTGTAAGCGCTCATTTGGTCGATGATGTGCAGCGTCGTGGTGGATTCGTCCATAAACACCATGCAGTTGTCGCGCAGCAGCTTTGCTGCCGCCTTGTCGAGCTTGAGCTTTTCCTGCGGATTGACGCCCATGCGGAAAACCGCGGGGCCACCGTCCATATCGCTCAGGCGCGGCATCACACCGCCGTGGCTGCGCACCACGAGCCCAAGATCCTGCATTGTGTTCAAATCGCGCCGCACCGTCGGCATGCTGACAAAGAGCTCTTTACTGAGTCTGTCCACGCTTGCATAGCCGCGCTCTGCCAATATATTCATTATTTTCTCATACCGTTCGTTTTTCACTGCTGTCCCCGCCTTAACATTGATCGTTTTTGATCGTTTCTCAATATTAGCGCCAAATCTTGCAGAAGTCAAGTATTGTGAGTATAATACGGTTTAGTTATTTTGATGAAAAATGCCGTCGCAAGGCGCGTGAAATATATATTTTTGATGCAAATTTATCAAAGTGTTGGAAACCGCACGTTAAACCCACGTGCGCCGGAAAAGTTCATATACGAAAGGCAAAAGAGAATATGGATAATGTAAGACTGATCGCGTTTGACCTTGACGGCACGCTCACTCAGCACAAGACGAAGCTTGCCCAGCCCAATCTCGGTGTGCTGAACGCACTGCGCGCAAAGTACAAGCTTCTGATGGTCGGCGCGGGGATGTGCAGCCGCATATTCAGTCAGATGAACGGCTACCCCATAGATATTATCGGCAATTACGGAATGCAGTTCTGCACATATAACGCCGCGACAGGTGAGCTTGACCATGTTTTTGATGAGCACGCCCCCTGTGACCGCGCCAGCGTCGAGGCTCGCGTGACCGCGCTGAGGGAGCGCTTCGGGTATACGGTGTTCAAGGGCAATAATGTAGAGTATCACGACTCCGGCTGCGTCACGTTCCCGCTGCTCGGCACCGCGGCGGACATTACCGACAAGCTTGCCTTCGACCCGGATCGCGCAAAGCGCAAGCCGATGTATCCCGTCGTGCGCGATGCTTTCCCCGATTATACGGTGTTCATCGGTGGGTCGTCGTCGTTCGACCTTGCGCCTTTCCCGTACAACAAATATTACGCGCTCGACCGGTACTGCGCCGAGTATGGCTATGACCATTCCGAGGTCGTCTATGTCGGCGATGATTACGGTCCGGGCGGCAACGACGAGGCAGTCTACCGCTCCGACTTTCGCTTTATCCGCGTGGATGATTACACCCGCTTTGGTGACTATATGAAAGAGTTTCTGTGAAGAGGAGCGTTGAAAGATGTTTATAGATTGCAGCAAGTACGCCGGAAAATGCGCCTGCGGACGCGTGCACACCATGGAGACCCGCGCCGCGGTGATAGAGCCGGGCTGCCTTTTTGAGTTTGAGAAGTACATGGCGCAGTTCGGTGTCACGGGTAAGCGCTGCGCGCTCTACGGTGAAAACTCCTATGCCGCCACGGCGGACAGGCATCCGCGCGCCGAGCAGAAGATCGTGCTTGACCCGACTGGGCTGCACGCGAACGAGATATCCACGGCGGAGGTGCTCGCGAAGCTTGAGGGCGATGTGGAAGTAATTGTCGCCGTCGGCAGCGGCACCATTCACGACATCGCGCGCTTCTGCGCGCACGAGCGCGGCATACGCTTTGTCTCCTGCCCGACAGGTGCGAGCGTGGACGGCTTCTGCAGCACCGTCGCTGCAATGACGTGGTACGGCTTCAAAAAGACGCTGCCCGCCGTCGCGCCGGAGATAGTGCTGGCAGACACGGAGATCATCAAGAACGCTCCCATGGAGCTCGTGCGCAGCGGCGTGGGAGACATTATGGCGAAATACACCGCCCTTGCCGACTGGAAAATGGCGCACGTCCTCACTAACGAGTTGCTTTGTGAAAAAATTTATAGTATAATGCAGGATGCCGCGGACACAGTCATGCAGAGCGTCCCCGGCATTGCCCGCGGCGAGGAGAGCGCCTACGCCGATGTGACCTATGCGCTCATCATGAGCGGCATCGCAATGCAGATGATGGGCAACTCCCGCCCCGCCTCCGGCGCGGAGCATCATATATCCCACATGATAGAGATGGAGCCCGAAGCATTCCCGGTAAAGTTTCCCGCCATGCACGGAGAGAAGACCGGCGTCGGCTCGCTCATTGCGGTGCGCGAATATAAGCGCCTTGCAAAGATAGAGGACATCACCCCGTACATAACCGACTACGCCCCCATACCGGAAGAGCATTTTCGCAAGTTCTTCGGCGAGCGGCTGGCGGATTCGCTGATAAAAGAAAACGAAAATGACTGCCTTGCAAAGGTGAGCCGCGAAAAGCTCAGCGCGAGCTGGGGTGAGCTGCAGCATATAATTGACGAGCTCCCGACTGAGGAGTACCTTTACGGGCTTTTGGAGATGCTGGACGCGAAGCGCGACCTTGCTTCCATCGGTGTGGAGGAGAGCGAGCTTCCCGTACTGCTGAAAAATTCACCCCTTGTGCGCAATCGTCTGACGCTTATGAGAACGCGCCGGATGATGAAGATATACGAAATCGAATAATATACAACAAATGTAAAGGAGAGAGCACAAGTGAGTGAAGAGATCATCATAAAACACGCTCTTAAAAAGTACGGTGACAATGTCATCATTCCCGATTTGAGCCTTGACATTAGAGAGGGCGAGTTTTTCACGCTGCTTGGTCCCTCCGGCTGCGGCAAGACCACACTTCTGAGAATGATCGCGGGCTTCAACAGCATCGAGGGCGGCGACTTCTTCTTCGGTGAGAAGCGCATAAACGACCTTGACCCTGCCAAGCGCAACATTGGCATGGTCTTCCAGAACTACGCCATTTTCCCGCACTACACCGTCAGAAAAAACGTTGAGTTCGGCCTGAAAAACAAGAAGTTCCCCAAGGGCAAGATAAAGACCCAGTCCGAGAAGTTCATGAAGCTCATGCAGATCGACCAGTACGCCGACCGTATGCCTGAGCGCCTTTCCGGCGGTCAGCAGCAGCGCGTCGCGCTCGCTCGTGCACTGTGCATCGAGCCGGACGTTCTGCTGATGGATGAGCCTTTGTCCAACCTTGACGCGAAGCTGCGCGTTGAGATGCGCACGGTCATCAAGAACATCCAGCACAATGTCGGCATCACCACCGTGTATGTCACGCACGACCAGGAGGAAGCCATGGCGGTCTCCGACCGTATCGCTGTCATGAATGCCGGCGTCATCCAGCATGTCGGCACGCCCAAGAGCATCTACCAGCGCCCGGCAAACCTCTTCGTCGCCACGTTTATCGGCCGCTCCAACGTGATAAAGGGCAAGCTCGTCGTCGACGGCGGCAAGACCTATCTTGAAACGCTCTCCGGCTACCGCGCCGAGATACATACCGTCCGCCCCGAGCAGCAGAAGGAGCAGGAGATCACCTTGTCCGTGCGTCCGGAAGAGTTTTTGCTCGACCGTGACAGCACAGAGGGTATCTCCGCCATCGTGGATGACTGCGTGTTCCTCGGGCTGAACACCCATTACTTTGTGCACCTGTCCTCCGGCGAGGAGGTCGAGATAATCCAGGAGTCCTCCATCGACAGCATTATCGAACCGGGGAGCGAGATAAAGCTGAAAATAAACACGGATAAAGTCAACCTCTTCACTGCCGACGGCGAGGAGAACATACTCACCGGCGTGTGTAATGACTGTGCGAAGGCATAACGGAGGAGCAGGCTATGGTCAAAAAACGTTTTGACGGCTGGCTGATCGTCTCTGTGCTGCTGCTGGTGCTATTCATCGCGGTGCTCATTTACCCGATGTTCGGCGTCATCAAGCAGGCAGTCATCATGCCTGACGGCAGCTTCTCATGGGAGCAGTTCCACAAGTTTTTCAGCAACAGCTACTATGTGGACACCATCTATAATTCTTTCAAGATCACCATTTTTGTCACGGTGCTCACGCTCGTGATCGGTATTCCGTTTGCTTACTTTTATGCGTTCTACCGCCTCAAGGGCGCAAAAATTCTCTTCGTCGTCAGCATACTTTGCTGCATGTCCGCCCCGTTTTTGGGCGCGTACTCGTGGGTCATGCTGCTCGGACGCAGCGGTGTCATCACAAAGTTTTTCAAAACCGCCCTCGGCATCACCCTGCCCAGCATCTACGGCTTCGGCGGCATCGCCCTGTCGCAGACGCTCAAGTTCTTCCCGCTCGTGTTCATCTACATGAACGGTGCTTTCAAGAGCATTGACAATACCCTCATGGAGGCCTCGGCAAATATGGGCTGCACCGGTGTGAAGCGTCTTTTCAACATCGTGCTGCATCTCACTATGCCCACCATCCTCGCCGCTACACTCATGGTGTTCATGCAGGCGTTTGCCGACTTCGGTACGCCCACCATCCTCGGCGAGGGCTTCAAGACCTTCCCGGTGCTGCTTTATAATGAGTATCTCGGTGAAAACGGTGCAAACTACAACTTTGCTGCCGCACTCGCCATTATCGCGGTCATCGTCACCGCCGTGATATTCTTCCTCCAGAAGTGGGCAACAGGGCGCTTCAAATTCTCTATCAACACCCTGCACCCCGTGGAGAAGAAGGATGCAAAGGGTCTCGGCGGCTTTCTCATGCATCTGTACTGCTATCTTCTCTGCGCCATTGCGATCCTCCCGCAAATATATATCATTTATCTCAGCTTCCGCAACAGTAAAGGCTCGCTCTTCGGCGTGGGGTACTCCCTTATCAACTACCAGAGCGCGCTGAAGAAAAAGCTCGTGCTCGCCTCGCGCAACACGCTCGTCATGGGCATCATCGCCCTTGCGGTCATCATCGTCATCGCGGTCGTGCTCGCATACCTCGTTGTGCGCCGCAACAACGCGCTCAACCACTCGCTTGACACTATCGCTATGCTCCCCTACATCATGCCCGGCGCCGTCATCGGCATCGCACTGCTCATCGCCTACGGCTCCAAGCCTATTGCCCTCACCGGCACAATGGCCATCATGATCATGTCCTTTGCGATACGCCGTATGCCGTACACGATACGCTCGGCAACAGCGACATTAATGCAGATCCCGATAAGCATAGAAGAGGCGGCGATAAGCCTCGGCGCGTCGAAGCTGAAAACTTTCGTGAAGATAACCGTGCCCATGATGTCAAACGGTATCCTCTCCGGCGCGATCCTCAGCTGGGTCGCCATCGTGACAGAGCTGTCGAGCTCCGTCATACTTTACAGCAACAAGACCACCACCCTCACCATGCAGGCGTATATTTACATCGGACGCGGCGAATACGGCACGGCAGCAGCATTTGCGGCCATCCTCACCGTCATCACCGCGCTGAGCCTCTTCCTCTACATGGCGATAAGCAAGTCCGAGGACGATATACAGCTCTGATCCTCCGGCACACGACCGCCCAATAGATGCAAATGCATCCGGGAATATATCAAAAAAAGGAGAACCAAAATGAAGAAAATCCTAGCACTCGTACTGGCGCTTTGCATGATCTTTGCACTGTGCGCCTGCGGACAGTCCGCAGCACCTGCCGAACAGCCCGCTAAGAATGAAGCCCCCGCTGCTGACGGAGCGGCTCCCGCCGAAGACGCGGCAGTCGAGGAAGACCTAGGCGACACCCTCGTCCTCTACTCCTCCATGACCGAAGCCGACCTTGATGCTCTCAAGACCTGCTTCAACGAAGTGTACCCCGACATCGAGATCGAGGTCATCTCCGGTTCCGCCGGTGAGTTCACCGCGAAGATTCAGGCCGAAGCCGGCAACCCCCAGGGCGACGTTACTTGGGGCGGCCTTGCTGACTCCGACGGCGACAAGTACGCCGAGATATTCGAAGCATGGGTCTCTGACAACGACGACGAGCAGATGGAAGGCTACAGCACCCCCAACGGCTTTTACAGCATGGATCACCTCTCCACTGTTTGCTTCTGCGTCAACACCGAGCTTGAGAAGGAACTCGGTCTGAACATCCAGTCCTACGAAGACCTCCTCGACCCCAAACTCAAGGGCAAGATAGTCTTCTCCGATCCTAACAGCTCCTCCGCTGCATGGAACAACCTCTGCAACATCTTCTCCGTTTACGGCATTGACACTCAGGAGTCTTGGGACTACATAGACGCTCTCCTTGAGAACATGGTCGTTGTTGAGAAGTCTTCCGTCTGCTTCAACTCCGTCTCTGACGGTGAGTACGTTGTCGGCCTGACCTACGAGGACGGTGCGATCAAGCTCAACCAGAGCGCAGCCGAGCTCGGCACTGAGGCTGTCACCGAGGTTCGCTACCCCTCCAACGGCACTTCCGCCTCTGCTTTCGGTGTTGCGATCGTCAAGGGTGCTCCCCACATGGCAGCTGCAAAGGCTTTCGTCAACTGGGTCACCTCCGCTGAGGGTCAGAGCGCCATGGCAGAGTACATGCAGGGCACTCTCCGCTTCACCAACGCCAACTACACCTCTCCCGAGAACGCATGGCTCAAGGCGTCCAGCGACATCACCTGGGTCACCCGTGACGTCCCCACTCTGACCGCGCAGAAGGCTGACCTTCTTGCCAAGTGGAACGAGCACCTCGCCGCCGTTCAGGGCTGATAGGCAGAGCTGTAATATCTAACCGACATAAGCCCGCTTTATGCGGGCTTATGTTTTAAGGATCGCCGCGGTGACTTCCGCCGGCGCTCACCGTGAGCGTGAACGCCGGCGGAAATCACCTGAAAGGGGAGAATATATGAAAATGTACGATACGCCGCAGGAGCTTTCAAAATACCTCAACATAAAGTTAGAGTGCGACTGCGGCAGGACGCATTATGTGCCCATAAAGGGCGTGGAAATAGGTGCGGACGCGATCGAGCGCCTGCCGCACTATGTGAAGAGTCTGGGCTATGCCCATCCGCTCGTCCTTTGCGATGAGATAACCTACAAGATCGCGGGCGCGCGCTGCATGGAGCTTATTCAGACGGCTGGCATCGCTGCGGCAGAGCATACGTTAACGCACCTTGGCTTTGACGAGGCGACACTCGGCGAGATCGTGATAAATAAGCCGGACGACTGCGACCTCATTATCGGCGTCGGCACAGGATCGATAACCGACATGACGCGCTATTCCAGCTTCAAGCTCAAGCTGCCGTGCTTCACTGTCGCCACCGGCGCACCGATGGACGGCTTTGCCGCTTCCATCGGTATCATGAATGTCAACAACCTCAAGGCCACCATGCCCGCCCACTGCACCGAGGTCATCATCGGTGACACGGATATCCTCAAGACCGCGCCTTACCGCATGACCGTCGCGGGCTTCGGCGACCTCATCGGCAAGCTCACCTGCCTCAATGACTGGGAGCTTGCGCGGATAATAAACGGGGAGCATTACTGCCATAATATCGTCACGCTCGTGCGCGAATGTGTGGCGGATGTGATGAAGGAAGCCCCGAAGATAAAGCAGCGCGACCCGGAGACACTCGGCAGCGTCATGCGCGGTCTCGTCCTCTCGGGCGCCGCCATCAGCCTTTACGGCGATTCCCGCCCCGCTTCCGGTGCGGAGCACCATATGTCCCACTATTGGGAGACGATACTTGAGCAGCGCGGTATCCGCCCCGCGATGCACGGCGAGCAGGTCGCCGTGGGGACGGTGCTGGTTCTGATGCTCATTGAGGAGCTGCTCAAGGAAAATATAGACTTCGACGCGGCGCGCGAGAGTGCGCGCGCTTACAACTCCGCGGCATGGGAGCTGGAGATACGCGCCCACTACGGTGCAGCGGCAGACGAGGTCATTGCCTTGGAGCAGAAAGCAGGCAAAAACAATATTGAAGGCCGTCTCGCGCGTATCGACAGCATGCAGCGCAGCTGGGATGCGGTGCGCGTTCAGCTTGAGACCCTGCCGGAGAGTTCCTCCGTGCGCGCGCTTCTGCGGGACATCGGCTGTCCCTGCACCCCGGCAGACATCGGCGTGGACGATGAACTGCTTATGGACACGTTCCGTTACTGCAAGGAGATACGCGCACGCTACACCGTCTTCCAGACCGTGTACGACCTCGGGCTCACCGATAAGCTCGCTGCGCGGGTGATAGAGAAGGCGAACAGCACCGATTGAGAAGAAAAGGAGAGGCAATATGCTTGAAAAGCTGAAAGAGGAAGTTCTTCGGGCAAATCTTCTGCTGCCGAAGTATGGCCTTGTGACATTCACATGGGGCAACGTCTCCGGTATCGACCGGGAGAGCGGGCTTGTCGTGATAAAGCCGTCGGGCGTGCCGTATGACGGCATGACGACGGAGGACATGGTCGTGGTCGACCTTGACGGTACGCGCGTTGAGGGCAAATGGAAGCCGTCAAGCGACACCCCCACGCATGTGGAGCTTTACAAGGCGTTCCCCAAGTGCGGCGGCATCGTTCATACGCACTCTCGCTGGGCGACTACGTTCGCTCAGGCTGGGCGCAATATTCCCGCCATGGGCACGACGCACGGGGATTATTTCTATGGTGACATCCCCTGCACCCGCCTCATGACGCCCGATGAGATCGCGGGCGAATACGAAAAGGAGACCGGCAAGGTCATCATCGAAACCTTTGCCTGCACTGACCCCGCCGCTGTTCCCGGCGTCGTGGTGCATTCGCACGGTCCGTTCGCCTGGGGCAAGGGTGCCTTGGAGGCGGTGCACAACGCCGTTGTGATGGAGGAGGTCGCCTTCATGGACTGGCACACCATGATGCTCAACCCCGACAGCGGACACATGCAGCAGGAACTTCTGGACAAGCACTATCTCCGCAAGCACGGCAAAAACGCCTACTACGGCCAGAACTGAAAGGTAAAGCTAAAAAAGCATCAAGGCGTGAGCGGCATACCGCCCACGCCTTGATTGCCTATCAAAACGGCCGCTTGAGATTTTATAGTTTCCTGTAAGAAAATGAAGCAGAAGTAAAAATGATAAGTTACAACAAGCTGTGTGAAAAGTATAATCGTATTCTGTATACTACTATACTTTTTACACTCTATTCAGCTACTCCGTCAGCCTACGCACGATCTGCTCATGCGCGGCTTTGTCCCGCGCCATTTCGTCCTCCGCAAGCGCCTCATCGCGCATGCGCTCTGCCTCGCGCGCCCATACTTCAAAATCCGGCTTGGACATTTTCCCTTTGCTCACACGGGCAAAGTATTTTTTATACGCCCGCTGATGGACTTTCCAAATATCGTTGTTGTCAACTTTCTCTTTGAAGCTTTTTGCTGCGCCTATTTCGCGGCAGGTCTTTCCGCCCTGCACTTTGCCGCGCATACGGTACTGGGTCTTTACCTGCGGTGCGTCTACCTTGGGATGCTGCTGCCGTCAAGAACATCAAGCCTCTCTACACGGAAGACCCCACAATGTTCAACTCCTGCATATTAGCGGAGTTTTTATCGTTTCTCAGCGTGTATATGCTCGTCCCGTCAGCATGGGCAAGCTGCCCCGCGAGTGCTTTGTCATGCTCAGCCTCACTTTTCCGTTTGTCTTGGAGCTGATGAAGATGCAGTTTCTGCTGCTCTGTCACAGAACACTATCACTCGCGTCCTTCCGCCCTTGGTGCAGGTATAGAGAACAAGGTCATAGCCGCTGTTCAGGACGGTATCAATCGCATCCGGGCTCAGCGTTTCGAGCTTCTCAACGCAATAGGTGCTGACGATGCCCTCCATGTCTGTAAAAATGACTGTTTCTCCTTTGGACAGCTCCCTCAGCTTGCTGAAGTGCGTGTCATAAGCTGATCTGCGCGCTGGAGAAAGAAAGCATCAAGTACGAGACTTACTTCAAGCTCATCATCGCAACAGGGATATGGCGCGGCGAGTGTTGCGGCATAAAGTGGAGCGACATTGACTACGCCGGGCGCAGCATACATATCTGCCGCAATGTAGTCAAGGTCAGCGGTGAGGATCTCTGCATCAAGGAGTCGAAAACCAAAGCCGGCAATCGCTATGTGTACTTCTCGCCGGAGATGGGGACGCTGCTGAAAGAGTACCGCCGCTACTGCGAGACTGAGGCACTGCACTATGAGGGGCGGACTATAACCGACAACGACTTCCTGTTCAGAAAGCATGAGCTTGGTGAGCCAATGACACCGACAACATTCACATGGCGCTTCAAACTTATCCTCAAGAAAAACGATCTGCCGTATAACCTGAATGTGCATTCGCTCCGTCATACGAACGCAAGCTTGCTGATTGCAAACGGCACGGACGTTGCGACAGTCTCAAGTCTCCTCGGGCACGCGCAGGTCTCGACAACGCTGGACATCTATACTCACGCATTCGACAAAAAAAAGAAAGCCGCCAGCGACAAGCTCCATAATGCGCTGGAGATATAAATGTACCCGCCACGGCTCACCTGAGCCGTGGCGGTGTGGCAGGGTCAGCCAATTTTGAGGACATACTATACCATCGCATAGAAAGAAGTTGTCCCAACTCTTCCAAACATGGTTTTTGCAAAGAAGTGGACACACAATTCTATCTGTCTGCTTTTTCTCCGATATTGTTTATTGGCGCTGACGAACCTGCTGTCTGGTTTCAAGATTGTTGGTAATATAACCTCTTTCTCGTAGGCCGTTAACAACCTCTGAATAAATATCGTGCCCTTTAGGGTCTTTGATTGTTATAATCAGCACAAATTCCTGTGCGGGCACAACTAATCCATTCCTTGGAGTCATATCAATACGGATTTTCCAACTCTCACCAGCATTGATGCCTCTATCGCTGATTTTCCTGTAATAAGATTTAATTGGACTCCATTTAAATCCATTCTCTACACGAGACTGTTCAAATTTTTCATCCCATGTTGTTTCTAATGGTACACAGCCCTTAAATTCTAGTTTTCCGGATTTCGAAATATGGTACATGCCAAAACTTGCATCTATGTTTGTCCTGCAATACTCCCTACCATAGCGATCATCTAACACGGGATTGTATGCTAATGTCATCCCGATTTCGCCAAAACATTTGCCATCGTGAATAAGTGATTTAGGATAGGGAAAATTGAACATCTCCAAATGAGTGCCCTGTGCAATTTTCTGACGAAAGACTAATGTAATCTCATCTTGGCTGCATTGTAAAATATCTTGCACATCAACCGCGGGCATCCCGAAGCCATAATACTTGATATTATTAGGGTTTTGCTCAAGACTATCTCTAAAATTCATTCTTGCGGAATGAATTATCATTGCCTTGGCAAGAAGCACATCTCTTTCCACCATCGCATCATATACAGAAGCAAATTTTTGAACAACACGAGGAGTTGAATAACTAGTTCCAATTCCCTCTATTATATTCCCGTAATTATCTAATCCTTTCATCCCTATCCCCAACGAGCCGAGGTGTCTGGATATGTTCCCCCCGTAGTCCACTACATCAGGTTTAACGATATAGTTTGCACCAGGTCCTCTGCGACTAAAAGGCGCAGGTTCATCTCTTTTCACAATAGAATCATCTGAATCATATAGGGCAATTGCACCTACTGTAATAGCACGCACAGAATCGGCCGGTGAAATAATGCGGTCACGATCACCCATATCGTCTTGTGGTGGCCATTCTCTAAATGGCGGCTGATTTAGATTTCCGCTTGAAACGAACAATTGAACTTGGTATTTATCTTGGATATAGTCCAAAAATATTCCCAAATCTGACATAGAGCCGTTGCAAACTTTGCTTTCGACCCCTAATGATAGATTCCATATTTTTGTAGACGCTGAATACTTCTCCATCACCTCTTCAATTATTTCCATGAGATTTTCTTCCCCGATTGTATCCGTGGGGCCAAGCGTCGGATTACCATTGGGAATTGCTATTATATCAATAAACTGAAATCGCTGTGTGGCAGGTGCAGCAATACCATTTAATTTATTTCCATATTGGATTGTTGAGGCAATAAATGTCGCATGGCTATGATTTTGATATTCCTTTGCTACATATGTTTCTCTATTTTTAATATATGGGCTAAGAAATGGATTGTCATCGCTTATGCCGCCATCAATAATACCGATGTTAACATCGCCTATAGGAAGATCGGTATCTAGCAACGCCTTTAAATCACTATTTGTGAATTCAGATAAAGGAAGCGAGTACTCTTGGAAAAAATCCACAGTTTTGACTCCATTGATAGCTGCAATTTTTTCTACATCTTCAAAGGATTCAACTTGAACCTTAATATATTTAATCTTATTGCCATATGTGATGAGTTCATGTTTTTCAGAAAAGCCCAATACGGCCAGCTTTTCCATAATATATCCCATAATTTGAACGTTATCGAACTCATCATCAAAGTCAAAAAGCTTCACTTTGATTTTTCCTTTGATTGAATCAAACATTCCTTGTGATGAGATTTCAAATAACCCCAAGGCTATCTTTTCTTGTGGCCGAATTGGCTGTATATCCGAAACTGCGGTCAAATTTGCTCGGAACTTCTGTGAAGGAGGATTTTTTACCAGGTCAATGGTGTCTTGAATAGTTTTCTTTGTAACCTTGATATAAACCTCATCCAAATCTTCACTCCCAATTATATGGCAGCAACGACACAGATCATTTGGCTTGTGGGATTTTGCAATAGCTTCTGGCTTAACTGTGATTTTGCCGACTGCTGGAATTAAATCGCTTTCTTGGAAAACATCTTCATAGAAAGTCAAAATATCATCGAATTTCTCGACAATTTCTTCTTGCAACGCAGGGGTGACCTCGCCAAAAAACTTTGTTGTACCGCCTCCCTTGTTTGGCTGCGTATCGGCAGCTTTCTGTAACACCAGCTTGATAGGAAGATTTTTCTCACTCACGACTCATCAACCTCCTTTATTAATTTTTGTATCGTCGTTTTTGAGCTCCCCAAAATTTCTGCAATATTCTGCAAGCTGAAGATTTTGCTATCACAGCTACGCAAAAACCTTGCTTTTATTCTTAGAATTTCTTTCGCGTTACTGATATTTTGGGGAAGGATGTTTTTGAATATGAATAGTTCCTCATAGACATTGAGTCTTGAGAAGTCTCTTTCGTGAATTATTGCGTTTATGAATGCTTTCTTCACAATTTCTTCGATGTCAGCACCGCTTAACCCCTGAAAAGCAACCGCTATCTCTTTCTTTTCCTTTGTAGAAAGGACGTCAGATTTGTTTGTGAACAAATCAATCATTTTTATAATAGCATCTTCGTCCGGTAGTTCTATTTCTAGCTTATAATCGAATCTCCGCCAAACGGCAGGGTCTAAGAGTTGTTCATGATTTGTAGCCGCTAATAACAGGCTATCACCGCTCATAGCATCCACATTTTGCAGCAAGCTGTTTACCACACGTTTAAGCTCTCCTAACTCATTGCCATCGTCCCTTGCTTTCGCAATAGCATCAAACTCATCTAGGAATAACACACAAGGGGTCTTTTGGGCATATTCAAAAAGTGATCGAATATTTTTTGCTGTTGTCCCCAAATAGGATGATATAAGGCTATCTAAGCGTGCTACTATTAATGGCAAGTTAAGTTCCTTTGCCACTAAATAGGCACACTTAGTTTTTCCACATCCCGGAGGGCCGTACAACAATAATGTATTTGAAACACCAATTCCAAGCGAGTTTAGTTTGTCGGCATTTCTATAGCTCAATATGAAAGAGTTAAGTTTATCTGCATTGCTTTTTGATAGAATAACATCGACATTATTTTCGCTCGGGTAAACTACATCAGCAAGAGCAGTGCGTGATTCGCTATCAACAGGGACTATTGAATCATTTGGAACTCCCATTGCGGTCAATGTTGCTTCACTTTGTGCCGCAAGCATTTTTCTAAACTTGCTAGCCGCACGTATTTCGTCATCTTCCTCAAGCTTAGAGATAAACTGCTTTGTGTAATTTATAACTTTAAGTTGATCGTGCTTCAGTGCACCCTCAACAATTTTACCTATTTCTATGGAATATTTCATTTCGACCACCTCGGGTCATATTATACTCCAGCTTTATTTGTGTGTAAAGAACGATTTTGCAAATTTTCAATTATTTTCGTATTTTCCCGGAACGATGTGCAAGTCTCAAGGAACGCATCCTCAATTTTGAGGGACGATGCTGGATTCACCTATAACACATTGCTTAACGAGGCATGAACCCCAATCCCATTTTTAAATTGAATAGTTAGTTTATTATTCACTTCTACCGTTACACTTTCAACCACCTGACGGATCAGCGCTTCGTCCCATTCAGTTATAGCTAATGGCGTTGTTTCTGCTGCTTGCCTGCATTGCTCTATATGAGCTGCGGCCTTACCGCTCTCGGCTAACATTCGCTGTATTTCGTCACGCTGGGCTTTCAGCACCGTTTGCTTCTGCATGATCTCGCGGAATCTATCGCTATACGCTGCCTGGTCACCGCTTTCGGATGCTTCGGCGAGCACTTTACTGAACTCGGTGGTTAACTGTTCGAGCTGGTTATCTATCTCAGACAGACTGAGCTGCCGTCCTGCAACTGGGGCAAGCTCTTTTTCCATTGCGGCTTTTAGGTTGTAGACTATATTGTCCCTATCCTTGACCGTACTGTTTATTGCGGCAAGGATGGCTCTGTGCAGCGGCTCTTCATCCAGTGTCGGGGAGTCGTGGCAGTACTTATTTCCGTAGTCTACTCTGCTGACGCATCTCCAGACAATGCGCTTGCTGCCGTCGCGGTTACGCCATGTACATCTCTGATACCTTGTGCCGCACTCGCCGCAGTACAGCCTATCCGACAGCGCATATTTGCTGCTGTACCTGCTCCGACCTGTCGGAGCATTTTTCTTTGACGGACTTTTCCCGGCGCTGCGTCGCGCAAGTTCGGCTTGAGCAGCATCAAATGTCTCGCGGCTTATTATCCCCTCGTGATGATTCTGCACCAGATACATCGGGAGCTGACCGGTGTTTTTCTTTACCTTCTTGTTGATGCAGTCGTCGATGTAGGTTTTCTGAAGCAGGACATCGCCGCAGTATTTCTCATTTGTAAGTATGCTGTCTATGGCGCTCCGCGCCCATTTTGGCTCACCGTTTATGTTCGGAACAGCGCTCGTATTCAGATACTCCTGTATCCCGCGAACCGGTGTGCCGCTCAGGAACATGTCGTATATCTTTCTGACAACCTCTGCCTGATCCGGTATTATCTCAGGCTTGCTGTCATCGCCTTTGCGATAGCCATACAGATATTTGTACTGTATGGTGGCTTTGCCCTCTTTCATGGCCTGCCGGATACCCCAGCGGACATTGGCGGAGATGGATTCGCTCTCGGACTGTGCGAACGCGCCGAGCATGGTTATGAGTATCTCGCTGTCAATTTCGAGGGTGTTCATATTCTCCTTCTCGAAGATGACCGCTATACCAAGCTCTTTCAGCGCGCGTACATAATTCAGACAATCGACCGTATTCCGAGCAAAGCGCGAGATGGATTTTGTAAGCACGATGTCAATCTTGCCCTGCTTACACTGGCGGATCATGCGCAGGAACTCCGGACGCTTGCGGGCAGAAGTACCGGTTATACCTTCATCGGCGAAGATGCCGGCCATAGTCCATTCTTTATTGGTCATGATCTTATCTGTGTAATAATTTTTCTGCGCTTCGTAACTGGTGAGCTGCTCCTCGTCATCGGTCGATACGCGGCAGTAAGCCGCCACCCGAAGCTGGTGCTTTGAAGCCAGAACGACTTCTGGCTTGGCCGGGATACATATAACTGTCGGCGTTGTATCTCTCATAGCACTTCCTCCGAATTTATGATCTGTCCATTTTTTAAGATCACTTGTGTGGATATTCTATTTACGATCACCTTATCAACGATCTTCGCAAGCAGGTCTGCATCAAGCTCAGTTAGTGTTTTGCACTTGGATACCATTCTTTGCAGTCGCGCAGTTTCATACTCGCTATTATCTATCGCGGAGTACTGCGCGGATGCCATCTGAAATATGAGCCTCTTTGCCTTAACCTCATCTATCGGCTGTACCAGAAGCAAGTCATCAAACGCCTGTTGCAGCTCGAATGTCTCAGTTACTTCCGGCGCAGTTTTTGGCTCTTTTATTAAACTCGGATCGTGAATCAGTGCGTTTATAATACCGAGCACATCTGCCTCAGTCTGCGCTGCAGGGCGCTTATCGCTCAATTTATAGAGCAGTCTCCGGGCTTCTGACCGTGTGTCTGTTGAAATTTTGGATGTTCGTATGCTTTCAGCCGCCTCGAACTCCTCGCAGAGTAAAATTTGAGGATAGACATCTGTTCCCACATAACGTCTATCCCCCAAGATCCTCGCTATCATATTTTTGTTCCAAGCCTTATCCCCATCATAGGAAACCTGCTGCTTCAGCAGATTCAACTTTATATCGTTGAATGATGCGCCGCCTATATACGCTCGGAAGATATATTTCACGATGTCCGCCTCCGAGCATTTAACAGCTACCCGTCCGCCGCATATCTGATACCCGAATGGCTGTCGCCTCTTATTCATTACCGCACCGCCCTTCTAATAGTCTCTCTGAGCTCAAGACCGTTTTTCAGCCTGAATCTCAAGTGAGTATTGTCTTCAACTATGATTTTGACAATGAGTTCGCAGAACAGCTCCGAGTCGAATTCCTCAAGGCAGTCCGGGGCATCACGGATAACCTCCATGATCTGCTTTGTCTGAAATAGTGTGTCATCCGTTTTTGCTTCCAGCAGACGCTCTTTCTCAAACTTCAGCTTGCGGAGCTGTTCAGCCAGCTCATTGGTCTTGGATATGAAAATGTCAGGATCAACGAGCCCCTGCTGTTTCAGTACGGCTAACATTTGATTCTGACTTAAAATATCGGATATTCTCTTGTTTAACTCTATTACATCCGGACTCCATAGCATCCGGTGATTTGTCATCTCATATAGATTACTTAAAACCCGCTGCAGTATTTCCGGTGTGTGCTTCAGCTTATAGCAGAGGCGAAGGAACGCTTCCTCAATTTTTTCCTCTGGGATTTGAGCCACACTGCATAAGCCGGTATTTTCTGCATGGGTCCTGCATAGCCAATATTTTACGTTCTTATTCGTCATTGAACGAAACGACGCGCCGCAATTACCACACAATAATTTTTTGCTGAATATGCTTGGGTGTTGCACTGGCGTTTCGGAGAGTGTCCTTTGCTCTCGCAAGCTCTGTACAGCCATATATTCTTCGTGTGACACTATTGGAGGATGCGTGTTTTTTGCGTAGTATTGCGGGATTTCACCGTTATTTCTCTTGTGCTCACGAGGAAGTACATTTGTCTGGTAAGTTTTCTGCCATATTGAATCTCCGGTATATCTCTCATTAGAGAGTATATAAAGTATAGCGCTGCTATTCCACGGCTTATGCTGACGATTAAATATCCCCCGTCGGTTTAGATTTTGAGCTATGGTAACTCTACCCGAGCCGGATAGGTACATATCATATATCTTGCGCACAACGTCCGCTTCCTCTGGCTCAATAGTTATCTTGCCGTCCTTAAGCACATAACCGAAGGGTATGGACGCGGGGATGTATGTTCCCATCTGCATCCGCTTCTGGTAACTCCAGCGCATATTCTTCGAGATAGACTCGCTCTCAGCTTGTGCCAGCGAGGCGAACACGGCTGTGAGCATCTCGCCGGAGACCTTGCCGGTGTCGATGCCCTCTTTCTCAAAGTACACGCTTACGCCGCGAGCTTTCAGAGAGCGCACCGTTTCGAGACACTCTGTTGTGTTTCTGGCGAATCTGGATATGGACTTTACGAATATCCTGTCAATCAGCCCACGCTCACAGTCGCGGAGCATGCGTTTGAAGTCATCGCGCTTTTCTATCGAAGTGCCTGTGATGCCCTCATCAGCGTAGATATCTACAAGCTGCCAGTTATCCTTGCCGGATATGAGTTCTGTGTAGTATCGGTTCTGTGCAGCAAAGGAGTTTAGCTGTTCGTCGGATGATGAACTGACGCGGGCGTAGGCTGCGACTCTCAGCCGTATATCCCGCGGCTGTTCTGTTGCCGCTATCGTTATGACTCTCGCGGTGTTTTCCTGTGCCATGCGCCGGTTCACCTCCCTCTGCAGCAACACACAATACCACAACACCTTTCACAAAGCTACTGAAATATCAAGAAAATGTGCAAGATAATAAGTAAGTTCCCTCCGGCTGCACTAACTATCCCCTGCTGCCTGATGCGCAAGAAAGTACGTAAGATAATAAGCAAGATGTTGCTATTTCACACAGCTTGAGGTATAATGAAATAGGTATTTTTAATTGGGAGGCTTGCTATGAAAATGTATTCTCCGCCGTTTTCCATAACAAATGAAATGGTTTCTCTCATATCCGAGATTTCGGACAAGCTCGGTCGAATCAGCAATTATAAAGAATTTGAGAGCAAGCCGCATCTCAGACGGAACAACAGGATCAAGTCTATACACTCATCGCTCGCAATAGAGGCAAACTCTCTTTCGATGGATGAGGTAAGAGCCGTCGTAAACGGCAAAACCGTGATAGGCCCACAAAAAGAAATCCAAGAGGTTAAGAATGCCTACGCCGCATATGAGCAGATAGGCAGTTTTGACCCATATTCAGTTGAAGAGCTGAAGCGCTTGCATGGACTCCTCACGAAATATACTGTCGATGAATCAGGCGCATTCCGCCGCGGCGAGGAAGGCGTGTTTGACGGAAACAGGTGCATTTTTATGGCACCTCCGGCACACCTCGTACCGCAGCTTATGGATGATCTGTTCGGTTGGATGGCTCGCGAAAAAGATTCAGTGCATCCGCTGATCCTATCTTCGGTATTTCATTATGAATTTGTGTTTATTCACCCCTTTGCCGATGGCAACGGCAGAATGGCTCGCCTTTGGCAGACCGCGCTCCTTACTCAGTGGAAGCAGGTCTTTCAGTATCTGCCCATAGAAAGCCACATATACAAATTTCAGACCGAGTACTATAACGCTATATCCGCATGCCATGTTGCCGGTAATTCCGATGCGTTCATCGTGTTTATGCTCACCATGATAAACCGTACCTTAGATGAGGTTCTGCAACAAACTGCATCCTCAGCTTCTGGCATGAGCGAGCAGGTAAAGCGGCTGCTCAATGTGATGGAGTACGGCGAAGCATATACAGCCAAGTGCATTATGGAGCTCTTAGGTCTGAAATCCAAAGAGGCACTCAGAAAGAACTATTTGAACCCTGCTATAGAAGACGGGTTCGTGATCATGAGCGAGCCGGACAAGCCGACAAGCCGTAATCAGACATATATAAAGCAGGAGCCGTAATTTTCAGACGGAAATAATAAGCGTCGCGCCGGTCTGTTTTGCGACGCGGGAAAGGATCTTTTCTGCCTCTTTCTGAGTTATCAGCCCGTTATTTCGCAGTTCTCTGAGTATCGTTGCCGTTACCCACAGGTCTATATCTACTGTCATATTGAACCTCCATATAATTCGAGCCGAGCGGATGCCCGGCTCTTTGCCTATTCACTTGCTCTCTCGCAGAAAACGAGAAGCCTTTGCCGCCCGCCGGTGTTCGGCGGATGGCAGGTCAGGAGAGTCACAAGGTCGCGCCCCTCCTGTATCTTTATCGCATCAACATCGTCAGGGGAAATAACCTGTATATCCACCACCTCGTACTTCATCAGCGTCCAGATGTTGTCTATGTACACAAGGTCGCCGATCTGAAGCTCATCAAGGTTCAGAAAATACGGATAGCCGTTCCACCCGCGATGACCTGCAATTACGGAATTGGTATTGACACCTCCGATGGGAACACTCGTCTGCCCAAGTACCGCTGCGCCGTTTGCCATGTTTTCATCGTTTGCACCGAGATACAGCGGCAGTGTTACCTCAAGCTTTGGAATGTAGATTATCCCGAATGTCTCATCCTGCAAGCCATACTGCGTGAGGATAAACGCAGGCTGCTCGTAAGCTGCCGCATTTGTGAGGGCTATCTGCTTGCCCTCGTACAGCCAAGTGTTGTACTGCTCTATCTGCTCACGGAGCTGCGCATACGGCGTTGCTTCCGGCTCTGCGTCTTTTACAGACTGTATCTGCTCTAACTGCTGAATAAAGCTGTCGTTGGCTTCGTCCACCTGCTTCTGCCGGGAAGCACGCTCCATGAGCGGCTTGAAGGTTACGAAAAGTCCGGCAATTGCGAGGAGTGCCATAAGAATAAGAAGAACTATTTTAGCCTTTTTCATGCAGACCTCGCTTTCTCCGCCGTGGACGTATGCGGTTTATCTCAAAGACTATACCTATGGCAGCTATACAGATAACGCCGAGCCCGATGCCCTTGAAATATTCCTGCTGCCATGTGGAATGTGTGACGCCTTCGCGTTCATTCCTCTCAGCCTTGAGATTTTCTACATACTCAGCTTGGTCGTTTCGTATTCTCGTGCCGCGTACCATGAGGCGGTGAGTGTTGACACCGTATGGCGTGCAGGTCACCAGCGTACACACATCGTGCTCCGGCAGGATCACGAGCTTGGAGGTGTCCTCCGGGAGCACGGTGTTTATCTCAAGGACCATATACGCCATAGTCTCATCGAGCGTGTGAACATAGAACGTATCGCCGCACTCCAGTTTATCCAAATCTGAGAACAGCCGCTGTCCGGCGAGCCCTGAGTGTGCCGTCAAAACTGTGTGCGAAGTTTCCCCGCCGACCGGAAGAGAGCTGCCGAGCAGATGCCCGACGCCGCGGTCAAGGCTGTCGTCACCTGTGCCGTGGTAGATTGGCAGGTTTACGTCTATCTTCGGAATCTCGACGTAGCCCATTATTCCGTCGCCGCGGATGTTCAGCAGGCTCTCATAGTTCCCCGCGGCAGATTTGAGCGCCTCTTCCGAGAACGAAAGGTTATCTGCAACACCTGGGATCAATGTGCGATTGTACGCCAAAGCCGCTTCTTTTGCCTTTTGCAGTTCTGTATCATCCATATTGCTGACAGCCTTCTCGTATCTGGTCTGAACTATGGACTGGTACTTGACGGCGGTGAAGTTGCTTATGACCGGGTACAGGCAGACGAGCAGAGCAATAATTAATATTGTTAGTCCTAATATGATCTTTGTCTTTCTGCTCATACGCGAAAACGGGAGGCAGGTTTTAACGCCTGCCTCCCTGGTCCTTACTTAGAAGTTTTCTTTTTATCTCTGAACGCGAAGTAGATTACCACCACAGCCACAGCTACAAGGCTCAGCCCAATAGCCGGGAACATCCAGTTGCCGTAACCGCCGGTCTTGGGGAGGTCAAAGCCCTTGGTGTTCACGACAGTCAAAGGTACAAACGCGTTCGCCGAGCCGTTGTCCGAACCGAGCGTGACCTGCTTGTTGTCCACCTTTGCCGATGCGGTCAGGAGCTTGTGTTCCAGATGCTTCTGCGGCATATTGTGGAACAGCCCCTCTTCAACGTCTGCATAACGGGGATCGTTCTGGATAAGACCGAGGACGTCAGAACTGTAAATGTCGCATACCGTTTCGCTCTCGCCGACGCTTATTACAAGCCCGATGCCGTCCTTGAGCAGAGTGTAAGCTCCGTCCGTCTTGAGCTCGGTTATGGTATAGGCATCGTCCTCGAGGCCGTAGATGAGCATGCGCCCATCAGAACGGGGAGTGAAGCGTGTGGCTTTCGCCTTGTCGTCAGTGCTGCCGGTCACATAGTATGCTTTCGCAGTCTCATCGTACTTGGCTACCACGTAGTAATCATCCGCGTCATTCTGGAGGCAGAATTCGACCTTGCTGAGATCTCCCTTGCCATCCGAGAACTTCTTCGTGAGGTCAAGCCCGAACACGTACACATGGCAGTCATCAACGAGCGTATCGTAATAGCTGCTGTTCGTGCGCTTCCAAGTGAGGACAACATCGTTGGTGTTGCCCTTGTCGCCGTAGTTTGTGGACTTGTCCAGCTGGGCAGAGTATGTAATGCGGAGAGTGCAGTCGGAATACCCGGAGTTGACCATTGAAGCGTCGGAATACACGGCCTTGCTGGTGTTGATCTCATCCAGACCTGTCTCAGTCATCGCTATGCTCATAACGTATCCATCGTCGTTGGTCGTGTAGCTGACGTTGAACTTGCCATCAGCCTCAGTCCATGTAGCTATCTTGTCCGTGCATTTTGCATCCTTGAAGAACTCAAGCGTGACGCCGTTCTTAAGATACGGGATGCCTTTTTCGGCGGTATCTATGAAGCTGTAATCCGTGAGATACGAAGCTGCCGAGGTGATGGACGGGAGTGTGGAGATTATCTGGTACTCAATAGTATCTCCGACAGATGCGGTTGCGGTATGTGCAAAGCCGTCATCAATGTCTGCGCTGCCGTTATTCTTGCCGCTGCTGGACTTTGCCTCGCGTACAGTCTTTTCAAGCGTCGGGATTCCGGTGAGATTCTTGGGGTAGAGCGTCACATCATAGAGCCAGCTTGCGTTATCTGCGGTGCTGGTCATGGGCAGAGAGACGAGGAAGGGCGCGGTGGTCTCCGTGACCATTTCGGGAACGCGGGTCTCGACGAAGAGGTACAGACCAAGGGGAAGATCACTGACAGAGGAATGACCGTAGCCGTCGGTCTCCGGCATGGCAGTGCCGCCGTTCTCGCGGACATAGCTTTCAAGTACATTCTTAACTGATGTGGCGTTTGTGGTAAGCGCATTTTTCAGTGCATCGATGAGCACATCAGACTGATACGCATACACATTGCCGTTATCTGCGGCGGAGTATCTGTCGTCAGTTGTCAGCCCCAATGCAGTGAGAAACTTGTCCGTGGTATCGTTATGCTCAATGCCGTAGAGCACCTGTGTATTACTGGTGCTGTTGTCCATGTCGGTGTAAGTGCAGATGTCTGCAATTTTGAGGTAGCTGAACTCAACGCCTTTGATGGCATATCCGTAAGATTCACCGTTGCCGGTGAGCTGGTTCACTATCTGTGTATTGCCGAGTATGGACTCGACACCTGCCTCATCGCGGACACCGGTCGAAACGTATGAGCTGTTCCAGACGCCGTCTTTCTCTGCACTGGTCAGATCATATTTATATATGTCCACCGAGCCTGTGCGGGCGTAGTCTATGGTGGGCAGGGCCTCGTCCGACAGCGCGCTTGCCGAGATGGGGAAGCAGAGGATCGCTGCAAGGGATAGTATGAGTGCGAGAGCTTTTCTGAGTTTATTCATGCGTGTTTTTCTCCTTTTTCTTTTCAGATCTTGTGTCATGTGTTATTGTGAGCGCGTAGAGCACCGCACCGAGGATGCAGAGCACGATGGGGATATACGCAAAGCCGCTGCCGCCTGTGTTCGGCAGACGATACATAGCGCCGTTGACTGCTGTAACGTAAAGGGTGTAGCAGTAATTCTCCCCGTCGATTATCTCGCAGTCATCGGAAGAGAAGGACTTGTCCACCTTTATGGGAAGTGTGCCGGTGTACAAAGGCTCTGCCAGCAGAGTGCGGCCGTCAGGTGCTCTTGTTTCTGTTAGTCTATATATAATAGAACGGTCTGCCTTGAGACCGGAGAATGTGGCAGTGCCCGCACTGTTCACAGTAAGGCGGCCGTTATTCAGCACGGAGCTTGTGCAGCCTCCGGCTTCTATGGTTTCGCTCGTGCGCGTAAACACAGGTTGCCACGAGATACCGTTGTCTGTGGAGTATTCGAGCAGGTATTCAGCACCGGTGAGAATGCTGCCATCGGTGCTTTTCTTCGTGACGGTTATGCTGCCGTCACGCTCCGGTTGGATGGCGGTGTTATTCACCGTGACCGTGATGGTTTTACCGTGTTCGGTAATGTCCAAGGGATAAACGGTGTCGTCCAAAGCATACCCCGGCGGCGCTTCGTACTCCTGATACGTGTAGCTGCCTTTTTTGAGATTCTCAAAGGTAATCTGACCATTTTCATCGGTATAACCTTCGCCAACTATCTCACCGGATGCATTGAGCAAGCGGAACCCGGCACCGGGAAGCGGTGTTTTTGTCTCTCCGTCCTGCTTGACGATAACGAGCTTGGCACGGAAACGGCTGTTCGTCATCGTGACCTCGACCGTCTGACCGCTGGATACCAGAGAGACCGAATACCTTGTATTGTCCAAGACGTAACCGTCGAGGGTGTTTATCTCTTCGTAGTAGTAATCCCCAAGAGGCATGTTCGTGAAGTATACGTACCCATCCTCGCCTGTAGTACCATAAGCGACAGTCTCACCTGCGGTGTTGTATAGGGCGAATGTAACGCCGGGCATGGCAGCACCGGTGTCGGCATCTACCTTGCGGATGGCGAGTCCGGCAGTCTTGGGCAGCTCTGGCTCTGGTGTTACGACTTCAACGCTCGCATTCGCAACGTCTTTTTCAATGTCGTAAGTGTAGGCGAGTATTCTCTGCTCGCCCCAGTTGTCCGGATTGAAAAAGATGAGCGAGGCGTCCGTCTGATTGTCTATGCCAGTGGCATTCAATGTGAACGCCGCTCCGCCATAGACTTTGGGGATGCGTATCGTGAGCACATCGCCGTCGTTGCCCGTCCAGCCGTATACCTCGGCGTTTGACGGCAGACCGCTACGATCGAGCGTATAGCCGCCGGTGCAGTTCACAAGGGTGACGGTAGTTGTGCCGACATAGTAGTCTCCGTCCTCCGTCAGCGTGATGGGTGAGAAGCTGACCGAGTGGTCGTATGTCACCTGATACCTTGCGTTCTCAAGGAGATACATGCACCACTGGAACAGATACTCATAGCCGGATGCTCCACGGAAGAACTGCGAATATAACTGGAGATTCATCCACGCGGGGACACCTTCAGCGCCGCGTTCTGCGAGCCAGAAGCGTATGGCATTGGCAGTGGCATACCGAGCCTCATCTGCCGAGAAGCCGCCGTCATCGTTTGGGTAGCCGTGCTCAAGGATGGATTGCAGACCGCGGATGGTAGTCTCATCGTAATACTGCCAGCCGCTCGTTGAGGAGTATCCGCTGTTGTTGGGTGAGTTGTAATTTGTCTGGAGACAGTAGGCGACCTGTCCGGTCTCGTTTATGTAGTGTGCGGGAGTGCCTATTGCAGTCCAGACGCCTTTGCTGCTGAAGGTCTGGAAGTACGATGCTGAGTTCACCGTACTGACTGTGACCCAGTCCGCGAATGCTGAGATGGGCAAAATTGCGATGAAGATAAGGAGCACACAGAGCAGAGAGAATATGCGTCTGCGTACAAAAGTGCTTTTTGTGACAGTAATGATCACGACCTCCTCTTTCTTTTTCTCTGCCGCTCATCTGCGGCAGCTTTCATGAGCTTCTTCTGGTACTTACCGCACTGCGGCGGAGCGCGGTACGGCGCTTTGCATTTGTGGCGATTTTTCTTTCCCATGATGGTCTCCTTCACATACTCATATTCGGTTCTTCAGATTCCTGCTGTTCAAAGGACGTATCCGGCAGAACTTCAAACCTGCCGTTTGTAATGTTGAGGATTTCGGGCTGTGCAAAGAGCTGAGAATACTTCTCTATGTACTCCGGCGGCAGCGATGTGAAATCTTCGTCTCCGAGGCCGACGATCATAAAGTTACCGGCAATATAGTCATAGAGGCTGCCTGACTCATCACGCAGCCCACGGTTGAACGGAAGCTGTTCGAGTTTGCCTTCTTCGTTGCAGATAATTGCAACAGGGTCATCGTAGAGGGCGATCGATTCTATATACCCGCCGACCACCTGCTGCAGGGACTTGAGATCTGCGCCGATAGCAGCCTGATACGGTGCTTTGCCCGGCTCGACCATGAGTACGGTCAATGTGGATTTCTCATTTTCCATGTTTCCTCCTGATAATGCGGCAGCCGATGTATAACACCGGCTGCCATTTTTCTGAATTTTGACTTTTTGGATTTTTGCTGACCTGTATTCGACACTACTTCCCCAGGTCTGGCGGACTACTGAACCGCAGCTGGCGCTGCGCACGGGAATTTCACCCCTCCGAGGATCTCTCCGAGCTGCCCCCATTGCCTGAAAGCTGTGGCTGGACAGGAGTACCTGTGTGAATGCAGTCATGGCGCGCAGCTTGCCAAGGCTGTTTTTGAATGGACTGACTCGCTCGTCACCTTATGGCCGTCGATTGATGCGGTTTCCCGCACAGGTGAGTTCTGGCGCATCCTTCGTCTCGCTCGTGCATTCACTGATGTTATTCAGTAGCCGGATATGACCGGTTGCCACGGTGTTTGTCAAGGTACACCGAGGGGTGATAATTTATCCCCTCACTTCTTAAGCGAGTTCGGAGGGGGCTTGTAACAGGTTTTTTCAACTTTTTATAAAATTTTTTAATTTTGTAAGGATTTTTTGGACTTGGCGTTGTATTGTCATGTGACTTACACCCCGCTTTTCTGCAATAGTGCGCATTGAATAACCGTTGAAATACAAATCTGAGATCAACTCCTTTTCAGCTTGCGGCAGCATCTCAATAGCCCTGTGTAGCTTGCGGTAAATGAGGTTCGTTAATGCAAGTTCCTCAACACTCGGCTGTAAGAAATCGTATATCTGCTCCTCACCGGTAATCTCTCCATCTGCAAAGTCCTCATACTTCAATACATAGTTACGGGAATCTTTTTCGGCCAGCGTGCGTTCATGCCGCCTCATTTGGCGGTAAGCGTTATATACTTCTTCGGAAACACAGATTTTTTCACCGTTGATGGTTATGTAATAGTTGTCTGCCATTACGCAGATCCTCCTTATTCTGAATTTTGAAAAAGTCAAAATTCAGAACGGGAGGCGCTCGGATCATTTGGTATGTAAATTTAGCGTTGCAAATATGGATTAGAAAAGTACAGCAAAGAACATGTCGCGGTCTCCATAAGTGATTCGGCACCGGCTTCGTGCCCCGTATTGTGTTCTCCATAAGAGCGCCATTGTATATGAGCGAATTTACGTTAAAGAAGTGCAAAAAAATAAGACGCAGGTAAATTACCTGTACCTTATTGAGCAAATTATTTGATAACACCCATGCGGCGATAAGCGTCTATTATGTTCTGCGGGATACCCAGCTTTTGATGGAGTATTTTGTCTGTGTGTTGGCCAAATTGCTGCGGAAAAACGTAGCCTGCGTGGATGTGAACCGAAAACTATTGGCTGAACCATAGCATCGGCAGTTGCACCGTCAGGGGTCGGCACGGTGATAAACATTCTCCGCTCTTCACGGTAGAAGCTGCTGCTATATGCCTGCTTAAAATCCCAGACCGGCGCGCATGGAAGCCCGGCATCACTGCATTCTCTAATGCAGTCGGCAACGCTCTTATCTGCAGCCCGCCCAGATAACGATACAAATCAGCTCGTCGTTATGCGCCAAACGATGCACGTTATCGGTATACCGTGGCTTTTCAATAAGCTTCAACAGTTCAGCGTTTGGCAGCACAGACACTCCCTCGACGATTTACTGCCGCAGTTTAATACGAATTTACCGTCACAAGCCTGAAAACATAATGACGGTGCAACATGGGATCGATATTGCTCGTTCTGCCCTGCGCTTCGTCAGATGCTAATATGCGACTGCACGCGGGCGGCGTTGCCGATAATGCGGCATCGGTCAGTGCCACCGCAAGATATTGACCCTCTCCAATAAACTCCCGCTCATACAGCGCGGAGAGAATGCTGGCCTCAAGACTTACGCTTTACACGTAATCACATAAAAATAACCTGCCGCAATAGTTAGGAGCTTCAGTAATTGTCAGGTTACGAAGGTATGCGGATGGTCATTTGATATGTACGTTTAGTATAACCAATGTTTTACTCCCTGTACTAAGTCTTAGAGTATTCCCTTCAAGTGGGGCCATTGTGAACCGGGGCTAGGTGCAGTACATAGGTGCAGATGTACCCGCTGACACCCAACTACTAGAGAGCAGTCAATATAAATTAAAAAGGTTCCATCCGTTGTTTTTACAATATTCAAATCTATATACTTTTGTGTTGAATTATAAATCTACATATTGTACGTTGCATTTTGTCGGAAAGCAGGATATAGAAAAACTGTGTTGAGTACTGACATCAGTTGCCTCAACACAGTTATACAAATTGTGTTAAACGTGTTACGGTTTAACTCTGTTCGGCCAGATATATGCTGACTCGGCTCTGAATCTGTGCAGCGGCCTCATCCACACTCTTCTGGCCTTCAAAGTATGCAGTAGCTTCCGACTGTATGATCGCCCTCAGGGTTTCATCCTTGTGGACAAGCTTTCTTGTGTTATATACCTGTTCCCGAAGAATTTCTGCATCACTCTCGTTAAAGATATCCATATTCTGCTGTTGGTCACGCTGATTTGTAACAGTGGCATTCACGGCTCGTTCAAAGCGCTCCTTAAGCACCGGAATGCCTGTCATTATGTTGGCATTAGATTCGCCCGTCATCAGCATGAACTTTTTGGGCACTTATGGACGCTTTGGCTCTTACAACAACATCTGTGTGGTTGTACAGCGTTACGTACGTGTCATCCTTTGAATGCATGACGGATATTGGCGCTGATTGCGGTTCTGCAGGTGCTGCAAAGGCAGTTACGGACATTGCCGCTACGATTGCCAAGCACATGATAAAGGATACGATTTTCTTTGCTACTTTCATGTCTTTACCTCCTGTTATTTTTTTATTGTAATTATACCAGCATGTGCACCTGCTGGATAATATTACAGTAAGTTTGTTCCTGATAGAAAATTGATTCAGTAATGCGGCTAAATTCCAAGTATTCTCAGTTGCATCCGAAACATTGCAGCAGCAATAATATTTCTGTCTGCCTAGTCCATATTGACGATTTCACCAGCAGTATATACTATAGCTGAGTAGGCACCGCTTATTTTATCACAATTATTTCACACTGGTGGTTTGTATAGACAAAGCCTTGGCGAACATGCTGAAATCATGTAGATGATTTTGTCCATGCAAGGTATTTACTTAGTATACTCATGAGCCAAGCACGCTAGTGCATACAGAGGCAAAGATATCCGTGCTTTCCCTGAAAACTTCTGATAGGCCCCAGCCTGTACGACAATACCTCTCGTCAACAAATCTTCAAGGACAAAACTGGTGATAATCTTAGCACATGTCGTACAATTTAACCTTTGGGCTATCTCAGCTTCTGACAGTGCACAATCTGCATCATGAAGGACTTGTATTATTTCAGCATGTGACCTTGAGATGTTCACGTCTCAGTTTTTGAAACATTTGTTTCCTTATTCGACGGACGCATCGGCTGATAAATAAATCCATAGCATCCCGGCGGCCATCATAATGTCAAGAGTGTCGTCGACCTGCCGCGTCAGGACATTGTAGTTTGCGT
>ERZ824473.100-NODE-100-length-157596-cov-8.643369_pt1 | contig 157596 bp, 124 predicted proteins | sample MGYA00519874_ERZ824473 | MGnify/ENA primary metagenome ERZ824473 (study PRJEB31778, sample SAMEA3449151) | human gut metagenome | biome: human gut; feature: human-associated habitat; material: faeces | place: United Kingdom | collected 2010/2012 ...
AGAATGGAATAAGCCCGTAACCGGGCAGAAAAACCGCGGGGCACGCGGGGATAGCTTGTGAAACCTGGCTCGCTGGAGCTATTGAACAGGAAGCTCCCACTTCAAAATCGGAGATTTAAGTGGTGGGAGCATGTCACCAGAGAAGATTATGATTGTACAGGAGCAGAATACGTTTTTTGGTATTATGAGACTGGGGACCGGGTGAAAAAACTGAATGGATATATGGAAAAAGGTGGATATCTGATCAGGAAAAGAGAAAGTTTAAATCAAGAGCGGAGGGAAAAAAGATGAAACGGACATTAATTGTCATCGACATGCAGAATGATTTTATTGACGGCTCTTTAGGTACGCCGGAAGCGCAGGCGATCGTGCCGAACGTAAAAGCGAAGATTCAGGAATATGCAGATCGTGGTGATGAGATTATTTTTACACGGGACACACATCAGAAAAATTATCTGGACACGCCGGAGGGGAGAAAGCTTCCGGTAGAGCACTGCATTGAGGGAACACACGGATGGCAGATCGCAGACGGACTGATACCGGAAAGCTGCGAGGTTATTAATAAGCCATCTTTTGGCTGGACAGGCTGGGCTGGACGGACATTTAAAAAGGTGGAACTGGTAGGGCTGTGTACCGATATCTGTGTAGTTTCAAATGCGTTGATTCTGAAAGCAGAATATCCGGAAGCAGAGATTTCTGTTGATGCGAGTTGTTGTGCAGGTGTGACGGTAGAGACGCATCAGGCGGCACTGCTGACGATGAAAATGTGTCAGGTTGATGTGACGGCGGCAGAAAATGTGTAAGTTAAAAAAAATCTATCAGGCGTGCTGGTTTTTTTCCCGAATTCGGAGTACACGAATGTAAACTGGCATCTATGGTGCTTGGCGGAATTCTGACGCAGGCGATACTTTTGCTGATCTATCAGAGTGCAAGACTGCTTATGAGTGAAAAACGTGCCTTTTGGACCGGAGTGCTTGCAGTTTTCTTTCTGCCATTTTATTATTATGCACAGATTGCCTATACAGATGTTCCCGGGATGTTTGCATTGGCTCTTATGGTGTATTTATATGTATTTGCAAAAAAGACGGAAAACTGTAAAAGCAAATATATATGGCTTATTTTATTTGGTTGTGTAGCTGGAATTGCATACAAGATAAAGGTGACGACAGTAATTTTTGTTATCGCACTTTTGATTGAAGAATTTCTGAATAAAAAGGCGAGCCTGGAAAAATGGAGAAAATTTGCGCCATGAATGGTGTAAAAGTGTTTTTGCCGGTGATTACTATGGGGCAAAGCATCCAATGTGACAGATAAGAACCTGGGAGCTGCTTGCAGGGGGCGGAAAGTGGCACTGGATTCTGCAGCTGTATTCGTGGCCGTACTATGCGATGATCATAGCCGGTCTGGTGCTGGCCGGATTTTCCGCTTTTCTGGAAAAGACAGAGAGAAGTTCTGTATTTTCCGTTAGTCGACTGACGTTGCTTGGTATTTTCCTGTTTTTATCGATCTGGGAATGCAACAGCCGCTATCTGGTCTGTTTTATTCCGGTGATGATACTGACGGCATCAGATGGATTGACACAGGGGTGGAAGCTACTGGTGGGATGGAAGGAAGAAAGAGAGAAAGAGAAGAGCAAACAGGTGTCTTCAGCAGAATAGAAAAGCATGAAAAGTAAATAAGACATAAAGCGTTGGATTGCCCGGAGAGCGTGCTGCTTTCCGGGCGTTTTATGTTTTAAAAATTTTGTTTGGGCTATGGCTCAACTCCGGCGTAAGCTTCATTGATGCGAGTGTTTCTGTCCAATTCTCCTATTTTCTTTCTTGAATTCCTACTAAATTCGTCGGATTTTTTCTTGCCATAATGAGAAAAAAGAATTATAATCAAATCGCAGTAAAATAGTGGGAATTAAACTGCATCAGAAATCCACGGACTGGGCATTCAATAACAGGAGTAGATTAAGAAAATCTGGCCGATTTGTGAAAAGAGAAGTAAGCGGTCTGACAATGGAGGTAGAAGAATGGCAGCTTCATTATTAAAGATTGATCAGTTGCATGTAAACGTGGAGGAGAAAGAGATTCTTCACGGTATTGATTTAGAGATAAATAAAGGTGAGACACACGTCCTGATGGGACCAAACGGAGCAGGAAAGTCGACGCTTGGCTATGCGTTGATGGGAAATCCGCGCTATGAGGTGACGGATGGTGCAATCTATTTTAATGGAAAGGATATCACGAAGGAGACTCCGGCGGAGCGCGCGAAGGATGGCATTTTCCTTTCATTCCAGAATCCGATCGAGGTGCCGGGCATCACACTTGGCAACTTTATCCGTACGGCGCTGGAGCAGCGGACTGGAAAGAGGATTCGTCTGTGGGAGTTTAAAAAAGAACTGAAAAAGGCGATGGAGGTTCTGCAGATGGACGAGTCCTATGCGGAGCGTGATCTGAATGTGGGATTTTCCGGCGGTGAGAAAAAGAAGGCTGAGATTCTGCAGCTTCTGATGCTGCGCCCGTCGCTGGCGATTCTTGATGAGACAGATTCCGGGCTGGATGTCGATGCGGTGCGCACGGTATCGCGCGGCGTGGAGGAATATCAGAAAGACAAGAAGGGAGCACTTTTAATCATCACACACAGCACAAGGATTCTTGAGGCGCTGAAGGTAGATCGGACGCATGTCCTGGCTGACGGTCGGATGGTGGCTTCCGGCGACAGTTCGCTTGTGGATGAGATCAACGAAAACGGTTTCGAGAAGTATACCGAGCAGTAAGGAGGCGGAAAAGTTGAAGGAAAAGACATACGTGGAAGACATTGACCGAAGCATGTATGATTTCCGCAACGAGGAGAAGGATGCTTACCGCGTGAAAGAGGGACTGACTCCGGCAATCGTGGAGCAGATTTCGCGTGAAAAGCATGACCCGGTGTGGATGCAGAATTTCCGGCTTCAGTCGCTGCAGATTTACAATGAGATGGAAATGCCGGACTGGGGTCCTTCGATCAAAGGTTTAAATATGGAAAATATTGTGACGTATGTGCGGCCGAATACACATATGAGTGCGAAGTGGTCGGACGTGCCGGAGGATATCAAGGATACCTTTGAAAAGCTTGGCATTCCGCAGGCAGAGCGGAAATCACTGGCCGGTGTCGGCGCACAGTACGATTCCGAGCTGGTCTATCACAACGTGCGTGCTGAGGTAGCGGCGCAGGGCGTGGTATACACGGATATGGAGAGTGCGCTGACCGGAAAATATGAAGACATGGTGCGCAAACATTTCATGAAGCTGGTACCACCGCGTGACCACAAGTTTGCGGCGCTGCACGGGGCAGTCTGGTCGGGCGGTTCTTTCGTTTACGTACCGCCTGGCGTATCAGTGGAGATTCCGCTGCAGTCATATTTCCGGCTGAACGCACCGGGAGCAGGGCAGTTTGAGCATACGCTGATCATCGTGGACGAGGGTGCCTATCTCCATTTCATTGAAGGGTGTTCCGCGCCGAAATACAACGTAGCAAATCTGCACGCTGGCTGTGTGGAGCTGTACGTCGGAAAAAATGCGACGCTGCGCTATTCGACGATCGAGAACTGGTCCAAGAACATGTACAACTTAAACACAAAACGTGCAAAAGTCGCCGAGGGCGGCAAGATCGAATGGGTATCCGGCTCATTCGGTTCGCACGTGTCCTATCTTTATCCGATGAGCCTGTTAAACGGAGAAGGTGCGCGGGCAGAATTTACCGGTATCACGTTTGCAGGAAAGGGCCAGAACCTTGATACCGGAGCAAAGATCGTACACAACGCGCCGAATACTTCCTCCTACATGAATACGAGATCAATCTCAAAGGACGGTGGAATCAGCACGTTCCGAAGCGCGGTGGTTGTAAATCCGAAGGCGAAGGGGAGCAAATCGGCCGTATCATGCCAGTCGCTGATGCTGGACGATATTTCAAGATCCGATACGATTCCGGCCATGGACATCCGCACAAACGATGCAGACGTCGGACATGAGGCAAAGATCGGAAGAATTAGTGATGAAGCGGTATTTTACCTGATGTCGCGCGGCATTTCTGAGGAGGAGGCAAGGGCGCTGATCGTCAGCGGCTTTGCGGACAATGTTTCCAAGGAGCTTCCGCTTGAGTATGCAGTGGAGATGAACAATCTGATCCGGTTGGAAATGAAGGGAAGCATCGGATGAGATTGGATGAAGCACGCAGCAGATCTCAGGAAAAAGATATCTGCATGGATGCAAAAAAGCGGAAATATCCCGGCCATTTACAGGATTCGGCAGAATATGCTGCAGGAAGGAACAATATGAATCAGGAATATGAATTAAACATAAATCCGCTGCCGGCGAAAACGTGGAACTGGCTTCATATGAATGAAACCAGTGTGAAAGCTCCGGCACTTTTGGAAAACGGCACGGTGGAGCAGACAGTACCGTCGTCTGTCGCATACAGAACTGCATCGGAAAACGAAGCAGATGCGGTATTTTCGGAAATACAAACCGGAATGGGAGACGAAATGGATGACTTCCTGAAAAACGGAGACACGGAGCTCCGCGTTTATACAACAAAATCACAGACCGCAGAAAAACAGCCGCTTGTCCTGAATTTTACGTATGGAACAGACAGACATACGGCAAACCGTCTCGCGTTTCATCTGCTTCCGGGCAGTGAACTGACCGTTCTGATGGATTTTTCGGCAGAGACCGAAAGTGATGGCATGGCGGCAATCCAGACGAAGGTATATGCAGAAGAAGGTGCAGTGCTGCATCTGGTCCAGGTGCAGCGGCTTGCAACAGGATTTACATTCTACAATGACATTGGTACAAAGTGCGGCAAAAACGCACGTGTGGAGACAATACAGCTGGTGCTTGGCGGAAAGAACACATACCTTGGAAGCAGGACTGCGCTGGAGGGAGAGAGCAGTGCGTTGTCGTCAGATGTTGGTTATCTTGTCGGGGCAAATGAGCATCTCGATATGAATTTTGTGGCATATCACACCGGCAAAAAGACGGAGAGCCGTATGGACGCGTCCGGCGTACTGCGTGAAAACGGGTTCAAGCTGTTCCGCGGTACGATCGATTTCCGCAAGGGCTGCGCAGGCGCGGTCGGCAATGAAAAAGAGGATGTACTGCTGCTTGACGATGCGGTAGTAAACCAGACAATTCCGCTGATCCTCTGTGAGGAGGAGGACGTCGAAGGAAATCATGGCGCCACGATCGGAAAACTGGACGAAGAACTGCTGTTTTATCTGGAATCCCGGGGAATGTCGGAGGAGGCTGTCTACGAGATGATGGCGCGGGCACGTATTGATGCGATTGCCGGAAAGATTCCGGATGCAGGAATGCGCGAGAAGATACGTGCGTATCTTGGGGATGTACAGGATGAAGAAAAGTAAGCAGAGAATGATTGGCAGAGAGCGGCGCAAAAAGAAAGGACAACGCGATGAGCACGAACTTTGACGTAAACAGGATCCGCGAGGATTTTCCGATTTTCAAAAATCATCCGGACCTTATTTATCTGGACAATTCGGCAACCTCCCAGAAACCATTTCAGGTGATCCGGGCGGTGACGGAGTTTTACGAAAAAAGCAATGCAAATCCGCTGCGCGGGCTGTATGACCTTGCGCAGACGGCGACAGAAGAATACGAGCAGGCAAGGGAAAAGGTGCGGAAATTCATTCACGCGGCAAGAGCGGATGAAATTATTTTTACGAGAAATGCAACGGAGAGCCTGAATCTTGCCGCATACAGCTTTGGTGATCTGGTGCTTCACGAAGGCGATGAAGTAGTTGTGAGCATCGCGGAGCACCACAGCAACCTGCTTCCGTGGCAGGCGGCGGCTGCGCGTCACGGCGCAGTGCTGCGTTACCTGGAATGCGATGAGAAGGGTAAGATTACAGAGGAAGCATTTCGGGCGGCACTGACAAAGCGGACGAAGCTGGTGGCAATCACGCAGGTCTCAAACGTGCTCGGCAGAAAGAATGATATCAAAACGTTTGCAAAGGCCTGTCATGAAAAGGGCATCGCGATCGTTGTGGACGGTGCTCAGAGTGTACCACACATGATGGTCGATGTGCAGGATCTGGATGTGGATTTTCTGGCATTTTCCGGGCATAAGATGCTTGCACCGATGGGGATAGGCGTGCTGTATGGGAAGCATAAGTACCTGAAGAAAATGCAGCCGTTTTTAAGCGGCGGAGAAATGATCGAATCGGTGACAAGGGAAAGAACTGTCTTTGCACAGCCGCCGCAGCGCTTTGAGGCGGGAACAGTCAATGCAGGCGGAGCGGTCGGACTTGGCGCGGCAATTGATTATATCAATGCGATCGGCTTTGAGCAGATTGAAAAGCAGGAGAGCATGCTCACACAGCTTGCGGCAGAGCGGTTGCAGAAGATCCCGCATGTGCACCTCATCGGCTCAGACGATCCGGCTGAGCACCACGGAATTCTGACGTTTTCCATTGATGGTGTGCATCCGCACGATATCGCAGCCATTCTGGATGCGGATCACATCGCGGTGCGTGCCGGTCATCACTGTGCACAGCCGCTTCATCAGCATCTAGGCGTGATGTCGACAACGAGAGCGAGCCTTGGATTTTATAATACCGAGGAAGAGATCGTGAAATTTACAGACAGCGTAGCGCAGATCAGGAGGAAAATGGGCTATGATGAGTAATACATTTTATAATGAGATTCTGACGGATCACAACCTGCATCCGGGTCACAAGCATGACCTGCCGGATGCAAACCTGGTGCTGGAGGGCGTCAATCCGAGCTGCGGCGATGATATCTGGCTGAAGCTGAAAGTCGAAAATGATGAGATTGTGGATGGCGCGTTTGTCGGGGACGGATGTGCGATCTCACAGGCATCGGCGGATATGATGCTCGACCTGATCATCGGAAAGAAAAAAGACGAGGCGTTAAAGCTTGCGGATATTTTTCTGCGGATGATCAGGGGCAGTGTGAGCGACGAGGAACTGGACGAACTTGAAGAAGCTTCTGTTTTAAAGGATATCGCGCATATGCCGGCGAGAGTAAAATGTGCGGTGCTCGGATGGCATACGATGGAGGAGCTGCTCGGGGACGGAGAGGACGAGGAATAAGTCGAAAATTTTTCAGACACGTTTTATGCAAGGGAGTCAATCAGGAGCAGGACGGTGGATAACAGACTCAAAATAGAAGGAAGATGTGGAAAAACACAAATACAGGTTTTTCATCACAGCTATTATTACGAAGGATATAATACGTTTCAGACAGAAAAATTGTAAAAGGAAAGCAGAAAGCCGTCGCCCTGGCAAAATGTGTTTGCCGGGCGGCGGCCTTCTGCTTACAGCTCCTGCCCCGCGAGCCAGTCCAGAAAGCTCTGCGTCAGAGAAAGCTTTTTCGTATCAAAAGTGCGAAGCGGTTCAGCGACCGTTTTCCAGTCCGGATCATCGTCCCGGAGCGTGCCGACGAGAAATTCATCCGGTGTCGTATCAAGCGCGGCAGCGAGCCGCATAATCACCTCAAGTGAGGGAATCGAAACACTGCGTTCAATATTAGAAAGATATTTATAACTCAAATCTGCTTTTTCTTCTACTTCGGACTGTTTCAGTCCCAGTTCTTTTCGCCTTCGGGCAATCCGTTTCCCAATTTCGCCATAATCTAAAGTCATGTCTGCCTCCTGGTGTTCTCTTATGTAATCAATGGTAGTGTTCCTTTAATCATAAGTAAAAACCTCTGAATCTGAAAAAGCCGGGATGTGCTAAAATTACAATTACAGATAAATTTAAAAAGGGTAAACAGACGAAAACGGTAACTAAAAGTTTTTGGGTTACTTCAGTAAAATATGAAAATCCATTTAAGGGAGTTATGTTTGATAGTACGAGCTATACAAGTAAATACAATAAATATTGTGGAGATCCAAAGACCATAGGTTTGAATATTTCCCGATTAAAAAGCATGGTGTTTAAGTACAGCTTAAAATCAGATTGAAAAAAGGAACTGGCGTAATTATATCTCTGAAAAATACCAAAACAAAAATATGTGAAGATATGTTATTTTATGTGAAATAGCGATCAGGGTTTCAGTTTAAGGAATATACACATTATCCGCTTTTCAATAAAACTGCTGTTCCAACAAAAGGAAAACTACACTCCCGCGTGTTTTCCCCATTGCATCCTCCGGTCAGATTTGCTACTATATCAATATAAGGAAGAAATTGGTTTCACAAAACAAAGCAAAGCAAGGAAGGGAGGAAATGCAAAAATGAAATCAGGAAAAAAACGGCTCATGCAGCTTCTGATGCTGTGCGGTCTGCTCGGTATTTTTATGATGCCGGCGCAGGCAGCTGCAAAGAATGCACAGAGCGGAAGAGACAGCAATGGGACTTCGGTTACGAAGACCCAAAATTATGAAGAGTTTGCCAAAGCGACAGCGGCGCTGGTAAAGGCAAATCAGGGGAATTATGATGCGCGGACGGCTTCTAAAAACCGCTTTTTCGCGAAGCGCCTGATCGTAAAATCAAACGGAAAATCACTTGATTTTTCAAAGTTAAATGCGACGGCGACAGTAAAAGGGCCGAACGGGCTTTACGTTGTACAGTTTGCATCGGTTGCGGCGACGGAAAATGCAATGCGGACGATCGAAAGCTGGTCTGGTATCAAATATGTGGAGCCGGACAGCCTGTCCCATGCAGGAGGGGAAAAGACGACGCGGGTGGAAGGAACGATTCCAGAAAATGATCTGGCGCTGAACGGAGAATGGTCTCTGGGAGAAGATTCGCAGGATGAGGATACGAACAGCCTTATGTCAGGCCTGGCAGGCGTTTCAGAAAGTCTGGCAGCCGGAAATAAGGCGCTGATGGATTCAGTGAAATTCAATTCCTGGGGTGTTGAATGGATCGGAGCGGATTCCTATGCAAAAAATGTGGCGGCGCGGACTTCTTCCTCAATCAAGGTAGCGGTTGTAGACAGCGGTGTGGATCAGACGCATCCATTCCTGGAGTCGCGGGTTACGTCGGACGGCTACGATTTTGTGGATGTCGACAGCAATCCATATGATGAATTCGGTCATGGAACCCACGTATCGGGAATCATCGTAGACTGTACGCCGGGCGTAAAGGTGAAGATTCTTCCGGTGCGTGTGCTTGGGGCAGATGGCAATGGCTGGAACTCTGTGATCAGCTCCGGAATCTATTATGCGGCGGAGCGCGGAGCCAAGGTGATCAATATGAGCCTGAATGGCGACTGCACACAGGATGAGGAAGATGCGATTGATTACGCAGTGCAGAAAGGTGTCACTGTAGTAGTAAGTGCCGGAAACAAAAACGAGGATGTGGTAAAAACATATAACTGCCCGGCGCATAAGAAGAATGTGATCTGTGTCGGTGCGATTGATTTAAGAAATGTAAAAGCGGACTTTTCAAACTATGGAAGCACGCTGGATGTCGTGGCACCTGGTGTCGGAATTTACAGCTGTGTGCCAGGCGGTTATTATGAGAGCTGGGACGGTACCTCCATGGCTACGCCGCATGTGGCTGCGCTGGCAGCAATGGTGAAACTGGTGTATCCATCCTATTCACCGGCTCAGGTTGAAAAGACGATCAAAGCGCACTGCAAAGACCTCGGACCGAAGGGATACGATGTGAAATATGGCTACGGCGTTCCGCAGTTTGCATCGGTTGACCGTGTGATTGATGTAAAATCAGTGACACTGAATAAGACGAGTGTTACCGTAAAAGCAGGACAGAAGTACACCTTAAAAGCAACGGTTTCTCCGTCCAATGCAACGAATAAAACGATTACCTGGCGCAGTGCAAATCCGAGTGTGGCGACGGTAAGCGGAGGCGTGGTGACGGCGAAAAAGGCCGGAATCGCCACGATCACAGCGAAGAGCGCGAATGGAAAGCAGGCCACCTGCAAAGTGAAGGTGACATCAGCTGTAAAGCCTGCAGCGCCGATCCTTACGCACGGTTCCATGAACCGGGACGGAAAACTCAGTCTTGGCTGGAACGCAGTAAATGGAGCGAGCGGCTACCGGGTAAATTATTACAATTATGGAACGGGGACAACGAGCACAAAATATTTAAGCGGAAAGACCAATACCGAGTGGACGATCACGCTGAACAAAAACGTGCTTTACCGTATTTCTGTCTGCGCATACCGGATCGAGTCCGGAGCGCGGGTTTACGGGGCAACAAGACTTGCCTACGCTTCCGCACCGAGAATCATTCAGGGAGCAAATGCGACCAGTACGGCGATCACCTTAAAGTGGGCGAAGCTGAAAGGAATCAATGGATATTATATTTACCGGTCGGCCAGCCGTGATTCCGGTTATACGAGACTTGCACGGCTTTCCGAAAATGCAGTCTCCTACCGGGTGACAGGACTTGGCGCTGAAAAAACGTATATCCGGGTAGTGCCGTATAAGCTTGTAAATGGAAAGGCAGTAACACTTCCGCATGAAATAACAACTCTTTCCCGCTGAGTATAAAACCTCATCTGTTCTTTTGGCTGTCTGAAAACAGGCAGCCGGACAGGTGAGGTTTTTTCTGCCCGCATAGATGATTTGTAATTGCACATATTGTCTTTCTTTGCTACAATGATAAGAGAAGCAGAAAATTACCTTAGGGGGAGGTAGACGTATGAAAACAACAAGGAAACTAACAAGATATCTGCTTGCGCTGTGCTGTATGCTGATGCTGTGGGCGATCCCGGCACAGGCAGCGACACTTGGCAAAACGCAGATCACAAAAATTTCGGTGCGCAGCGCATCGGCGCTGGATGTATCCTGGCAGAAGGTCAGCGGGGCATCCGGGTACGAGCTTTACCGGAAGAGCGGATCGGGAAGCTTTCAGAAGGTAGCATCTGTTGCCGGAATCAATCAGTGTACCTACACGGATGGAAAGCTGAAAGCGGATACCCTGTATACGTATCAGGTACGGGCGTACCGCAGTGTCAGCGGTAAGAAGCAGTACGGCGAGCCGTCGGCGGCAAAGAGCGCAAGAACGGCAGCGGAAGTCACTGCAGTCACGCTGGAAAAAATAAAAAATATCAAAGTTGGGCAGTCTGTCATGCTTCGGGCGACGGTGCTCCCGGCAAAGGCGGTGGAGCGCGATCTGACCTGGAGCAGCTCCAATCCAGCCGTTGCATCGGTTTCTGCAAATGGAAAGATCTTTGGAGTATCAGCCGGTGAGGCTGTGATTACGGTACGCGCATCCAATGGGAAAAAAGCGTTCTGTAAGGTGACGGTTGGCTATACAAAGACATCCACCTTTGATGAGTTTGCCATGGCGTCAGTGGAAGTAATTAAAAACTACCAGAGTGCGGCGAGTGGTGCCCGGGCTGCGGCGAACAACAGGTTTTATTTACGGAGACTGATTGTAAAGAGCAACGGCAGGCCGCTTGATTTTTCAAAGCTGCGCGCAGCTGCTGTTGTAAAGAGTCCGGACAACAGGTATATGATACAGTTTTCTTCTGCAGCCGCAGCAGAAAATGCATACAATATAATCCGGAAATGGTCTGGCATTGTATACGTAGAGCCGGATTCCTATGTGGGAATTGCGGGAGAAGGAAGCACGAAACAGTCAGCTTCCGGAAAGAATGTATTTAATGGAAGCACGGAAGTGGAAGAGGAGAACGCAGGAATTTCAGCTTACGATACGTCAGATCCCGGTGAGTGGAGCACCGGAAGTGTGGATCTGAGGGATACTCTGTCAGCCCTGGATTCTTCCGAACTTTCTCTGACGAATACGGCGCTTGATTCCATCCAGTCGAACTCCTGGGGTGTCTCAAAGATCGGCGCGTCGGCATATGCAAAGCGCATCAGGGCAAAGACATCCGCTACGATCAAGGTGGCAGTTGTAGACAGCGGTGTGGACCGGTCACATCCGTTTATCAAGTCAAGGGTTCTGTCCGGATATGATTTTATTGATAATGATTCCAATCCATATGATTATCATGGACATGGAACGCATGTATCCGGAACGATCGTGGACTGTACACCGGGCCTGAATGTGAAAATTTTACCGGTGCGTGTTCTGAATGCGAAGGGCGAAGGCTCTTCCTATGTGGTTGGACTTGGAATCGAGTATGCAGTAAACCACGGGGCAAAGGTGATCAATTTAAGCCTTGGCGGAGGCTGCAGCAGCTATAAAGAAGACGCAATTAATTATGCGATCCGGAAAGGCGTTACCGTAGTTGTTGCTGCAGGAAATGAGTATACCAATATTAACCGGGCCAGTGATGGCTATCCGACGTGTCCGGCCCATATGAAAAATGTCATCTGTGTCGGAGCCGTCAATTCAGGCAACAAAAAGGCGGATTTTTCAAACTACGGAAGCACACTGGATGTGGTAGCACCGGGTGTCAGCATCCGGAGCAGCGTTCCGGGCGGCTATTATGAAAGCTGGAACGGTACTTCGATGGCGACCCCGCATGTTGCGGCACTGGCGGCAATGGTGAAGCTGGCAAATCCGTCCTATTCACCGGCTAAAGTAGAGTCGACGATCAAGAGCCACTGCAAAGACCTTGGAAGCAAGGGCTGGGATCAGTATTACGGCTATGGCATTCCGAACTTTGCAAATGTCGGAGGCGGAAAGACGATTGCTGTTACAAAGGTATCCCTGAACAAAACAAGCGTTACAGTAAAGCGCGGAAGCAAGTATACCTTAAAGGCGACAGTTTCTCCGAGCAATGCGACTAATAAAAAAGTCACCTGGAGCAGTGCAAACCCGAGTGTGGCATCGGTAAGCAGCAGCGGCGTGGTGCTCGGAAAACGATCCGGTACTGCCACGATCACAGCGAAAACGTCAAATGGAAAGAAAGCAACGTGTAAAGTCAAAGTCGTAAATCCGACGCCTGTGACAAAGCCTGGTGCACCGACCGTGACGTACCGTACGATGGATGACGACGGCTGGACTTATCTGACATGGCGCAAAGTAAACGGCGCAAACGGTTATCGTGTCAGATGCCTGAATTATCGGCAGAATACGACAACAGTGCAGCATTTGAGCGGAAGCTCCAATACAACCTGGTACCGCTGGCTTGATGAAAATACGGCATACCAGATCAGTATCTGCGCGTACAAGGTACAGAACGGAAAGCGGGTCTATGGTTCTACCAGAGCGCTCTATATGGCTGTACCGCGGAGCGTATGGGATTCGGATGCAAGCCAGACGGCACTCACATTGAACTGGACAGCGCTTCGTGGCATCCATGGTTATCGGGTATACGCTTCTCTGTCTCCGGATTCCGGATATCAGCTTGCAACTACGCTTCCGGCAGGTGCGACAGCCGTTCGATTCACCGGACTTGGAAGTGCGCCTGTTTACGTAAGGATTATTCCATACCGGACTGTAAACGGAAAGAAAATGAATTTCCCATATAAGAATATCGTAATTTCTTAACAAAATCGTGTCCTAAGCAGGACTAAACAGGCAGCAAAGCGGATTGCGAAGATCCGCTTTGAATGCTTTGGAAATGATGCGGGCTTGACCGTGTCCGTACAGCGGAGTATAATCTACGGTTAAGAGGACACGGAAAAGTGCCCGGCCATGGCGGAAAAATCGAGAGTTCGTGAAAACGAAAGGAGAAACAGGATGAGAAAGATCAAAAAATTATTTGCAGGAGTTGTGCTGTTTATGCTGGCAATGGCATTCAGCGTGACAGCATCGGCAGCAAGTTATCCGGACGCGCCGTATATGAAAGATAATTATGTATTTTCTGACAGCGGATATGTTCGGTTTGAGTGGACAAAGATAAGCAAAGCAAACGGATATCGCTTAAAGTTTCTTGATTACAGCAAGAAGAAAGTTACCACAAAAAATTTACCTGGAAATGGCAATACCTATTACAGCGGATATTTAAATCCGAACGCAGTTTATCGTGTCAGTGTTTGTGCATACAAAGTAAAAAACGGAAAGAAGTATTATGGAAATGAGCGCGGAGGATGGATTGCAGCAAAACGGGTGAATAAGACGGCCGCGTCAGGAAGAAACTGGATTACATTTAAATGGAATAGACTGTATGGCGCAAATGGGTATTATGTATACCGCTCCTACAGCCAGAATTCAGCAGGAAGAGTCTGGAAACGCTTATCCGGAACGGCAACATCCGTTCGCATTACCGGCGTTACGAAAAAAGAGTATGTCAGAATTGTGCCGTATAAGACGGTAAACGGTAAGAATTACGGACTTCCATATTATACCCATATGATTTATTAGATTTAAGGGTGATCAGCCCTGCCATGGCAGAAAGCTCAAGATTCCCGCAGCTCTCCGGAATACGGAGACTGCGGGAATTTGTTTTTTCTTCCCCTCTTGACCATGTTTCAAAAGGTGAGTATACTTGAATAAGGACAGAGGACAAAGTGGATCAAAGGCAGAAGATACCTGTTTTGCCGTACACTTTGCCATAGAAAATGAGGAGGATGAGACATGGATATTGAAACACTCAGAAAAGATATGGTAGCAGCGATGAAGGCAAAAGACAAACCGAGAAAGGAAGCAATCTCTTCCCTGGTATCTGCAGTCAAGAAGGCGGCAATCGACGAGGGATGCCGTGACGATATCCCGTCTGAGATGGTGGATCGCGTGATCTTAAAAGAGCTGAAGACAGCAAAGGAGCAGATCGATACGTGTCCGGAGTCAAGAACGGATTTAAAAGAAGAGTATCAGTTCCGCTATGATGTGATCTCCGGGTATGCACCGAAGCTTCTTTCCGCAGAGGAGGTAAAAGCAATCCTGACAGAGAAATTTGCGGACGTGATCGCAACAAAGAATAAAGGTCAGATTATGAAGGCGGTTATGGCTGAGCTGAAAGGCAAAGCAGACGGAAAGGTGATCAATCAGGTCGTTGCAGAGCTCTGCAAATAAAATCAAGGCGGATATGCGCGAGCCGTTTTGCTATTCAGATAAATGACACCGGATTTTCGGAAGAACAGGAGAAAGCTTGCCCTGATGAAAAAACAGAGGATTCTGGTCGTAGATGATTCGGCCTTAAACAGAGAGCTTCTTTCAGAGATGCTCTCTGATAATTACAAAATATGTGAAGCACAAAACGGGCAGGAAGCGGTGGAGCTTCTGGCGGATCACTGGCGGGAATACAGTCTTGTCCTGCTTGATATCAACATGCCTGTCATGGACGGTTATGAAGTGCTGCGTTATATGAAGGCACATAACTGGCTGGAGGCACTTCCTGTAATTGCGATTTCAGCAGAAACCAGAGAGGACAATATCGGACTGGCTTATGAACTTGGTGTCAGTGATTATTTCAAGCGCCCGTTTGATATTTCAGCGGTACGCAGAAGAGTGCGCAATACGATCGCACTGTACGATAAAATTTCCGGAAATCTGCAGGATGCGGTGGGTATGCTGTCTGCTTTTTTTCTGCGGATCCTGAAGATCAATCTGACAACGGATTCCTATTGGGTGCTGAAAAACAGCGGAAAAGAAGAGGGCAGAAAGTTTGACCGCATTGAAAAGTTTTCGGAGCGGCTGAAAGCGTATGTGAATGAGGGATCTATTCATCCGGACGATGTGGAGGAATATCTGCAGTTTTTCGATCTGGATCGGCTCCGCAGGTATTTTTCCGATGGCAATCAGCAGATCAAGCAGCATGTCCGCTACCGGATCGGACAGGAATACCGCTGGGTGTCCATGGAGATGCTGCGCAGCACGGAGTATCAGTCGGATGAGCAGTTTACCGTGCTGTACATGAGGGATATCAATGATGACTATGTGAAGCAGCTGGATCTGGTGATGCGTCATGTGACGGATTCTTCCGGAGTAGTGACACTTAACGTTTCGCAGAACCTCTGTGTTTCAGGAAGCGGTCTGCACCGGCAGATGCGGGTAAAAAATGGACGGGAATCGATCGATACCTATATTGACAGGATTTCACAGGGAATTCTTTTCGAGAAAGACAGGGAAAATTTCTGCCGGCAGTTTTGCAGCGAAAATATGATGAAATGCTTCGAAAAAGGAGAGAACTCGGTAACCATAGAGCAGTCGCTCCAGTGTGACCCGGAAGAGAATCTGAGAATGTACCGGATTTCGGCGGAGTTTTTCCGAAATTCCTGTTCCGATGAGATCGAAGGAGTACTGTACTTTACGGATATTACCGACCTTTACCTGTCGGATACAATGCTGAATATGCTTTATGAAAAGAGCTATGAGATGATCGCTATTATCAATATGCGCAGAAAGACGATCGTCTCGAATTATGCGAAAAATTTCAGCATTTCCCAGTATCTCAGAGGAGGGGAGACGTATCAGGAGTTTGCGGAGAAACGTGTAAAATGCCGCGTGGCGAAAAAAGACCGCAGAATGATCGCGCATGCCGCTTCACTGGATGTGATCAGAAGCGAGCTTGAAAAGTCGGATACCTATTCGTTTACGGTGCAGCTGTTTGATAAAAACGGGGAGGGGGACGCAAAGCTGAAACGCTGTACGTTTCTTTATCTGAATAAACCGTATCAGATCGTGTTGGCTGCGCTGGAGGATATCACAGATCTTGCAGGCCGTGATGTTCTGACCGGCGGTTACAACCGGCAGGGTTTTCTGGATCATACGAAGGAGATCCTGAAAAATGCCGAGAAAAACGAGCAGTTTGCGGTTTTATTTTTTAACATCAAGAGCTTCAAGGCAGTGAACGAATTGTTTGGAACGGAGAAGGGTGACTCTGTGCTCAGAGATCTTTACAGAACGCTGAATACATCGGAACTGTATCCGGAAGTCACTGCGAGGATCGAGGCGGACCGGTTTGCCTGCCTGGTGCGGACAGAGAATCTGAATTCAGGGGTGCTTACGGCGCTTTGCGAGCAGCAGCGTGCAGTACAGGGAAGAAAGACGCTGCATCTGCACCTGCGCTGCGGTGTTTTCTTTGCAGAAGACCGCACGATGCCGGTGGATGGAATGCTCAACCGCGCAAAGCTGGCAAAAAAATATATTAAAGATGAATACATCCAGCCGTATCGTGTATATGATGAGTCCATGAGCAATGCGTATCTCGACAGCGCGGAGCTGGCAGGAGAGCTGTATGAGGGAATCCAGAAAAAGCAGTTTGAGGTCTACTATCAGCCGGTGGTTGATGCAAAGACCGGAATGATCGCATCTGCAGAAGCACTGATCCGCTGGAATCACCCGGAAAAAGGGATGATCTCACCGGGAATCTTTATTCCTGCGCTGGAAGAAAGCGGCCAGATCTCAGAGCTGAGCTTTTACGTGGTGGAGCAGGTGAAAGAGCTGATCCGCACACGCCTTTTGCGCGGGAAAAAGACGGTTCCGGTCTCAATCAACCTCTCCTGGATGGATTTTTACGATGAGACGATGATAAACGGGATCATTGAGCAGCTTCAGACCGGTGAGATTCCGCGCGGCATGATCCGCTTTGAGGTGACGGAGACCTCTTATGCGGCGCTGGAAGAGAACAGGCTTGGAGTGCTGAATGCAATCCGTAAAGAGGGCGCTAAAATTTTACTGGATGATTTTGGAAGCGGTTATTCTTCGTTTGGTATGCTGCGGGATTATAATTTTGATATCCTCAAGATCGATATGAGCTTTGTGCGTAAGATTGAGACAAACACAAAAACGCGCAGTATCCTTCGCTTCCTGATCGATATGGCGCATGAAATGGGAGTTTCGCTGGTTGCAGAGGGTGCGGAGACGCAGGCACAGGTCGCATTTCTGCAGGAAAACGGCTGTGATTATATCCAGGGATATTATTATTCAAAGCCGGTGCCGGAGACAAAATTCTGCAGTCTTCTGGATAGCGGAGCGCCGCTGCCGGAGCTGGACGGACAGAATCAGGCTTGAAAAACTTCAGAGACTTATATATAATACAAGATGGTATATGGTGCTGTGCGCTGTATACCATTTGTGACTTTTATGGTTTTATACACAGCTGTCTTTTGGAACAGGTGTATGAAAGGGAAAGAAAATATAACAGAGGAAGAGAGTATGAAGATTATTATTGTAGGCCTTGGTAAAGTCGGACAGACACTTGCGGCCGAACTAAGTGAAGAGGACAATGACATTACCGTCATAGACAACCGGGAGTCTGTAGTGCAGGATTTTGCAAACCAGTATGACCTGATGGGCGTGGTCGGAAACGGATCGACGTATTCTACCCAGATCGATGCCGGGATCGAAGCAGCTGATTTGCTGATTGCAGTGACCGGCTCGGACGAGCTGAATCTGCTTTGCTGTCTGATTGCGAAAAAAGCAGGTAACTGTCACACGATCGCGCGAGTGCGCAACCCGGAATACAATAAGGAGCTTGGTTTTATCAAAGAAGAACTTGGTCTTGCGATGGTGATTAATCCGGAGTTTGCTGCAGCGGAAGAGATCGCCCGTGTGCTGAAATTTCCGTCTGCGATCGAGGTGGATTCCTTTGTACGCAGCCGTGTGGAACTGCTGAAATTCCGTGTGCCGGAGAAGTCGATTTTAAATAATATGAAGCTTTCCGATCTTTCTTCCCGCACCAGGGGAAATATCCTGATCTGTGCGATTGAGCGGGGAGATACGCTGATCATTCCGGATGGAAATACAGTGCTGCAGCCGCGTGACCGCATCTCGATCGTCGGTACTTCCTCAGAGGCAAACGAATTTTTCAGGCAGGCTGGTATCGTCTCCAATCAGGTAAAGAATATCATGATCGTCGGCGGAGGCGCGATCGCATTCTACCTCGCAAAAATGCTGATCGCTACCGGCATCCGTGTTAAAATTGTGGAAAAGGACATGCAGCGCTGTGAGAAGCTCTGCGACAGCATTCCGAAGGCAACCGTCGTCTGCGGGGATGGCACGGACCGTGATCTGCTCAAAGAGGAAGGCCTGGAGCGGTTTGAAAGCTTTGCGGCACTGACCAATATTGATGAGGAGAATGTCCTGCTTTCTCTGTATGCAAAGAAGGTAGGCGATGCGAAGGTTATTACGAAGATCAATCGTATCACGTTTGACGAGGTCATTCAGGAGCTGGATCTGGACACCGTGATCCATCCGAAAAATATCACGTCAGAACATATTATCCGTTATGTGCGCTCGATGAAAAATTCCCTGGACAGCAATGTGGAATCACTGCACCGGATCATCAATAATAAGGCGGAGGCTCTGGAGTTTATCATCCGGGAAAAGTCAAGGGCGACGGATACTCCGCTGCAGGAGCTGAAAATCCGTAAGGGTGTACTGGTTGCGAGCATCAACCGCAAAGGGAAAGTCATCATCCCACGTGGTATGGACATGATGAAAAAGGGTGATGCAGTCATTATTATCACGCAGTTTGCAGGCCTGAACAGCCTTGACGATATTTTAGTAAAGTAGGTGCAGGTCGATGAATTATGGAATAATATTTTATGTGATCGGCTGGGTGCTGAATTTTGAGGCGGCATTCATGTTGCCGTCGTGTATCACCGCGTTTGTGTATCACGAGCGGGAGGGGCTGGCACTGGCCGCGGTTGCGGCAGTAAGCCTGCTTGCAGGACTTCTGATTATCCGGAAAAAGCCGAAGAGCATGTCGATGTACGCAAGAGAAGGATTTGTGACAGTAGCGCTGTGCTGGATCATTATGAGTGCGGTCGGTGCGCTTCCGTTTGTACTTGCAGGCGCGATCCCATCCTACATAGATGCGATTTTTGAGACCGTTTCCGGATTTACGACGACCGGTTCCAGTATCCTGCCGGAGGTCGAGTCCATGGCGCACTGCCTGCTGTTCTGGCGGAGCTTTACGCACTGGATCGGCGGTATGGGCGTGCTTGTTTTTGTCATGGCAGTGCTTCCGCTTGCAGGCGGCACGAACATGTATATGATGAAGGCGGAGAGCCCGGGCCCGTCGGTCGGAAAGCTGGTGCCGCGGGTAAAGCGCACAGCAGTTATTTTGTATGGCATGTATGTGGGGCTCAGTATTCTGCAGCTTGTATTTTTACTGGCAGGAAAGATGCCGGTATTTGATGCGCTGGTAACGATGTTCGGAACGGCCGGTACCGGTGGTTTCGGGATCAAAAATGACAGTATGGGCAGTTATTCGCCGTATATCCAGTGGGTCGTGACGGTCTTTATGATCCTGTTCGGCGTGAATTTCAATCTGTATTATCTGCTGCTGAAGAAAAAATGGAAGTCCGCAGCCTCCTCAACCGAAGTGCGGGTCTATTTCTCGATCATCCTTATTTCAATTGCGCTGATTACGGTTAATATCGCGCCGTTGTTTTCAAATATATGGGAATCTTTGCGCCATGCGGCGTTCCAGGTGGGAACGATCATCACAACGACCGGATTTGCCACGACGGATTTTGACCTGTGGCCGTCTTTTTCCAAGACGATCCTTGTGCTGCTGATGTTTATCGGAGCGTGCGCCGGCAGCACGGGCGGCGGAATCAAGGTATCCCGTATCGTGATCCTGTTTAAATCCATACAGAAAGAGCTTGATGTGATTGCACATCCGCACAATGTCAAGAAGCTGAAGATGGACGGGCGGATGATTGAGCATAGTGTACTGCGCTCAGTGAATGTTTTTATTGTCTCTTACGTAATGGTTTTTGCAGTGTCGGTGCTGCTGATCTCAATCGATAATTTTGATTTTACGACGAATTTCACGGCAGTGGCGGCAACGATGAACAACATCGGACCGGGTCTTGCGATGGTTGGGCCGACGCAGAACTTCGGAATGTTCTCCGATTTTTCGAAGGTCGTCCTGATTATCGACATGCTTGCGGGAAGACTGGAGCTGTTTCCGCTGCTGATCCTGTTTGCAAGAGATACGTGGACGAAATAGAATGGCGACAGCTGTTTTTTGCTTGGCAGAAGAATAAAAATCTGCCAGGTTTTTTATTTGCTGCGGGCAGAAGAGGAGGGTTGCGCGAGACGAACAGGTGTGTTAAAATGGGGAGTCAGAGGAGCACTCAGAAACTGATTCGAATAGTGACAGGGGAGATGGGAATCAGAATGTATAAAAAGAAATTACTTGTAATTGGTTTGTGCGCTGTTCTTGCGGGAGCGTCTGTTTCAGCAGGCGGAGCAAACGGAAGCATTGGAAAGGCCGCATCGCCTGCGGAGGAAACAATGCCGGATGAGGCTGTCGTGCAGGCGGAAGAGCCGGCTGTCACAGCGGAAGCACCGGCGGAGACGCAGGTGGCAACAGAGCCGCCGCAGACGCAGGCACAGGAGACGGAGCCGCCGCAGACACAGGCTCCGGAAACACAGCCGCCACAGACAGAGCCACCGCAGACAGAACCGCCGCAGACAGAGCCGCCGCAGACGGAGACACAGCCGGTAACGGAGCCGCCGCAGACGGAGACACAGCCGGTGACGGAGCCGCCGCAGACGGAGACACAGCCGGTGACGGAGCCGCCGCAGACGGAGACACAGCCAGTGACGGAGCCGCCGCAGACAGAGACACAGCCAGTGACGGAACCACAGACAGAGGAGCCGACAGAGACAGAGACGGAGCCGCAGACACAGGAGCCGACGGAGACCGAAACCGAGACGGAATCCGAGACAGACCCGGAGACGGAGTCAGAGATGGAATCCGAGACATCGGAATTTGGTACAAATGAAGAGCTGATCGCACATCAGCAGATCGTGATTCCGCCGGATATTGTGCTGGAATTCCGTTTTACCCAGGTGGACAAAGATTATGCACTTATTTCGAATAAAAACGGTGCATCCGTCTATGAAGAAAAAGCAGAGACTGCGCGTGAGGTCGGAGTACTGGAATATTATGGCCTGTGCTATATCCTGGAAGATGGAGCAGACGGCTGGTATTATGTGGAGTCCGGAAATGTCAGAGGCTTTGTGAAAGCAGACGATGTGACAACCGGAGAGGCTGCGGATCGGATTGTAAAGGTAAAAGGCCTGGATGAACTTCCGGAGGCAAGGCTTACTGTGGCACGCACGGAAAACAGCGCCTATACGTACACCCATACGACGGTGCAGGAAGTTCTGGCAGACAAGGATTACGCACTGGCCGCGCAGCCGCTGAACATTTACGAGCAGCGCAAAGACAGTGCGCGTGTGACCGGTACGCTGGAAAAGGACGGGCTGTGTTACCTGCTGGCTGACAAAGAGAAAGACTGGATCTTTGTAGAGTCCGGCGATGTGAGAGGATTTGTAAAGAAGAGTGATCTGGTGACCGGCAGTGCGGCAGCACAGAAGGTGGAAGCCGCTGGTGAAAATAATCTGTCGAAGGCAGATCTTCAGATCGAGCCGGAAGACAATAAGTCCTGTTATTATACGCTGACCTCGGTGCAGAAAGCATCGCAGGAAGCAAAGACACGCGAGGCGATCGTCAATTTTGCCCTGCAGTTTGTCGGAAATCCATACGTATGGGGCGGTACAAGCCTGACAAACGGTTGTGACTGTTCCGGATTCGTCATGAGCGTCTATGCGAACTTCGGTTATTCCTTGCCGCGTGTGGCGGATGCACAGTCGGTATACGGCATGCAGATTCCGGTATCCTCGGCACAGCCGGGAGACCTGATCTTCTATGCACGAAACGGATACGTATACCATGTAAGTATGTACATCGGCGGAGGCCAGGTCGTACATGCGGCAGGACGCCAGTACGGCATCATCACTTCGGGTATCAGCGGAAACGCAGTATGGGCGACGAGGCTGATTGGGGCATAAGACGGAATGCCGGTAAAATGAAAGAAAAAGGAAGCAGAAAGCGGATTGCGAATATCCGCTTTGACATACGTTTCACGAAATAAGAAAGCGACTGTACAGGGGAAAGATCCCTGGTACAGTCGCTTTTTTATGGTGTTGCAGTTAATCTTGATGCTTTCCTGCAGTTTATTTCAGGCTCAGCTCGCAGGTCTGTTTTCCTGTTTGTCTGCCTCGTTTTGCTCAGTACTTTTGTCCGCGTCCGCTGGCGGCAGTATCAGCCGCACATGTTCAATTCGGTTTTTCTCCATCTTATCGACCGTCAGGACAATGCCGTCCTTTGTTGTGACGGATTCTGATTCGGTTGGCAGGTGATCAAGCATTTCAATGATCAGTCCGCCGATGGAGTCATATTCCTCTGAAGAAAGTTTCAGGTCAAGCGCATCGTTGATGTCGTCGAGCTTGACAGAGCCTTCGATCAGGTATTCCCGGTCAGAGAGCTTTTTGATCCATTCTTCCTCGTCCTCGTCGTATTCATCGCGGATGTCGCCGACGATCTCCTCCAGAAGGTCTTCCAGAGAGATCATGCCGACCGACGCGCCGTATTCGTCGAGAACGATCGAGATGCTGACAGAATTTTTCTGCATTTCCAGAAGCAGCTCAGAGGTCTTTTTGTATTCATAAGTAAAGTACGGTTCGTACATGATGTCTGTCACGCGGAAGTTTTCATTGTTGTCACAGAAAAAGAAATCCTTGATATTTAAAATTCCGGTGATATTGTCGCGGTCGTCCCGGTAGACGGGAAGGCGCGTATATTTCTCTGCGCGGAAAACTTCCAGAACCTCCTGATAGGTGGAGGTTTCGCTGATCGTGACCATATCCGCACGTGGAACCATGACGTCTTTGGCCTGTGAATCGCCAAAATCCACAACGTTGTAGATCATTTCACGTTCTTCTTTTTCGATGACACCGTCCTTATGGCTGACATCGACGATCGTGCGCAGCTCCATCTCTGTCATCGGGTTCATGGAACTGTCCGTGCTCACATGCAGCAGATGGAGAAAGAACCGACAGACGGTATTGATGATAAAAATGACAGGTGTCATGATTTTCATCAGAACCATGATGATGGAAGCGTAGGCGAGTGCCATTTTTTCAGAGTTTGCGGCGGCCAGCGTTTTCGGTGTGATTTCACCGAAGATCAGGACAACAACGGTAAGGATCGCGGTCACGATACCGACACTTCCATTACCGAAAAATTTGATCGCAAAAGCGGTGGCGAGAGAAGCGGTCAGGTTGTTGACCAGGTTGTTGCCGATGAGGATCGCGCTTAAAAGTTTGGATGGATTTTCCTTGATTTTCAGCGCGGTTGCGGCACGCCTGCTGCCTTCCTCTGCGAGCGCCTGCAGTTTGATCGTGTTGACCGTGGTCAGCGAGGTCTCAGCAGACGAGAAGAATGCGGAAAGAAATACAAGAATTAACAGCGCCAATAGTTGTATGGCGTCATCAGAAGCCAAAAGATCATCTCCTTTATCGTTTATAATATGTATGTGTGTTTCTGGCTGTTACGGTGAATCATACAATAATTTACGATAAAAAGCAATGAAAAATAAATGAAATTTTATTTGCCGGATATGCCATAGCGACGAAATGAAACGTATTTTGGAGGCTGATTCTCACCGGCAGCTTCTATTTCCAGAGAAAAGAGCATAGAAATGAAGCAGATATGGAAGAGGGAGCATAGTCAAAAATCATTCGCCGCAGAAGAGGATTTGCGGGATGATTTTTCACAGATACTCCGGATGCAGAAAGGTGAAAAATATGGGGACTGGTGTGGAAAACGGGATCGGACAGCTTCGAAAAGGCGGAAAAGGAATCGGGAGATTTGCTGTGGCGCTCATTGTGGCGTATGTCATTACAGTACTTGCCCTGTTTGGAATTGCATTTGTAATGCTGAAGCTGCAGCCGGATGCGGGGACGACGGAGCTTCTGATCCTTGGGGTTTATGCTCTTTCATGTTTTGCAGGCGGCTGGTACGCGGGAAAACGGGCAGGAAAACGGAAGTTCCTTCAGGGACTGTTGGTGGGAATTCTGTATTTTGCCCTTCTGTTTCTGATTTCAGGAATGGGAGAGCGGGAGATTCAGTCTGACCTGGCCAGTGGAGGACTTGCGTGCCTTCTGTGCGCAGCCGGCGGCATGCTTGGCGGCATGCTGGCCTGAAAACGGCAGAAAAACTTTTTCTTTTCAATTACAAATTGGTATGATATAGTAGAAAAACAACAATATCCATCAGGAACAGTCTATGTCATTTCAGACACTTCACGATCCCGGATTTTATAAAAATCAATGTAACTGTTCAGAGCCAACCTCCAAAATGCTACGCATTTCGTCGGTGTGGCGTATCCACCAAATAAAATTTCAAAAACAGGCTTAAAAATGCAAGCATTTTCCGCCTGTTTTATGAAATTTTGCCTGGCTCTGAACAGTTACAAATCAATAATTATTACAAACCCATTACATTCAGAGATTTTATAGAGGATTTTATTTTATGAAAAAAGAAGAATATGCGGCGCAGCCGCTTGCTACGCTGAAGGAGCTTGCGAAAGGCCGCAAAATGAGGGGCACCTCCACGATGAAAAAGAGCGACCTGATTGAGGCACTCATGGCGTATGATGCGGTGCATGCAGAAAGCACGGAAAAAGCAGCAGAGTCCGCAGGAGAAAAGTCGGAGTCAGGAAGCCGGGGAATGCGCACAGTTCTCAACAGAAGGACGGAAAATGCGCAGACGGCCGAGCAGGAAAACAGTGCGAAGGAAAGTACAGCCCCTGCGAAAAGTACAAATTTGAGAAACCGCCGCGTGAACCGGCCGGTTTCCGGATCGAACACACCGGAAGAAAAAAATGAGAACCGGGAGCCGGAGAAACGAAGTGAAAATTACAGCGGAAGAAATACCGCCGGCACAGTGCGCCGGGAATTTACCGGCGGTGAAATTACAAGAAACGGCGGACGTTTCCGCAGAAATGAATCAGATACAAGACGTCAGGAGTACAACGGGCAGCAGGACGGACGCAGAGAGCGGACCGGTATGAACCGCACGGTACGCCGGGACAATACGCAGAGTTCAAATTATCGCAGAGACAGTCAGGAAGCTGGTTATACCGGTTGCAGCAGTCGTTTTTCCTATCGAAACAATACTATGGCAGGTCAGTTTGGACCGGCCGGAGAAAATGCAGAGCAGGCGGGCAGCACATCCTGCCGCAGACAGGAACAGCGTACGGATGGAGAAAGCCGGCAGAGCGGTGCGGATACTTATCAGGCACAGCGTGCCATGGCAGAAAGCCATACGTATCAGAGAAGCCAGAGCGCAGAAATGGAAGGCCGCACAAATAATATGGATGCAATTCGCAGCCAGGGCCAGAGAAACGATGCGGCCGAAGCGGATAAGGAACGGAATACAGGCGCACCCCAGATGCAGGATCTGCGCAGCGATGACCGCCCGTCTCAGGATCTCTCGGCACTGGACAGTGGGCAGGAGGCGTGCGGAATCCTGGAGGTCATGACTGAGGGATTTGGGTTTATCCGCAGCGACAATTTCATGTCCGGGGACAATGATGTGTATGTATCTCCGTCCCAGATCCGCCGGTTTGGACTTCGCACCGGAGATATGATCAGCGGAAATACACGCATTAAGACGATGCAGGAGAAATACAGTGCGCTTCTTTATCTGAAAACAATCAACGGCATGGCACCGTTCGAGGCGATGAAGCGCAGCAAATTTGAAGACATGACGCCGGTTTTCCCAAATGAGCGGCTCTGCATGGAGCGCGGTTCAAGCGGGATTGCGATGCGCATTGTAGATCTGTTTTCGCCGATCGGAAAAGGGCAGCGCGGAATGATCGTTTCACCTCCAAAGGCAGGAAAAACGACGCTGCTTAAGGATGTGGCACATTCAATTCTTGAGAATGATCCGAAGATGCAGCTGATCATTCTGCTGATCGACGAGCGTCCGGAGGAAGTGACGGATATCAAAGAGGCGATCTGTGGTGACAATGTGGAAGTGATCTATTCCACATTTGACGAGCAGCCGGAGCATCACAAGCGTGTTTCGGAGATGGTCATTGAGCGGGCTAAGCGTCTCGTGGAGCAGAAAATGGATGTAACGATTCTGCTCGACAGCATTACACGTCTGGCAAGGGCGTACAACCTGACTGTGCCGCCAAGCGGCCGTACACTTTCCGGTGGTCTGGATCCTGCAGCCTTATACATGCCGAAGCGTTTTTTCGGCGCGGCGCGGAATATGCGGGAGGGCGGCAGCCTGACGATTCTTGCGACGGCGCTGGTTGATACCGGAAGTAAGATGGATGATGTCGTTTATGAGGAATTTAAAGGAACCGGAAATATGGAGCTTGTGCTGGATCGGAAGCTTTCTGAACGCCGTGTCTTTCCGGCCATCGATATTCCGAAATCCGGTACCAGAAGAGAGGATCTTCTGTTGGATAAGGAAGAGCAGGAGGCAGTTTATATCATGCGCCGTGCGTTGAATGGAATGAAATCCGAGGATGCGGTGGAGAATATTCTGAATCTGTTTGTGCATACCAGGACGAACCGTGAGCTGGTGGCACAGGTGAGACGGCAGCGATACGTGTAGGGTGCAGTGATACATGTAGACGGCAGCGATACGTGTAGGCAGCAGCGATACGTGCAGCCGGCAGCGATATGTGCAGGGTGCAGGGAGGCACGCTTTACGGTATTTTTTTGACGGATATTCTCTTTGGATGGCTAAAAAAAATCTTGCTTTTTGCAAGGTGATATGTTAGAATACGAATGTTGTTTTAGGTCGCAGGCTCATTTTGGGTCCGCAGACAGGGAAACGAACTGCAGGGACTTGCAGGGATAGTCCGGGATATCTTGTTGTGGCAACATCAGAGCAGCATTGGCCGGAAACCGGCTTCGGCGCAGGGCCGCAGTCAGCAGTTCACAATTATATAAGAAGAGGTGAAAATCATGAAGGAAGGAATCCATCCGAATTATTATCAGGCAACCGTTACCTGCAACTGTGGCAACACTTTCGTAACAGGTTCTACAAAGAAAGATATCCACGTAGAAATCTGCTCCAAGTGCCATTCATTCTATACCGGTCAGCAGAAGGCTACAGCAGCCCGCGGACGTATTGAGAAATTCAACAGACGGTACGGTATCGAGTCTAAATAATGCAGTAAAGATAAGGATGAGGTTGCAAAATCTCATCCTGTTTTTACATTTGCGGGAGGAAATGTAAATGAAACCATCCGGTATAGGAGGCCAGGCAGTCATAGAAGGCGTCATGATGCGAAACGGCGGTGAGTACGCTGTAGCAGTACGGACGCAGGACGGCAAGATCGTGGTGGACAAACAGAAATGCAGCAGCCACAAGCTTCAGCATTATAAATTTGTAAAGCTGCCGATCATCCGCGGTGTCGTGAATTTCTTTGACTCTATGGTACTCGGTATGAAATCTCTGATGTATTCTGCATCGTTGTTTGCGGAAGAGACGGAGGAAGAAAAAGCAGAGCGGGAGGGAAAAGCCCGCAAAAAAGCACAGGCGAAGGCCGAGAAGCTGCGCGCACAGGGCAGGACGGCCGAGGCGGAGCAGGTGCTTGCAAAATGTGAAGAAAAGCTGGCGAAGGAAGCAGGTGCGATTGCGGCAGAGGCAGAGAAGGAAAAGAAGAAAAAGGACGATGATCTTCTTATGACACTTACCGTTTTGTTTTCTCTTGTGATCTCTGTGGCACTGTTTATCATGCTTCCCTATTTTATTTCAAGATGGATGCGGACGGTGATAAATTCAGAAGTTCTGATTGTGATTGCAGAAGGTCTGGTGCGTCTTGTCATTTTCTTTGGTTATCTGGCACTGGTATCGCGGATGAAAGACATTCAGCGGACCTTTATGTATCATGGGGCAGAGCATAAATGCATCAACTGCATCGAGCATGGGCTGGAATTAAATGTTGAAAATGTCCGGATCAGCTCAAGAGAGCATAAGAGATGCGGAACCAGCTTTCTGTTTATTGTTATGTTTATCAGTATCGTATTTATTATGGTGTTCAGTATTCCGCTGTTTATGCTGATCCATGTAAATACCGCGTTCTGGCGTATCATTCTGCGCCTGCTGCTGCTTCCGCTGATCGCGGGTGTGTCGTATGAGTTTATCCGCCTCGCGGGTACATCCGAGAGCAGGATTGTAAATATCTTAAGCAAACCGGGTATGCTGCTTCAGCACCTGACGACAAAGGAGCCGGATGATTCAATGATTGAGGTGGCAATCGCGTCGGTAGAGGCCGTATTTGACTGGAAAAAATTTGAGAATGAGCAGTTCGGGACGCACTACGAGCTGAAGGAAACGTATAAAGAATCATAAAAAGCAGTGTAAAAGCTGATTCGGGTCGGGTTAAAGCGGGTACTCGTAATCCGTTTACAGCTTTGTTAAAAAGGAGAGGAGATGCCAGATATGACGTACGCGCAGGCCGTAAAAGATGCGGAAACTTTTCTGCTTGAGCATGAAATTACGGACGCGTCCGTGGATGCATGGCTTCTCTTTTCTTATGTGACACAGATCAGCCGTGCGATGTTTCTGGCAGAGCGCATGCGGCAGATGCCGGAAGTGCAGTATCAGCGCTATCAGGAGCTGCTGAAAAAACGAGCCTCCCATATCCCGCTGCAGCACCTGACCGGTGAGCAGGAGTTTATGGGGTTTTCGTTTCTGGTCAATCACCATGTACTTGTGCCGAGGCAGGATACCGAGACGCTGGTGGAGATGGTTCTTTCCCATGTAAAGCCCGGAATGCGGGTGCTGGATCTCTGCACCGGCTCCGGCTGTATTGCGATCAGCCTGGCAAAGCTTTGCGAGGGGCTGCAGGTGGATGCGGCAGATATTTCAAAGGAAGCGCTGGCAGTGGCGATGGAAAATGCCGCGCACCTTGAAGCGGATGTCACATTCTGGCAGGGCGATCTGTTTGCGTGCCGGCAGATGCGCACGGATGCCTGGCGAAAAGAAAAGCAGAAAAACGCCTGCGCAGAGGCTGAAACAAGCCTGCCGCCTGCCGCATACGACTGTATCGTTTCCAATCCACCGTATATCCGTACAGACGTGATCGAGACGCTCTCCGAGGAGGTGCGCCTGCATGAACCGTATCAGGCACTGGACGGAAAAGCGGACGGGCTGTATTTTTACCGCAGGATTATTACTGAGGCGCGCAGCTATTTAAAGCCGGGCGGTCATATTTTTTTTGAGATCGGTTACGATCAGGCAGAAGCGGTGAAGAATCTGCTGCTTGAAGATGGATATACCGATGAGGAAGTTCAGCAGGATCTGGCGGGACTTGACCGGGTGGTGACGGGCTGCATGTTAAGCGAAGATAAGCATTAGACAGCGAAATCAGATTGCGGATGTCCGCTTTATCAGAATAAGCAGTACAGGATAATTTGCTGCGTATGGAATAAGAGAGTGAAATAATCAACGCGAATGATGATAAAAGCGCCTGCGAATACTGAAAATTCGTAAAGTGCTTGGGAAGTATAACAGGAGGGACCCATAATGTTTGACAAACTGGAAGATTTACTGATTCGGTTCGATGAGCTGCTGAATATGCTGAACGATCCTTCCGTAATCGGTGATCCGCAGCGTTTTCAGAAGCTGATGAAGGAGCAGAGCAGCCTTCAGCCGATCGTAGACGCGTATAAAGAATATAAAAACTGTAAACAGACGATTGAAGACAGTCTTGCAATGCTTGATGAAGAATCAGACGAAGAGATGCGGGAGATGCTCAAGGAAGAGCTCTCTGATGCAAGAAAGCGCGTCGAAGAACTGGAAAAGCAGCTGAAGATCCTGCTGCTTCCGAAGGATCCGAACGATGAGAAGAACGTTATCGTCGAGATTCGTGCAGGTGCGGGCGGCGACGAAGCGGCACTTTTTGCAGCGGAGATTTACCGTATGTATGTGCACTATGCAGAGAGCCAGCGCTGGCGCGTCGAGACAATGGACGTGGAAGAAATCGGAATCGGCGGTATGAAATACGTCAGCTTTATGATTACTGGTCAGGGTGCATATTCGAAGCTGAAATACGAATCCGGTGTACACCGTGTACAGCGCGTGCCGGAGACCGAGTCCGGAGGAAGAATCCACACCTCTACGATCACAGTTGCGATCATGCCGGAGGCAGAGGAGGTGGATGTGCAGCTGGATCTGAACGACTGCAAATTCGACGTATTCCGTGCATCCGGAAACGGAGGACAGTGTGTCAATACGACAGACTCGGCCGTACGTCTGACTCATATCCCAACGGGAATCGTTATTTCCTGTCAGGACGAAAAGTCACAGCTGAAAAACAAGGACAAAGCACTCAAGGTGCTGCGTGCTAAGTTATATGATCTGGAAATGCAGAAGGCACACGATGCAGAGGCGGAGGCAAGAAGAAGCCAGGTAGGTACCGGAGACCGTTCCGAAAAGATCCGTACGTACAACTTCCCGCAGGGCCGCGTGACCGATCATCGTATCAACCTGACACTGTACAAGCTGGATAAGATCATGAACGGTGATATTCAGGAGATCATTGACAGCTGTATTGCGGCGGATCAGGCAGCAAAGCTGGCAAAGATGAATGAGAATTAAAGGCAGGAGCAGATAAAAGAATATTTGTTCGCAAGGTGGAACGCTCTGTTTCGGACGAGGCAATGTGGCAGGTCTGAAATGGAGCGTTTTGTGGTTCGCACAGTCGTGAAGCATCGGTTGGTTTGCCAGATAACTGTGGGCTGTATTTTTGTTACTGTATGTGTGCTTTCAAAAGATAGTAATAAATAGCAATAAAGCAGATGAAAAATACAATAAATCGAATGAAAATACAAGGTTGACAAACGATTGTCAGGTGGTTATACTAATCTAATTGAATCAGGACATACTGACTGATGGATTGAAAATTTCATAGAAATACGATAACACGTTCAGGGCTATATAAGCGAAATGCTTATGGAAACGGGTGAGAATCCCGTACAATGCCGTTGCTGTGTAGGAGGAGTTTTCTTCAGAATGTCACTGGAAATCATTTCCGGGAAGGCGAAGAAAGTGATGATGCCCAAGTCAGAATACAGGCCCTGTGCGTATCTTATTTGCTGCGGGCCACAGTATAAAAGATAGACAGACGGATCGAAAGAAGACACAGGAGCTTTCGTATATAATTACGGGAAGATTGCCTGGTCAGAAGCAGGAAAAGTCGGTGTATTGCGCAGCATACACCGGCTTTTCCTGTTTTTTAAACGCAGATAAGCATTCCCTCGCTTCAAGTGTGCGGAGCACTAAGCGGTGAATGGGATGCTTATGTCAGTAGAAGTTGAAAGCTCCCACTGACAGGCCGCGAAGAGACTGCGTTCATGAAATATCATAAGGGGAACTCGCTTGTGGAATCTCATAAGGAGGGATCCGTTTACGGGAGGATTCTTTACGAGCCTGGATTCCTTATGATTCTACAAGTAGTGAAGCGGATTGTAAATGTCCGCTTTACTCGAAGAGAACAGGGAAGATTTGTTTTAAGAATCGAAGAAAAGAGGAATAGAAAGAATATGGGACACATGGAAGAAATCAAAGATTACTGGAATCTGCGGGCAAACGGCTTTTCTCTTGCAGTAGAGGAAGAACTGAAAACAGAGGCTGGTGTGCGATGGAAAAAGATTTTTCAGGAGTATATTAAAAAGGAGCATGCCAACGTGCTGGACGATGGAACCGGTGCCGGATTTTTTCCGGTGATTTTAAGCAGCCTTGGCCACTGTGTGACAGCGATCGATTATTCAGATGAGATGGTGGAGCAGGCGAAAAAGCGGTTTGCGGATCATGGGCTTACGGTAAAGGTACAGCAGATGGACGCGCAGCACCTGCAGTTTGCAGATGAGAGCTTCGATGCAATTGTTTCAAGAAATGTGCTCTGGAATCTCGACGATCCAGCCGAGGCCTACCGCGAGATGTACCGGGTGTTAAAACCGGGAGGAACGATTCTCGTGGAGGACGGAAATATGTACCTGTATCTGCACGATAAGGATTATGCAAAACTGCATGACCAGTATGTGGAGAAGCAGAAAAAGAAACAGAAAGCGGACGTCAGCCTGCATGGAAAATACAACGTGGACAATGTGGATTTTTCGGTGATTGAAAAGATCGCAGAGGAGCTGCCGATGAGTTGCAGGCGGAGACCACAGTGGGATTTTGACCAGCTGGTGCAGCTTGGCTTTACGGATATTCGTGTAGAAATCCAGGGCGGAGCGCTTCCGATGGGATTCCTGATTGTAGCCAGAAAGGCGGAGGTGTAGCTTGAGTAAAATGATCCGGAAGAGATTAATGTCTCTTTGTATTATTTTGTTTGGTTTGTCAATTCTGACCTTTGGTCTGACGTATCTGCTTCCATCCGATCCGGTAGAGGAGTTGATCACTTCGATGGGCGGAAGCCATGACCCGGAGGTAGTGGCAAAGCTGGAAGAACAGTACGGAACGAGCCGCCCATTCTGGGAGCAGTATGCAGACTGGATTCAGGGCGTTGTACTGCATGGAGATTTTGGGATTTCAGTGAAATACAACAAACCAGTCAAAGAGGTTATTGCACAGAAGCTTCCGAATACGGTAAAGCTGGCTTGCACCTCTTTTCTCACAATGATATTGATTGCATTTCCGCTTGGGATTCTCTCGGCAGTATATAAGGATCGTGTTGCAGACTATATCATCCGTTTTATGTCATTTATCGGCGTATCAATGCCAAGCTTCTGGTTTGGTATGCTGCTGATCTGGATTTTTGCTGTTCGTCTCGGATGGCTTCCGGTAGCAGGTTCGTCTTCGTGGAAGCACATCGTGATGCCGACGCTCACACTTGCGATGGGGATGAGCTGTTCCTATATCAGGAGGATTCGGGCGGTAATGGTAGAGCAGCTGGGAGAGGAATATATTACCGGATGTCGATCAAGGGGGATAGGCAAAATGCGGATTATTTTTCTGCATGTTCTTCCGAATTCTCTGCTTGCCGTTATCACCATGCTTGGCATGTCATTTGGCGGCCTGCTGGGCGGTACGATGATCGTAGAAACGGTATTTAGCTGGAATGGGATCGGACAGGTCTGCACGACAGCGATTTCAGCCAGAGATTATTCTCTGATTCAGGGGTACACGATGTGGATGGGCTTGATTTACGTGATTGTCAATCTTTTGGTGGACATTTCCTACTCCTTTATTGATCCGAGAATCAGAAGGGGGATGGCACAGAAATGAAACGAAAAATGAGTCTGTCGATGAAAAAAGCCTGGATACGGTTCGGTGTGCTGGCTGCGCTGGCGCTTCTGTTTCTCTCGTTTGCTCTTTTTGCAAGTGTGCTGGCGCCCTTTGATCCACTGGAGAGCCACTATACAGATATGCTGAAGGCACCGGGCTGTACATACCTGTTTGGTACAGATCAGCTGGGAAGAGATCTGTTTTCAAGAATTCTGTACGGTGGAAAAAGCTCTCTTTTGATCGCATTTGCAGTTACGGCAATCATATCATCTGTCGGAATTGTGATCGGAACGGTGGCCGGCTTTGCCGGTGGTATTTTTGACAATCTTCTGATGCGTATCTCAGATATGCTGATGGCATTTCCAGGGTATATTTTTACGATCGCACTGGTCAGTTTTATCGGTGTAGGACTGCCGAATATGATCCTTGCGATGTCGTTGACCGGATGGACCTTTTATGCCAGAATCAGCCGTTCGCTGGTGCTCAGTGTAAAAAATAATGTTTATATTGAACAGGCAAGGCTGGGAGGGGCTTCGAACTGGAAAATTCTGATTCATTACATTATCCCGAATGTACTTCCTTCTCTTTTGGTTAATATCTTTCAGGATATCGGCGGAGAATTGCTGACAATCTCAGGATTGTCTCTGCTGGGACTTGGTTCGCCGCCTCCGACACCGGAGTGGGGGTTCATGCTTTCAGAGGGAAAAGATTACATGTATTCTGCACCGTGGATGCTGATTTTCCCCGGACTTGTCATTTTGATCAGTGTGGTGCTGTTCAACCTGCTCGGTGACAGTATTCAGGATCTGATGAACCCGAAAGAAAGTACGTGGTAGAAAGACTGTGTGGAAAGCGTGGCCAGGAAAAAGCGTCCGTGTTCTGACAAAGTGAGATGCGGATGGAGCCTGCAAAGCAGTATAGCAGGCAGATAAAACGATAGAGGAGGCAGATTTGCCTTTCTATTATATAGTAGCCGCCCGGAAAGGATTCAAAGCCAGAGTCAGATAATCCGGAACAGTTACAAAGAGACCTATTAATTTGTTTCCGTACGCAGAAACTTTGAGAGAATTGCGTATGAAACCATTACAACAAAACAGCAGCTCGAACGGCAAAGGGGATCCTTGCAGTTCACTTATCTTATGATATTGATGAAATACGAAGGCTGCTGCAGATGACAGGAGGAAAAAATGAAAAAGAGACTGAAAGCTTGTGTACCGGCAATGATGGCGGCAATGATGATGACCGCAGGGATGACAGGAAGTGCATTTGCGGCAGAGGATGGTACCCATCTGAACGTAGCAATGTTTATGTGGATGGATGGACTGGATCCGGCAGAAGGGTGGAACGGCTGGACCACCATGCGCTGCGGTATCGGAGAGACGCTGCTGACTGCAGATGAAAATATGGACGTCGTTCCGTGTCTTGCGGATTCCTGGGAGCAGGTAGATGATACGACGTACAAATTCCACATCCGCCAGGGCGTAAAATTCTCAAATGGCAACGACATGACACCGGAAACCGTAAAGGAGTCTATTGAGCGTACCGCTGCTCAGAACAGCCGTGGCGAAAACCTGAAGCTTGCAAGCGTAGAAGTAGATGGCGAAAATGTCATCTTCAAGACGACAGAGCCGTACAGCGCATTCCCGTACTACCTGACCGAGCCGATGTGCATCATCGTAGATACAACGGTTGATACGAGCAACTATGACAATGCACCGGTCTGCACCGGTCCGTTTGTGTGCGAGGAGTATGTACCGGAGGAGAAATATGAGCTGAAAGCAAATGAGTATTACTGGGACGGTACACCGGGTGTGGACAGCGTTACCGTACTCAACATCGATGATGATACGAAGGTCAGCGCGATGCTTTCCGGAGATATCGATGTAGCAGTGGCACCAAGCTCCACCACACTTTCCCAGATCGAGGGAAGCGACAACATTGAGATGGTAAAGGTAACCGGTACGCGTGAGAGTGACCTGGAAATGAACTGCCGTGAGGGCCGCCCGACTGCAGATGTAAATCTCAGAAAGGCACTTTCCTATGCAATTGACCGTGATGTTATCGCGCAGGTAGCAGGAAATGGCTATGCACAGGCACTTGGAAAGGCATTCCCGGATACCGTTGGATACGATGAGGGTAAGGACGTAGAGAGCCAGACGTATGATCTGGACAAGGCGAAAGAGTATCTGGCAGAGGCTGGCTATGAGGATACCGATGGAAACGGATACGTGGAGAAGGATGGAGAGGAGCTTGAGCTGCACATTGCGCTTCGCTCTAATGCTTCTACCGCCGTATATCAGGCAATGCAGGATATGTGGAAGACAGCCGGCATCCATGTGGAGATCGATCTGATGGAGAATACCTCCGATGCACGTGACAGCGGAGAGTTTGATTTCATCGGCGGCGGCTGGCAGACCGTTAACAATGCAGACGGACAGTCTTATCTGAAGAACCGCTGGTCAGACGGAGGTTCGGACAATTATACCGCTTTTCACAGCGATGCATTCCAGGAGGTAATGGAGCGCCTCGATAAAGCATTTGATTATGAGGATCGTGTACAGTGCTTCGTAGATGCAGAGAATGTATTGACTGAAGAGTGTCCGACGCTGTTCCTGTATGCAAATGAAAACATTACGCTCATCAACACTGACAAGGTAAAAGACGTGACGGTATTCCCGATTGATTACTATATGCTCACATCCAGGTGGACAGCAGCAGAATAAAGAAAAAATGAACATACTTGAAATCCAAAACTGTACGATATGCTATCAGAATGGCACGCCGGCAGTCTCTGATGTCTCCCTTTCCGTTTCGGAAGGGGAGATTGTCAGTATTGTCGGAGAAAGTGGAAGCGGGAAAACGACCTTGATCCGTGCAATTCTCGGTTTGTTGCCGCCGGGCGGAAAAGTGACGGGCGGCAGTATTTTATTTGGCGGACGTGACCTGGTGAAAATGAAAGAACAGGAAATACAGGAAATCAGAGGCCATGATATTGCGATGATCTTTCAGGATGTCGGTGCCGCCCTTGACCCGATCCAGAAAATTAAAACACAGTACAGCGAGTCGATCGCTGTGCATGAAAAGAAATCCGCAAAGGAATATTTTGAGCTGGCTGTGAGCATGCTCAAAAAAATGCATCTGACGGATACAAAGCGTGTAATGGAATCGTATCCGTTTGAACTTTCCGGCGGCATGAAGCAGCGTGTCGGCATTGCGATGGGAATGACCGCACAGCCCAAGCTTCTGTTGGCTGATGAACCGACCTCTGCACTTGATGTGACGATTCAGGCGCAGGTGGTGCATGAGATGAAGGAGCTGCGGGACCGGTACGGCACGACGATTATCCTGGTGACGCACAACATGGGAGTTGCCTCATATCTGTCGGACAAGATCGGTGTCATGTGTCGCAGCCATCTGGTAGAATTTGGCAGCAGAGACGAAATCATCTATCATCCAAAGGAACAGTATACAAAGGATCTGCTTGAGGCAGTTCCGAAGTTGGGAGGAAAACGATTTGCACGGTGAAGAGGTGCTGCTTGAGGTATCACATGCAAGTAAAATATTTCCGGTGAAAAAGCAGCAGCTTCGCGCTGTTTCAGACGTGAGCTTTACACTGGAAAAAGGAGAACTGCTCGGAATCGTCGGAGAGAGCGGCTGCGGAAAAAGCACACTGGCAAAAATGCTGGTCGGATCCCTGCCTGTGACATCGGGCACGATGAAGCTTTCAGGGGAAGAGTACACAAAACTGAAAGGAAAAGAAAAGCAGGCGTTCCGCAGAAAAATCCAGATGGTTTTCCAGGATCCGCTGAGTTCGTTTTCTCCGAGAATGAAGATTGGAACGTATCTTGCGGAGCCTCGCAGAAATTTTGACCACGTGCCGAAGCAGCAGGCGCTTGCCGAGGCGGAAAAGCTCCTGGAGAAGGTAGGATTGCCGCGCGACTTTGCCGTGCGCTATCCGCATGAGCTTTCCGGCGGTCAGCTGCAGCGTGTGGCGATTGCAAGAGCAATCGCGATCTCTCCGGAGCTGCTGATCTGTGACGAAGCGACCGGTGCACTTGATGTATCTGTACAGAATCAGATCGCGCAGCTGCTTGTCGATCTGATCGAGGAGCAGAACATGGGCTGTATTTTTATCGGTCATGATCTGGCATTTGTGCGCAGTGTGACGCAGCGGATTGCGGTAATGTATCTTGGGTGTATCGTTGAGCTGATTGACAGCGAGTATCTGGAGCAGGAATGCAGGCATCCGTATACAAAGGCGCTGCTGAATTCCATTTTTGATGTGTACTGTGATCAGAAGGAAGAAATCCAGCTCTTAAAAGGCGAACCACCAAGCCCATTACAGTTGCAGTCTGGCTGTCCGTTTGCAAAACGCTGCAAAAGCTGCATGGAGCAGTGTAAGGAAAGCCTGCCACAGCTCAAGGAAGTCAGCGCCGGACATTTTGTGGCCTGTTTTTTGACCGGACAGACGAGTCACAGAGAGGAGCAATAAAACGCTTCTTCTGGCTCTTTTATGGTAATAAGAAAACGCTAAGATATGGTCAGAAAAACGGGCTTAACTTGAAAAAGAACAGAGGGCTGTTTATAATAAAATTAAGTTGATCCGGCTGAACTGTTTGAACACAGATAAGCATTCCCTCGCTTCAGGGCTTTTGTAAAGCGGACATTCGCAATCCGCTTCGCTACTTGCTCATAAACGCAGTCGGGAAAAAAGGAAGGAGGCGTCCGTCCATGAACAGAAAACGAAAAATTTCCGGTCTGATGAGCCTGATTTTATTACTTGCGATGCTGGACGGCGCGTTTTTTCCGCAGATTTTAAGGCTCATGCCGGACACTGAAAATTCCTGGCAGCTCTCTGCCGCACTTTTGCGCGTGACGATGCAGGACTGCCGACCGGAATCTGAGCATGCTCAGGTGCTGCGCGGCACGGCAGGCAGTGAGAGCGGAACCGAAATAGTTACCGTGCGATTGCGTCTTTTGTTTGATTTGCTTTTGCCCTGTACATTTCTGACGATTCTCTGGCCGCTGTTTTGCATGGCACGGGAAAGGAAAGAACACGCCGTCCGCAAAAAGCTGCTCTGGTATTTGCAATGTACCGATCTGCCATAACATTCCATCCGTAAACAGGGACTTCCGGTCCGAAAAAAGAAAAGAACGGAGGTGAAAAACGGATGGAAACAGCAATCACAGTAGTAATCATTGCAATCGTGGTAGTCGTATTTTTCGGCGCAATCGTGATGGAACATAGAAAATAAAGTTGCCGTTTGGAGCCAACCTCCAAAATGCTGCGCATTTCGCCGGTGTGGCGTATCCGCCGATATTTAGTCTGACGCTTAAAGCGTCTGGAAGTACGTGACAGTCATGTGAGGTTCACGAAATACAAAATAAATACAATCTGCCGCTTGACATTTTTAAAATGCAGCGCTATTATGATGCCAATCTAAGTATTTCGCAATGACGAGGAAGAGTAATTGAAAGGGATTCCACAGAGAGCCGCTGACGATGGAAAGGCGGCGATGAAGTTTCAATGAAAATCACCTCTGAGCTTTCAGACTGAAAGGATTCCGCGTAAGTCTGAACGGTTAACAGTCGTTATTCTGTTTCCCATTATAAGATGTGGAGCTAAGTGGCCGTACATACGGCAAAAAGAGTGGTACCGCAGAGGATAAAAGCCTTTGTCTCTTTAACGGAGACAAAGGCTTTTTTGATGGAAACCATGAAACAAGGGTTCGTTCAAAATGCGGGTCTGGCAGATTTCTGGTACTGCCTGGCAGAAAAAGAGATGTTTGGATTTGTGATTCGCGATAAGCAAACCAATATCTTTTCTGCCACACAAGAAGCATCGATTCCGTAAATGGGATTCAACCGAGGATCAATATTTACGGAAGCGTATGCCGGGATTTGAGGAAGCTCGCCCGTGAAATACGAGGAAATGTAACGAAGCCATGTCGAACAGACAAAGGATAAAGAGGTCTGGAACCTGGGATGGAGGAGTTACAAAAAAGTTACTGTTAAGAGTCAGATGAAAGTTTACCTGGATCTGAACGGTAACAAAAAAATAATGAGGAGAGAATCATCATGGAATTACTGAAGAAAATCACAAAGTTTGTCAGCAAATACATGGCTGTCATCGTAATCGCGGTTGCTGCGCTTGCATTGTTTGCACCAAATAGCGTCAGCTTTATCAAAACAAGTTATGTCAATACACTGCTCGGCATCGTTATGTTTGGCATGGGCCTGACACTGAAGCCAAATGATTTCAAAGTCGTATTCAGCCGCCCGAAGGATGTCGTGATCGGCTGCATCGCACAGTTTACAGTCATGCCGCTTCTGGCATTTTGCCTCACAAAGGTCTTCAACCTCCCGACAGAGCTGGCAATCGGTGTCATTCTGGTAGGTACTTGCCCAGGTGGTACTTCCTCAAATGTTATGACTTACCTGTCCGGCGGAGATGTAGCGCTTTCCGTAGGAATGACGGCAGTATCCACCGTCCTTGCACCGTTCTTAACTCCGCTGCTTACCTACTTCTATGCAGGACAGAAGGTAGATGTCAACATGGCAAGCATGTTCCTTTCCATCGTGAAGGTAGTCATCGTACCGATCGTGCTTGGATTTGTCATCAACCATTTCTTTAAGAAATTTACAGAGCGGGCTGTAGAGGTTTTGCCGTTGATTTCTACTACAGCAATCGTAGCAATTGTGGCAGCTGTTGTTTCTGCAAATTCAGCAAAGATCATGACCTGCGGACTTCTGATCGTAGCAGTCGTTATCTGCCACAACGTACTCGGTTATCTGCTCGGTTATGGAATCGGAAAGGTACTGAAGCTCAACACCACAAAATGCCGTGCAATTTCCATCGAAGTCGGCATGCAGAATTCCGGACTTGCCACTTCACTTGCAACCACGCATTTTGCAGCATATCCGCTTGCAACGATCCCGGGTGCAGTATTTAGTGTATGGCATAATATTTCCGGTGCAATTCTTGCAAACTTCTTTGTGAGCATGGATGCGAAGAAAAAAGAAAAGTAAAAGTCCTATGTGAGTTCGACTTGAACGCAGAAGAAGCATTCTCTGCGTAAAGCGGATATTCGCAATCCGCTTCGCTACTTGTAGGATCATAAGGAATCCAGGCTCGTAAGGAATCCAGGCTCGTAAGGAATCCTCCCGTAAACGGATCCCTCCTTACGAGATTCCGTAAACGGATCCCTCCTTACGAAATTCCGCAAGCGGGTTCCCCTTATGATATTTCATGAACGCAGTCGCTTCGCGACCTGTCACTGGCAGGTGGACGGCCACGGATGAGGAAAGACAAAAAAGCAGGCAGCAGAATCTGTGGAAAAACCTGTCTTGAAAACAGAACAGTCAGCAGTTCTCTTAAAGAGAGCATTTCGGCAGAAAGCGTTTCGCATGCCGGAAAGCGCAGAAGGAGGGCTGCTGGCTGTTTTTGTTGTGGGGTATTCTCTTTTATAGAATAAGCTGTAGAAATACTCAGATTGTTTACTGACAAAGCTCTCCGGTAAGATCAATAGTAGAACTGCGCAGAACCAGCTCAGTCATATACTGGCAGTACTGGTAAGGAATATCCGGATTGGCAATTCGGTTCAGAAGACAGTTTGCAGCGGCGATTCCCATATATTCTTTGTTTGTATGTATGGTTGTAAGTGGCGGCACGGCGTGTGCCGCTTCATTTATATTATCAAAGCCGACGATGGAAATATCCTCCGGAATCCGATATCCAAGAAGCTGGAGTGCAGCTGCAAGCTGCAGTGCGGTCCAGTCATTTCCGCAAATATAGACTTCTGGAATTTCACGGAGTTTTTTTACTTTTTCGGTAAGATAAGCAGAATTCAGAAACAGCTGATCTGTTTCACGCAAAAAGCAGCTTTCAGAGAGTAGGGAAAGATGATGATCTTCCAGTGTTTCGCATACAGCGTCATAGCGCTCCTGAAAACCGCGTCCGACATTTTTGGAGGAGAGATCTCCGGCAAAAGCAAAACGGGAACAGCCTTTCTTAATCAGAGCAGAGACGATTTCGCGGATATGTTTTTTATTTTCCATTGTAATGATATCCATTCGTCCGAGAAATGCTTCATATTCACGGGGCATATCAAGTGTTACAGTTGGAAGCTGATAAGAAAGTACAGCTTCACAAATACGAACATCACACAGCTCAACGAGAATAATGCCACGAGTGTCCGGATGTGCAATAACAGAAGGAAAACGCAGCTTTTCAATATCCTGATTATCCATGATTCCGATTACCATATTATAGTTGTGTGCTTTTAATACCTTTTCTATTCCTTTCATAACAACAATCCAAAAGTCAGAATGATTAAAAGAAGTACAGGTCAAAAAGAGAATATTGCCACGTGCCGGTGCAAAACCGGGGACGGAAGGTACGTTATCTGTTTTGGCAGACAGATTTTCACAAGGTTGTGCAGGTTCTTCAGCTTGATTTATTGAACGGATCTTGTCCAGTACGAGTTTTTCTGTTTTAGGGGAAACTCCGCCTTTTCCGTTTAAAACCTTTGCAACTGTATTCCGTGACAGATTCAGTTCGGATGCCAGTTCTTTAATTGTATATTTCATAACCATTCCTCCGGGCTTTCAATTTATATGATGCTAGGGGCAAAAGCCTGAAACCACGATGTGCTTGCACAGGAGTGGTTTTATGGCTTAATGCCCCGCCCGATATGAGCATAAAAGTGGAGCGTAAGCTTCACGATATGCGAATACCGGGCAGGATTGTGGGAGTACGAAGTACGGAACAATCCGTAAGGCATCTTTTGACCTTAATATCTTTTATATCATCATAGCACAATGCTTAAAAATGTGCAATGATAAATCAAAAATCTAAAAGAAAGTAAATGCTCAAAAATGTGCATAATTTAAATGCTAAATTAGTTAAAAACAATAAAAAAGACTGCTGAAAATTAGATATAAGATAGAAAATGACGAACAAAATTAGAATAAACTTGAAATAATTGAGCATATATGGTATAAATAAAACAACAAACGGCAATAAATGCACAGAGAAAAAGCGAGAAAATGTGCATTCTTAAGAAGCGAATGCACAAAAACAAAGAGAACAGGATGTAAAAGAGAAAATGAAGAATAAACTATTTTTTAAACCGACAGACGCATGGGTTGGAGATCTGATTCCGTATTATGAGGATGGCGTTTATTATGGATTTTATCTTCATGACCCAAGATGCAGGAAAGATGAGTATGCAGAAGAAACTACCTGGCATCTGATCAGTACAAAAGACTTTGTGAATCTGGAGTATCACGGTGAAGCAATCGCACGTGGTGATGATTCGAAACCGAATAAGAATGCCTATACAGGTTCGGTTATCCGGGATAGGGAGGGAAAGTACCATGCTTTCTATACCGGATTTAATGCGGATATCAAAATAGATGGAAAATCTGTTCAGACAGTCATGCAGGCGGTAGGAGACGATCTGTTTCATCTGAAGACAGTGGAAGAATTCATATTTACTGCGGATGATGATATTTATGAATCCTTTGACTGGCGCGACCCGTACGTATTTTATGACGAGGATGCCGGATGCTATAAGATGCTTCTTGCTGCACGTAAAAAGGGAGCAGGAGAATTGCGTGGAGGCTGTATCGCGCTTTGTACATCGCAGGATCTGTATCACTGGAAAAGAGAGAAGCCGTTTTATAATCCGCAGCGGTACGTTACAATGGAATGTCCGGAAATATTTCAGATGGGAGACTGGTATTATCTTGGGTTTTCAACCTTCAGTGACCGTTTCTGCACGCATTACCGCAAAAGTCGTTCTTTAAACGGACCATGGATTATTCCGGAAGATGACGTATATGACAGCAGAGCAAACTATGCGATCAAGACGGCAGGAGATGGAACACAGCGGTATGCATTTGGATGGATCGCCAGCAAAAAAGGAGATACAGATAACGGACCGTGGGAGTGGGGCGGAACGATGGATTTCCATCGGATTCGTCAGGATGCGGAGACAGGAGATCTTTTTGTGGAGCCAACGGAAGCAGAGGCAGCATATTGCAGCCGGAAAGCAGAATTGACCGGTGAAACGGTTTTTGCGGGAAATGTGACGACAGAGAAAGAGAAAGCCGTGCTGAAAACAGATCAGTCAGAACTTGCGGCATTGCTGTATGATCTTCCGAAGACAAGTGGTGCATTTGCAGTCAGGGCTGAGCTGGAGTATAGTTCAGAACAGGAATTTGGAATTGCTTTGCATACAGATGAAGGTATGGAGCAGGGATATTTCCTGAGAATTCGTCCGTCACAGCATCTGATGGCATGGGATATGTGGCCAAGAAAAGAGCAGGGGATGTATCAGTGGCAGATTGACGGAGATATTCCTTATCAAATCGAGACATCAAGATACATTCCGAAAGCAGAAAAATATGAGCTTCTTTTGATAAAGGAAGGAGATATCTGCGTAGTGTATCTGAACGGAAAAACGGCATTGAGCACAAGATTGTATGATCACAAAGGCGGAAAGGCCGGAATTTATATCACGCAGGATGAGATAAAGATACGGAAGCTGGAGTTTCTGACAGCAGAATAAAAAAGAACATAAAAACGCAGTGATCGGATCGTGTGTTTCGTAGCTGCAGCAAAATAAAAGGAAAAGGAGCAGAAGAATGAAAAAGAAAGTATTGGTATCTATGGCAGTGCTCAGCGCAGTGTGCGCAATGGGAGCGGGAAGTATGGTTTCAATGGCAGATGAAGATGTAACGAAGGTAACCTGGTTTGCATCAAGACCGGTGGATGGACCGATTGATAAGACGATCCGTCAGCTTGCAAAGGATTACAGTGAGTCACATGATGGTACATGGGAGCTGGAGGTTGTAACAGAAGCAGACCGTCCGTCCTATCTGGAAAAACTGAAAACGTTGATCGCAGGTGGAAATATGCCTGATATCATTGATATCGATGCAACACCGTATTGTCAGGAGCTGGTAGATGCGGGATATCTGGTTGACATGAATGCATGGCTGAAGGACAATAACATTTATGACAGCTTCCTTCCGATTTCTCTGGCATATCAGGAATTTACAGATGGAGATCTGTATACACTGCCGATGGAACTGAATGCAGAGATGATCTGGTACAACAAAGAAATTTTTGAAAAATGCGGAATTACAAAGACACCTTCCAGTTTAAACGAATGGCTGGATGATTGTGAGATTATTAAGAATGCAGGATATACACCGATTTCTGTAGATGGAATCGACCGCTGGCCGGTACTTCGTTACCTGGCGATGGCACCGTATGCGGAAACAGGAAATGATTATGCAATTAAGCTTGCAAACGGTGAGGTTTCCATGGGAGATGAGACCGGTTTAAAGGGACTTGATTTTTACACAAAGATCGGCCAGTATTTCCAGGAGGGCTTTGCCACAACGGATTACGCAGCTGCACAGTCCATGTTCATCAATGGTGAAAGCGCAATGTACTATATTGGTACATGGGAATTTGCGGCCATGAATGATTTGTATAATGAAGGAAAGATTGATTATTTCTTCATGCCGAAATCAATTGACGGCGAAGGCGATGGAAAGCCATATTGTGTCAACTCCGGTATCGGAATGGCGTTTAACAGTGAAACATTTGATGAGAAGAGTGCAGACTTTATTAAGTATGTGATCGAGAATTATGGTGCAATGTATGCTTCTTACGATCAGCTCACTCCGATTAAGTGCGAGCTTCCGAAGGATCATGAGTATTCTGATCTGTATCTGCGTGTAACGGATGAAGTATCTGATCTTGGAACCGATTTCATGAAGCCGTGGGACTGCTATTTTGATGCAAATACCTGTACGGTTGTAGAAGACAATATGCTTCTTCTGCCGACTGGCGATATGTCACAGGAGGACTTTATTGAACTGGTAGATGATTCTATTAATGAATATGTCAATGAATAATTGCAAAAAGCATTGATTCTCGTGCAATGAACCGGAGGCCATGCTTGTATAGAGGATCTGGTGACAGCAGTGAAGGTCAAATACTCCGTTGCCTGCAGCGGGGTATTTGATTTAATCGAATACGGCGGGAACGGATATTTGACTGAAAAATTATGACGGAGTTTCCCTATTTGACAGGAGCGGAGTGTATGAACGGTGTATTAAAGGATAAAAAAGCGTTTGCGGTATTTCTTTTGCCAGGTCTTTTGTTTTATTTGTTTTCTGTATTTTATCCGATTGTGGATTCGATTCGGTTAAGTACAATGAAATGGAATGGAATCGGAGCACCTGAATTTATCGGTCTTGGAAATTACACAAAGCTGTTTGGAGATAAGGTGTTTTATCAGGCATTTCTAAACAATCTGATTTATCTGGTAATCGTCGTTCTGATGCAGCTTACGATAGGCTTTGTATTTGCAGTCCTTCTGACTTATATGAAAAAAGGAGTATCTCTTGTAAAGACTCTTTATTATGTCCCGTGCATTATCACCACGGTGGCAGTGACACAGCTGTTCCGAAATATTTATTCTACACAGCCGCAGGGATTGTTAAATGGGGTGCTGGAAGCTGTTGGGCTTGGAAGTCTGGCTACTTCCTGGCTGAGCAACATAAAAACGGCATTGGCCTGTGTCTCTATTCCGGAGGGATGGCGTTATACCGGAATGTACATGGTGATTTTTTATGCGGCATTGATCTCACTTGATCCGGAGGTTTGCGAAGCTGCGAAGGTAGATGGTGCAAATGAATGGCAGACGCTGATTCGAATCAAAATCCCGATGATCAAACCGATCCTGCTGCTGACGCTGACTATGGTTATGACAGGTGCGCTTAGAGGCTTTGATATTCCATATATTCTGACAAATGGCGGACCTGGAAACGTCACAGAGCTTCTGTCCACATATATGTATAAAAAGGCATTTGGAGCAAATAAATTCGGATATGGAAGTGCAGTGGCTGTCTTTATCATTATTGAAAGTATTCTTGTTGTGGCAATTTTGCAGATGCTGTTTCGGGAACGAGATGCACAGCCGGAAAAGAGGAGGAGCAGAAGATGAAAAAGAAGGTTCTGAAAATCATTTTCGTTGCAGTGATTCTGCTTTTTCTGGTTATTCAGCTTTATCCGGTTGTATGGCTGTTTATGGCCAGTCTCAAATCCTCGGCAGAGCTTGGCTCCCAGCCGTTTGCATTGCCGAAAGCCCTGGTATTTTCCAATTATGCAGAAATTTTTAAAGACGGAAAAATTTTGCGCTATATGTGGAACAGTGTAAAGGTAACGGCAGGTTCGATCATTTTGATCGTGGCGCTTTCAAGTACGACCGGTTATGCACTTGCAAAATTTCAATTTGCGGTTAATAAGAAAATTTATGCATTTTTTACGTTTGGAATTATGATACCGGTACAGATCACATTGATTCCATTATTCTGTTTTTACAGTAAAGTCGGAATTCTGAATACAACAGCGTCGCTTATATTACCGCAGGTTGGATTTGCGCTTCCGCTTTCGATTATGTTGTTTGTCAGCTTCTACTCTTTCTTGCCGAATGAAATTATTGAAGCAGGAATTGTGGACGGCTGCAGCCCATACCGTATCTTTTTCTCAATTGTATTGCCACTGGCAAAAAATACGGTGATTACGATCTCATCCATGTATACGATTTTGATCTGGAATGATTTTATTTTTGCAAATACCTTTATCAGTGATAATAATGCAAAGACGATTGCTGTAGGATTAAAGGATTATATCGGAGCCTTTGGAAATGTAGACTGGGGCAGGACGTATGCTGCGATCGCGGTTTCTATTATTCCTCCGATTCTTGTGTATTTCTGTTTGAACAAATACGTGACAGCAGGTATGACTATGGGAGCAACGAAGGGTTGATCAGACAGAGAAGATCATAGCAGATGAAAAACGGCAGAGAAAATCGGATCCTGCCAGACTGCTGTTTACGGAACTTGTCAGATATACGCTCAGCACAGCAAAAAATTACAGAAGATCCGTATAGTATGAAGAAGTCGGCGAAAGGCCGGCTTTTTCGCATTACCAAGAAAAAAGTTTTAATAAACGGAAGAGAGGGCACACAGGGACGGGAGCAGTTTGTGCTTGATCTTTCAAGAAAAGAAGTGGTGGACGGCATCTATGAGCAGATTTCTGCGGTGATTCGTTCTGCCGATATTTCTTACGTGAAATGGGATATGAACCGTCAGCTGACGGATGTTGGAAACACGGTGCTCGCGCCGGAACGTCAGGGCGATATCTGCCATCGTTCCGTGAAAATGGCGTTTATGACTGCTGGATGAGCACGTAGAGCTTCCATATCCGCCCTGCGGCGGCTGTGGATAAACGGGAATAGAATTAACATAAATTTTCTGTGCTGATTGTATCAAAATGAGTTCAACGATTACATTTTGATACCCTGTATTGCATTTTGATACAAAAATTGTTTTAGCGTTTCGGACTTTCCGGTATTGTAATAGTCGAGTAATAATGAATTAAATTCCTCCATAATCATGCAAATATAGAGGTCTATTCTGCATCTTCCTGATCATCAAAAGAATACGCATTCAGTTCCGGAAAATCAAGAAATTCGCTTAATGTCATCCCAAATACATTTGCAATTTTATGGAGTGTGCGGACCTTCGGGTTTTTGCTGGTACCGCGGATAATATTATCGACGGTTGATTGCTTGAGACCGGCGAGAAAGGCCAGTTTGTTGATTGTAATGCCGCGATTTTGGCACAACTGCCGGATGCGCAGTGCATAAAGTTCAGAGTATGTCATGTTATCACCTGTAAAAATACCTTTGTAAAGTTAGGGTCATCATAACAGGGGATGGAAGCAAACTTACCTTTGCATAGTTGACGTTAAAAGATAGCTATGAATCGGCTGATAAAAAGCTGGAAAAGTGTGAGGGTACTTATTTTTGACTATTCTCAAACATGGCAATAAGTTCAGCACTGCTTTCTTTCATGCCACGCCGAAGCCATTCTATAATCCAACCATATATCAGGTAAGAAAAAGCAGACATAACATAAGCAATCGGAGCCGGCATTTCATCAGATAATGCTCTTTGATCTATAATGGAGTCCTGTATGATCTGAGTATGACCGGCATTGTAAACTGTCATATAAAAATCACGGTTAGATTTGTAAAAATCAAGAGTTCTAATAAGTTTAAGCCGGTAATCAGTTGGGTCATCATTTTTTCGAATATTGTTAAGTTCATTATTAAGACGTTCTGCCTCCTGACGCAGGACGTCTTCTTTTGTTTGATAATTACGGTAGAAGGAGGCACGGCCCACTTCTGCTTTTGCTGTTAAATTGCTGATTGTAATGGAATCAAAATTGTCAATTCGCATCATTTCAAGTAATGCTTTAAGAATCTGGCTGCGTACATAAGAGTTTTTTTCCTGATTATTCATGATGATACATTCTCCTGTTCATTGTCTCATTTTTGGTGAGAACTTGACTTATCCATGAATGGGATGATACATTTGTCTCGACAGAAAGTCAATGCTATAGATAAAATTCATGAGGAGGAGTTATATGAAAGTGAAGGATAAGAGACTTGTTGTGACAGGAATAATCGCAGCTGCTGGATTTATTTTTGGAAGACTGGCAGTGCGGGGAATATTGAATCTGCTTTTAGGCGGGACGATGTTTGGTGGGAATATTTTATGAAAAAGGAAAGAAAAGACAGAATTATGACGATACGGTTTGGAATACTGATTTTTGTTTTTTCATTCCTGCTTGGCATTGCATCCAAACTATTTATCAAGCCGGCCTGGTCTAAGAATTACAGTGTTAAGTGGGATGACAGCATAGGCACAATGATTTCTGACATTGCGTATGGAGCAGGTGAGAAAAACACGTTTGATCTGTATTTGCCCCAAAATAATACAAGAGAAAATTATGGACTTGTTGTATATTTGCATGCCGGAGGTTTTACAAGTGGGGATAAAGCGGATGATGCCGAAACTCTTGAGTGGTTATGCAGCAAAGGATATGTGGCTGCAGGAATAAATTATACTTTGTTCAGTGAGGAACATCCTGACGCAAATGTGTATACACAGTCTTTGGAAATAAAGGAAGCAATTCCCTTTGTGGTAGAAGCTGCAAAGCAGGCAGGTTATAATATTGACAAGATGGCAGTTGCCGGAGGCAGTGCAGGTCATACGCTTGCTATGATTTATGCATATCGTGATGGAAAAGAAGCACCGGTACCAGTAGTATTTACATATGGAGGTGTTGGCCCTTCCAGTTTTTATCAGGAAGATTGGGGTATCTTCGGGCTGAATCAGGATGATGAAGCCTGTGCAGTAATGTTTTCTGTGATGTCTGGCAATAAAATCAGTCCGGAAGAAATAAGAAGTGGCGAGTATCTTAAAAAGGTTAAACCGATAGCCGCTTCAGAATGGATTTCCAATAATCCGGTACCAACAGTAGTTGCTTATGGTAAACATGACAAAATGCAGCCGTTTGCAGCTTCCATAAAATTTGAGACAGCTTTAAAAGAAAATAGTGTAGATTATAAATACTATGTACTTCCTCATTCCGGACATGGACTTCAGAATGATAATAAGATCAGCAGACAATGGATGGAGTCGATAGAAGAATATCTGGAGAAGTATATGCCAGTTAAATAAGGTGAAAAGCATGAAAGTAAAACAAATATCTCAATGGTTACAAAAAAATAGTAAAATAAAATATCTGATTCGATTACTGGTTATTGCTGCAGCTGCATGGGTATTGGGGCAGTTCATATCACCGGCACTTATGAAAGCAGTCTTTCTGTAGGAGGCGTGAATGAAGAATTTAGGCAAAATATTCGGGAAATTGATAAGGGGATTTCTCTGTGCAGTTGTTTTTCTTATTGTATTCGGCATTTCTACGGTAGTAAAATTATCTTCCCTCACAGGAATTGATGCAAACAGTTTTACGCTGCAAAACAAGGGAACAGAAACTGTGAAATATGAAGGAGAGATACTTAGAGAAAAGCATTCCATTTCGTATATCACAAATGAAGGAACGGTTGATGAACGTCAGATTATAGTATTAAAACCTGCGGAAGTAGCTGGAGATCTTCCACTTATATATATTCCACATTATGAGATTGATGAAAATACAGCGGATTTTCATCAATATATGAACCATGGCTGGGCTGTAGCATCACCTGTATTCTCAAATAAATATAACAGCGAAGTGACAGGAAATGATTTGGTCTTTAACAATGCTGCTTTATATCAAATAAGACATATGGATGGTATTGATAAAGAACGAATTGCTATCGTAGGCGGATCGGCAGGTGGATATATGTCCTTAATGTTGAATATGCTTCAGATGGGAACATGTGCATCAATAGCGAATTCGCCTATTGCAAATGTGTATTATAATTTATATGTATACTTTCATGCTTGTGACGAATTGAACCAGGCATCTTCTTTTAACTCGATTACAATGCCAATCCAGATGCTTATTTCAAAATCATTTAGACCTAATCTGGATAATTTCCCAGACGTTCAGGATGCTGACCGATGGGCTGCATTATCTCCGATTGGTCTTGCAAAATGTATCAGCAATCCCGTTGTAGTAAATCATTATACCGGTGATATTCTTGTACCGGTTGATCAGATAACAAAGAAATATACTTACTCTGAGCGAAACAAGGCTTTTCCTGCGGATTTTCCTATAACGATGGGGAATGATTATCCGGGAATACTAAGTCATTCACTTGAAGAAGAAGCTGATCCTGATGAAATCTGTGTTCAATACTATAAGCTTGAAAATCAGAATGTGGATATGGAAATGACTGCAAGCAATAAACTGCTGACAATTAATATTTTTGATGATGGTCCTATGAATCCAAAGGGAACGCATACCGCCCCTGGAACCACAGGCAATCTGGATACGATGAAGTTCCTTGAAGAAATGTTTGAAAAAACCCTGAAGGGTACGGAAAAAGCGGAGAGTGCAAAACTAATACTTATGCTTGAAAGATATGCTGGGGAAAGTGTTCAGCTTCTGCCACATAAGGGGATTGACGATACTCTTTATGGGTCTTTTGCAGTGTATCGGCAGGAAGTGATTGAGGAACTTAGAGCTTATGTTGTAAACAATTCTTTTGAAGCACTAGATGATCAAATGGAAACAGCAATTGCCAATTCAAAAGATCCCGGTAAATTTTCACAAATATGGAAGGTAGTCAAAGCTAAAGTCAAAGCGGATATTCACAATCCGCTTTGCTGCTTGTAGGATCATAAGGGATGCATTATTTTATTGAATTGCTGTAGGCTCGTAAGGAATCCTCCCGTAAACGGATCCCTCCTCCTAATACATAAGTTGTAGGGATTAGGATACCTTACGAGATTCCGCAAGCGAGTCCTTCCTATGATTGATATTTCATAACCGAGTAGCTACTTCGCAGCTTATCAGGCGTGGCTTAAAATATGCAATTTATGGGCTACATTCTATAAAAAGCCCAATTGTGATTCGAAGCCGACACGTGTATAATAGAGGCAGAGAATACGCAAGAAAATGTGTAAGATAATATGCAAGATCGGGGAGGTGCTTTTATGGGAGATTACAGACCACCTTTTACAGTAACCAATAGAATATTGTTATATGTATCATCGGTTTCCGAAAAAGCAGGACGTATCACAGCGCTAGGCAGCCTTACAGCAAACTCTCTTACACTGGGGCAGGTAAGGGATGTAATTAGTGGCAGATAGAGATGCGTGCAGAAAAGAAAGGTGTGAGACGATGGGAATGTTTGTAAATCCGGGAAATGAGGCATTTGCGGTTGCACTGAATTCGGAGATTTATATTGATAAAACGGGACTTCTAACCTATACCAATAAAGTTATGAACACTTTGCAGGGATATATCTGCAACAGCCGTCCGCGGCGGTTCGGAAAATCAATCACAGCAAACATGCTCACCGCATATTACAGCAAGGGCTGCAGCTCCGGAGAAATGTTTTCCGGATTGGAAATCAGCAAGGCAGAGGATTTTAAAAAACATTTGAATCGATACGATGTGCTTCACTGGGATATTCAGTGGTGTATGGAACCGGCGGGCGGTCCGGAACGGATTGTTTCTTATATTTCAGAAAAAACGATTTCAGAGTTAAAAGAATATTATCCCAATATACTTCCGGAAGAACTTCGATCACTGCCGGAGGCGTTGTCGCGGATTAATGTGGCATCCGGAACAAAATTTATTGTGATAATAGATGAGTGGGATGTTCTGATACGTGATGAGGCGGCTGATATCGGCACGCAGGAAGAATATATCAACTTTTTACGGGCGATGTTCAAAGGAACAGAGCCGACCAAATATATTCAACTGGCATATCTGACAGGTATTCTGCCTGTGAAAAAAGAAAAGACACAGTCAGCGCTGAATAATTTCAAAGATTACTCTATGCTGCATGCCGGTCCAATCGCATCGTATGTAGGCTTTACGGAAAAAGAGGTTCAGAAATTATGTGAAACGTATGGACAGGAGTTTGAAGAGGTTAAACGGTGGTATGATGGTTACCAGATTGGAAAATACCATGTATACAATCCAAATGCAGTGGTAAATCTGATGCTGGAAGGCGAATTCCAGAGCTACTGGTCCGGAACCGCATCCTATGAAGCAATTGTTCCATTGATTAATATGGATTTTGACGGCCTTAGAAGCGCCGTAATTGAAATGCTTTCAGGAGATCATGTTCCGGTTGATGTCACCTCTTTTCAGAATGATACCGTCAGCTTTGCAAATAAAGATGATGTGCTGACGTATCTGATTCACCTCGGATACCTGGCTTATGACAGGACATTTAAAACTGCTTTTATTCCAAATGAGGAAATCCGTCAGGAACTGATTCTGGCAACAAAAAGAAAAAAATGGAATGAGTTGATTACGTTTGAAAAAGAATCAGAGCAGCTTTTGAAGGATACGCTTCAGATGAATGGAAAAGCAGTGGCAAAAGAAATTGAGAAAATTCACATGGAATATGCTTCTGCGATTCAGTATAATAACGAAAATTCACTCAGCAGTGTTCTGGCTATCGCTTATTTAAGTTCACTGCAATATTATTTCAAACCAATTCGTGAATTCCCGGCAGGTCGTGGATTTGCAGATTTTGTGTTTATTCCTAAGCCAGAGTTTCAGAATTACTATCCGGCGCTTGTTGTAGAACTGAAATGGGATAAAAGCGTCAAAGCAGCATTAGATCAGATTAAGGACAGAAAATATCCAGATTCCGTTGCGTGTTACGCGGGGGAGCTTTTGCTGATAGGAATTAATTATGATGAGAGAACGAAAAAACATGAATGTCGGATTGAGAAATATGAGAAATGTTGAGGCAAGTTAAAACAATAAAAATGAGGTCTCATGTCTGTGTTAAAATATCCTGCACGCTGCGAAAAGCAGCCGTGGCGAAACGGAGGGGCAGCTGTCCACATGTCTGCGGCAGATGTGCGAATCAGGGCGGATGAAGTCCGACATGAGCGCACAGATGCCAGAAAGACTAGGTGGACTGCGTCCCTCCGTTTTGTCACAGCGTCCGGTCTGACATTTGTCAATAAGCTGCATTCCATAAAAGCCCAATTGTGCTTCAAAGCCGACACGTGTATAATAGAGAAAGAAAATATGTAAGAAAATGTGCAAGATAATGTGTAAGATAATATGCAAGATCGGGGAGGTGCTTTTATGGGAGATTACAGACCGCCTTTTACAGTGACAAATAAAATATTGCTGTATGTATCGTCTATTTCCGAAAAAATAGGACGTATCACAGCGACAAACAGCCTTACAGCAAAACCGCATTTAAGAAAAAATAACAGAATCAAGTCAATTCATTCATCTTTGAAGATTGAGGCAAATTCTCTGACACTGGGGCAGGTAAGGGATGTAATTAATGGCAGATTTGTACTTGGTGAGCAGAAGGAAATTCAGGAAGTAAAAAATGCCTATGCAGCCTATGAACGACTTTCAGAAATCAATCCATATAGTATTCGAGATTTAAAACAGTTTCACGGGATTATGACAAAGTATCTTGTGGAAGAGTCCGGTAGATTCCGGTCTGGGGAAGAGGGGGTTTTTAATGGTGATCAGTGTATCTTCATGGCACCTCCGGCACGATTTGTACCTGGGCTCATGGAAGAGCTGTTTCAATGGATGAAAACAGCGCAGAAAGAGATTCATCCGTTGATTTTAAGCAGTGTATTTCATTATGAATTTGTATTTATCCATCCTTTTTCGGATGGAAACGGAAGAATGGCACGATTGTGGCATACTGCTATTTTGTCTAAGTGGAAACCGATATTTGAATATATTCCAATTGAAAGTCAGATTGAGAAGTTTCAGGATGAATACTATGAAGCGATTGCCAGATGTCATCTTGCGGGAGAGTCCACCGTTTTTATAGAGTTTATCCTGGCACAGATTGATAAAATTCTGGATGAAATCTGCGCTCAGATGGATGGGGAAAACGAATATCTTTCAGAAGCAGTAAAACGTCTGCTGGATGTCATGGAATACGATATTCCTTATACCAGTAAAAGTCTTATGGAAAAGCTGGAACTAAAATCAAGAGATGGGTTCCGTAGAAATTATCTGCTGCCGGCAATGGAACTGAAGCTTATCAGAATGACAATACCGAATAAACCAAACAGCAGAAATCAAAGATATGTCAAGTGTTGACGAAAACATACCAAAATGATAGAGTACAGATGTCATATACAAAACGGAGAGTGCTGTTTATTTATGAGCAGCAGCAAAGCGGTCTGCAGATATCCGCTTTACAAGATTCAATCCGGCAGGAGGACACTGAGCATGCTCACAATCAGAAAAGCACGCCAGGAGGACTTACCGTCCCTTCTGGCGATTTATAATTACGAAATTGAACATGGAACGGCGACGTTCGACCTGAATCCGAAGACTTTGGAAGAACGTCAGAAATGGTTTGACCTGCACAGCGGCGGGAAGTACCTGCTGCTTGTGGCAGAGGAGGACGGCGAGGCGGTGGGATATGCCAGTCTTTCTCCTTATCGCGAATGGGAGGCATATGCTCAGACCGTGGAGCTTTCCATTTATGTGGATGCCGCTCATCGAAGAAAAGGGATCGGCGATCAGCTGATGCAGGCAATCCTTACGTATGCGCGCGAACGGGATGACATTTATACGGTTGTGTCAGTCATCACCGGTGACAACGAAAAGAGCATCCGCATGCATAAAAAATACGGATTTGAGGACTGCGGAAGGCTCAAAGAAGTCGGGATGAAGTTCGGGCGCCGCCTTGATGTTGTAAATCTGCAGCTGTTCGTATAATGATGCGTAACATAGATGCAAAACAGAAAATAAATTTTTCTCTGTATGTGTAAATAAAAATATGGAACAACAGGCAATTGCTGACGTAAGACAGCAGAGAAAAAAACAGGAGGAGCCATGTACCGCATTTTTATTGTAGAAGATGATGCCGCGATCGCATCCACCCTCGCCAGACAAATCCAGATGTGGGGATATGAGGTGCGGTGTGCAGAGCATTTTCAGGACATTCTGAGCGAGTTTCAGTCATTTGATCCGCAGCTGGTACTGCTCGATCTGATGCTGCCGTTTTACAATGGCTATCACTGGTGCAGTGAGATACGGAAAATTTCACGTGTGCCGATCCTCTTTCTGTCTTCTGCCTCCGACAATATGAACATTGTGATGGCGATGAATATGGGTGGCGATGACTTTATTGCGAAACCATTTGATTTAAATGTGCTCACGGCAAAGATTCAGGCGATTCTGCGGCGGACGTATGATTTTGCGAAAGCGCAGGAAGCGCTGGGATGCAGGGGAGCGGTGCTCAATACTGCAGATGCGAGCCTTACGTATCAGGGACAGCGTCTGGAGCTGACAAAAAATGATTACCGGATTCTGCAGACGCTTCTGGAGCGAAAGGGAAAGGTGGTCAGCCGTGATCTGCTGATGCAGCGGCTCTGGGAGACCGACTGCTTTGTAGATGAAAATACACTGACTGTCAATGTGACACGGCTGCGGAAAAAGCTGGAATCCGTCGGGCTGCATGATTTTATTGTGACACGAAAAGGTATGGGATATCTGATCTCGGAGGAGTTATGATCTGGAATTATGTTAAAAGCAGAGCAGGGACAATCGTGGTGTTCCTGCTTTTGTATCTTACAGCAGGTGTAGTTGCCGCATTGTACGGTCTTTCTGCAGTTGCAGTCGGCTATGCGGGCATTCTTTGCGCAGTGTTGTTTTTGGGAGCCGGAGTGTGGGATTTTTTCAGCTTTGTAAGAAAAATACACCAGCTGGAAGCGGCAAAAAAGGAAATTCTGATTACAGAGGAGCATCTGCCGCATCCTGACAGCCTGGCTGAGGAACAGTATCAGGAAATGCTCGGTCTGCTTCAGGAAGAGAAAAAGCGGATCGAGCAGGAGAAGGAGCAGCAATTTCAGGAAATGATGGAATACTATACGATGTGGGCTCATCAGATCAAGACACCGATTGCGGCATCGAGACTGATTTTACAAAGTGCGCAGGAAGAGTGCTGCGATGAAAACAGGCAGGAGATATTTTTGGAATTAAAAGAAGAAATCTCCCGCATCGACCAGTATGCGGATATGGTGATGTGCTATCTGCGGCTGGATACCGGAACAACGGATTATGTGATCAGGGAATATGAGATTGATGGAATCGTGCGTCAGGCAGTTCGTATGTATGCGTCTGTGTTCATTCGAAAAAAGCTGCGCCTGATCTATGAGCCGCTTGAGCTGAAGATTCTTACGGATGAAAAATGGCTGCTGTTTGTCATCAGTCAGGTATTATCCAATGCACTGAAATATACGCCGACCGGGACTGTTACTATTTATAAAAAAGAGCCGCAGACGCTGTGTATCAAAGACACCGGCATCGGGATCGCGCCGGAGGATCTGCCTCGCATCTTTGAAAAAGGCTATACAGGAAGCAACGGCCGTGCCGACAAAAAAGCGAGCGGAATCGGTCTCTACCTTAGCAAACGGATCTGCACAAACCTGGGCCATAAGATCACGGTTCACTCCGTGCCTGGCGAGGGAACAGAGGTATGCATTTGCCTGGAACGTGTGGATTTGGAAATAGAGTAAGGAATCTGCGCAACCTTACAAATTTGTAAGCCACCCGTAAGCTGATCCAATGGCACGCCAGCCTCCATCCCGCTTATAATAACTCCCGGAGCACAGAGGTCGAGATGAAGAACAGGAGGAGACAACATGGCGATCTTATCAGTCAAAAATATAAAAAAGACGTACATAACGCGTTTTGGCGGTAATCAGGTGCAGGCGCTGAAAAATGTGACGTTTGATGTGGAACAGGGAGAATATGTGGCGATCATGGGGGAATCAGGATCCGGAAAGACGACGCTGCTCAACATTTTAGCAGCACTTGATAAACCGACCTCAGGGACCGTACTTCTGGAAAACCGTGATTTTTCCAGAATCAAGGAATCAGAGCGTGCAATATTCAGGCGTGACAATCTTGGATTTGTGTTTCAGGAGTTTAATTTGCTGGATACGTTTTCCCTGCAGGATAACATTTTTCTGCCGCTTGTGCTGGCCGGGATGGATTATAAGACCATGAACAGCCGGCTGCAGCCGATTGCGGAAAAGCTTGAAATCACGCAGCTGCTGCAGAAATTTCCGTATGAGGTATCGGGGGGACAGAAGCAGCGTGCGGCAGTAGCCAGAGCATTGATTACGCAGCCAAAGCTGATTCTTGCGGATGAACCGACGGGGGCACTGGATTCTAGGGCAACGGATGAGCTGCTGCGGCTGTTTTCGGCAGTCAATGATGGCGGACAGACCATTTTGATGGTGACGCATTCTGTGAAAGCGGCAAGTCATGCAAACAGGGTGCTTTTTATCCGTGATGGAGAGGTGTTCCACCAGATTTACCGTGGCACCAGCACAAATGAGCAGTTGTATCAGAAGGTGGCAGATACCCTGACGATGCTTGCGACAGGCGGTGACCGGGCATGAATATAAAAAAGAATATTTATCCAAAGCTTGCGGTTACCGGTATGGTGAAAAACAAAAGGACGTATGTGCCGTATCTCATGACCTGCATCTGCATGATCTTTGTCAGCTATCTGCTGAATTTTCTGCGGGAGAATAAGAGGATTTCCGAGATACGCGGAGGGAGTACCCTGCAGGCAATGCTCTCTTTAGGAAGCGGCATCTTCTGCATCTTTGCGCTGATTTTTCTGTTTTATACGAATTCATTTTTGATAAAACGCAGAAAACGGGAATTTGGACTTTACAATATCCTTGGCATGGGGAAACGGAATATTGCCGGAATCCTGGTCTGTGAGAGTGCTTTGATGCTTGGAATTTCGCTTGTGGGCGGCCTTGGCCTTGGCATTTTGTTTTCGAAGCTTGGGGAATTGTGCATGATAAAGGTGCTCGGCGGAGAAATCAGCTATGCATTTTCTGTAGAAATCAGTACCATATTGGAAACAGTCATACTTTTTGCCGTTATTTTTGGACTGATCCTGCTGAATTCGCTGCGGCAGATCCGGATGTCGGATCCGATCGAGCTGCTGCACGGCGGGGCGAAGGGGGAGAAGCAGCCAAGGGAAACTGGTTTCTTGCGGCGGCAGGCCTTATTATGCTGGTAATTGCCTATGATCTGGCAGTTACGACAGAGAATCCGATCACGGCACTGAAAACCTTTTTTCTTGCGGTTCTGCTGGTAATTGTTGCGACGTATCTGCTGTTTGTCGCAGGCTCGGTCGTATTGTGCCGGATACTGAAAAGAAACAGGAATTATTATTATCAGGCGAAGCATTTTGTGTCTGTTTCTTCGATGATGTATCGAATGAAGCGCAATGGTGCAGGGCTTGCGTCGATCTGCATACTTTCAACGATGGTGCTTGTGATGGTATCGTCCACGATCTGTCTTTACAGCGGCAAGGAGAAGGCGCTTAAACAACAGTATCCACGTGATATTCAGGTGAAAACCTACACTTTGGATGAGGATTGTTTGAAGGGAATTCATGAAGCAATTCTTATGGGAGAAAAGGAAAGCGGTATAGAAGAGAAGGATCTGCTCCGGTATCACTGCCTGATCGTGGGTGGAAGCCTGGAAGAGGATCGCGTCATCATGAGTGTCGGTGATCTGCTTTCGGCATCTGATGCAGTGGATTACAGCAAAATTACGGAGATCGTATACGTACCGCTCGAAGATTATAACCGGCTGACCGGAAATGAGGAGACGCTGAATCAGGATGAAGTGCTGCTTTGCTGTACAAGAGAAGGAACGTATGACTATGATACAATTTCGGTTGAAGGTCTTGATACTATGAAAATAAAGGCGCAGGTGCCGGAATTTGTTGTGAACGGGGATGTCACTCAGGTGATCATGTCGGCAATATATCTGGTTGTACCGGATCTTGAGACACTTGAAAAAGCGGATGCAGTGCAGAAACAGATATATGGAAATAATGCTTCAAAGCCGTATGAATACTATGGATTTAATATAGAAGGAGGAGAAAAAAAGCAGCTGGCAGCGATGGAGGCCATTTGGAAAAGGGTGAGTGAAGAGGAAGCACAAATTCAGGGGGAGGGAAAATACTCTGCTTCCTGTATAGCCAATGAACGGGCTTATTTTTATGGAATGTACGGCGGCCTGTTTGTACTGGGCATTATCCTTGGCAGTGTATTTATTGTTGCGGCGGTACTGATCATGTATTATAAACAGATTACAGAAGGATATGAGGACAGCGGACGGTTTGAGGTGATGCAGAAGATTGGAATGACAAAAAAAGAAATTAAAAAGAGCATTAACTCACAGATGCTGACTGTATTTTTTGCACCGCTTCTGATGGCAGGGCTGCATCTGATCTTTGCCTTTCCGTTTGTATACAGATTACTGATGATGTTTGGGTTGTATGAAAAAACCTTTCTCCTCGAAGTGACGGGAGTATGCTATCTGGTATTTGCAGTGTTTTATGTTGTGGTGTATGGAATCACATCGAGGGCTTATTACAGGATAGTAAGTGCGGGGGAAACGCGGTAGAAACTGGGAAGCACTCAGAAAAAAGATGATTTAACCGAGTCAAGCAAGTAGCGAAGCGGACCTGGAATATCCGCTTTGACCTGAAGCAGTAAAAATAGAAGAGAAATTCATGAAAACCTATATAGTGTAAGAATACAGCCGTGGCGAAACGGAGGGGCAGCTGTCCACATGTCTGCGGCAGATGTGCGAGTCAGGGCGGATGAAGTCCGCCATGAGCGCACAGATGCCAGAAAGACTAGGTGGACTGCGTCCCTCCGTTTCGCCACGGCGTCCGGTTAAGTTCTTTTATTGACGAATCTACCCTGAGATGATAGAGTACAGATGTTATTTAACGATTATCATGCGCAAGCAGCAAATCGTATCTGAAATATTCGTTTTGATTATATCAGCGCCAGGACAGAGGCTGCATGGAAGGTGCAGGTTGCCGGAAAGATTTTTCAGACAGTCCATGCGCTGAGCAGGAAATGAGGTTTAAGAGATGGAAATTAAAAGTACAGCAATTATCGGCATGGGGGCGCTCGGGATGATGTATGGCACCCATATGCTGGATGCAGGTGAAAAGAATGTCTGGTTTGTGATGGACGAGGCGCGCATGCAGAAATACGGGACGAGGACTTTTTACAAAAATGAAAAGCCATATCAGCTTCCAATAAAAAACTGTGAGCAGATGGATCCGGCAGATCTGGTGATCGTGGCGGTAAAGTACAATGCACTTCCGTCGGCGCTGGAGACAATGCGCAAGTGTGTCGGTGAGCATACGGTGATCTTATCGGTGATGAATGGGATCACAAGTGAAGAGATCATTGGGGAGCGTTATGGGGAAGAGCATATGATCTACACAGTGGCGCACGGTATGGATGCGATGAAGTTTGGCGAAAAGCTGACGTATACGAAGATGGGCGAGCTGCGGATCGGAGCGCGGGAAGCGTGCCAGGAGAAAAACGTGAAGGCAGTGGAAGCGTATTTTGACCGCATTCATATGCCGTATCATGTGGATGAGGATATCATGCACCGGCTGTGGAGTAAATTTATGCTGAATGTCGGCATCAACCAGACCTGTATGGTTTATGAGACGAATTATGGCGGCTGCCTGGTAAAAGGAGAGCCGAACCGGACGATGATCGCAGCAATGCGCGAAGTGATTGCACTGGCCCAGGCGGAAGGGATCGCGCTTGGAGAGGCGGATCTGAATGAATATATCGGAATTTTGGAGACACTTCTGCCGGAGGGAATGCCGTCAATGCGGCAGGATGGTGTGGCACACCGAAAGAGCGAAGTCGAAATGTTTGCAGGAACAGTGCTCCGTCTGGCGAAAAAGCATGGGCTGTATGTACCGGCCAACGAGTTCCTCTATGAGTGTGTGAAGGAGATGGAAGCAAAGTATTGATCAGGTCGAAGTGCCTGACCGCATCAGGAGCGGCACAGGCTCTCTGATAAAATCTCTGTGTGAAATTGGGGTACGAACAGCTGCTTTGCGGCAGAAAGGATGAAGGAAGAAACATGCAGTATACCTCTTATGAACTGCTGTGGTTATTTTTTATTTATTCAGTGCTTGGGTGGGCAGTCGGAGTAGTAATTGCCGCAGTAAAACGAAAAAAATTTGTGAATACTGGAGTTTTAAGCCTGCCGATGTGTCCGGCATATGGATTCGGCGCGGTGCTCAATGCGATTTTTCTGACGGATCTGAAATCGGCTCCGGTTTTTCTTGCGATCGGCGGTGCGGTGCTCAGCTCTTTTCTGGTGGTTGTAACCGGCGTAGTGCTGGAACATATTTTTCACCGAAAATGGTGGGATTACAGTGAAAAGAAGCTGGGATTCGGTTACATTACGATTCCGCTTCTGCTGCTGTACGGTGCAGCAGCCCTGGGAGAATTGTATTTTGGAAATCCATTGCTCTTAAAGCTTGTACATTTTATTCCACATGGCCTTGGAAAAATAGTGCTTTTGATCGTTGGCGTGTTATTTTTGATTGATTTATCAGGAGCACTTGCGGTTGTGTGGAAGTGGAGGCGCCATATCAACCGTGTGGCAAATCTGACGGAAAATATGCAGATGCTTTCGGATTCCTTCGAAGATGTGATTACAAGGACGGTCCGGAAACGTCTGGAAAAATCATATCCGAATATCGAGACAGAAAAGATCCTGGATGCACGCAGAAATGAAAAAGAAGCAGAAAAGACAAAGTTTGCCGAGGGCTGCGGATTTTATAAGCTTGTGTGGCTGTTTCTGATCGGCGCACTGCTCGGAGATCTTGTGGAAACGGTGTTCTGCCGTTTTACGCTCGGCTGGTGGATGAGCCGCAGCAGTGTGGTGTACGGTCCGTTCAGCGTGGTGTGGGGCATGGGCTGTGCACTTTTGACTGCTTTTCTTTATAAATATAAAGATAAAAGCGATCGTTACATTTTCTTTTACGGAACAGTAGTTGGAGGTGCGTATGAGTATCTCTGCAGCGTGGTGACAGAGCTGGTGTTTGGAACGACATTCTGGGATTACAGCAGCCTGCCGTTCAATCTTGGCGGAAGAATTAATCTTTTGTATTGCTTTTTCTGGGGGATTGCAGCAGTCGTCTGGCTAAAGGGAATCTATCCGTTCCTGGCAAAATGGATCGAGAAGATTCCCAAAAAGATCGGTCCTGCGCTGACCTGGATCCTGATTGTTCTGATGTGCGCGGATATGCTGATTTCGTCACTGGCGCTTTCAAGATATTCGGCGCGTCAGCTTGGTGAACCGGCGGATACGAAGCTGGAGCAGGTGCTGGATGCACATTTCCCGGATGAGCGTATGGCGCGGATTTATCCGAAGGCAAAGTTTGTGGAGAAATGAGAGGCAGGAAAACGATATGAAAGAACGGAATCTGAATGCGGACTTGATCCGCTGTGTGGCTGTTTTCAGTGTGGTGTCAGTACATTTCCTGAAAAATAACGGGTTTTACAGTACGCCGGTAGATGGAGGGGATATGCTTTTTATGTGCATGTACCGTTCCCTTTTCATGGTATGCGTACCGATGTTTATGATGCTGACCGGTTTTCTGATGTGGAAAAAGCAGCTTTCCCGGCAGTATTACAAGGGTATTTTGAAAACATTGGAAATTTACGTGCTGGTCAGCATCGTAGACCTCATTTTCAAGGCGGCCGTGCTTGGCGAAGAGGTGACGCTCTGGTCAGCAATCCGTGGAATCCTCGCATTTGAGGCGGCAAATTACTCCTGGTATATTGAGATGTATATCGGCCTGTTTCTGATGATCCCGTTTTTGAATCTGGCGTACCATGGGCTGAAAGACCGGAAGCAGAAGCAGATACTCCTTGCTACGATGCTGTTTTTGACGATGATGCCGAAAATGGTCAATAATTTTAACCTGACGGATCTGTCCTGGTGGGCATCGCCTGGTTCCTCCACGGATTATGACAAACTGGTTCCGTCATTTTTTACCGGGATGTATCCCATTACCTACTATTTTCTGGGGGCATACCTGAGGGAATATGGAAAAGAAATGAAATACCGGCCGTGGAAGAAGCTGCTTTTGCTGATGCTTGTGGTGGTGGCGTTTGGCTGCTACAATTATTATCGAAGTGACGGCGCAAAATTCGTCTGGGGTTCCAATAATACCTGGGGCGGTGAGAATCTGATCACAGCTGCACTTTTGTTTTCGCTGCTGCTGGACGTGCGCATGGAACGGTGGCCGCAGGCGGTAAAAAACGGAATCGTGTATCTTTCCGGCATCGCACTCGGCGTATACCTTATGTCGTGGATGTTTGACAAGATCGTCTATGATGCATGGTTCCTGCCGCACGTTGCAGACGTGCATGCGCGGTTTAAGTACTATCCGATCGTGGTACCGGCTGTATTTCTCGGCGCGGTGGGCGGCGCATCGGTAATTTATGGAGTGAGGAAAGGAATTCATGCGCTTGGAAGTTTAAAACCGACAGGAAAAAAACGGTAACTTACACACTTTATTTTACATCCTCCTGGAATGAAAAAAATAATTTGTGGAATCACATAACGAATCGGTCTGTTTCAGAAAAAGAGAACAAAAAAATTACAAAAAAGTTACGAAACAATAACAAAACATTTCAAAATAATTAAAACAAGTTGACAGATGATATAAATTAAGGTATAGTGAGCATAGTTATGAACATTATGTGGCAAAAATGACTGTCATATGATGTCGACAGTTAAATGGCAGTGAAAGGGAGGGATCTGGTATTAACGCGAAACACAGAAAGCTGTTATTTGTACTGTTGTTTTTCTGCTTCCTGTTTGCGGTACCGACGAGTGATACGCAGGCGGCGGGAATCAATGTGGTCATATCAGCACGGAAAGTATCGACCGGAAAATGGGTAAAGGATTCGGCAGGGTACAAATACCGTTATAAAAGCGGAGCGTATGCGAAAAATACCTGGCTGAACATCGGCGGGAGCATTTATCGGTTCGGGTCGGATGGCTGTCGGAGGACCGGCTCTTTTAAATGGAATGGAAAGTCCTACTATGCAAACAGATCAAATGGAAAGCTTTACGTAGGCCGATGGCTGACAGCAAATGCGCAGACGAAGTATTATTATAAAACAGATGCCGTCAAAGCAACGGATGAGTGGGTGAAGATCGGAGCGGGTACGTATTATTTCCAGAAGAACGGAAAACTGGCGATGAACCAGATCATTACGTACAAAGGTGAGTATTATTACGTGAACCGGACCGGTGCGCGGCTTGCGAATACGTGGCTGGTCAAGGGAGGCAAACGTTACTACATTACCGGAAGCGGTAAGTTTCTGCGAAAAAGCTGGATGAAATCACAGGGAAAGTATTATTATCTCGGTGTGGACGGCACAGTCCTGACGAACTGCTGGATCGGCAGCTACTATGTAGGTTCGAACGGAGCGAGACTGACCAATTGTGTGAAAGATGGCTGGTATCTGGATGAGACTGGCAGAAAATCTTATCAGGTATTCACCGGCAGGTACGTTTTTGTCGGCGATTCCCGCATGGTAGGAATGGAAAATTATGTGCCGTCTACAGATACGCTCTACATAGCGAAGGTTGGTATGGGATATGACTGGATGACAGAGACTGCGGATGAGACACTGCGCCAGCAGCTGAAAGCGCGTCCGGAACTGAAGGTGGTCTTTGGTTTTGGCGTCAATGATCCTGACTACATTGAAAAGTATGTTACGTATTACAGACAGCTGATGAAGGATTTTCCGGACACAAAGTTTTATTTCCTCTCGGTCAATCCGGTGGATGAGGCAAAAGAGGCAAAGTACGGCTATCAGATGAAAAATACGGTGATCGAGAGCTTTAACCGCAGACTTTATCTGGCATTCCATACCAGATATATTAACAGCTATGCGTATTTGCGCAGTACCGGTTTTTCTACGGTGGATGGTGTACATTATACGCAGGCGACGTATCGGAAGCTGAGAAGCTTTATTTTGACGAAAATCCGGTAAGGGAAGAAGCAAAGCGGCGATTTGAGTCAAAGCGGATATTCGCAATCCGCTTTGCTGCCTGACTTGGTTAAAAAAGAAGGATAAATGACACAGATTCATGACATTTATCCTTCTTTTTCGTTTTAATAAACGTAACCGTTTAAAACCAGGCTTCAAAACAAGTTGTATGATCGGTTTGGTGCAGTCAAAAAAAGTTATGCTTCCTCTCGGAATTCGAAAAGAAGTTTTACGGGAACCTGCAGTGCATCCGCAATGTCGAAGAGCTTATCGAGTGAGATGGAAGTGCGCACATTCGGGGCTTCGATGTTGCTGATATGGGTGCGGCTTAAGTTGACATCCTCGGCAAGCTGCATCTGGGTGATGCCGTGCAGCTTACGGTAATAGGCTATTGTAAGGCCGAGCTGACGGTATTGATTTTCACGCTTTGCGGTCATTTCGTCTCCTCCTTTGTCTTACTATAGTTTAGTATTACCTGGAGAAAAACGAAACAAAACGTGACATTGCAAATGCAAAGGGAAATATTGCTTTAGAAAAATAGTATTGGTATAATGTAAACGAAAAGTGTGCAGACGGAAGAAAACTCAGTCGGGAAGCTGCTTTTTGAACTCAATAAATTCAAGAACCTCTTTTCGCTTTGGTTCGGACAGATCCGTATAACCACTGAGCAGCTGATCCCGTTCCGGAGAAGGAAGCGCACTTCCGTCAGAGGATATGGGCGGCATCTGATCCAGAAGCAGAGAATCCAGAGTGACGTGATAAATACCGGAGAGCGCAACAATGGTCTCAAGCGGTGGCACGCGCAGTGCATTTTCATAGTTAGAGTAGGTCTGGCGTTGAATATTCAGCATACGGCTTACTTTATCCTGTGTGTAACCGGCCTCTTTGCGTAGTTTTCGTATTTTTGTGGAAAAAACAGTTGTTCCCATTGATCACCCTCCAATCGCTGTTTCATTATACCAATAATTTTTTTAAATATCTTTGGATGCAACAATACGAATACATACAACGAAGGAATGCAACAAAACGTGACGAAAAGGAGATGCAGATGGATTTACTGGAATATGGAATGAAATACGAAAACAGCAGGAACAGAGTGACACGCACCATGGCGAAAGGAGTGCTTGCGGCATTGCAGCTTCAGGCGGATCTCTACGAGAAATATCTGGAGCAGAAGATTCCACTTTCGCCGGAGTTTGGAGATGATCAGGAGATGCTTTCGCGGATCCTTGAGAAGGTGAAGGAAAAATAGAAAGTGCCGGAAGGAAAAGACCCGGTGCAAGCAGGAAAAGCGGAAGGGTGTGAGGTAATAAAGGAATAAAAGAATAATACCAAAAGTAAAAGAGGATAAAAAACGAGATTTCTCCTGGCGGTGAGCGGAAGGAGAAATCTCGTTTTTTTTACGCCTGACTTAAATGCGAATTGTGATACCGTCCGTCGAATGTGACGTCCTCGCCGAACCAGGCAGGCGGCGCGAAGTGGTTTGCCTGTTCCTCACTTTCAAATTCGACCTCGACGATGCGAAGACCCTCATGACGTCCCTCAAAAATATCGAGTTCTGCCTTGAGGTTTTCCGTATCAAGCGGAATCACGTAGCGTTTTTTTGTGATGATGATGCCATCTGCTTTCGGGAGCAGGTGCCCGTAGCTTTCTCTGGTGAGCGGAAGGTTGTATTCCTCGCGCGCCATCATGCCGCTTCCTTTATAAGTAAGGATAAAATCGTCGTCCTGCCGGCGGATGCGTACGACCGGGGAGGTACACAGGTAAGCCTGTTCGATGAGATGGCACGGATAGGAAGAGAGATTTTCCGGCAGAGCCGGAACAAGAAATTTGCGTTCGATTTCCATGATGAGATACGTCCTTTCTTAATGTTCTGCTGTCTGTTTCAGTTTCGTTTTTTATACAGTATATCCCGTTTTAAAGGAAAAATCATCCCCTATTTGTTTGACTTTAGCGAGGCAGTCTGCTAGACTGTGCATGGTGGATCAATTTTGGAAACAGATACAATTTTCCGCCTGAATCAGGGCACGGGACATAACAGAATCGGAGGGAAAAACCATGGAAAAAGCATACGTATTTCTTGCAGACGGATTTGAGGAGATTGAAGGCCTGACCGTAGTTGATATCCTGCGCAGAGCAGGTGCAGATACACAGACCGTGTCTGTCATGGGACGAAAGGAGATCACCGGCAGCCACCGGATCACGCTGCAGGCAGATCTTGTATTTGAGGAAACTTCTTTTGAGGATGGCACCCTGTTTGTGCTTCCTGGTGGTATGCCGGGAACAAAGCATCTCGGAGCACATGAGGGACTCACCTCTCTTTTGAAAAAAGCAGCGGCAGAGGGAAAAAGAGTGGCAGCAATCTGCGCGGCACCGAGTGTACTTGGCGATCTTGGCCTGCTGGAAGGAAAACATGCGGTCTGCTATCCGGGATTCGAGGATCGTTTAAAGGGCGCACAGGTGGAATTTACCCCGGTTGTGACTGATGGCAATATCACGACAAGCCGCGGTATGGGGACAGCAATCCCGTTTGCACTTTCCCTTGCGGCACAGCTGACAGGTACAGAAAAAGCGGAAGAACTTGCAAAAGGTATCATTTATAAGTAAAAAAAGCTGGCGTTTTCAGGGCTGTTGTGCTATACTATCAAAATGACTGCATATGGGTGAAGTGTGCAGTTTTTGACTGACGAAAATAGAAGACTGGTCGTCAGTGGCCGGTTTAGATTTAAGGAGGAATAGGACACAATGAGTGTACAGGTCGAAAAACAGGAAAAAAACATGGCTAAGCTGACGATTGAGGTTTCAGCAGAAGAGTTTGGAGCTGCACTGGAGAAAGCTTATCAGAAAGATAAGAAGAAAATCAACGTTCCGGGCTTCCGTAAAGGAAAAGCACCGAGAAAGATGATCGAGAAAATGTACGGCGCAGGCATCTTTTATGAGGATGCTGCAAATATCGTAATTCCGGAAGCATATGCAGCGGCTGCAAAAGAGTGCGCTGAGGAGATCGTTTCCCAGCCGCAGATCAGTGTGACACAGATCGAGGAAGGCAAGCCGTTCATCTTCACAGCAGAAGTAGCTCTGAAGCCGGCTGTAACACTTGGCGATTACAAGGGCGTTGAAGTGGAGAAATCTGTAATCGAAGTTTCCGAAGAGGAAGTAGAGAAAGAAGTAGATAAAGAACGCGAGAACAACTCCAGAATGATCGACGTGGATGACAGAGCAGTAGAGAAGGGTGATATCATCAAGCTTGACTTCGAAGGCTTTGTAGACGGCGAGGCATTCCAGGGCGGCAAGGCAGAGGATTACTCCCTGACGATCGGTTCCGGCAGCTTCATCCCGGGATTTGAGGATCAGCTGATCGGTGCAAAGATCGGTGAGGAGAAGGAAGTAAACGTTACTTTCCCGGAGGAGTATCATGAGGCAAGCCTGAAGGGCAAACCGGCTGTATTCAAGTGTACCGTAAAAGAGATCAAGGTAAAAGAGCTTCCGGCAGCAGACGACGAGTTCGCCAAGGATGTTTCCGAGTTCGACACACTGGCTGAGTACAAGGATGATATCCGCAGCAAGCTGGTAGAAAAGAAAGAGGCTCAGGCAAAGCGCGAGAAGCAGAATAAGGCAGTTGACAAGGCTGTTGCAAACGCACAGATGGAGATCCCGGATGCAATGGTTACCGAGCAGGTAAGACGTATGGCTGACGACTTCGCAAGAAGACTGCAGAGCCAGGGACTTACCGTTGAGCAGTACATGCAGTTCACCGGAATGACCGCTGACAAGCTGCTGGAGCAGATGCGTCCGGAAGCACTGAAGCGCATCCAGAACAGCCTGGTACTTGAGGCAGTTGCAAAGGCTGAAAACATCGAGATCGGTGATGACAAGGTAAAAGAAGAGATCGAGAAGATGGCAACTGCATACAAGATGGAGTTTGACAAAGTAAACGAGCTGATCGGAGAGGCTGAGAGAGAGCAGATGAAGGCTGATCTTGCAATCCAGGCAGCAGTAGAGCTGATCGCAGATGCGGCAGTAGAGGTTGAGGCAAAAGAGGAGCCGAAGACTGAGGAGTAAGAAATACGTTTCAAAGCCGGAGCGCTGCAGCGCAGCAATCCGGCGGGAAACTGTGCAGTGGGCGGAAGTAACCGTCTGATACAGGAGGGGATTTCATGAGCTTTATACCGTACGTCATTGAACAGACCGGAAGAGGAGAGCGTTCTTATGACATCTTTTCCAGATTGCTGAATGACCGTATTATTTTTCTGGGCGAGGAAGTGACGGATGTCAGTGCAAACCTTGTGGTTGCACAGCTTCTGTTCCTTGAATCAGAAGACCCGAACAAGGATATCCAGCTGTACATCAACAGCCCGGGCGGTTCGGTGACAGCCGGCATGGCAATCTATGATACGATGAATTATGTAAAATGTGACGTTTCCACCATTTGTATGGGTATGGCGGCAAGCATGGGTGCGTTCCTGCTTGCAGGCGGCGCAAAGGGCAAGCGTTTCGCTCTGCCGAATGCGGAAATCATGATCCATCAGCCTTCCGGCGGAGCGCAGGGACAGGCAACGGATATTCAGATCGTTGCGGAGCAGATTCTTCGCACTAAGAAGAAACTGAATGAGATCCTGGCAGCAAATACCGGACAGTCACTGGAGACGATCGCTGCCGATACAGAAAGAGACAACTGGATGACGGCAGAGGAAGCAAAAGCATACGGTCTGATCGACGAACTCGTCAGATCAAGATAGGTATAAAATGGGGCTGTTGCAAGGAGTATTGTGACAGTCCCAAAGTTGGTTATAAATAATAAAGAGGTGTGAACATGCCGGGAAAAAACGGGGAAAAAATCAGATGTTCCTTCTGTAACAAGACAGAGGACCAGGTGCGCAAGCTGATCGCGGGCCCAAGCGGGGTCTATATCTGTGATGAGTGTGTGGAAATCTGTTCGGAGATTATAGAAGAGGAACTGGAAGATGAATACACGGCAGAGAATGATCAGGAGATCAATCTGCTGAAGCCTGCACAGATCAAGGAATTTCTGGATGAGTATGTCATTGGTCAGGATGAGGCAAAGAAGGCGCTTGCTGTTGCTGTGTATAATCACTACAAGAGAATTACCAGCGGAAAATATCTCGACGTGGAGCTGCAGAAGAGTAATATTCTGATGCTTGGACCGACCGGATCAGGAAAGACGATGCTGGCACAGACGCTGGCCCGCCTTCTGAATGTACCGTTTGCGATCGCAGACGCGACTTCACTGACCGAGGCAGGATACGTAGGAGAAGACGTAGAGAATATTCTTCTGAAAATTATTCAGGCAGCAGAGTATGACATTAAAAAAGCGGAATACGGTATCATTTATATCGATGAGATAGATAAGATCACGAGAAAATCGGAAAATGCATCGATCACACGTGATGTTTCCGGAGAAGGCGTACAGCAGGCACTTTTAAAGATCCTGGAAGGCACGGTTGCATCCGTTCCGCCGCAGGGCGGCCGGAAGCATCCGCATCAGGAACTTCTGCAGATCGATACGACGAATATCCTGTTCATCTGCGGAGGCGCCTTTGAGGGGCTGGAGAAGATCATTGAGTCACGTCTGGACCGCAAGGGCATTGGTTTCAATTCCGAGCTCGGCGAGAAGGAGCAGCACAACGTAGGCGAAGTGCTGAAAAAAGCGTTGCCGCAGGATTTCATCAAGTTCGGTATGATTCCAGAGTTTATGGGACGTGTGCCGGTAGTGGTATCGCTTGACGAGCTGGATAAGGATGCGCTGGTACGGATCCTGACCGAACCGAAAAATGCGATTATCAAGCAGTATCAGGGACTTTTTGGACTGGATGATGTAGAGCTGACTTTTACACCGGAAGCGGTGGAAGCGATTGCAGACAAGACCATCAAACGTAAGACCGGAGCAAGAGGTCTGCGTGCGATCATGGAGAACGTAATGATGGATCTGATGTTCAAAATCCCGTCCGATGAGACGATCGCAACGTGTACGATCACGAAAGACACGGTGGAAGGAACCGGGGAGCCGGAACTGACTTATCGTGAAGAAGTGCGTGGAAGAAGGAAGCACAGAATCAGCAAAATCGAAGAAACGGCATAAAATTCAGAGGCAGACTCTGAAACATAAATAAATATGTGTGAGCAGGCTGCATCCGGCTGCCCCGATCCTGAAAGCAGCTGCCATTTTGAAGAATTTCTGACTGGAAAATTTTTCTGTAAATGGCAGTAAGCAGGTGCGGACAGAAGGGGGTAGCCTGTATTATTATAAAAAGGTAACTGTATAGCAGAAGAATTAAAGAAAATAGTTGCAATTCACTATGCCAGGACTTGCAAGAACTCTTTTCTGACTCAGGGAAAAAGCATGTCATGGTTGTAAGAGGAAATTGCAAAGTTTTCTTTGATACGAAGTTTGTGTAGGTAAGAAAAACGAGGAAACAGAAAATGGACGAAATGATAAGGACACTGCCGATGATTCCGCTGCGCGGACTGACTGTGCTGCCGCTCATGATAGTCAATTTTGATATCAGCCGGGAAAAATCGATCCGTGCGGTGGAAGCTGCAATGGAGCAGGATCAGACGATTTTTCTTGTGACACAGAGAGATCCGGAGGAGAATCAGCCGGGAATTGATGGACTTTACCATACCGGAACTGTGGCAAAGATCAAAAATATTGCAAAGCTTCCGAAAAATATTGTGCGTGTAATGGTAGAAGGTGTTGGAAGGGGTCATTTACTTGCCATGCAGGAAGGCGCAGGGTATTTACTCGGACAGGCTGAGATTTCAGAGGAAGGAAAAACACAGTTTGACGAGCTGACAAAGACTGCCATGGTGCGGGCACTGCAGGATCTGCTGGGACGCTACGGACAGATCAACCAGAAATTCGGTAAAGATATGATGCAGCAGCTGATGACGATTTCGGATGTGGAAACGCTGGTTGCAGAAGCGGGTGCGCATCTTCCGCTCTTTTATGAGGAGCGGCAGCGGATTCTCGACGCGGAAAATTTTTCTGACCGCTATGACGCATTGTGCACCGTGATTGCGAATGAGGCAGAGATCATTCAGATCCGCAATGAGCTGCAGCAAAAAGTAAAAGAGCGGGTCGACAAGAATCAGAAGGAATACATTCTGCGGGAACAGCTGAAAGTGATTCAGCAGGAGCTTGGGGAGGATACGCTGCTTACCGATGTGGAAAATTACAAAAAACAGGCGGAAGCACTCACTGCTTCTGATGAAGTGAAGAAGAAAATCATCAAAGAGGCGGAGCATCTGAAGAGTCTCGGGGGAAGTTCGGCGGAAAGTTCGGTGTTGCGCGGCTATATTGAGACGCTTCTGGAGCTGCCGTGGGATAAGGTCTCAAAGGACAATCAGGATCTGAAAAATGCGGCACGTGTGCTGGATGAAGACCACTACGGACTGGAAAAGGTGAAGGAGCGTGTGCTGGAATTTCTGGCGGTGCGTACGCTTACAAATGGCGGTGACAGCCCGATCCTCTGCCTGGCAGGCCCTCCGGGAACAGGTAAGACCTCGATCGCGCGCTCGATTGCACGGGCACTTGATAAAAAATATGTCCGGATCAGTCTGGGCGGTGTGCGTGATGAGGCGGAGATCCGCGGTCACAGACGGACGTACGTCGGAGCGATGCCGGGACGTCTCGCAAACGGACTGAAGCAGGCCGGTGTGAAAAACCCGCTGATGCTGCTTGATGAGATCGACAAGGTGAGCAGCGATTACAAGGGAGATACGGCATCGGCCCTTCTGGAGGTGCTGGATTCGGAGCAGAACTGCCGGTTCCGTGATCATTATGTGGAGCTCCCGCTTGATCTTTCGGAGGTGCTGTTTATTGCAACGGCAAATGATCTGCACGCAATTCCGCGGCCGCTGCTTGACCGTATGGAGATCATTGAGGTTTCAAGCTATACGGCAAATGAAAAATTTCACATTGCAAAGGAGCATCTGATTCCGAAACAGCTTAAGCGAAACGGCCTGAAAAAAGAACAGCTGACGATCACGAAATCCGCGCTGGAGGATCTGATTGAGCTGTATACAAAGGAGGCCGGTGTGCGTCAGCTGGAGCGCAGGATCGGTGAGATCTGCCGGAAAGCAGCGCGTAAGACCCTGGAGGAACATGTGGAGACGGTGCGTGTGACCGGAAAAAATCTCGAAAGCTTCCTTGGAAGAAAAATATATACATTTAAAAAGCGAAACGAGAAGAACGATATCGGTATTGTACGGGGGCTTGCATGGACGAGCGTTGGCGGTGACACGCTTCAGATTGAAGTAAATACGATGCCGGGCAAGGGAGAATTCCTTCTGACCGGTCAGCTTGGGGATGTTATGAAAGAATCAGCGCGTACGGCGATCAGCTATGTACGCTCTGTAAGCGGAAAATATCATATTGATCCGGAATTTTTTGCAAAAAATGATATCCATATTCATATACCGGAGGGTGCAGTACCGAAGGACGGCCCGTCGGCAGGTATCACGATGGCGACGGCAATCCTTTCTGCGATTACGAAGATTCCGGTGCGTGCGGATGTTGCGATGACCGGAGAGATCACTCTGCGCGGACGTGTGCTGCCGATAGGAGGTCTCAAAGAAAAGCTCCTTGCCGCAAACCAGGCCGGGATGAAGACGGTAATTGTGCCGTCACAGAATAAAGCAGATGTCGAAGAAATCTCTGAGGAGATCAAGAAGGGGATGGAGATCGTTTACGCGGAGGGCATGAAAGAAGTGCTGAAGACGGCGCTGGAGCATGTCTGAAAATAAGAGGAGATTATTTTTGAACATGCGCTCACATGCACAGGCCGGAGATCGGACGGAAGAACTGTGCAAAACCAGGTATTTGTACAGTAAAAATGTGGAAAGACCATTGGTTTGGCAGTGAGTGTGTGGAAAAGTTATGACCAGAACAGCGAAAAGTGGAAATCTCTGTCCGAAAATGAATAACAGGTGGAATAGAGAAATGAATGAGAGGAGCGGACAAATGGTTATCAAGCAGGTAAATCTGGAAACGGTATGTGGTATCACGAGTGTGCTTCCGAAAAATCAGAAGCCGGAGGTTGCATTTGCCGGAAAATCGAACGTCGGAAAATCGTCCCTGATTAACAGTCTGGTGAACCGCAAAGCGCTGGCGCGTACGAGTTCGCAGCCGGGCAAGACGCAGACCATTAATTTTTATAATGTAAATGAAACGATGTATCTTGTGGATCTTCCGGGCTACGGTTACGCGAAAGTGCCGCAGAGTGAAAAAGAGAAGTGGGGAAAGCTGATCGAACGGTATCTGCACGGCTCGCAGCAGCTCCGCGCAGTTTTTCTTCTGATCGATATCCGTCATGAGCCAGGCGCAAATGATAAGATCATGTATGAATGGATCTGTCACAATGGTTATGAGCCGATCATCATTGCGACGAAACTGGATAAGATCAAGCGCAGCCAGATCCAAAAGCAGGTAAAGCTGATCCGTGAGGGGCTGAAAGTACGCCCGGGCACACAGATCATTCCGTTTTCTTCCGAGACGAAGCAGGGAGTGGCGGAAGTGTGGAATCTGATGGAGTCGTTATGTTTTGCGGAAGAGAAGCAGGCAGAAACGCAGGACGAGGCATGATGAAGAGGACAAAAATCAGGCTGTACGGATGCGGAAATGCCATATAAAGCATCTGATGTAAAGTTAAAGTGGATATCCGCAATCTGCTTCGCTATGCTAAAAAAATACAGAAGAGAAAACAGAGAAAACAGATCTTTCTGAATTTATCATCAGAAAGAAATCCTGTTTTCTCTGTTTTTTACGCTGTTTTACCAGCTTATGAAATATCGGATCCAATATCACAGCAGATAAAAATACATGCAGATAAAATGGCAGATGCTTCCACCCATCACAAAGAGATGAAAAATCTCATGTGATCCGAAGCCCTTGTGGCGTGCGTTGAAAATCGGAAGTTTCAGCGCATAAATGACACCGCCCACGGTATAGAGCAGACCGCCGGCGAGCAGCCAGAGAAATGCCGGACGAGGCAGTGTATGGAGCAGCTGGCCGAATACAGAGAGGCAGGACCAGCCCATTGCCACATATATAATAGAAGAAACGTATTTTGGACAGGTCACCCAGAAGAGCTTAAACAGCATTCCTGCAGCGGCGATCACCCAGACTGTAACAAGCAGCCGATGGCCGTCCACCGGATTTAAGACGAGCAGGCAGACCGGCGTGTAGGAACCGGCGATCAGTACAAAGATCATCATATGATCAATTTTCTGGAAAAACCGCAGGCTGTGCCCTCGCAGATTGACGGAGTGGTACAGGGTGCTGGCGGTATAGAGCAGGATCATACTTGTCATAAAGACTGCCATCGCGATGATGCCGGCTCGTGTGGAGACGAGAGAAGCCTTGACCAGCATCGGAATTGTAGCAAAAATGGCGAGCACCATGCCGATAAAATGAGTGATGGCGCTGCCCGGTTCACGGATTGTGATTGTCATAAAAAACACCTCCTGGAAAGTCAAAGGATATCTGTTTTAACCGAGTCAGGCAAGTCCCCTGCTTCAATCGCACTGAGCAATAAGCAGTGGGTGGGGACTTGCTTGTATCAGGAGTGGTACAAGCCACTCCTGATAAGCTGCAAAGCAGCTACTCGGTTATGAGCAAGTAGCGAAGCGGATTGCGAATATCCGCTTTGACTATGTGTGCGTTCGACTCTGCGAAAACTATGTCATATAGTTTTTAAAACTACATGTGTTATGCGCATAGTATCACAGAAAAAAGAGGGTGTCAAGAGTAAACTTTACATGCAGGAATTTTTTGCAGAATTGTTATAGAAGCAGGCAGTGAAAGAGGATTGCGTGTCTGCGGTTTGGCTTTTGCAAAAGCGGAGAAAGACTGAATGAGAAGAAACAGATTGTGATAAGAAGCGAAAATACAAAACAGAGAAAATGGATGACCGAAATAGTATATTGAGAAAAATGAATCGATATCCGTCGAATTATCCAAGGAAAGACCGATTAAGAGAAAAATTTTGCCAGTTCTGCCGAAAAAAGTTTTCATTCCCGTTTTTATTTGACAAGCAGGAATGAAGTTGCTAAACTTTAATCAAGTATTGTTATCCGATATAAGTCTGTGAAGAAGGTTCAGACGTTTCTACCGCACGCCGTTCAGTTGCGACTATTGGGTGGATGTAAATCGTCTGCAGATGTACAGAAGAATTTTGTACATCTGCTTTTTCGTTGTCAGAATTGTCAGAATCAGAAAAAGATCTGATCTGTGCAAACGATATGTTCCTGCATGGTTTTATATCGGTATCACATCAAGAAAGGGAGAAAAGACATGAAAAAGTGTACGAAACTGATCCTTGCAGCAACAACGATGGTTACCCTGGGGGCATTTACCGGCCTCGCAGCAAACGCAGAGGAGAATACAGTAAAAGCCGGATTTATTTTCCTGCATGACGAAAATTCTACTTATGACCTGAATTTCATCAACGCAGCAAAAGAGGCGTGCGATAAGATGGGAATTGAGTACGTATTCAAGACCGGTATTCCGGAGGGACAGGAGTGCTACGAGGCGGCATGTGAACTTGCAGATGCGGGATGCAATTTCGTATTTGCGGACAGTTTTGGCCACGAGGATTATATCATTGAGGCAGCAAGAGAGTTCCCGGATGTTCAGTTCTGCCATGCGACCGGTACAAAGGCACATACGGAGGAGATGGACAACTTCCACAATGCATTTGCTTCTATCTATGAGGGACGTTACCTGGCAGGTGTTGCTGCAGGAATGAAGCTCAATGAGATGATCGCAGACGGTACGATCACAGAAGAGCAGGCAAAGATGGGCTACGTTGGAGCTTATACTTATGCAGAGGTAATTTCCGGTTACACTTCTTTCTTCCTTGGTGCACGTTCTGTATGCCCGAGCGTTACAATGGAAGTTACCTTCACGGGATCCTGGTATGATGAGACCGCTGAGAAGGAAGGCGCAAACAAACTGATCGAGGACGGCTGTGTATTAATCAGCCAGCATGCAGACTCCATGGGAGCTCCAACTGCATGTGAGACCGCAGGCGTTCCGGATGTTTCCTACAACGGAAGTACAGAGAGTGCATGCCCGAACACCTTTATTGTTTCTTCCAGAATTGACTGGGCACCGTATTTTGAGTATGCAATGGGCTGTGTAGCAAGCGGCGATGAGATTGTAGCAGACTGGACCGGAGATCTTTCCACAGGTTCCGTTGTTCTGACAGATCTTGGTACTGCTGCAGCAGAGGGTACACAGGAAGCAATCGATGATGTTACTGCAAAACTTGAGTCCGGTGAGGTTCATGTATTTGATATTGATACATTTACCGTAAATGGTGAGAAGCTTGAGAGCTACATGGCAGACGTTGATACCGATGCAGATTATGAGGGTGATCATGAGGCAATTTCTGACGGATACTTCCATGAGTCCGCAGAGGGCTTCCGTTCCGCTCCGTACTTTGATGTACAGATCGATGATATTTCACTTCTTGATACCGCGTTCTAATCGCAGTTTACAGGAATCCGCTTCAGTGTGAAGCACAATGAGCGGTGCAGCGAATTTCGCCGCACCGCATTTTTTGTAATACAGCGAACAGTTCAGCATATCAGCAAAATGTGAAAGCAGGTCCCGGCAAATTTATTTGCCGGGAGCTGTATTTGCATTTTGTGATGGGAGGAACGATGCCCATCAGCCGCAGACAGGAGCTGCGCAGCACCGACCGGAGCGCAGACCTGTGGCCTGTATGCGGAACGTCCGAAATAGAAAAAGGAGGAACAACTCGTGGAGGGCAAAACGGCTGCGGTGACACTGAAAAACATCACCAAAAAATTCGGCCCGGTCGTGGCAAACGACAAAGTATGTCTCGATATTTACAAAGGCGAGATCCTGGCGCTGCTCGGCGAAAACGGTAGCGGCAAGACGACACTGATGAATATGCTTTCCGGAATTTATTTTCCGGATGAGGGACAGATTTTTATTAACGGGAAAGAGACGGTGATCCGTTCACCGAAGGATGCGTTTGCGCAGGGAATCGGTATGGTGCACCAGCATTTTAAACTGATCGACGTGCTCAGCGCGGCAGAAAATATTGTGCTCGGCATGCCGGGCAGGCTGAATCTGAAACAGGCTACGGAAAAGATCCGTTCAATCTGTAATAAGTATGAATTTGAGGTGGATCCGGACCAGAAGATCTACAGCATGTCCGTTTCACAGAAACAGACGGTCGAGATCATCAAGGTACTGTACCGTGGTGCGGATATTCTGATCCTCGACGAGCCGACGGCGGTGCTGACGCCGCAGGAGACCGAAAAACTGTTTGCAGTGCTTCGAAATATGCGAAACGACGGAAAATCAATTGTCATTATCACCCACAAAATGCATGAGGTGGAAAGCCTCTCTGACCGTGTGGCGGTACTGCGGCGCGGCTGCTTTGTCGGCGATATGATGACAAAGGATACGAACGCGCAGGAAATGACGGACATGATGGTTGGCCACAAAGTCACGTTAAACATCACAAGGCCAGAGCCGGTCAATCCGCAGCCGCGTCTGGAAGTAAAAGGCCTGACGGTGCGCAGCGAGGAAGGAATCGTAAAGCTCAAAGACGTATCCTTCACAGCGTACAGTGGAGAGATTCTTGGCATTGCCGGAATTTCCGGATGCGGACAGAAAGAGCTGTTAGAGGCGATCGCCGGACTGCAGCCGACAGAGAGCGGTTCCGTTGTGTATATTGAAGAGGATGGCACACGAGAGGAGCTGCTCGGCAAAGATCCACAGAAGATCATGGATCTCGGCGTTTCTCTTTCCTTTGTACCGGAGGACCGTCTTGGTATGGGGCTGGTCGGCGACATGGATCTGACCGATAACATGATGCTCCGCTCATTCCGCAGCGGACATTCCATGTTTACAGACCGCAAGACGCCGAAAAAGCTGGCGAAGACAGTTGTCAATGAGCTCGAAGTATCGACACCTGGGCTTTCGACACCGGTGCGCAGACTTTCCGGCGGAAACGTACAGAAGGTTCTGGTCGGAAGAGAAATCTCTTCGGATCCGACCGTTCTGATGACGGCGTACGCGGTACGCGGACTCGACATCAATTCCTCCTATACGATCTACAACCTGATCAATGCGCAGAAGGAAAAAGGCGTGGCAGTCATTTTTGTAGGTGAGGATCTGGATGTGCTGCTGGAGCTTTCCGACCGTATTCTCGTGCTGTGCGGAGGTGAGGTCAGCGGGATTGTAGATGGAAGAACTGCGGATAAAAATACCGTCGGCATGATGATGACACGTGTGGGAGGTACGAAGAATGAACAGTAAAGCAAAAGATCCGCTTTTTAATATTGTAAAAAGAGACGCACTTCCGTGGTATCATACGCTTGGGATTCGGCTTCTGGCGATTGTGGCAGCACTTATCGTCTGCGCGATCGTCACGACGCTTATGACAGGAATCAACCCGATTCAGGTGTACAGCTCCATCTTTCTCGGAGCATTCGGTACGGCACGGAAGACCTGGATTACGTTTCAGAATGTGGCGATTCTGCTTCTGATCTCCCTGGCACTGACACCGGCGTTCAGGATGCGCTTCTGGAACATTGGAGGAGAGGGACAGGTACTGATCGGCGGTCTGGCGTCGGCGGCCTGCATGATCTGCCTGGCAGACAAGCTTCCGAATGCGGTAGTGATTCTTCTGATGGTCGTCACAAGTATCGGGGCTGGTGCGCTGTGGGGAGCGATTCCGGCGTTCTTCAAGGCAAAATGGAACACAAATGAGACACTTTCGACGCTGATGATGAACTATATCGCAACGCAGCTGGTAGCCTTTTACACGATCGTGTGGGAGATGCCGAAAGGATCCGGAAAGATCGGTATCATCAATCAGAAGACGAATATCGGCTGGCTGCCGGAGATATTTGGTTCCAAATATCTGCTGAGTATTATCGTGGCGGTGATTGTAACCGTTGTTATGTATATTTATTTTACGTACAGCAAGCAGGGATATGAAATTTCCGTTGTCGGCGAGAGCGTACAGACGGCACGTTACGTCGGGATCAAAGTAGAAAAGGTCATTATCCGGACAATGCTGATTTCAGGCGGTATCTGCGGACTGGTCGGTCTGTTGTTAGTCGGCGGCATCAATCATACGGTGACAACCACGATCGCAAACGGACAGGGATTTACGGCTGTTATGGTATCGTGGATGGCAAAGTTCAATCCGTTTGTCATGATCTTTACAAGCTTCCTGATTATTTTCATGAACCGTGGAGCAAGCGAGATCTCCACAACGTTTGGCCTGAATCAGTCGTTTGCGGATATCCTGACTGGAATTATCCTGTTTTTCATTATCGGATGTGAGTTCTTCATTTCGTATCAGATCCACTTCCGGAAAAAAGCGGAGAGGAGCGTGAAAGTCAATGATTAATCTTGCGGCATTTATTCCAAGAGCAGTAGTGCAGGGTATTCCGCTTCTGTTCGGAAGTACGGGAGAGATCCTGACTGAGAAATCAGGCAATTTAAATCTGGGAATCCCGGGTGTCATGTACGTCGGAGCAATCAGCGGCGTCATTGGTTCATTTTTTTATGAGCAGTCGACCGACAACATGAACGGTGTACTGGCGATCCTGATTCCGGTGCTGTGCTGCCTGGCGGCTTCCTTCCTGATGGGGCTTCTGTACTGCTTCCTGACGGTTACTTTACGTGCCAATCAGAACGTAACCGGTCTTGCCATGACGACCTTTGGCGTCGGGTTCGGAAACTTTTTTGGTGGTTCCCTGATCAAGCTGTCCGGAAGCGATGTGCCGTCGATCGCGCTTTCTGCGACGAGCAGCTATTTCAGCAAGTCCCTGCCGTTTGCAGATCGGCTCGGCTGGTTTGGAAAGGTATTTCTTTCTTATGGATTTCTGGCGTATGCGGCAATCCTGATCGCGATCATCTGTGCTTATGTGCTGAACTACACGCGCGTGGGACTTCACTTAAGAGCAGTCGGTGAGGATCCGGCAGCAGCAGATGCAGCTGGTATCAATGTTACGAAATATAAATATCTTGCCACCTGCATCGGATGTATGATCGCAGGTCTCGGCGGACTGTATTACGTGATGGATTACGCCTGCGGCGTATGGTCCAACGATGCGTTCGGCGATCGCGGCTGGCTGGCGATCGCGCTCGTTATCTTTACGATCTGGCGTCCGGTAGTGAGTATTTTTTCTTCGATCTTTTTCGGCGGACTGTACATTCTGTATCTCTACATCCCGACCGGAATGGATCACATGGAATTCCAAGAGCTTTACAAGATGATTCCGTACGTGGTTACGCTTGTCGTACTGGTGCTGACCAGCATGCGCAACAAGCGAGAGAATCAGCCGCCGAAATCACTGGGACAGTCCTATTTCCGTGAGGAACGGTAAACTTCTTTCAGATCCTGCAAGCAGCGAGAGCGGGCTGCGAATGTCTGCCTCTCAGGTAAACTTAAGAAGTGTCTTTTCATCGGTAATAAAACCGGAGAAGACACTTCTTTTTTTTACCGGGCAAGGCAAGTCCCCTGCTTTGGTTGTACGGAGCAATAAGCAGATACTTGTCTGCATAAAAAACTTTATAGAAGCCGGAAAAGAGCACTTGCGATAAAAAGAAAGTATGTTAGAATAGGGATTACGCGACAGCAAAATGACTCGTTTTTTTATTTGACCAGGCTGTTATGGATTTGATATTTTATGGCTTTGCGGCAGAAGAAGCCAGGAAATAAATATTTGTTTTGTAAGGAAAACGGAAAAAACTTATCACGTGAAGGGGGTTCTTTATGAAAAGAACAGAACAGAAAATAGAAAATACCTGGAAGCTGGAGGATATCTATGCTTCCCGGGAAGCATACGAGAAAGATGCGGCAGCGCTGAAGGCGCAGATCGCCGAATTTTCCGGTTATCAGGGAAAGCTTGGCGATGGTCCGCAGATGCTGCTTGCGATTCTGAAAAAACGGGATGCAATGGCGGAGATCATGAGCCGTATGATCGTTTACTCAAACCAGCATTACCATGAGGACACCGGAAACGCGGTTTATCAGAAACTGGCCGGAGAAGCACAGACACTTTCCGTGCAGTTTTCACAGGCCTGTGCATGGGTGGAGCCGGAGCTTTTGGCACTTAAGCCGGAACGGCTTGCACAGTATTTTGAAGCGCTGCCGGAACTTGAAGATTACCGAAGAACGATTACACAGGTGACGAGAATGCGCAGCCACATCCTGGATGCAGCGACGGAGGCCCTTTTGGCAAAGGTGGAAGAGGTCGCGGAAGGAGCGTCGAACATCTTCTCCATGTTCAACAATGCAGATGTGCGTTTTCCGGATGCGGTGGGAACAGATGGAAAAAAGCATCCGATGACGATTGGAAGCTACATTCCTTATATGGAAAGCAGCGACCGAAGTCTGCGTAAATCAGCATTTCAGGGACTGTATTCGACGTATGCGCAGTATAAAAATACCGTTTCCGCCATGTATCAGGCCAATGCGAAGCAGGCAGACTTTTTTGCAAAGCAGAGAGGATACCAGGATGCAAGGGAAGCAGCGCTGGATGCAAATGCAATCCCGGTTTCCGTATATGACAACCTGATCGAGGCGATCCATGAGAAGCTTCCGCTGATGCACCGTTATGTACAGCTGCGCAGCAAAATGATGAAATTGGACGATCTGCATATGTACGATGTGTATGCGCCGCTTGTAAAAATGCCGGAGAAAACGTATTCATTTGAGGAGGCAAAAGAGATCGTAAAGCGGGGGCTTGCGCCGCTTGGTGAGGATTATATTGCGCTTTTGCAGGAAGGATTTGACAATCGGTGGATTGATGTTTATGAAAATGAGGGAAAGCGCACGGGCGCGTATTCCTGGGGCGCTTACGGCACACATCCGTATGTGCTGCTGAATTACCATGGCAGGCTCGGGGATGTCTTTACGCTGGCGCATGAGATGGGGCATTCCCTGCATACCTGGCATTCAAACCATACGCAGCCGTATCGCTATGCATCCTACCGCATTTTCGTCGCAGAAGTGGCTTCGACCTGCAATGAGGCGCTGCTGATCCATGATCTGCTTGGCCGCACCAAAGATGAGACGGAAAAGAAGTATCTGATCAATTATTTTCTCGATCAGTTTAAGGGGACGATGTACCGTCAGACGATGTTTGCGGAATTTGAGCGCACGACCCATCAGGCCGTATCACGCGGCGAGACATTGACAGCGGAGAACCTGCATGAGACGTATCTGAAACTGAATCAGGATTACTTTGGTCCGGCGATGACGGTTGACCGGGAAATCGGTTATGAATGGGAGCGTATTCCTCATTTCTACACGCCGTTCTATGTCTATCAGTATGCGACTGGATTTGCGGCGGCAATTGCAATCAGCAGCAAGATCCTTTCAGGAGAGCCGGGGATCGTGGAAAAGTATAAAAAATTCCTGAGCAGCGGAAGTTCCATGGATCCGATTGATCTTTTAAAAATCTGCGGGGTTGACATGTCCTCGCCACAGCCGGTACTGGATGCGCTTGGTGTGTTCGGGGAGTACCTCGCAAAGATGGAAGCGGAAGTGTCAGAGGAAGAAGTGGAGTACAGGCAGTAACTGTTTTGGTGATAATTATTTTTGACAGTAATGTACCTGAAACTGCCGATAAGTATGGCAGAATGGAGAAATAATGGCAAAAGAATTTGTATGTGATATGACGAAGGGAAACGAGACCTCACTGCTGATCCGTTTCTCCCTTCCAATGTTGTTTGGAAATGTCTTTCAGCAGTTTTACAACATGGTGGATTCGATTGTGGTCGGGAATTACGTCGGAAAAAACGCGCTGGCGGCAGTTGGCATGACATCCTCACTGACCTTTTTCTACTTTGCACTGTGCAATGGTTTTGCTACGGGCGCAGGCGTGCTGATGTCTCAGTATTTCGGCATGAAAAATGAAAAGCGTGTAAAAGATGCACTGGGAAATTCAATTTATCTGATGCTTGGAATGGGGATTCTGGTGAGTATCATTTCGGTTCTGTTAGCAGAACCGACGCTGCGGCTGCTTAATACACCGGAGTCCATCTTTGACGATGCGCTTCTGTACACGCGTATTGTGTGCGGCGGCGTGCTGGCAGTCGTTTTGTATAACGGGATTTCAGCGATGCTGCGCGCGCTCGGAGATTCTGTTACGCCGCTGATCTTTCTGATCATAGCGAGTATCTTAAATGTGATCGGAGACCTGCTTTTCGTGCTGGTGTTTCATATGGGCGTGGCAGGGGTGGCAGTGGCAACCATTCTGGCACAGACACTGTCTGCCCTTGGCTGCATTGTATATGCAGTTTTGAAAAATCCGTATTTTCGGCTGAAAGGAGAAAATATGAAGCCGGACAGGATTTTGCTGATGAAATGCTTAAGGCTTGGCATCCCGTTTGGAATGCAGGGAAGCCTGATCGCGCTGTCCTGTATTGCCCTTCAGTCAGTGATTAACCGGTTTGGCGAAAATGTGATTGCCGCATTTGCAGCGACCTCCCGGATTGAACAGCTGGTACAGCAGCCGTACAACTCTCTTGGTACTGCTGTTGCGACGTTTACGGCACAGAACCTCGGGGCCGGAAACATAGAGCGCGTGAAGCGCGGATATCAGCGTTCGACAATGCTGGTCGTAGTATTCAGCCTTGTAATGTGTGGGGCGATGTTTCTGTGGGGAGGTCCGTTTGTCGGAATCTTTGTGGATGATGCCGAAGTCATTGCCATCGGCGGCCGTGCAATCCGTATTACGAGTCTGTTTTATATCCCACTTGGCATGATCTATGTGGCGCGCAGCCTTTTAAACGGTGCAGGCGATTCGTTTTTTGCCTTTGCCAATGGTCTTGCCGAGGTAGTCGGAAGAATCGGATTTTCACTTGGACTTGCGGCGATTCCGGCGCTCGGATATTGGGCAGTCTGGTATACGACCGGCCTGACCTGGCTGATCACCGGTGCAGTGTGCATGCTGCGGTATGCGCAGGGGAAGTGGAAGAAGATCGTACTGGTGGAGCGGTAGAAAATTTATTTATCTGTTTTGCAAAAAGAAGAATCGAAGGATAGAAGGGACAGGAAAAAACATGTTTTATTTTTGGAAAAAGGCAGAAGTAGATAAGAGCAAAGTCACAAAGTTTGTTGATTGGTTCTTCGAAAACGAAGCGAGCATACGGAGCAGTGTCGACAACAGAGAAACAGACCGCGACACCATGATGAAAATGCTGGATGAAGTGGAGGCGCAACTGGCAAAAGTATATCGTGACGGATATCGTGGCCGCATTGAGTTTGATTATGGCGGAAAAGAGAAGGACTGGGAATTGAACTTGTATCACTTAAATAAGAAATATTTGATCGAAGCTACGAAAATGATAGCGGAAGAATTTGCAAGTCGGGCTTCTGATATCTGGAAAATTAATGTCAGCCAATAAAAGTCGAAGCAAGTCCCCTGCCGGAAGCAGGGGACTTGCTTCGCGTTATAAATGAAAACTCGCTCATGATAATGAGAGCAAAGCGAATTTTTCTTTACATTTCATCAGAATTTCATAGATTTCATCTTTGGTCAGATTATAGATCGGCAGTATGATCCGATGTGTCGTTTGCTGCATCCTCTTCGGAAACGGATTCATTTTCTGGTTCGGAATCTGCTTTTTTCTCAGTTTCCTCACCTGCGGCACCGGTATTTCGTTCCAGCACCTCATCCCAGCGGTGCACTGCTTCATTCATCATGGCGCGCTCATGAAGGCTTTTTTTCTGTACCGGCGTGGCTGGTTTTTTCTGCTGTTCGCGGGCCTTCTTTGTATTGACAGCGGTCTTGCGGTCCGGATAGATCTTCGCAAGCTTGCGCAGCCTTGTGGCACTCCAGAGCAGATAAGCCGGAATGACGATCGAGGTGATCAGAAGAGAAAGATTCATAAGACCGGTCAGGAACAAAAAGACCTGCATCAGAATCTCAACACCGAGCAGGAGTGCTGCGGCTCTCACGGTAAAGATTGCCTTGTCAAGCCGGTTGGAAAGCGCTGCGCAGAGGGCGCCGACGGCAAGCTCTGCGATGGCGGCGATGACAAAGCAGACCGCCGCGATCTGAATCATGGAAATACTGACATTTGCACTCTCCAGAATTTCGAGGCATTCTGCGTCTCCGCCGGATGCATTGGAAGCCAGAGAAAAAAAGTTGATTCCGTACATCAAGGTGGAGGAAAGGGCTGTGAAGATCAGCAGCACACCACCGGCCATCAGCCCCATCCGGCCGCTCATGGCCATTTTCAATTCTTTTTGATCCTTAAATTCACCCATATACAAGTCCTCCTGTTCGCTCCAAAAGCGGCAGATGGGAATGACTGCCGCAGGAATTTTGTGTGTATTTTGCAGACGGGGCATGTTCTTTGACGGATGCGGAAGGACACGCCTGGAATGCGGACACATTGTTTTTTATTATAAGGCGAAGCAGAAGGGATTGCAAGGATTTCCTGGAAGGGAATTCAGGGAGAAATGTACAGGTCAAACTTCTCATCATAATAACAATTCTTCAAGAGGTCTTAATCAGATTCACATCAATGCTCTTTATTCTGTCTTGGATAAACAATTCCTGGATGCCCTTGCTCAGCTTGTAAGAAAACGCAATGAATACAGTTCTTTTTGTTGGTTTGTACTATTTTACAAGTTCAAGTTTGATTTTCCATTCTCATTAATATTTTGGATTGCTATAATGAACGTATCTTTTAGAAGACGTGACAGAATAGGCATTGACTGTATAGGGAGGAATTATTTAATGGTTGAAAACAAAATGTACTGTGAAACAGTAAAAATCGTTCCGGATTTTACGAGAAACGATACTGTTTCTCCACTTCTGTTTGGTAACAATCTGGAACATACCAGATCCTGTGTGAATATGGGAATTTCGGCACAGATGCTGCGAAACCGTAAGTTTGTCGGAAAGCCGGCATGTTATGATGGAACACCAGAAGGCTGGTTTTTGATTGGTAATGACGTAAATATCTTATTTAATGAAAATGAAGATACGATCGGAAATCGTGTGAATGAAGTATATACACGTCATGCCAATGCTTACCACATGAAACGCCGCCATGAATGCAATGCTGTTACAATTACGAATTACCATAAAGGAGTTGCAGGAATAGGCCAAAAGAATATTCCGGTGCAAAAAGATACGGAATATGAATTTCGGATTGTTGTAAAAGCATGGCAGATGACAAGGATGTGGATCGTATTATCCGACAGAGATGGAAATGTATGCTACGATAAAAAAGAAATTGTTTTTGATAAAAAAGAATATGAAACAAAAACAGTATTTTTACATACAGCAGAAATGGATGAAAATGCAAAACTTTCAATAACTTTTTGTGAAGAAGGTACGATATCGATAGGCGCAGTTTCATTAATGCCGAGAAATAATTTCCGGGGAATGCGTCCGGATGTTGTAAATTTGTTAAGAGAGATGGGAGTTAAACTTCTGCGCTGGCCAGGAGGAAATTTTGCTGGTGAATATAATTGGAAAGATGGTTTATTACCAGTAGATATGAGAGCACCATTAGAGTCGTATATGGGTTTAGAAACACAGCCGCACTCTTTGGGATATGATTTTAATGAGATTAATACAGATGATTTTGTGGCTCTTTGTAAAGAGATTGGAGCAGAACCTTTTATCACTATTAATCCAACTTGGAACACAGAAGAAGAATGTGCCCAGTGGGTTGAATACTGTAATGGAGATGCAAATACGGAATATGGTCGAATAAGAATAGAACGAGGATATAAAGATCCATACAATGTAAAATACTGGTCTCTTGGAAATGAATTCGGTTATGGCCATATGGAAGGTGACAACACAGCTGCGGGATATGGAAAGAAGGGAAGGAGTTACGGAACAAAGATGTTAGAAGCTTCGCCTGATTTGATATTATGTTCCTCAGGTCCATATCCGAATAAGGAGTGGGCAGAACAATCTGCAAGACAACTGGTGGATATCGCACCGATGGTTTCACTTCACTCATACGTTGCACAACCATTTTTTATGGAAAAAGAGCAGTATAAGGAAGAATACTATGAATGTATTGATAAAGTAGATACACAATGCAGGAAACTGGTTCATCAGATGAGAGAAGAATTGGGAGATGATAAACTTCGAATCTCATTTGATGAATGGAATGTATGGTATGGATGGTATAGAGCCAAGAGTGTAAATGACGGTATTTTTACGGCAAGTATGCTGCATATGTTAATTGAAGAGGCGGGACCATCTGGAATAGATATGGCGTGTCATTTTGAAGCTGTTAATGAAGGGGCAATTCGTGTGGAGTGGGATCACTCATTCCTTACACCGAGTGGAAAAATGTTTTCTGTTATGAAAAACCATATTGGTGGAAAAATACGATTTACATCAAAAGATGCAATTATGACAGAAAAAGACGAGATTTATACTATCACGTTAGTCAATCGTTCTTATTCAGACGATAAAGAATTTGTGCTTATGAAATATGGTGATCCGGTCACTGCTCTATTATTTTCTTCTGAGGAGGTACTTCCGCATTCTGATTTTGAAATGAATAATGTAGAGCTTAACGTTGTTAATGATACTATAAGCATTCAGCTGCCAAAGCACAGTGTAATGCTTTTGCAATTTAAAAAGTGATGGTTTCTGTAACCATGTTTCTCATTTTATAACTCTATAGCGAAAATTTATTTTCTGCGAAATGAAAAAATATTAGTGTGAATGTACAGTTAACTGAAAAAAGAAGCTTCTTGTATAATTAACGTAAGGAATTCCAAGAAAGAAGGTGAGAAAAAATACCGCAGAGCAAAATAAGAATAAGGATTTTGCAAGGTTAGTAAAAAGAATAGTGAGATATCAAAACTTGATTATAACAATAAGGAGGAAGAAAGTGATGAAGATTAATAAGAACATTATGTGTACTGTGTTGAGTTTTGGACTTATTGCGAGTCTTGGTTCTGGGATGGCAGTAAAGGCTGAAGGAGAATACCAGACAACAGGAGAAGATTATGAAATTAATTATATTGCAATAAATGAGACAGGTGCGACGACAAAAGCGCTTCTTGATGTAGTCAAAATGTATCAGGAACAGGTAAATCCCAACTTTAAAATGAATATGGAATACATCAATGATCAGCAGGCTCGTAATCAGAAAATCCGTACATTGGCAGCAAGCGATGAACTGCCGGATTGGTTTACGTGTGATATTGATTCATTCTATGAACAGTTATGGGATGCCGGAGTGGTTGCAAATGTTGGAGAGATTTATGATGAACTTGGTATTACCGATAAATTCTATCCGATTGCACTTCATTATCCGAGCCGGGAATCCGGGGAGATTGCCGGAATTAGCTGGCAGAGCCAGTCAGAATTTTTCTACTACAATAAAGATGTTTTTGCAGAGGCGGGTATTGAAGAAACACCAAAGACTTTTGATGAATTATTAGATGCCTGCGCAAAAATTGAAAGTATCCAGAAAACACCGATTGCAATGGATGGTGCATGGCGGTTGTTGCGTTATCTTGCATTTGTTCCATATAGAATGACTGGAAATGAATTCATAGAATCAGCGGTAAAAGGTGAAATTCCATTTTCTTCAGAAACAGGCCTTGCCGGAGCAAAATTTGTTGAAGAAATCGGACAGTATTTCCAGGAAGGCTGGACCACAGCTGATTCAACAACAGTGGCACAGTTAGTTGTGAATGGTGATGCAGGTATGTACTATTCCGGATCATGGGATCTTAATATCTTTGGTACAGAGGATATGGAACTGTTGGATAATATTGGTGTATTTACCTTACCGATTCTTGGAGAAGACGATGCAACTACTGCAGCAGATGGATTCTTTAATGGCGGTACACCTACTGTAATTAGTGCAAAATGCGCAGAAGACGAAGAGTTCAAAAATTTCTTCAGATTCTTATGGGATCATTATAATGATAGATGCTTTGTAAACGGTACACTTCCTCCAGGAAAACCTTCCAGCATGGATGATGCAAGTGAATTTCAGAAGGAACTTCTGAACAATTTTGCAAATGCTAAGAGTTTCGCAAAGTGTTGGGATGTTGTGGCAGATGTTGCTACTGCAGAAGTGATGTTGAACGAAACCCCTAGCCTGACATTAGGTGCTCTTACACCGGAAGAATGGGCAGCACACCTTGATGAAGCAATCAAACAGAATGTGCAGTAAATGCTGTATGGAAGATAAATACCGGCCACGAAGCACTGCTTCGTGACCGGATTGTTTTATAAAGGAGCTTGTTTGAATATGAAAAAAAAGAAAATAAATTATAAACCATGGTTATTTTTGAGTCCGGCTTTATTTGTATATATTGTAGTTGTAATAGCTCCAATTATTTATTCTCTTGGCTTTAGCTTTTATAATTACAGCGGAATAGGAAAGATGACTTTTGCAGGGCTTGGCAATTATAAACGCATGTTTTGTGACAGTACTTTTATAACTGCGATTAAAAACAATCTATTGTTAATGGTAGGTAGTACAGCAATACAGATGATATTAGGTTTAGGACTGGCAATTTTGTTAAGTAATATCCGTAAGTTTGCCAATGCGTTGAGAGTAGCGTATTTTATTCCATGTATTATCTCATCGGCAGCTATTTGTCAGATTTTTTCAAAAATGTTTTCAATTTTGCCAGAAGGAGTTATTCCTGCAATTATGAAGATGCTTGGAATGACACCGATTGCTTTTCTGTCAGACTCAAAGTTTGCCTTACTTGTAATTATTATTCTTGATGCATATAAATATGTTGGAATGCATATGCTGATTTTTTATTCCGCACTTATGGACATAGATACTTCTGTTATAGAAGCAGCTATCGTAGATGGATGCGGATGGTGGAAATTGCATACAAAGATTAAGATACCAATGATAATTAATATTGTGGTTATGGAGCTGGTGCTGCTGGTTAATGGTACGTTAAAAGCGTTTGATATATCCTATATTCTTACCAAAGGTGGTCCGGGAACAACGACAGAACTTGTGGCTACTTATATGTATAAAACTTCTTTTGGAATGACTAAGCTTGGGTTAGGTAGTGCAATGTCAGTTTTTCTTGCATTAGAATCTCTATTAGCGGTTGGAATAGTCAGATATATCGGTAACAAATTACAGAAAAAATATTCATGATCTCTGCTAATAGAAAGGTTGGAAGTAATCCATCACCTCTTTGTATTTATTCAGGAGATTATGATTCTTAGGTAGGAGGACAAAGATGAATAGTAATTTATTATCAATGAAGAGATGGGTCCGGGGGATATTCTATATAGTGTTGATTACGGTTGCATTGATTCAGATTTATCCTTTTTTTTGGGTGGTCACATCAAGTCTGAAAACAGATGCTGATCTTGCCAGGGCAGCTTATTTGTTGCCGAGTGAAATCTTTATTGGGCATTATAAGGAAGCATTACAGTCGGATTTGCTGAGATATTTTTTTAACAGTATGGTGGTTGCAGTTAGTGTTTTATTCTTTTTAGTAATCATTTCGGCACCCGCAGGATATGCACTGAGTAAGATGAAATTTCGCTATAATGAAAAGGTGATGACTTTTTTTCTTCTTGGAATGATGATCCCGGCATTTGCATGTTTGATTCCTATGTTCCAATTTTACAATATGCTGAAACTGAGAAATACTTATTGGGCACTTATTATTCCTCAGGTAGGGTTTGGATTGCCGGTATGTATATATCTATATAAGAATTTTATGTCCAGAATACCAGATTCCCTTACAGAGGCGGCAGAAATTGATGGGGCTGAACATGGATATATATTGGGGAAAATTATTTTTCCGATGTCTAAAAATATAACAGTTACAATTCTTACCTTTAATTTTGTGAATATTTGGAATGAATTTACATATGCGAACACGTTCATGTCTTCAGGGAAGATGAAAACATTACCGGTAGGACTGAATGATTTTGTTGGTGAAATGGGAGGCGTAAACTGGGGAGCAACATTTGCGACAATCACTCTATCGATGCTTCCTACTTTAATTATATACGCGGTTTTAAATAAACAGGTTATTGAAGGAATGACTGCGGGTGCGATAAAATCTTAAATAATTCACCTTGATTTTTACTACGTATCTATCGTCATTTTGACAGCAATATCAAAAGAATATGATTTGCTTTTTGATCATTTTCTGTTAGAATAAAGGTATCAAACTTAAGGAATCTTTTATAGAGTGAATTGCACGATCGAGAGGAGAGAGACTATGAAAAATACATCTATTCGCTTCAGGATATTTTTTTCGTATTCTTTTCTCCTCATTTTTGCTATTTTGATAACGCTATTGGTGAGACAGAAGATTGGACGTGATTATTATAAAGAGGTGGTACTTTCAAGTTACAAGAGAGAACTGGTTTATATTATGAATCAACTGGAAACACAATTAGATTTTGTTGAAGATTATCAGAAATCAATATCATTGGATCCAGTTGTTATGGATACATTATCCAGAAATCAAAAAGCGCCAAAGGAGGAATCGAAATATTATAGTATGAACCGGACATTAAGAAACAGAGTTACTGCGATTCTTGGTGCCAATAAGTATATTTATCAATATATCTTTATCACGCTTGATAATGATTTTTTGTCCTTTCGGGATGAAGCATTTCCTTCTTTGGTCGAAGAAATTCTGGGGAGTGATTATTTTGAAAAGAATAACAGGGATAAAAGAGGATTGGTGCTGAAGGGTCCTTATGAGTTAGAACAAATAAATCATGGCAGGCTCCAATTCTTTGTACTGTCTAAACAGGTGGTAGATCTGAATACTTTTAAACCTTTAGGCTATATTGCCTTTATTATTCGGGAAGACTTTTTTTCAGACATCTTTGAAAATAATCTATCTAAAGAGCATCAGATAGATTATTACATGATTTCTGATGATAATATCGTATTGTCAGCGACAAACAAAGATGCGATAGGCAAGAAATTTATGGATCAGCAAGGGCTGTCTGAGGATGCTTTTACAAGGCTGCTGGAAAATGGAAACTGTGAGGTTAAAATAAATGGAAAGACAGTTTTATATTCATTACTTGAAATGAGTAATAACAAGAAGATTGTATATCTGACTTCAATGGATGAATTACTAAAAGAGCAGAGAAAAGTAATGTGGCTGAGTATAATTGTTGGAAGCATTGCATGCATGCTTGCACTATATTTAGCGTTTTCGATTGCAAATCATATCACAGCGCCGATTGGTGTTTTATCAAAAAAGATGATCAATTATTATCAGATGAAGGAATCCGTTGAAGAAAATATACAGTTTTCCGGAAATGAGATAGATAATCTTTATTTTGCATTTGAGCAGCTATTAAAAAACGCGGATTTGATGTTGCGCCAGATCTATATAGAACAACAGGAAAAAAGTAATTATCAGTTTCAATTAGTTCAAGCTCAGATCAAGCCTCATTTTTTATATAATACCTTAGAAATGATTAAAAGTCTCGTGGATTGTCAAATGTATGAAGAGGCTGGAGAAGCAATAATGGCGGTGTCGCAATTTTATCGTCTGACTTTAAATCTTGGTAAAAACATTACAACGATTGCACAGGAATTAGAACTGACAAGGATGTATATGTATATTCAGAGCTTGCGTTATGCCGAATATATCGAATACTCAATTGAAGAAAAAGAAGGGATGGAGAAATACTGTATTCCGAAACTTACGCTGCAGCCTCTTTTGGAAAATTCTATTTACCATGGAATAAAAGCAAAACAGGAAATGGGTAGAATTGAGGTGAAAATCTTAGAAAATGAAGATACGATTAATATCGAAGTCTGGGATAATGGAGTTGGGATTGATCGGGATCAGCTGGTAAATATGCAGACGGCACTGAAAGAAGCAGAAAAGAAAAAAGAGAATTCATTTGGATTGTATAGTATTAATAGAAGGATAAAATTGTTTTATGGAAATGAATTTGGAGTATCTATCGACAGTGAACGGAACCGATTTACACGTGTTGTTTTAACGATTCCCAAAATTGATATTACTGAATATAAGGAAGACATACGAGGAGTTTAAGTACATGTATACGGTAGTTTTAATAGATGATGAATTTTATTTTCGTAAAGCAATAAAAGTATATTTTGCGGATTGGGAGAATCAGTATCAGATTATAGGAGAAACAAAGGATGGAAAAGAAGGCCTTGAAATGATCAGAAGGCTCCAGCCGGATATTGTACTAATGGATATCAATATGCCTCTTATGAATGGTCTGGAGGTTATCCAGATACTTTTTGAAGAAAGTATGAAAAATGGATTAAATAGAAAAATTATCTTTCTGACAGGTTATGGGGAATTTGAATATGCACAAAAAGCACTTCGTTTTGGTGTGTTTGATTATCTTCTGAAGCCCATCGACAAGAATAAATTAAAGGCGTGTCTTGACAAAGCTGCTGCTCAGATAACAAAGGAAAAGGAGCAAAAAGATAACCTGGCAGAGCTGACGAGATTACAGATTAATGAAAAAAAATTACACAGGGATAAATTCATAGCTGAAGTTTTTGATTCGGACAGAACGAAAAACTTGAATGTTATCGAACAGTTCTCAAGAGTAAAAGGGACTTTAAAGCTGCATGATAAATGGATGCCATTGATGCTTTATGTTTATCTTGAGCATGTTGAAGAAAAACAGGAAGAAGCAACTTTTCATTATCTGATAGCAGATAATATTCTGACAGAACTCCTGGAAAGTAGAGAGATCCAATGTATGACAAGCATATATAAGGATAGTTTATGCATGATTGCAACCGGGAATATGGAGGCGGAAGATCTTTCAAATGAAATAAATGAAACATTGAATGAATTTCTGGCTTATGTAAATGAAAAATTTCCAATGAAAGTACTGATCGTGAAAGGCCCGGCTATTGGTGACCAGGATGATATGATAAGAGCAATTCATCAGTTGGAAGATATGCAGAAATTTTTGTTAATGTATCAGAAGCAAGGAGTTTTTAGCAGTAATGATTCAAAAACAGGATATGCAAAAGCAAATGATTTTTTTGAACAAAAAAACGCTCAGTTATATTTGAATTTACGTATAGCGAATGAGAATGCGGTTCAATCATTGGTAAAGGATATTTTTACTGAAATGAGAGAGAATGAAGTATTACCGGAAACGGTAATAAAAAGGGCTGTAGATATGGTTTCTGGTGCTTTCGATATTTATCAATTACAAGAAAAAGAGACAGAGTCAATTGACGAACTACAGCTTCTCCCACCGAAATTTACAGAATATGACATATCTCTTATTGAATCGAAAGTAATGGCGTACCTTACTTTGATCATCCGGCATGTGAAGGCAACGAAAGAAAATAAAAGAAATTTCTTATCTGTCCATGTTGAAGAATACATAAAAAAGGAATATTACAGATGCGATCTTACATTACAAGATATTGCGTATGCGTTTGGAGTAAGTAAAACAGCGATCTGTAATCAGTTTAAAGAGGCAACAGGAATGACGATAGGAGAGTATTTGTTTCAAACCCGAATGCAATATGCGCATAAAATGTTTGATGAAAATTACGGGAATGTTTCATATGTGGCTGAAAAATGTGGTTATGAAGATGCGGGATATTTTAGCAAGTGTTTTAAAAAATACTACGGTATTTCGCCAAGAGAATATATATCGAAAATATAGTGCTATTCTTGGAAATATCAATTATAAATTGACGAAAAAAATGTTGGATAAGCAGAAGACGCTACAAAGTGAAGAACGGATGAAGGCATAACAACTTTATAATCGGGAAAAAACAATCCTTGACAAACTCCGATCCCTCCGCTAAGATAGCAGGTATGAGAAAAGTGATGAGAAAGAGGAGTACGCCCCAGGCGCCATCAGAGAGGATGATTCACCGGCTGAAAGGTCATCTAGGAGAGCAGGAGCGGAAGGTAGCTTTCGAACTGGATTGCTGAAGCGGAAGCAGAAGGAATGCGTGGAGAAGACGCGGCAGAGTAGATCCGAAAGAAAGTTTAAAGTAGGATGCTTCCAGGTGAGTAGGTGATTCCGGGACTTCCCGTTACAGAAGAAAGAGATGCGAAGCAATGCTTTGCAAGAAAAGGTGGTACCGCGAGACATTCGCCCTTTGCACATCTGTGCGAAGGGCGTTTTTTGCGCGTTGGCAATGAGGACGATAGGGCGAAGCCCGCGACCGAAATTTCGCCGCAGGCGGAATTGAGGACGTGCACGGCTGAATCGAGTCGTGCCAGTGCCATGCGACACAACAAGGAGGAAATCATGAGCAAAGAATTAGCCAAGACCTACGACCCGAAGGGGCTGGAGGACAGACTGTATCAGAAATGGCTGGATAAAAAATACTTCCACGCAGAAGTAAATCCGGACAAGAAACCGTTTACCATCGTTATCCCGCCGCCAAACGTAACCGGCCAGCTGCATATGGGCCATGCGCTGGATGAGACGATGCAGGATATCCTGATCCGTTTCAAGAGAATGCAGGGATATGAAGCACTGTGGCAGCCGGGTACTGATCATGCGGCGATCGCAACGGAAGTAAAGGTAACGGCAAAATTAAAAGAGCAGGGCATCGACAAGGATGAAATCGGCCGTGAGGAATTCTTAAAGCATGCATGGGCATGGAAGGAAGAGTACGGCGGAAAGATCATCAATCAGCTGAAAAAGCTCGGTGCATCGGCTGACTGGGACAGAGAACGTTTCACGATGGATGAGGGCTGCTCCAAGGCAGTACAGGAGGTATTTATCCGCCTTTATGAAAAAGGCTATATCTACAAAGGTTCCCGCATCATCAACTGGTGTCCGGTCTGCCAGACATCGATTTCTGATGCTGAGGTAGAGCATGTGGATCAGGACGGATTCTTCTGGCACATCAATTATCCGATCGTCGGCGAAGAAGGAAAATTTGTGGAAATCGCAACGACACGTCCGGAGACGCTGCTTGGCGATACCGCAGTGGCAGTCAACCCGGATGATGAGAGATATCAGCATCTGATCGGAAAAATGCTGAAGCTGCCGCTCACCGACCGTGAAATTCCGGTTATTGCGGATGCATACGTAGATAAGGAGTTCGGAACGGGCTGCGTGAAGATTACACCGGCACATGACCCGAACGACTTTGAGGTAGGAAAGCGTCACAATCTGCCGGAGATCAACATCATGAACGATGATGCGACGATCAACGAGCTTGGCGGAAAATATGCAGGTATGGATCGTTATGAGGCAAGAAAAGCCATGGTAAAAGACCTGGAAGACCTCGGACTTCTCGTAAAAGTCGTACCGCATCAGCACAACGTCGGCACACACGACCGCTGCAAGACGACGGTAGAGCCGATGATCAAGCCGCAGTGGTTCGTTAAGATGGAAGAGATGGCAAAACCGGCGATCGAGGCACTGAAAAAAGGTGAGCTGCAGTTCGTACCGGAGCGTTTCGGAAAGACATACCTGCACTGGCTGGAAAACATCCGTGACTGGTGTATTTCCAGACAGCTGTGGTGGGGACACCGGATTCCGGCGTATTACTGTGACGACTGCGGTGAGACTGTAGTGGCAAGAGAGATGCCGAAGATCTGCCCGAAGTGCGGAGGCACCCATTTTACACAGGATGAGGATACGCTTGATACGTGGTTCAGCTCTGCACTGTGGCCGTTCTCGACACTTGGCTGGCCGGACAAAACACCGGAGCTGGAATATTTCTATCCGACCGATGTACTCGTTACCGGCTATGATATCATTTTCTTCTGGGTAATCCGTATGGTATTCTCCGCGCTGGAGCAGACCGGCGAGGTGCCGTTCCATCACGTATTGATTCATGGACTGGTACGCGATTCCCAGGGCCGCAAGATGAGCAAATCACTCGGCAATGGAATCGATCCGCTGGAGATCATCGATCAGTACGGTGCTGACGCACTTCGTCTGACCCTGATGACCGGAAATGCGCCGGGTAACGATATGCGTTTCTATATGGAGCGTGTGGAAGCGTCCAGAAACTTCGCAAACAAGGTATGGAACGCATCCCGTTTCATCATGATGAACCTGGAAAAGGCAGAAGTGCCGGAGAAGATCGACCTCGATACACTGACCGGAGCGGATAAATGGATTCTCTCCAAGGTCAATACTCTGGCAAAGGAAGTTACAGAAAATCTGGACAAATATGAGCTGGGAATTGCCGTTCAGAAGGTATACGATTTCATCTGGGAGGAGTTCTGCGACTGGTACATCGAGATGGTGAAGCCGCGTCTGTACAGTGAGACCGACACAACAAAGGCTGCTGCACTGTGGACGTTAAAGACGGTTCTGACAAACGCACTCAAGCTGCTGCATCCGTACATGCCGTTTATCACAGAAGAAATCTTCTGTACGCTGCATCCGGAAGAGGAGTCCATCATGATTTCTGCATGGCCGGAGTATCAGGAGGCATGGAACTTTGCAAAAGAAGAAAAAGAGGTTGAGACGATCAAGGAAGCAGTCCGTGCGATCCGCAACGTGCGTACCGGCATGAATGTACCGCCAAGCAAGAAAGCGCAGGTATTCGTCGTTTCCGAGAATCCGGAGGTACGTGAGATCTTTGAGACCGGAAAAGTCTTCTTTGCGACACTCGGTTACGCAAGCAGCGTTCACGTACAGGCAGACAAAGCCGGTATCGGAGAGGATGCGGTATCCGCAGTGATTCCGGAGGCAGTGATCTACATGCCGTTTGCAGAGCTGGTTGATATCGATAAAGAGATCGAGCGTCTGAAAAAAGAAGAGGAGCGTCTGACAAAAGAGCTTGCCCGTGTCAACGGAATGCTCGGCAATGAAAAGTTTGTCAGCAAAGCACCACAGGCAAAGATCGATGAAGAAAAAGCAAAGCTTGAAAAATACACGCAGATGATGGACCAGGTAAAAGCAAGACTGGCACAGCTGGCGTAAGGAAAACAAAAGCAGAAAAAGAGTCCTCCGGTGGAAAAACCGGAGGACTTTTGCTCATTGCAGCCCGATAATAAAGACGATCAGTGCCACAAGCGCCAGGAGCGTCCAGCTTATGTATCGTTCTGCGATCTGCCAGTCGGACGGTTTGGCATTTTCTACATTTTGAATCTGAAACATCAGATTCCAGCGGAACAATTCGTCTGCGAATAGAATAGACAGAATATTAAGAATGCAGATGAAGACGCCTCCAAACCAGACGAGTCCTTCTCCCTTATGTGTTAATTCAGGCGTGTTCATAAGCTCATAAATCGTACCTGCAGATGGCTCCATGGGATCAATTACATTGCCGTTTTCGTCCTTTTCAATGCCATCGCTGTCCGTAAAAGTAAGGCTGAAGTCAGCAAAATCCCCATTCTCATCAAAAAGCAAGTAACCGTCGCCGGAGTATGAAACGCCGCCGCGAAAAAATACCTGATCTCCATTAAGGATTTCGATGCCGGTCATGTACCCTTCTGCTTCCTCATTCTTTGGGACGGCAGAGGGGTCTTTTTTTATCGTGTAAGGACCGTAGGTCTTGTCGCCGTACTGCAGCACAACAGACTGATTCTCCGATACGATGAACTGCACCTGCGTTCCATCAATTTTTCCGGAATACACGGTGGTGCCGTTTTCATCTTTTGGAACAAGGATTGTGTCATTGTACAGATATCCCACTCTTGAAATTGTCATGGGATAAATCACTGCAAAAATGACGGACATGAGAAGCATGAGAAGAATGATGCCTTTTTGATAGAAATTCAGATTTTTGATTCTTTCCATAATAAAGGTTCCTTTCGAGAGGAATGGATAAGGTGGGACAAAAGCAGCTCTGCGGTCTGGAAGATGATGCAGACGAAACGGAAATACATGTTAATGTAAACATAGCACACGAAGGAAGATCTGCATAGAAGCCTGAATGAAAATAAGAAAAACTTAAGATACGACAAAGCGTTATATTATAGAGGATCAAAAAGCGATCGGTAGAATTCATTTCCCGACCGCTTTTTTTCCAATCTTAAGGAAAAAATACTATTATTTTTTTCACGAACGGCGTATACTTGGCAAAAAGAACAAGGAAAGGCTGCTCAGGGCAGAGCCTGACGGAAGAAGAACGAGGGAAAGAGTATGCTGTATATTAAAAATCTGACGAAAACGTATGGAGAAAAAAAGGCAGTTGATGATTTGTCACTGCACATTGCACCGGGAGAGATTTACGGGTTTATCGGTCATAACGGAGCGGGCAAGACGACAACGCTCAAATCCGTGACAGGGATTCTGCAGTTCGATTCCGGAGAGATTACGATCGGAGGAAGGTCGATCCGTCAGGATCCGATTGGCTGTAAGGCGCAGATGGCTTACATACCGGACAATCCGGATCTGTATGAATTTATGACAGGAATCAAATACCTGAATTTTATTGCAGATATTTTTGGGATTCCATCGGATGTGCGTCTGGAACGAATCAGAAAATACGCAGATCTGTTTGAACTGACGGATGATCTGGCAGAGCCGATTGCTGCTTATTCACACGGCATGAAGCAGAAGCTGGCGATCATTTCCGCGTGGCTGCATGCGCCAAAGCTTGTGATTATGGATGAGCCGTTTGTCGGTCTGGATCCGAAGGCGTCCCATATCTTAAAAGGGATGATGCGGGAGCTGTGCGATCAGGGCGGAGCAATTTTCTTTTCCACTCATGTACTTGAGGTTGCAGAAAAGCTCTGCGATAAGGTGGCAATCATCAAGGGAGGAAAACTGATCCGTTTTGGCACAATGGAGGAAGTGCGCGGAGATGATTCACTGGAGGAGGTATTTCTGGAACTGGAGGATGAATCATGCTGAAAACACTCGTAAAAAAGCAGCTGATGGAAATCTTCCGCAGCTGGTTCTACAATTCAAAGAAAAATAAAAAACGTTCCGCAGAGACGGTCATTGCTTTTGCGGTGCTTTTTGTACTGCTGATGGCCGGTGTGATGGGAGGCATGTTTGCACTTCTGTCGCTTGTAATGTGTGAAACGCTTGCAGAGGTCGGAATGAGCTGGTTTTACTTTGCGCTGATGAGTCTGCTGGCGGTACTGCTTGGCGCTTTTGGAAGCGTGTTCAACACGTATTCCAGTCTGTATCTGGCAAAGGACAATGACCTGCTGCTGTCGCTTCCGATTCCGGTACGCACGATTATGGCGGCGCGGCTGCTGGGTGTGTATCTGATGGGGCTGATGTATTCCGCAATCGTTATCATTCCGGCCGTGATTGTTTACTGGATTACCGTATCAGTCAGTCCGGCAGAAATATTCGGGGGAGTGCTTCTGACATTTCTGCTTTCCGTATTTGTATTTGTTCTGTCCTGCCTTCTTGGATGGATCGTGGCAAAGATCAGTCTGAAGCTGAAGCATAAAAGCTTTGTGACAGTGCTTGCTTCGCTGCTTGGGATCGGAGCCTACTATTTCTTTTATTTTAAGGCGCAGACGCTGCTTGGAGAAGTGCTTGAAAACGCGCTGGTTTATGGGCAAAAAATAAAAGCGGCTGCGTATCCGCTGTATCTTTTTGGACGTATCGGAGAAGGAAAAATCCCGGCGATGATCGGTGCGACAGTGGTGATGGCTGTGCTGACGGCAGTTACTTTGGGCTGTATTTCACGCAGCTTTATCGGAATGATCACTTCCAGCGGAAAGACTGTCCGGATAAAATACAAAGAGCGTACCGCAAAAGAAAAGGGTCTGTACCGGGCTTTATTTGGAAAAGAGCTGGGGCGATTTACGGCAAGTCCGAATTATATGCTGAACTGTGGACTTGGTTCCCTTTTTCTTGTAGGAACGGGCGTATTTCTGATCGTGAAGGCTTCCTGGATTCAGCTTACGGTGGCATCATTTCTGGATCAGGGCAGTGTATTTATTGCCGGTATTGCCGGTTGTATCTGCCTTGTGTGTGCAATGAATGATATGGCGGCGGCTTCCGTTTCACTGGAAGGCAAAAATTTGTGGATTGTGCAGTCATTGCCGGTATCACCGCGGCAGGTGCTGATGGCAAAGGCAGGAGTACAGCTTCTTGTGACAGGTGTCCCGACGGCATTTGCCTGCATTTGTGTTCTGATTGCATTTCGTCCCTCCATTCTTTCCGGAATTTTTGTGTTGATGATACCGCTTCTTTATGTGGTACTTCTGACATTTTTTGATCTGTTTTTGAATCTCAGATTTCCAAATCTGACATGGACAAGCGAAATCGGACCGATCAAGCAGTCGCTGCCGGTCACGCTTGGAATTTTTGGCGGCTGGGGATATGTGCTGCTGCTGTTTGGCGGTGGATATCTGATGCGGAATCTGCTGACGGTGGAGGTGTACCTGGCTTTGGTCTGTGTGGTGACAGCCGGGCTGGCGGCTGTTTTGTACCGGTGGGTCGGCACGAAGGGGGCACGGATATTTGCCGGGCTGTAAAAGAAGAACGTAAAAAAGGAACTGTGAAAAGCGGTTCCTTTTTCACATTCAATGAAAAAGCTTTTGGTTTTGTACAAAATAAGGTAGAAATGGAGGACAGACAATGAAGATAAAGGAAATGCTTGGCACGCTGCAGCCAGGCAAAAAACAGGAAAAACCGGCACAGCTGTGGACAAAATGGGGCGCAAAGGTAAAGAAGGCGTGCGAAGCTTTGGATTATGTGCCTCTTCCGGAATATCCGAGACCACAAATGAGGCGTGAGGATTATACGGTTTTAAACGGATGGTGGGAGTATCGGATTGTATCGGGCAGGGAGAGGGAAAATCATATCTGTGGGAAAGAATATGATGACAAAAAATCGGATCAGCCGGAGAAAACGCTTTCTTGGAATTGCAAAGAAAAATGCTGGGACAGACAAAGCGGCTGCCGCGGAACAACAAGTTCCCAGGGAAAGATTCTCGTTCCATTCTCACCGGAAAGTGTTCTTTCCGGAGTCAGCCGTCAGCTGCAGCCGGACGAGGAACTGTGGTATCGAAGAAACGTACAGATTTCAGAGGATGAATATCAGACGCATCGCGCAAAGAAGGACCGCCTTTTGCTTCAATTTGGCGCAGTTGATCAGGAATGCCGTGTTTACTGGAACGGTCATCTTGTGGGCAGTCACCGGGGCGGTTATCTGGCGTTTACGATGGAAGTAACAGAATTTGTGCAGCCTGGAGCAAATGAACTGCAGGTCATCTGCACGGATGAAAGTGATACCGGGGCAGAGGCGCGTGGCAAGCAGAGGCTGCAGCCGGGCGGGATGTTTTATACGGCGCAGAGCGGAATCTGGCAGACGGTATGGATGGAATGGGTGCCGCAAAGAAGCGTGGAGTGGATTAAGATAATGTCACAGCCGGATGAGGGTGTGGTAAGGATCCGGGTGCGGGTGAGCGCACAAGGGCAAAGCGCCGAACTGTTGAATACAGAAAATAGTATAGAAAAATTTCAGACAGAGAATGAAAACCGGGAGAATGTAGAAAGTGATAAAGATGGGACACAGAAAAGAAATGTAAATGAGACAGAAAAAAACAGAACAACAAAAAATAGTGATCTTAACAAAAAGAATGCTGATATGGGTAGTGAAAGTATAACTTGTACGTATATGCCGGAGCAGATTTTTATTACGATATCATACGAAGAAAACGCAGAGGAGAAACTGCAGATATCCTGCATCCCGTCGCGCCAGGGCGTTGGCTGGACGGACTACGATGTAGCAATTACAATTCAGAATGCAAAGCTCTGGAGTCCGGAGCATCCCTTTTTATACGATCTGGAAATCCGGGCGGGAGAAGACCGTGTGAAAAGCTATTTCGCAATGCGGACGTTTTCGGTAGAACCGGATGAAAGTGGAATCCCACGCTTCTGTCTGAATCATCAGCCTTATTTTTTAAACGGGGTGCTTGACCAGGGCTACTGGCCGGAAGGACTGTATACAGCACCGACCGATGAGGCACTCGTAAGTGATATCGAACGAATGAAGGAGTGCGGCTTCCGCCTGTTGCGCAAGCACTGCAAGCTGGAGCCGATGCGCTGGTATTATCACTGCGACCGTCTTGGAATGCTGGTCTGGCAGGATATGGTAAACGGGGGCGAAACGTACGATATGAACCGTATTTGTTATCTGCCGACCCTGCTGCATTCATTTCAGACAAAAAAAGGCTACAGTGAAGCTGCATGCGGACGAAAAGACCGGACGGGCTGCGAAGCGTGGAAACGAGATTGTATACAGACTGTGCGGCAGCTTTTTAATGTGGTAAGCCTGGCAGGCTGGGTGATCTTCAATGAGGGCTGGGGACAGTTTGATACAAAAGAAATGACGGCACTTGTAAAGAAGCTGGATGGCAGCCGTCCGGTGGATGCGGCAAGTGGCTGGTTTGATTTTGGCGGCGGTGATTACCGCAGCGAGCACAATTACTTTTTTAAGCTGCAGGTGCCAAAGAAATGGAAAAAGAATCCGGGTGGGCGCGCCTTTGTGATCTCAGAGTACGGCGGACTGACCTTAAAGATTCCAGGGCACATCTGGAAAGAGCAAAGCTATGGATATGGAAAACTGTCATCGCAGGCAGAATTTCAGGAGCAATTCCGGAAGCTGCAGGAGGAGATAAGGGCATTGGAAAAAGAAGGTCTTTCCGGTGCGATTTATACGCAGGTGAGCGATATCGAGGAGGAGATCAACGGAATCTATACGTATGACAGGCGGGTGAAAAAATAAAGCAGTGCCGGATCTTCCGTTCACCGCTTAAAACAGACCGAATACCGTCATTTCCAACACAGTCCTCAAAATATGTGTATAATGGAAAGCACAAGGGGGGAAGAGGCGAATGAAATTTCAGATGATCCTGGATCAGGAAAAGGAGGAGGCGGTATTTGCCCGTGTGCATAAGCGGACGGCGCTTGTGGATGAAATCGAAAAACTGGTGCTCGAAGGTGGACAGGGGCGGTCGATCGCCGGTTATGATGAGGATGGAATCCGGATGCTGGAGATTGGGGCAGTAGAAGCCTTCTACGTGGAAGGAGATAAAACGTTTGCTGCGTACCAGGGAGGAAAGTACCGTGTTCGGAAACGTCTCTACGAACTGGAGGAAGTGCTGCCGGAATATTTCAGGCGAATCAACAAATCGAATCTTGCAAATATGAAAAAGATCGTCCGTTTTAATGTGACACTCAGCGGTGCGGTGAATGCAGAATTTGAGAGTGGATTTTCCGATTATATTTCGAGAAGGTGTTTTGCGGAGCTGAAAAGGAGGTACTCATTATGAAGAACTTTTGGATATCTTTTGTCAAACGTGGGATGGTGGCTGCATGGGGCGGTCCGGCAATTTTGTGTATCGTGTGGGCGTGTCTGTGGCATGCGGACACGATGCAGAAGCTGGAAATGGGAGAGGCTATCTTAAGTGTGGCGTCTTCTCTTGTAATGGCATTTATTGCCGGGGGGATTTCGGTCATCTATCAGTTGGAGCAGCTGCCAAAAGCGATGGCGGCACTGATTCAGATGGCAGTGCTTTACGTGGATTACCTGGGAATCTACCTTTTAAACGGATGGCTGCCGCTTAATGCGATCCCGGTTTTTACATTGATCTTTGCGGTGGGATTTGCAGCAATCTGGGCAATGATTTACCTGTACGTGAAAAGAACGGTTTCCGATCTGAATGAGAAAATAAAAAGATAGGTTAAACCGGGTGAAAAAAACAGATGATTTCTGTGAAAAATATCGCAGGAATCATCTGTTTTTTTGCTTATAGCAAAACGACAGAGAAGGAGAAATGCAGAATGCAGAAGGAAAAGAAGCGCTTGGAAAATCTGCGTCCTGCGAGTATACTGGAGAAGATGAAATGAAAATAGTGGCAACGGTTCAGAGGGGTAGAAGCTTATCTGCCCCTGAACCGTTACAGATGGAGAAATATATGCTGGACAAGGACATCCGGGAGCCGCTCTTTGACTTTCTGGAAGAATTTTATGGAAAAATCCGTATTTTTGAGGAGAAGGTGACCGGAATTTCGCGCACGGATGCGCTCGGCGTGATCGACGGGCAGCTGATCGGGTTTGAAATCAAGAGTGACAGTGATACGTATACACGGCTGAAACGTCAGACAGCAGATTACGATCTGCTGTGCGATGTGAATTATCTGGTGGTCGGAAAGAGTCACCGCAGGCAGGCCGATCAGCACATCCCGGCGCACTGGGGGATTATCTGTGTCTATGAGGAAAACGAGACAGAAAATGAGATACCGGAAGCGGATACAGGAAAAAGAAAAACCAGAGGAAAAGCAGGGCCTGCGCCTGATGCAAAAATGCTTCCGAACAGGACAGGAGAAGAAATTTCCGAAATAAATATGGCGGCAGATATTAAGGAAGAAAAGCTGCCACCAGAAGAGAAAAAAAGGATCATCGTCGAGATCGACCAGATCCCGGGGGTCAATCCAAACGTAAAGATCGAGCGTCAGCTGGATCTTTTGTGGCGGCCGGAGCTGGCGACGCTGCAGGAATGGAATGAGATGCCGAAATACGCACAAAAAAGCAAGGCATTTGTCCGGGAGAAGATCCTGGAGCGCGTTCCGCAGGAGACGCTGAAGCGTCAGATCACAGATCTTCTGTTTGAGAGGGATTATGAAGCGCTTCTGGCGCAGATTCGGGAAGTGCAGAAAAAGACAAGACCGCGGAAACGGAAGATGAGCAAGAAGCGAAGCGTCGTAAAAGCGGTGCGGAAGAAACGGAAGGCAGCAGGGAAATGAAGATGTAAAGCAAGGATATTGAAAAATTTACACAAACCTGTTATAGAGAGAAAAGGGAAAAAGTAATATTCTCGAAAAGTGTAAGAAAAAATTTCAGAACAGAAATGGGCGGGGATTTCTGAGGACAGAACAGCATGACAGAAAAATGAACAGACAAAAACGACAGTCTCAAAGAAGAGAAGAAAGAGGCACAGTCATGATAGATAAAATGAAAATCCGCGGCGCGCGGGTACATAACCTGAAAAATATAGATGTTGATATTCCGCTGAATAAGATCGTCGGGATTGCAGGCGTATCCGGATCCGGAAAATCTTCTCTGGCGCTGGGCGTGCTGTATGCGGAGGGCTCCAGACGGTATCTGGATGCGCTTTCCACTTATACAAGAAGACGGATGACGCAGGCATCAAAAGCGCAGGTGGATGAGGTGCTTTATGTTCCGGCGGCGCTTGCCCTGCATCAGCGGCCGGGGGTTCCGGGAATACGCAGTACATTTGGTACCGGCACCGAACTTCTGAACAGCCTGCGGTTAATGTATTCGAGGCTGGCGCACCACTGCTGCCCGAATGGTCATTATGTGGAGCCGTCGTTTGCGGTGGCAGCAGGAAAAGAACTGGTCTGCCCGGTATGCGGCGCGCATTTTTTCGCACCGTCCGCAGAGGAGCTGGCGTTCAACAGCCAGGGTGCCTGCCGCACGTGCGATGGCACGGGAACGGTGCGGACGGTGGATCTGGATTCGCTCGTGCCGGACGAATCGCTCTCTATCGACGAGGGTGCGGTGCGGCCGTGGCAGACACTGATGTGGTCGTTGATGAAGGATATCGCAAGGGATCTTGGCGTGCGGACCGATGTGCCGTTTCGGGATCTGACGGAAAAAGAGCGGGAGATCGTGTTTCACGGTCCGGCAATCAAAAAGCATATGATCTATCAGAATAAGACGAGCGGCGCGGCCGGAGAAATGGATTTTACCTATTTTAATGCGGTTTATACCGTGGAAAATGCGCTTTCCAAGGTGAAGGATGAAAAGGGAATGAAGCGCGTGGAGAAATTTCTGAAGCAGGAGACATGCCCGGACTGCGGCGGTTCCAGGCTTTCAAAAGCCGCACGGCTTCCGAAGCTTATGGGGATTTCACTGGATGAGGCATGCGAGATGACGCTGTCACAGCTTACACGGTGGGTGGAACGCGTGCCGGATTCCCTGCCGACGGAGATGCGGCCGATGGCGCTCAGCATTTGTGAGTCATTTCAGACGGCAGCGAAGCGTCTTCTGGAGCTGGGGCTTGGCTATCTGACACTGGATCGTGCCGCATCCACGCTTTCGACCGGAGAACGGCAGAGAATGCAGCTGGCACGTGCGGTGCGGAACCGCACGACCGGCGTGCTGTACGTGCTCGATGAGCCGTCGATCGGACTGCATCCGGCCAATATCACCGGACTGACCGGCGTGATGAAAGATCTGATCGCGGACGGAAATTCCGTGATTCTCGTCGATCATGATACACAGATCTTATCGGAGTCGGACTGGATCGTGGAGATGGGGCCGGAGGCCGGGGCAAACGGCGGACACATCATTGCGCAGGGAACCGTGCAGGAACTGTGTGAAAATGAGAATTCACAGATTGGTCCGTTTTTAAAAGCAGATCAGCATTCTCGGAATTCAGGTGGGCGAAGCGGCTGCGCTCCCCGAAGGGCAGCGGAACGGATTGCGAATGTCCAGTTTACAGAGGAAAAGAGTGGGACGCTGCGGGAACGGGCGGCAAAGAAAGAACTCTTCGATAAAGGTACGATTCGGATGGAATCCGGTGCGATCCATACGGTTTTGCCGCTGCATGTGGAGATTCCAAAAGGGCGGCTGACTGTCGTGACGGGTGTTTCCGGTTCGGGAAAGACGACGCTGGTACTGGAAAGTTTGATCCCCGGACTTGATGCCGCAGCGCATGGACGGGAACTGCCGCGTCACGTGAAATCGATTGAATTAGCAGGCATTCGCCAGGTCAAACTGATCGATGCGACACCGATCGGCATCAATGTCCGTTCCACGGTTGCCACATATGCAAATGTGCACGATGAACTGAGGAAAATCTATGCACGGACGAAAGATGCAAAGACATTTGGATATAAGGCGGGCGATTTTTCCTATAATACAGGACGGCTTCGCTGTCCGGTCTGCGACGGCACGGGCGAGATCAGTCTGGATGTGCAGTTTCTACCGGATGTGGACATTCCGTGCCCAAAGTGCCGCGGCTCAAGGTACGATGTGATGGCGCAGCGCATTCGCTATGAAAACAAAGTCGGGGCATCGTGCACGCTTCCTGAGCTGATGGAGATGGATGTGCGCACGGCGCTTGAGATGTGCCGTGATTTAAAGACGGTGCACCAGAGGCTTCAGGTACTGCAGGATCTTGGACTTGGTTATCTGACACTTGGCGAGGAGACACCGAGCCTTTCCGGCGGGGAGGCACAGCGCTTAAAGCTTGCGAGCGAGATGGGAAAAGCACAGTCGGATACGGTATTTGTTTTTGATGAGCCGACGATCGGTCTGCATCCGCTTGATGTGCGGACACTGCTTCGCGTGTTTGAGACGCTGATTGAAAACGGTGCGACTGTAATCGTGATCGAGCACGACCTCGATGTCATGCGAAACGCAGATTACATGATCGACATGGGACCGGGCGGCGGAAGCGACGGCGGAAGAATCGTCGCAGCCGGGACGCCGGAGGAGATCCGCGTGTGCGGGGAGAGTGTGACAGGGCGGTATCTGTAAACGATATGGCAGGGTATTGGAAGGTCTGAAGTATGAGAGGAGAAAAAATTATGTTAGTAAATGGAATTCATCACGTCTGCATCAAATGCAGAAAGGATCAGGTCGAAAAAGTAAAAGAGTTTTACACGGAGGTGCTCGGGCTGCCGGTAGTGCGCAGCTGGGGCGAGCCGGAGCTGGCAGGCTTTGTGTTTGACAGCGGAGCCGGGCTGATTGAGGTGTTTACGAATGCGCAGGAGGATCTGCCGCAGGGCAGCATCCGTCACTTTGCGTTTGCCACATCAGATGTGGATCAGTGTGTGAGAGCAGTGCGCGAGGCAGGCTATGCCATTACAGTCGAGCCAAAGGATGTCACGCTTGCGACAACTCCGCCGTCCCCGATCCGTGTGGCGTTCTGCATTGGACCGGTTGGCGAGGAGATTGAGTTCTATCAGGAAAAATGATACTGCAGTTTGCAGCAGGACAGCAGTAAAACCCTGAGTCAGGAAGTTTTTGGTGCCAGAAAAGAAAAAGAGTGAAATCCATGGAAAATACCGTTTTTTAACTGATTATGCCAATTAGGGAAAACTCCCTGGTTCATGTGTTGAAGTGGCAAGGATTTCGTGGTATGGTAAGAGAATCTTTTACCGGAAAACGAAAGACAGCCTCACGAAAAAACATGAACCAGGGAGGATTTTTTATGGAAAAAAACAGAAATGAACATCGCACATTTACAACGGACCGTCTGCTGCTCCGTCCATGGACGGAAGCGGATGCAGAGGATCTGTACCGCTATGCAAAGGATCCGCAGGTAGGACCGGCAGCCGGATGGCCGGTGCACACCAGCGTGGAAAACAGCCGGGAGATCATAAAGAATGTGCTCTCAGAGCCGGGGACGTATGCGATCTGCTTAAAAGAGGATGGAAAGGCGATCGGGAGTATCGGGCTGATGGAGCCGAGGTGTGAGGCGGGTGCAAAGACGGACGTGGCAGAAGTGCCGGAAGAGAAAGCTCCGGCATCTGGCGAAGCGGAAAAAACGGCGGCAAAAGAGAAAGAACTGGAGATTGGCTTCTGGATCGGCAGGCCCTTCTGGGGAAGGGGATATATACCGGAGGCGGTGCGCTGCCTGGAGGCGTATGCGTTTGAAACCCTTGGCTGCAGTGCATTGTGGTGCGGGTATTACGACGGGAATGAAAAATCGAAGCGGACGCAGGAAAAGTGCGGATTTACATTTCATCATACGGAAAAAGAGGTGTACTGCCCGCTGATGGGGGAAACACGCACAGAGCACTTTAACCGCCTGACAAAAACGCAGTGGGAAAAAAAGTAACGGATACGCCATATCGATGAAATACGCAGTATTTTGGAGATTGTCTGTGAACAGCTGCGATAGAATTGGATAAAAGGAGAAGAACATGTCCCTGCAGTTTATTTTCGGAAATTCCGGGAGCGGAAAATCCACGTATTTGTATCAGAAAATCATAGAGGAGTCGATGCAGCGGCCGGATGGCAATTTTATCGTGATCGTGCCGGAGCAGTTTACGATGCAGACACAGAAGGATCTGGTGATGGCACATCCGAGAGGCGGAATCATGAACATCGACGTGCTGAGCTTTCAGCGTCTGGCGCACCGCATCTTTGAGGAGGTCGGTGCGGATCAGCGAAGTGTGCTGACCGAGACCGGAAAAAATCTGATGCTGCGCAAGGTGGCGATTCAGGAGCAGGATAGGCTGAAGGTGCTCGGAAGCAGGATGAACCGCCCGGGCTACGTCTCGGAGGTGAAATCAGTACTCTCGGAGCTGATGCAGTACGAGGTGTCCGATTTCGAACTGCAGGAGATGGAGCAAAAAACGGAGAACCGCCCGCTGCTAAATGCGAAGCTTGAGGATCTGCAGGTGCTTTACCGGGCTTTTCTTGCTTATCGCAGGGATCGATTCCTGAAGCCGGAGGAAATCTACGATGTGCTCTGCCAGGTGGCGGGCGAGTCTGCCCTTTTGAAAAACAGTGTGCTGGCGTTTGACGGGTTCGCCGGTTTTACGCCGTCACAGCTCCGGGTACTGGAAGAATTGCTGGTCTACTGCCCGAAAGTATATCTGACGGTGACGCTCGATGCGAGGGAGAGTGCATTCGGGAAGCTGCAGGAGCACGATCTGTTTGCACCGAGCCGAAGACTGGTGCAGGCGGTCAGTGAGGCGGCGAGGAGTGCGGCACGGCGGATGTGGAGGAAAGGTGTAAGTGGTCATTCTGAAAATTTATCTGAGTATGCAAAGAAAATAAATGCTCCGGAATGTGCGGTAAGTGAAGGTGACAGTGCAAATGGGCAGGATGACCTCATGTTCCTTCCACCCGTCATCCTCGGAAAAACGTCCCTTCCGCGTTTTAAAAAGAGCGGCACCCTGTTTCATCTGGAGCAGAATCTCTTCCGCAGCCGCAGACAGAGCTACGGAGGGATTCCGGACGAGATTTCCATGCACATTTCCAAAAATCCGGCGGCGGAAGTGCATTTTGCGGCGCGGACGATCTCGTATCTGGTGCGGGAGAAGGACCTGCGCTACCGGGATATCGCGGTCATTACGGGAGATCTTTCTTCCTATAATAATTATGTGAAGCATATTTTTCCGCAGTATGAGATTCCGGCGTTTGTCGATGAGACGCGCCAGATCCTTTTGAATCCCTGTCTGGAATTTGTACGCGGTGCGCTTGAAATCGTGCAGCGCGATTATGCGGCGGAAGCAGTCTTTCGCTGCCTGCGCACCGGAATGGCCGGTTTTTCGGCGGATGAGACCGATGAGTTGGAAAATTATGTGCTGGCGGCCGGCATCCGCGGACACCGAAAATGGAAAAAGACATGGGAGTACCGTCCGGCGCAGCGAAGAGAGGAAGTACTTGAAAAAGTAAATGATTACCGGGAACGACTGGTGGAGCGATTTGAACCGTTTGCAGAAAAAATGAGGAAAAAAGGAAATACGCTGCTCTTTTATGCGACGGCACTGTATGAGCTGCTGCGGGACTGCGAGATCAGCAGGCAGCTGCAGGAGCGTGCGGCGCAGCTGGAAGCAGACGGTGAGATGGGACAGGCGAGGGAGTACAGCCAGGTGTACGGAATCCTGATCCGCCTGCTCGATGAGATGGCAGAGCTGCTCGGCGAAGAGACGATGGAGCTGCAGGAATTTACGGAGATTCTGGAAGCTGGCCTTTCGGAGGCAAAGGTCGGGGTGATCCCGCCTGGTATCGATCAGGTGCAGGTGGGAGATATCCGCCGAACGAGGCTGGCACATGTGAAGGTTCTCTTTTTTCTCGGTTTGAACGACGGCTGGGTACCGGCAAGGGGAAATGACGGCGGGATCGTATCCGATATGGAGCGGGAGCTTTTAAAGGAGAACGGCATGGAGCTCGCGCCGACGGCGCGGGAAAACAGCTATATCCAGCGCTTTTATCTGTACCAGAACCTGACGAAGCCATCGCAGCATCTGTATCTGTCGTGGTGTCTTGGCAGCAGTGACGGCGTGGTGATGCGTCCGTCGTATCTTGTATCAAATATCCGCAGATTGTTTCCAAAGATCACGGTGTGTGAGGAAAAGGAGCCGGGCAGCGAGCTGTGGCAGACAACAACCCGGAAAAACGGAATGCAGTATTTTCTGTACGGGCTGCAGGAGGCACGCATGGGAAAGACAGAACCTGAGTGGAAGGAGCTGTACCGCACCTATGCGCTGGATGATGAATACCGGGAGCGCGTCAGGACGCTGGTTCGCGCCGCGTTTTCAAGAGGAAATTCCCGTCAGCTGTCGTTTTCTGCGTCGAAAAAGCTGTACGGTGAGGTGATGACGAACAGTGTGACCCGTCTGGAACAGTTCGCAGCGTGTGCATTTGCGCATTTTGCCATGTACGGCCTGCGGCTGCGCGAGCGCGAGCTCTACGGTGTGAAACCGGCGGATCTTGGCATTTTGTTTCACCGTTCGCTGGAGCTGTTTTCCAGGCGGATTGCAGTGAGCGATCGCGACTGGACGGAGCTGACTGAGCAGGAGGAAACGATCCTGATGGAGCAGTGCGTGGATGAGGTAAGTGAAAAATACGGTGCGGATGCGCTGCACAGCGATGCAAGAAGCGCGTATACGATCAATCGTCTGAAGCGGATCCTCTGCCGGTCAGCATGGGTGCTTCATGAGCAGCTTGCAGCCGGAAGCTTCCGGCCATCCGGGTTTGAGGTGTCATTTGCAGATGCAGGGAATCTGGAGACGGTAAAAGTGTCACTTGGCGAGCACGGCCGGATGCATCTTCAGGGACGGATTGACCGCATTGATACCGCCCAGACAGAGGATGCGGTGTATGTCAAGGTTGTGGATTATAAATCGGGAATGGCGGAGTTTGATCCGGTTTCCTTCTATTATGGGCTGCAGCTGCAGCTGGTCGTTTATTTAAATGCGGCGCTTGAGATGGAGCAGCGGCTGCATCCGGAGCGCACGGCCGTACCGGCAGGCATCTTTTATTACCGGATGCAGGATCCGGTGCTGGAAAAAGAGGCCGGGGCGGATGAGACAGCCATCCGGGAAAGGCTGCTCAAAAAACTGCGCCCGGACGGCATTATCAATGAGGACGACGAGGTGTTGGAGCTTCTGGATCATGGATTTTCCGGGGATTCGCTTGTGATCCCGGCCGGGCGAAAGAAGGACGGAAGCCTGAAAGCGGCTTCAAAAACGGTTACGCCGGAGCAGTTTCAGACCCTTTCCAGGTTTGCGAGGCGGAAGCTGACACAGCTTGGGGAACGGATGCTTGGCGGCGAGGTAGCACCTGACCCGTATGAAGCAGACGGCCGGACACCGTGCGATTACTGCGATTACGCGGACGTGTGCGGCTTTGACCGGAAGATCCCGGGCAGCTGCCCGCATCGTCTGGAGCCGCTCGGGAAGGACGAAGTGTGGATGCGGATGGAGCGGGAACTGAAACAGGAAGCGTCTGATCGATCAGAAGAAGCACAGCGGAAGGCCCCGGAACTGTCAGAGGAGTCCTGGAGAGAGCTGGAGGAAACACTGAGAAGTATGCACATGGAAGAAACGGACAAAGCGGGAGAGGGAGAATGAAATGAGTGTAAAATGGACGGAAGAACAGCAGAAGGTAATCGATACGCATGGAGTCGATGTGCTCGTGTCGGCGGCCGCCGGCTCCGGAAAGACGGCTGTGCTGGTGGCCCGTATTCTGGAGATGGTGACTTCTCCGGTGCATCCGGTGGATATTGACCGGCTCCTCGTCGTGACGTTTACGAATGCGGCGGCGGCAGAGATGCGCCAGAGGATCCGGGATGCGCTTGAGGTGCGGGCGGAGCAGGAGGCGGACAATGAACACCTGCAGCGTCAGCTGGTGCTGATCCACAACGCGAAGATCACGACGATCCACAGCTTCTGTCTGCAGGTACTGCGCAGCCATTTTCACCTGATCGGTCTGGATCCAGGCTTCCGGGTGGCGGATGAGGCGGAAATGCAGCTGCTGCGCCAGGACGTGCTGAAAGAAGTCCTCGATGAAGCATATGAGACAGAGGCGGAAAATCAGGAATTTCATGAGTTTCTGGAGCAGTTTTCCACGGGAAAGGACGACCGGCCGGTTATGGAAGCCGTGCTGGCGCTGTATCATTTTTCGATGGGGCAGCCGTGGCCGCTTGAATGGCTGCAGGAGTGCCGGGAGATGTATGTGAGCGGCGGGGCGGCACTTACTAAAAATGAAATTGTTTCTGAGAAAACAGATGACGCGAAAGAGCATGCAGATCGCGAAAATCAGACGGAAGATGTCTGTGGGGAAAAATGCGACGGTACCGCAAATGGAACGGAAGCCATTGCAGAGGAACAAAAAAGCAGAAGCAGGGAGTTGGCAGAGGATGAATCAGAGCAGTCAGGTTCCGACCCGCTCTGGCTGCAGGCAGCAGTTGACGATACGAAGCACGTCCTTGAGGAAGCAGGAAATCTGGTGCAGCGTGCATATGACACCGCGATGGAGCCATTTGGCCCGGCGGCGTACGGCCTCGCGTTGCTTGATGACCTCGAGCAGATCAAGCGGGTGGCGCGTGCACAGGATTACCACGGACTTGCGGTTGCGTTTCGCGGCATGCATCCCTACAAGCGCCTTTCGACCAAAAAGGATCCCGATGTGCTGGAGGAGAAAAAACAGCTGGTCAAGGATCTGCGGGAAGCAGCAAAGACGGCACTGGCCGGTGTGCGCACGCGCTATTTCTATGACACCCCTGAGGTGATCCGGGACGAATTTGAGCGAAGCGGCCTGAGCGTACGTTGGCTGACGTATCTCACGGAAGCATTTTCGAAAAGGCTTGCGCAGCGCAAGGCAGAGAAGAACATGCTCGACTTTTCAGACCTTGAGCATCTGGCGCTGCAGATTCTCGTGGAGCGAAAGGATGGGGAAAATCATCCGTCCGCAGCGGCCAGAGAATATGCGGGGCAGTTTGAGGAGATCATGATCGACGAATACCAGGACAGCAACCTCGTGCAGGAACTGATTCTTGGAAGTGTATCAGGCGGCGGATGTGGAGCGCACAACCTGTTTATGGTGGGCGATGTGAAGCAGAGCATTTACCGTTTCCGACTTGCGAGGCCGGAACTTTTCCTGGAGAAGTATCATGCGTATCCGCAGCTGGAAACGGCGCAGCGGATTGACCTTCACAAAAATTTCCGGAGCAGGTACGAAGTATTAAACAGCGTAAATTATATCTTTCGCCAGATTATGACAGAAAATCCGGGCGGAATCGTGTATGATGAGGATGCAGCGCTGTATGCGGGGGCGAAATTCCCGGAGCGTGTGGATCTGTGCGCAGAGAAGGACGCATGGGTGCAGGACGGCGGGAAGCCGGAAAGCGATGCGTCACAAAGCATGAAAAAGGAAGAAGCTAATGGGGCATTGCTGAAAGCAGAGGAGATAAAGGAAACATCATCCAGGGAGAGTGCATACACCACGGAACTCTGGCTTACCGAATCCGACACTGCCCGCCGCCGTGAAACGGAAGCCCGCATGGTTGGCGCACGGATTGAGGCGATGGTCGGAAAGGAGCAGATCTGGGACAAGGATCTGACGCCGGAGGGCTGGACAGAAGGGATGGAGCGCGGCGGCTACCGTCCGGTGCAGTATAAAGATATTGTGATTTTGCTGCGCACGGTCAGCGGGTGGGCGGATACCTTCGGATCAGTACTGACGGAAATGGGAATCCCGAACTTTACCGGTTCGCAGAGCGGCTACTTTTCCGCGGCGGAGGTGCGCACGGTGCTTTCTTACCTGCAGGTGCTCGACAACCCGCGGCAGGATATTCCGCTCGCAGCGGTGCTGCACAGTGCGATCGGCGGTCTGGATGAGGAGGAGCTTGCGTGGATCCGCAGTGAAGCGGAAGAGGGATCCTTTTATGAGTGCTGCAGATCGTATCTGGAAAGCGGAGCGGATAAGGCAATCAAAGAAAAGCTGGCGCATTTCTTTGACATGCTGGAACGCTTCCGCGCACGGGCAGAGTACACGCCGGTGCATCTGCTTTTGTGGGAGATTCTGGATGAGACAGGCTACGGCGCGTATGCGCAGGCACTTCCGGCGGGCAGCCAGAGAAAGGCCAACCTCGATATGCTCGTGGAGAAGGCGATCGCGTATGAGGCGACGAGCTACCGCGGCCTGTACCACTTTGTCCGTTATATCGAAAATCTGAAAAAGTATGAGGTGGACTACGGTGAGGCAAACATCGGGTCTGAGTCGGACAACACCGTGCGGATCATGAGTATCCACAAGAGCAAGGGACTGGAATTCCCGGTCGTGTTCGTCTGCGGCATGGCAAAACAGTTCAATGAGACAGACAGCCGTGCAAAGGCCGTCATGCATCCGTCGCTTGGCATTGGATGCGACTGTGTGGATACAAGGCTGCGCACGCGGCAGGCGAGCCTTCTGAAAAAGATCATTCAAAAAACGACATCGATGGAAAACCTCGGTGAGGAGATGCGCGTACTGTACGTGGCGATGACGCGTGCGAAGGAAAAACTGATTCTGACCGGCTGTGTGGGTAATATGGAGGAGCAGGCTGCAAAGTGGTCGCAGACGGCGGCGACGCCTGGAGAAACACTTCCGTATTCTTCCCTGACCGGTGCGTCCTCTTATCTGGACTGGGTGATGCCGGCACTGATGCGGCACCCGGATGCGAGAATGCTGGCTCTGTCTTTGCACATCCCATATGAGGAATTTGACCAGAGCGTGTGGAAAAAGCGCATGGAAAAATGGAAGCCTGTGGATAAAACGGATGCTTTTTCGACACATTATGAGTTTTATGCGATGGCAAAGGAGCTGTTTGAGGCAGAGGAGTTCCGGCAGGCGGATAAGGAGCAGGCATCGCTTGCTGCCCTGTTAAATCCGGATCTGTCCGTCTGTGCGGACGAGGAGGCGAGGAAATATCTTGCACACGTGTTTTCGGAGGATTTTGCTTATCAGTATGAGAGAGGACAGAAGATTGCAGGAAAACTGTCCGTCTCCGAACTGAAAAAACGTTCACAGGAGCCGGAGGAGACCGATGCAAAGCAGCTCTACGCTCCGGAAGAAGAGGAGATCATTCCTGGCTTTTACCGGACGGATGTCCAGGTAAAAGGGGCGGCCAGAGGTACACTTTACCACACATTTATGGAAAATTTAGATTTTTCTAAGAAAGAGGAACTGCAAATGCAGTTGGAAGAACTCGTGAATTGTGGTAAAATGTCCCGGGATGAAGCGTCTGCAGTCCGGCTTTCGGATATCCGGCGCTTCCTGAAAACGAAAACCGGGAAAGGAATGGAGCAGGCCGCGCGGGCAGGAAAACTGCACCGGGAGCAGCCGTTTGTGCTCGGGGTTCCGGCGGAGACGATCCAGAAGGAGTGGAGCGGCGATGAGACTGTGCTGGTGCAGGGAATCATCGACGCCTGGTTTGAAGATGAGGACGGAGCGGTCGTTTTGGTCGACTATAAGACCGACCACATCGCAGACCGTGAAAAACTGGCAGAGCGTTACCGCGGGCAGCTTTCGTATTACGCACAGGCACTGAAACAGCTGACGGGACGCACGGTAAAAACGCAGGTCATCTACTCGTTCTTTCTTGGCAAGGAGATTGTACTGTCCGGCACGGAAGGCGTTTAACCGAATCGGGCAACCGTGCATGGCAGTCATTGACACATGAGGAGTAAACAGGCATATGAAAAAATGGATTCAAACAAAAAAGGCAGGCGGAGGGGCGTTTTTTCTGGCAGGATTTTTCCTGACGTTTCTGATTACTGCGATCGGATTTGCAGCGATCAGCGTCTGGCCGACGGGTGACAAGACAGTGCTGATCATCGATTCCCTTCATCAGTATCTGCCGTTTTATACAGACATGCACAACAGGCTGGTGGAAGGGAAGTCATTGTTGTATTCATTCTCGGGCGGACTTGGATACAACTTCTGGTCGACTTACGCATATTATCTGGCGAGCCCGCTGAATTTTCTGATGGTGCTGATTCCGACAGAAAATGTCTGCGATTTCATGGATCTGATGATCCTGTTAAAGATCGCACTGTGCGGCGGCTGCTTTTCCTGGTATCTGCACAAACGTGATGAGAACCGGAAGTATCTGCCGGTTGTATTCGGCATCATGTTTGCCCTGAGCAATTTCGTGATCGGCTACTATTTCAACCTGATGTGGCTGGACAGCGTGGCGATGCTTCCGCTGATTCTTTACGGCATCGAGCGCATTGTGGACGGAAAGAGCGGAAGAATTTTCGGAATTGCGCTGTTTTACGGATTGTGGTGCAACTATTACATCGGATTTATGCTGTGCATTTTTTCGTGTCTGTATTATCTGGTGCGCTGGATTTCAGCGGAGAAGATCACATGGCACGGCATCTGGAGAAGTGCGCTCACCTTTGCATGGTACGCACTTCTGGCAGGCGGAATGGCGTCACTTGTACTGCTTCCGGCGTTCATGGGACTGTCCTCGTCGGAGTCGATGCAGGGAAACAAATTTCCGACGGTGATCAAATTTTATACAAGCCTCTTTGAAATGCTGAAAAACCACATGGCATTTCTGGAGCCGGTGAATATCTCCGATACACAGGTAGGGCTGAATGTGTACTGCGGCGTGGCAACGATTCTGCTGGCGCTTCTGTACCTGTTTGACGGAAAGCTTCGGCTGCGGGAGCGGCTGGCACACTATGGACTGTGTGCGCTTCTGCTGTTTAGTTTTTCCTTTAATATCCTGAACTATATCTGGCACGGCTTCCACATCCAGAACGGACTGCCGAACCGCTTTGCGTTCCTGTACATCGCAGTGCTTTTGATTATGGCGTATGACGCAGTCGGACATATCCGCAGCTACTGGCTGCCGCAGATCCTGTTTGCGTTTCTTGTGCCGGCCGGATTTGTGGTTTACTGTATTTTCTTTCCGGGAGAAGAAAGCAGCATTGAGCCGTGGGTGTATTACGTATCCCTCGGACTTTTAGTGCTGTATTTTGGAATCGTGCTGCTTGGACGGTATCTGAAAAAAGGCTGCAGGATCTGGGCGGCGGTGCTTTCTGGCGTGCTGCTTATAGAAGCAGCCGCGAATGCGATTTACGGTATTCAATGCGACGGAAATGTGACGAGAAGCATTTATATTGCTGATCAGGTGTCTTACCAGAAAATGATGGCGGAGCAGAATGACGATACGTTTTTCCGCAGCGAGGTCGACAGACAGCGGATGCGGAATGTCACGATGTACTGCGGTGGAAATGCACTTGTCATGTTCAACTCGACGATGCAGGAATCCATCATCAAATTCTGTGACAGCCTTGGCATTGAGGCGCGCACGAACAAGAACGGATACCTTGGCGTCACCAAGCTGATGAATGATATTCTCGGTATCAAATATCTGGCGTCGCCATCAAAGAAATCCGATACGATGTATCAGTTTACGAAGCTGACAGAGGACGGAGAGCTTGCACTTTATTATAATGAAAATGCACTTTCCCTTGGATTTATGGTAAAGGATGACATCAAAGACTGGGACATCGAGGCGGGTGAACCGCTGCAGGTACAGAACAGCTTTGTGGAGCTGGCGACCGGGCTTGATCCGATCTATGTGCTGGATCGCTACATTGACATGGAGAACGGTCAGAACTACGGCATCAAGATTCCGGAAAACAAGCAGGTCTACCTCTGCCTTGATACGAGAGTGGCAAAGATCAGTCTGTCGACGCCGGAATATGATAAGGACTTTAAAGATTTCACGGATCACCTGTATGTGATCAACGGTTCGTCGACTGACAATATGGCCGACTTTACGGTTGACCTGAAGGATTCGCAGAAAGGCAGCACAGTGCGCGCGGAGGTCTACACCTGTGCGAACGACGTTTACCAGAAGGTGATCGACAAGCTCTCGGAGAGCCAGCTGACTGATGTGCAGGTTGATGGCAATAAAGTAAGCGGAAGCATCGATGCAAAGGAAGACGGCACACTGCTTCTGACCGTTCCGTACGATACCGGCTGGACGATCACAGTCGACGGACAGGAAACGGATTTTTACAGCGTTGGCAAAGCGCTGACCGGAGTACATGTAAGCGCCGGAAACCATACGATCGCGATGAAATTTACGCCGCCTGGATTTGTACTCGGACTTGTACTGTCACTTGTATGTGTTCTTTTGTATCTTGTGACGATTCTGCTGGAGAACCGTCATCCGAAGTGGTTCACGCAGGGGCCGCATATGGGGCGGATTCCGGCGGAAGATGAGGATGAGAAGGCAGAGGCTTCTGAGTCATATAGTTTTGAAGATGATGATGAGTTGGAGGACGGGTTTCTGGAAGAGGACGCTAAGACGGAGACTGATAAAGATAATTTACAGATGATGCACTGCAGGAGGATATGAAAAAATGACATTCGAATTTTCGGAGAAAGCGAACCAGATCAAAGAGGGCATCTTTGCAGTTCTGAATACAAAAAAGAACGAGATGGAGGCACATGGAAAGAAGACGTACAACCTTTCCGTCGGCACACCGGATTTCAAGCCGGCGCCGCACATCATGGAGGCGGTGAGTGAGGCTGCAAAGGATCCGAAAAATTATAAGTATGCGCTGACCGAGCTGCCGGAGCTGATCGAGGCGATGCAGAATTTTTATAAGAGACGGTTTGATGTGGAACTGGCGGCGGACGAGATCATGTCACTGTACGGTTCGCAGGAGGGCATGGCGCATCTGGCATGGGCGCTGTGCAACCCGGGTGAGCTGGTGCTGGTGCCGAATCCGGGGTATCAGATCTTCCGCATCGGACCGCAGCTGTGCGATGCAAAAGTATGGCAGTATCCGCTTCTTGAGGAAAATAACTTTCTTCCGATACTTTCAAAGATCCCGGAGGATGTGGCGAAGCAGGCAAAATACATGGTGGTCAGCTACCCGGCCAACCCGATCTGCCGCACCGCGCCGGAGTCTTTTTACCGGGAACTGATCGCATTTGCGAAGAAATACAATATCATCATCCTGCATGACAATGCGTATTCAGATATCGTGTACGGCGGACGTAAGGGCGGCTCGTTCCTGCAGTATGAGGGAGCAAAGGAGGTCGGCATCGAGTTCTACTCCCTTTCTAAATCCTTCAATTACACCGGCGCACGTATGTCCTTTGCAGTCGGCAACCGGGAGATCGTTCAGAAATTCCGGGCGCTGCGCACGCAGTTTGATTACGGTACCTTTCTTCCGGTGCAGTATGGCGCTGCGGCTGCATTAAACGGACCGTTTGACGGCGTGGAAAAGCAGTGCCAGCTTTATGAGGAGCGAAATCATGTGCTGTGCGGCGGTCTGCGTGAGATCGGCTGGAATGTCCCGGACAGCGAGGGGACAATGTTTGTCTGGGCACCGCTGCCGGAGGGATATACGAATTCGGAAGAGTTCTGCGTGGAGCTGATGGAGCGCTCCGGTGTGATCTGCGTACCGGGCAGCAGCTTCGGAAGTCTTGGGGAAGGCTACGTGCGTATGGCACTTGTCCTTCCGCCGGAGGAGCTGAAAAAAGCGGTGGAGAGTATCAGGGTGAGCGGAATCCTGAAAAAATAAAAAAGGAAAGGGGAAAACATGCAGAATATTTATGAGTTATTGTGCGGTTGTGCGGGCGGAGAAAATGTCCGGCGGCAGGAACCGATGAGTTTACACACGACGTTCCGGATCGGCGGTCCGGCAGATCTGTTTGTGACGCCGGGAAGCATACAGGCGGTGGCGGACAGCATCCGGATCTGTAAGGAAACACAGACACCGTATGCGGTCATCGGAAACGGCAGCAATCTGCTCGTCTCAGATACAGGATATCGCGGCGTGATCATCCAGATCGGCCGGAATCTGAATCAGGTCTCGGTAAATGGCGAAGAAATCCGGGCGCAGGCAGGTGCGATGCTGTCTGTGATCGCAAAGACGGCACTTTCAGAAAGCCTGACCGGATTTGAGTTTGCATCTGGCATTCCGGGTACCTTAGGCGGTGCGGCTGTGATGAATGCAGGTGCATACGGCGGAGAGATGAAGGATGTGCTGACCGAGGTCACGGTGCTGACCCGTGAGGGGGAGATCCGGACGGTTCCGGCAGAAAAACTGGAGATGGGATACCGCACAAGCCTGGCAGCAAAAAATGGCTGGATCATTTTGGAGGCAGTGCTGAAGTTTCAAAAAGGCGATGCAGAGGCGATCCGCGGCCGGATGGAGGAACTGAAAATGCAGCGTGTCACAAAGCAGCCGCTGGATCTGCCGAGTGCGGGCAGCACATTTAAGCGCCCGGAGGGCTATTTTGCAGGCAAGCTGATTATGGATGCGGGGCTTCGCGGATTTACGGTCGGCGGTGCTCAGATATCTGAAAAGCACTGCGGCTTTGTGGTCAACAAAGGAGGGGCGACGGCGGAGGATGTCCGGAATCTGATCTGCGCCGTGCAGAAGAAAGTACAGGAAGATGCGGGCGTAAAGCTCGAACCGGAAGTGAAGTTTCTCGGGGAGTTTCACTCCTTCTGATAAGCTGCAAAGCAGCTGCTCAGTTATGAGCAAGTAGCGAAGCGGACCTGGAGGATCTGTTTTGCCGGAACACATAAGAGAAAATTGGCAGAAATACAGAGTCCTGCCAGAAAAAACAGGCAGGACAACGAAGAAGGACGGAAGATACCATGAGATTTGTGATCGTGACAGGAATGTCAGGAGCAGGAAAAAGTACAGCGCTGAAGATACTGGAGGATGTCGGATATTTCTGTGCCGACAATCTCCCGATCCCGCTGGTGGAAAAATTTGCAGAGCTGGCGTGTGCGTCGGACAGCAAGTATGATAAAGTAGCGCTTGGTGTGGATATCCGAAACGGTGAGGCAATCCGGGGCATGCAGGAGGTGCTGGAGCAGCTGATGATCCGTGGGATCTCGTATGAGATTTTATATCTGGATGCGAGTGAGCCTGCGCTGCTGCGCCGTTACAAGGAGACGAGACGCAGCCATCCGCTGGCCAGAAACGGCAGGGTGGATGAGGGAATCCGCATGGAGCGGGCGGCGATCGGTTTTTTGAAGGAGCGGGCAGATTATATCATCGATACCTCAAATCTGCTGACGCGGGAGCTGCGAAGCGAAATGGAAAAGATTTTCGTGAACAGCAAGGAGTTTCGGAATATTTTTGTCACGGTTTTGTCATTTGGCTTTAAGTATGGGATCCCGGCGGACTGCGATCTCGTCTTTGATGTGCGTTTCCTGCCGAATCCGTTTTATGTGGATGATTTAAAACATAAGACGGGACTGACCCGGGAAGTGCAGGACTATGTGATGGGCTTTGAGGCCTCGCGTGTATTCCTTGAAAAGCTGGAGGACATGATCGAGTTTCTGCTGCCACATTACGTGGCGGAGGGGAAGAATCAGCTCGTGATCGGCATTGGCTGTACCGGCGGACAGCACCGTTCTGTGACGCTGGCAGAACAGCTTTACCGCTACTTAAGCCGCCATGAGGAATACGGGCTGAAGATCGAGCACCGGGATATCCGGAACTGACCGCAGAAGGAGGGGACGCAGATGTCATTTTCATCAGAGGTAAAAGAAGAGCTTTCTTTGCTTGATACACCGGCAAGACACTGCCAGCTGGCGGAGCTTGCGGCCATCATCGGAATGTGCGGTGACGTCTGTATCTCGGCAGCGGAGCGGTTCCGACTGCGAATTCACACAGAAAATGCAGCGGTTTCAAGAAAATGCTTTACATTATTACGAAAAACATTTAGTATAAGAAGTGACGTGTCCGTGCATCTGAACAAGAAGTACGGAAAGAGTTGTCGGATTTATACAATTCTGGTCCGAGACCACAGCAGCGTGGTTCGCATTCTTCAGGCACTCAAGCTGTTGGCCGCAAACGGGGAGATCGCAGAGCAGGTGTCCCCGGCGAATCAGCTGCTGGTACAAAAGTCCTGCTGCCGCAGAGCTTTTATCAGGGGGGCGTTTCTGGCCGCAGGTTCGATCAGCAATCCGGAGAAATCCTATCATTTCGAGATTGTCTGCGTCTCAATGGAGCGGGCCGCGCAGCTTCAGCAGCTGATCCGCAGCTTCGGGCCGGACGCAAAGATCGTAGAGCGAAAGAACCACTACATTGTATACATCAAAGAAGGCGCTCAGATCGTTGATATGCTGAACATCATGGAGGCACACATTTCCCTGATGAATCTGGAGAACATCCGGATCGTGCGGGAGATGCGAAATGATGTCAACAGAAAAGTAAACTGTGAAGCCGCAAACATTAACAAAACGGTAAATGCAGCGGTACGGCAGATGGAAGATATCCACTATCTGGAAACAGTCGGAAGTCTGGACAGTCTGCCTGAGGGGCTTGCAGAGATTGCTGGTCTGCGCCTGGCGCATCCGGATGCATCTTTAAAAGAACTGGGAGAGATGCTGACGCCGCCTGTGGGAAAATCTGGTGTAAATCACAGGCTTCGAAAAATCAGCCAGCTGGCAGATAAGCTAAGGGAGAACAAGGAGGAATACAAATTATGAGTAAAAAGGAGATTGTGATTCAGCTTTCAAATGGTCTGGAGGCACGGCCTGTGGCAATGCTGGTACAGGTAGCGAGTCAGTTTGACAGCGAGATTCACGTGATCAGCGGTCAGAGAACAGTCAATGCGAAAAGCATTATGGGAATGATGACACTTGGTCTGGCAGCCGGTGAAAAGATCATCGTGACGGCAGAAGGCGCCGATGAGGAGAAGGCAGTCAGTGAAATAGAGAAATATCTGAGCTGCGCGAAATAAAGGCAGAGCGGTACAGAGGCATTCTGCGGGAGCGGACAGGCACGCAGAATGCCTCTGTTATTTATGAAAGATATTCATGCGGAATATGTCTGGCAAAGGTGTGGAGAACTTGCGGATAAAAAGAAAAGCGGGGCACTTTTGCAAAGCATGCCGCAGGATACAAAAAGATTCCGAAACAATCAGGAGGAAAAAGAAAATGAAGAAACCGGTACTGGTAGTAATGGCAGCCGGCATGGGCAGCCGGTATGGCGGACTGAAACAGATCGATCCTGTCGATGAATATGGCCACATCATCATGGATTTTTCTGTTTATGACGCGGTCCGTGCAGGATTTGAAAAAGTAGTATTTGTGATTAAGAGAGAAAACGAGGCGGATTTCCGCGCGGCGATCGGTGACCGCCTTGCAAAGCAGGTTGAAGTAGCGTATGTGTTCCAGGAACTGACGAATCTGCCGGAGGGATTTTCTGTGCCGGAGGGTCGTGTGAAACCGTGGGGCACCGGTCATGCGATCGCAAGCTGCGCAGGCGTGATCGACGGACCGTTTGTTGTTGTCAATGCAGACGATTATTACGGCAGCCGTGCGTTCCAGATGGCATACGAGTATCTGACGGAACATGAAGACGACGACAAATACCGCTATATGATGGTTGGCTATCAGCTGGAAAATACGCTGACCGACAACGGCCATGTAGCGCGCGGCATCTGTGAGACGGATAAGGACGGCTATCTTGTTGATATCACAGAACGGACGCACATCGAAAAACGCGGCGAAGAGACGGCATATACCGAAGATGACGGAAAGACCTGGGTGACCATCCCGGCCGGAAGCACCGTTTCGATGAATATGTGGGGCTTTTCCGCGAGCATTTTAAAGGAATTGAATGAGCGGTTTGCCGCATTCCTTGCAAAAAATCTGGAGACAAATCCGCTGAAATGTGAATATTTCCTTCCGTTTGTGGTGGATGAGCTGCTGCGCGAGGGGAAAGCGACCGTACAGGTGCGCAAATCAATGGATAAATGGTACGGCGTGACCTACAAAGAAGACAAGCCGAATGTGGTAGCTGCGATCCGGAATCTGAAGGCGCAGGGACTTTACCCGGAGCGGCTCTGGGAGGAAGCATAAATACAGAAAATATAGAAAATAAAATACAGAAAATATAGAAAATAAAATATAGAAAATATAGGAAAACCGACAGGCGGCTTTGTTGAACCCGGCGCCTGCCGGTTTTTTTGTTGTCTGACACACGGCAAAGATTTCTGACGCAGTATTTCACGCTTTGACAGATCGGAGGGGATGCATTATTTTGCAGAATTGCTATAGCGTCAAACCGTGCATAAACTGACGAATTAGAACAAAATACGGGGAAAAAGCGCGGCATACAGGTAAAAAATCGTAAAGAGGAGAGAAAAATGAAGCCTGCTGAAACGAAAAAGAAAACGTTTTAGCTTATAATGGCAAAAAAAGGATGAAAAAGCCGAATTATCACGCAATTCAGTGCTTTGATTTCGCAAACAGAAACTTGATAAAGTAAAAGTGCATAAAAGAACAACGCTGAATTTGAATAGAATAACCAAAACGTTAAAAATAGTGAAAAAACGATTGACAAAACAGGTAGAATGCTGTTTAATATGAATCAGAAAACGATTAAGTAAAGGCAAGTTCAACAAGCGAAGGAGAAAGGCATGGTTTCCATGAAGGATGTTGCGGCAGCCTGCGGAGTATCTGTAGCAACTGTCAGCAAAGCATTAAGCAATCACCGGGACATCGGTGAAAACACAAGACAGCAGATCAAGGCAATGGCTGAGCAGATGGGATATCACCCGAATCAGTCCGCCAGATATCTGAAGACGAACCGGAGCTACAACCTCGGCGTACTGTTCGAGGAGGCAGCGGGAAGCGGACTGACACATGACTTCTTTTCCGGAGTCCTGCAGGGTTTCAAGAAAGCGGCAGAGGCAAAGGGATACGATGTGACATTTCTGAATAATACAAGCTCGGATATGTCGTATGTAGAGCGGGCCAGATACCGGGGATTTGACGGAGTCGCGATTGTGTGCTGTCTGGATTACACGAATCCGAAAATCGTGGAACTTCTGCAGAGCAGCCTGAAGGTCGTTTCGATCGATTATATCGCGGACAACCGAACGGCAGTGCTTTCCAATAACGCGGACGGCATTGCAAAGCTGATGCAGTACATATTCGGTCTGGGGCATACGAAGATCGCCTACATTCACGGCGACAACAACCGGGTCACAAGGCAGAGACTTGCTTCCTATTACACCTGCATGGAAGAGCAAGGGCTTACCGTACCGGAAGGATACGTACTTCCGGGACTCTACCGAAATCTTGACAAGGCGTTTGAACAGACGGAACGGCTGCTGGATCTGAAGAATCCGCCGACCTGCATTATGTATTCTGATGATATCGCATGCTTCGGAGGAATCAATGCGATCAAAGCAAGAGGTTTATCGATTCCGGATGACATTTCAGTTGCCGGGTACGACGGAGTTAAGGCGGCGCAGTATGAATCGCCGAAGCTCACCACCTTTTACCAGAACGTGGGAGAGATGGGCAGACAGGCAGCAGTCAGACTGATCGAGGAGATCGAGCATCCGATGACAACGATTCCTGCAATTCATACGGTAGACGGCTATCTGATCGAAGGACAGACAGTCCGGAAGATCTGAATAAAAAGCAGCCGGTATGAATGAAAAAAGAATGTTCTCGCGGGCGACGCGAAGCAGATAGAGAGGAAAAATAATTTTTATAATTTTAAAGGAGGAAACAAAATGAAAAAGAGACAGGCTTTAAGCGCAGTACTTGCAACAGCTATGGTTGCTTCCCTCGGGATGACAGCAGCCGCAGCAACGGACGTGGCAGCAAATGATCTTGCTTATAAAGGAGAACTTGAGATCATGCATTACTCCACATCTGAGGAGTCAGAAGGAAACGGCGGTTCCGACGGATTCCGTACGGTTCTGGCAGCATGGGATGAGGCTCATCCGGACATCACTCTGAATCAGAACGTTCTGGCTAATGCAGAGTACAAGACACAGATCGCTACACTGGCAGCAGCTGGTGACCTTCCGGATGTATTCCTGCTTCAGGGTATGAATACAAAGGACTGGGCTAAGCAGGGTCTGGTATATGATCTGACCGACGCGATCAAAGCTTCTCCGTACTACAATGATTACGTACAGAACTACTTCACACCGTTTAAAGACGGCGATTCCATTTATGGATATCCGGTACTGACAGGTGGTACCTGTACTGTAGTAATTTACGACAAGGCAATGTGGAAGGATGCAGGATATGATACATTCCCGAGCACATGGGAAGACGTAGAGAAGGCTTCTGAGTACTTCAACGAGCAGGGCATCACGACTGTAGCATTCGGAAACGGCGGCAAGTGGCAGGCTAACTCAGACTTCCTGTCAACTCTGGGCAACCGTTACACAGGTCCGGACTGGTTCTTAAGCCTGATCAACAAGGGCGGCGCTGCTTTCACAGATGAAGCATTCGTAAAGGCTCTTACCGAGATGCAGCACCTGTTCACAGAGACCTCCATCTTCAACGAGGACTTCAATGCAGTAACAAACGAGGATGCTCGTGAGTACTATATCTCCGGCGATGCAGCAGCATTCATCGGCGGCAACTGGGATGAGTCCTACATCTGGGCTACACTGAAAGATTCCGACGAAGAGAAATGGAACAACATGGGATTTGCAGTTCTTCCGCAGCCGGCAGACGCTACAGAAGCTCCGACATCTCAGAACATCGGTCTTGGATATGCAGTAGCAATCAGCTCCAAGGTTGCTGAGGATCCGGACAAGCTCGCAGCAGCAATCGACCTGGCTCAGGAAGTTACAGGACCGGCATTCGCAAGCTACGTAGCAGAGAACTATGCACTTGGCGGACTGACCAAGGTTGGCGATGTTGACCTCTCCAGCTTCGATCAGATCACACAGGATTTCTACAACTACTCTTATGTTGATACAGAGCCGTGCGAGATCTATGACTCCTACATCACAAACGCTGTATGGGATGTTCTGAACACAGACCTTCAGACCATGATGAATGGTGAGATCTCTCCGGAAGACGTAGCAGCTAACGCTCAGAAGGCATACGAAGAGAACTACTAAAATCAAGAACCAAGGCAGAAGCCTTACAGGGAATGAGAAGACCGTTCTGCCCGCGGGAGCGGGCGGGACGGTCTTTCTTAAAGGGTTTCCCTCTGCACACAGCAGGAAAGAGAGGAATGTTCTATGTTAAATGCAATTAAGCCCAAGACAAAAACCGTAGTATTGTACCTGCTGGTTCCGGTTGTCATGTTTATTTTCACGGTTTTCGTACCGCTGATTACGGCGCTGGTATACAGTTTCTTTGAATGGAAGGGTGGCCCGCAAAAGACATTTACAGGTCTTGATAATTACATAAAGCTGTTCCATGACGCAACGTTCTGGGAGGCATTCGGGCATAATATTTATCTTGTAATCGCATGTATCATCGGTCAGATCGGCATCGCATTTGTTCTTGTTATGATGGTAAATTCCAAGCTGGTAAAATGCAAAACGATCCACCGTACCTTCGGATTTTTCCCGAGCACCATCGCAGCAGTTTGTATCGGTTTGATCTGGAATATGATCTACCACAACAAGTATGGTATCCTGAACTGGTTCCTGACCGCCATCGGACGTAAGGATCTCTGCCAGGTATGGCTGAATAATACCGATCTTGTCATGCTGCTTGTTACGATTCCTCTGATCTGGCAGTTCATCGGTTATTATATGGTAATCATCCTGTCAGCAATCGCATCTATTAGTACGGACATTTTTGAGAGCGCGGAGATTGACGGCGCAAACGGATTCCAGAAAGCCGTTTACATCACGCTTCCTCTTATTAAGAATACAATGCTGGTATGTATTACTCTTTGTATCGCCGGCAATATGAAAGCATTTGATAATATCTTCGTTATGACCAAGGGAGGGCCTGGAACGGCTTCTATGGTTATGGCGATGTACGGATACCAGATTTCCTTCAGCCAGAGCAACATGGGTTACGGAAGCTGTATCTCAGTTGGAATCTTTGTTCTGTCACTGCTTGTTATCGGTGGTTCACAGGCTCTGATCAAATATGTGACAAGAGAGAAGGAGGCGTAGGAAGATGGCTAAGACAAGTACTCCTGGAACACATAAAGTAAAAAAAGGCTTTCTTGCAGTGTTTATGAATCTGATTCTCTGGATCTTTTCACTGTCCTGCATTTTCCCGATCGTATGGATGATTTATTCATCCCTGAAAGAGAAACGGGCGTTTAACGCAGACATCATCGGACTTCCGAAGAGCCCGACGCTGATTAACTACACCAGAATCCTTTCCAACCCGGATTACCATCTGGCACAGTCGATGTGGAACAGCCTTCGTACCACGGTGCTTTCCATTATCCTGATCATCGCGTTCAGCTTCATCGTTGGCTATATTCTGGCGCGCGTTCACTTCAAACTGAACCGTGTACTGTATATTATGTTCCTGATGGGTATGCTGATCCCGATTCATTCCCTTCTGGTTCCGATCTACGTTGTATTTAAACGCTGTGGAATTTCAAACCACTGGTTTACCCTGCTTCTGCCGTACGTATCCTTCGGGCTTCCGATGGGCATCTTCCTGGTGGAGGGCTTCGTAAAGACAGTTCCGGTCGACCTGGAGGAGGCAGCAGCCATTGATGGAAGCAGCTTCAGCCACACACTGTGGAATATCATTTTCCCGATCTGCCGTCCGATCCTGGTAACGGTAGCGATCATTCAGGTATTCAGCTGCTGGAATGAGTTCTCTTTCGCTTTGGTTCTGATCAAGGACGTCGGACTGCAGACCGTTCCACTTGCACTGACTCAGTTCAAGGGCCAGTTCGCATCGGATTACCCGAAACAGATGGCAGCAATGCTGATCACAATGGCGCCGATCGTTGTTCTGTACTTTGCATTCAGCAAGCAGATCATCAATGGTATGGTTGCAGGAGCGGTTAAGGGCTGATTGTGAATGTCCGCTTTACAAAGTAAATGCTTTTCCGGATTTGAGAGGGAAGATTATCAATATAAAAAAGAATAAGATGAAAAAGATGGGAGCAGGGCAGAGTGAGGTGTCCTGCTCTTTTTTGGGTCGGGGCAGAGGCGAACGTCCGCTTTCCATGGACTGTGGAAGAAATTGGAAAGGGGTGGTCGAAACATCACACAGGAAAGAGAAATGTATATGCATTGAGCTGTGAATGAGAAAAGGCATCAGCGGAAAAGGGTGGAGGTATGAGACGAAGAAGCTTCGTCGGAAGAAAAAGGGAGGTGTGTGTATGGAATATTATCAGGAAATGGTCGAGACAGAGGCCGGAATACCGGCACGGATCTACTATGGCGGAACCGGAAGGGATAAGCTGTATTATCCGCTGCACTGGCACCGGAACCTGGAATTTGATCTGGTGATGGAAGGACGGATCCGTGGCCGGGTAAATGGAAAAGAGCAGAGTGCGGGTCCGGGCGAGATTTTTTTTGTGAACAGCGGCGAGCTGCACGAGACAGACGGGAGCGGAGAACGGATCCTGCGCTGTGTGACGCTGCTGCTTGATGAGCGGCTGCTGGAGGAATACTGCGATGAGTTTGACCGTATCCGCTTTGTGATCGAGAAGGGAAGTCCGCAGGAAAAACGCATTGCAATGCTGATTCAGGAGTGCGCACGGATCTTGAAGAAGAAAGAAAACTATTATGAACTGGAGCTTGCGATAAGGCTGCGGCAGATTTGCTGCATTTTGCTGCGGGAGTGTGCAAAAAGCAGGGAAGATGACACACGGCTTCGCATGCAGGAGCATCAGCGGCTGAAACGCATCAAGCAGGCGATCTCTTACATGGAGCAAAATTATGAGAAAAACCTGTCGATTCAGTCGATGGGAAATTATATGGGGATGACACCGGCTTATTTTTCCAGATTTTTTAAAAACTCTGCCGGTCAGAACTTTCATGAGTATCTGGAACGCATCCGTGTATGCCGGGCAAAAGAAGAACTGGAGGGCGGCGATGGCGCGGTGACAGAAATTGCGTTTCTGTGTGGCTTTCCCAATGTGAAGTCTTTTATCAACGCGTTTAAAAAGGAATACGGTACGACACCGGCGCAGTACCGGAAAAAATGGAATGAAAAAGAAAAAGATAAAAAATGACTATAAATACACGAAAAATGGATAGACATAGCGAGATTACTGTGATAAAAAAGACATAGAAATGGTAGTGCTGAAAAAGGAAAAAACAAACAAAAAGGAGGACACAGAACATGAAATTTACAGAAGGTTACTGGCTGCGCAGTGAGCGCGCAAACGGACTGTTTGCAGCAGAGGGCTATACCGTTGACCGGATCCCGGGCGGTATGCGTGTGGTTGCACCGGTTGGAAAGATTAACGGCAGAGGCGATACCCTGAATATGCCGACCATCACGGTAGAATTTAAGGCGTGCGCATCCGGTACCATCTCCGTAAAAGCATGGCATTATGAGGGATACGACAATCATCTGCCGCAGTATGAGAAGAATGAGACGACGATCGAGCCGGAAGTAACGATCACAGAGGAGGAAGCAGTTCTGGATACCGGCGTACTGAAGGTACGTGTGGACCGAAGAAACTTCAGCTATTCATTTGAAGCAGATGGAAAAGTGCTGACGACCTGCGGTTTCCGCAATCTCGGCTACATGAGATGGGACAGACAGCCGTCTACGATGTTCCCGGCCGACAATTATCTCACGGAGGATCACAGGCCGTATATGATGACGGAGCTTTCCATCGGAGTCGGCGAGTGTGTTTACGGCTTTGGTGAGCGTTTTACAGCATTTGTAAAGAATGGCCAGAGTGTGGATACGTGGAATGAGGATGGCGGCACCGCTTCTCAGATCGCTTATAAGAGCATTCCGTTCTATATGACGAACCGTGGCTACGGTGTATTTGTGGACAGCTCGGATAATGTATCCTTTGAGGTTGCAAGTGAGAAGGTAGAGTACGTGGGATTTTCCGTTCCGGGCGAGTCGATCTCCTATTACTTCTTCTACGGCCCGACACCGAAGCAGATTTTAAATGGCTACACGGCACTGACCGGCCGTCCGGCACTGCCGCCGGCATGGTCCTTTGGACTGTGGCTGTCGACCTCCTTTACGACCAATTATAACGAGGAGACGACGAGCTCCTTTATCAATGGCATGATCGACCGCGGTATTCCGCTTAGCGTATTTCATTTTGACTGCTTCTGGATGAAAGCGTTCCACTGGTGTGATTTCGAGTGGGATCAGGACTGCTTCCCGGATATCCGCGGCACATTGCAGCGTTATCATGAGAAGGGATTGAAGATCTGCGCATGGATCAATCCGTACATCGCGCAGGGTACTGCATTTTTCCGTGAGGGCATGGAGAACGGCTATCTTCTGAAGCGTGCAGACGGAAAGGGCGTATGGCAGACCGACAACTGGCAGGCCGGCATGGGACTGGTAGATTTCACGAATCCGGATGCTGTGAAATGGTACACCGGCAAGCTGCGTACGATTCTGGAGTGCGGCGTGGACTGCTTCAAGACGGATTTCGGCGAGCGTATCCCGGTCAATGTAACGTACTACGATGGCAGTGATCCGCAGGCAATGCACAATTACTACACCTATCTGTACAACAAGGCAGTATTCAACCTGCTCAAAGAAGTAAAGGGCGAGCAGGAGGCAGTGCTGTTTGCAAGAAGTGCAACGGCAGGCGGACAGCAGTTCCCGGTACACTGGGGCGGCGACTGCTTCGCGAATTATCCGTCCATGGCAGAGACACTGCGCGGCGGCCTCTCCTTTGCGATGAGTGGTTTCTCCTTCTGGAGCCATGATATTTCCGGATTTGAGAGCACGGCAACGCCGGATCTGTACAAGAGATGGGCGGCGTTCGGACTGATGTCCACACACAGCCGTCTGCATGGATCAGGAAGCTATCGTGTGCCGTGGCTGTTTGATGAGGAGGCATGCGATGTCGTAGCGGCGTTTACGAAGCTGAAATGCCGGTTGATGCCGTATCTGTATGCGAAATCGATCGAGGCACATGAGGAGGGAACTCCGGTGATGCGTCCGATGGTATTTGAGTATACAGAAGATCCGGCAGTTGCTTACCTCGACACACAGTATATGCTTGGCGAATCCCTTCTGGTATCTCCGATCTTCCGCGAGGACGGTGTAAGCGAGTATTACCTTCCGACAGGAAAATGGACGCATCTCTTAAGCGGCGAAGTGCGTGACGGAGGCCGCTGGCAGAAGGATACGTACGATTATTTCTCTATGCCGCTGTATGTGCGTGAGAATACGCTGCTTGCGATCGGCGCGGAGGAAATGCGTCCGGATTACGATTATGCAAAGGGCGTTTCCCTGCGTCTGTATCAGCCAAAGGACGGCGCGGCAGCTAAGTGCGTGATCCCGGCAGTGGATGGAAGCATCGTAAACCGTATCACCGCAGTAAAAGACGGTGCGAAGGTAACCGTGACAATGGAGAAAGCACTTGAGGAAATCGAACTTACCGTTTACACAGGAACAGAAGTGAAGAAGGTAACGGTTCCGGCAGGTGTGACGGAGTTTACGGCGGAAGTGTAAAAAAACTGATTATTTGTGAAAGATAAAGCGCAAAGAAAGAGTTCTGGTATCGCTGACCGGGACTCTTTATGTTTTTTTAACCGAGTCAAGCAAGTCCCCTGCTTCAATTGCGCGGAGCAATAAGCAGTGGGTTGGGACTTGCTTGTATCAGGAGTGGTACAAGCCACTCCTGATAAGCTGCGAAGCAGCTGCTCGGTTATGAAATATCATAAGGAAGGACCCGCTTGCGGGAGGATCCCTTATGATCCTACAAGTAGCGAAGCGGATTGCGAATATCCGCTTTGACCCGAAAATGAGCATGCTCAGCTGGCTGTCCCGGAAAGCCCGGCACGCAGCTTTTGCGGCGTTGCGCCGTAGAGGGCACGGAAGGTACGCAGAAAGGTGCGGTAATTTGTGATACCATTTTGTTCCATGAGCACAGGAATGCTCAGATCGCTTGTAAGAAGCTGATTATAAAAATTCATCGTCCGCACGGAGGAAAGATATTCCAGATACGTCTGTCCGGTGTATTTTTTGAAGATCCGGCAGAAGTATTCGCGGGAAAGAGCGAGGTGTGAGGCGGCGTCATTCAGCGTGAGCGGATTTTTAAAATGTTCTCTGGTCCAGCTGACGATCTCTGTGATCCGCTCAAGATCGCGGCTGGAAGCAGGGCGGGAACGTTCCACATTCCAGACGGAAAAATTCTGGTACAGGATGTACAGAAATTCATAAAAATAAGAGGTGAGGAGCAGCTGGTAACCATCTGGATGCTCCTCGAATAATGTCTGCATTTTTTTCAGCAGTTCGGTCATTCCGGCAATCTGGTGAAGTTCCTCCTGCCGGATGCAGGTCTGGAAATGCAGCAGATCCAGATCAGGGAAGATTTCACGCAGTCTGGCGGCAGAAAACTGGATGAGGAGATAGGGGCATTCGGTTTTGTCCATATTTTTATCAAAGTACATCCGTGTCATGTGAAGATCTTCGCTGTTGATGATGAGCAGTTCACCGGGATCCAGCTCATAGGTAGTCGCATTAATAACTGCTGACATATGGCCGTTTAGCAGATAAAGAAATTCGAGATATTCATGCCAATGGATGGGAATGGTCATAACGGAATCTGCGTTCTGTGTACATGAAAGGGTGGAGGAAGTGTGGCCATATGGAAGCAGAGGCTCGGTCGGCAGAGGGGTACCGTGGTTTCGAGCCTGTTTTGGGGTACAGATATGAAATGGAAGATGATCGGATTCCTGGACGAGTTCGTGCGTTGCATGGACCATGCCGGCCATATCAGATGAAACGGAATGCGTGACTTGTGAAAAATTTTTGTGCGCTGTGGATCTGGTGCCATGGAGTACAGCAGAAGATTCGAAGTTGTCTGACATAAAATCGCCTCCTGAAAGTTTAATCGAGTCAAGCAAGTCCGCTGCAAAGTTGCGCGGAGCAATAAGCAGCGTGGGCTTCTTTGGCAGGATAAAGTGAACTCATATTATAATCTGACACTACCATGAAAAACGGTAAATGTCAATATCAGCAAAAATAAGGATAAAAAGGACGGTTGAAGCAGAAAAAAGAATCCATTATAATACAGACATAAAGAACGGCCCTGTCACAGAAGATGATCTTCCAAAGCCCCCCCAATGGCCGACGGGCCTTCTTTATCACTGTAGATTTCCGGAATATACTGCAGAATGAGATGGGTTTTGCAAAGCGGCAGGTGAAAGGTACCTGCACGCTCTGCCGCCTGGAAAAACGGATAATGGATGAGCTGTGAAAAAACGATTCGCTTGAGCGTGTGGTTACAAACAGCAGTGGTTTTGACAGCAAGATCAGTCAGGAGAACGATGGGAACGCAGACAGGTCGTGAAGTGGTAAATGTCCGCTTTGTACGCAGTACGTAAGGAATGGAGGAGACACTATGAATTTTTATCTTTATAATACCGTATATACAGAAAAAGCAATGCTGCCGCAGATCATGGCAGAGGATGCGGGTGTGGCAGAACTTCGCAACCCGGTGTTCTGTATCCAGACATCTTATCGATGCAGGACACTTACAAGGCTGCGTACGCGTTTTAGCAGCGCGTGGAAGGGATTCTGGCGCGTACCGGAATGCCGGGAAGCGAAATTTGGCTGAGAATGAAGAGAGGCACAGAGAAAAGAACGCTGTGCATCAGATACAAAAATAAGGAAAAACAACATTCAGACAAAAATGATAAGAAAGAATCATCCTAAGGAGGCAGTCTGTGCGAAGAAATGCGCAGCTGCCTCTTTTTGTGCGCGGATACGGAAGAAAAGCAGTGAATACCTGCCTGACTCGGTAAAAAAGAGCGAATAAAAGTTGCACTTTGCACAGGAACGCGGTACTCTCAATAAGAGAAAACAAGTTACGGTTATTTGTTTTTGCAGAATCAGAAAAACTTTCCGGAGAACGATGCGGAGCAATCGTATGGCGGAGAGGGAGCTGTGCAAAACAGAGAGGATTTTTGAAAAAAGAAAGTGGGAAAAAAGATGCAGAATTACACAGATTATAATGAGGCGACGACGCGCCTGATTCCACCGGTGCACGATGAACTGACGTATTGCGGGCGCATTGATGTGTCGAATCCGGATGCCCCGGTGTTTGTGCAGCCGGGCAGCTTTGTGCGGATTTCCTTTACCGGGTCTTCGTGGATCCGTGCGGTCGTGATCAACCACAGAAGCTATTATGATTCATGGGTTGGTGTGCTTTCAGACCGGAATCAGTACCGGGTAAAGATCGAAAAAGACGAGGAACCGGTGGTGCTGACGCTGGCGGAAAATCTGGAAAAAGAAACGACACATGAAGTAACGTTTTTTAAACGGATGGATCAGTGTCACACGTATCAGTTTCTTGGCTTTCTTGTGGAATATGGGGCGCGTGTAGAAAAGGCACGTCCTCTGCCACGTAAAAAAATAGAGTTTTATGGAGATTCTGTGACGGCAGGAGAAGTGTCGGAGGCACAGAACTATGCGGCCATGCCGGATCCGCCAAGCGAGGGCGAATATAACAACGCCTATTTTTCCTATGCCTGGGCGACGGCGCGGCGGCTGCATGCGGCGGTGCATCTTGTTGCGCAGGGAGGGATCGCGCTGCGTGATGGAACGGGATACTATGAGAATGGAACACGCGGCATGGAAAGCTGCTTTGACCGGATTTATTTTTCAGGCGAAAAAAGTGGAGAACCACGGTGGAATTTTGCAAGGTATACCCCGCATGTGGTTGTCGTTGCGATTGGGCAAAATGATGCCTGGCCGGAGGATATCATGAAAAATGATTATTACGGGGAACAGGCGCAGCAGTGGCGGGAACATTATAAAGCTTTTCTTTGTCGGCTGCGGGAAATTTATCCGCATGCGTGGATTGTGCTCGCCACGACGATCCTGAATCATTATCCGGGCTGGGACCGCAGCATCGGAAAAGTTTGTACAGAACTTCGTGATCCGAAGATCGTCCATTTTCTGTATCAGGAAAACGGGCGCGGCACACCGGGACATGTGCGGGCATCGGAGGCGATGCAGATGGCGCTTGAACTGAGTGGATTTATAGAGGGGCTTGCACCAGACGTGTGGGATTGACGGAGAAAGCTGTTTTTGGTGACGGCGTTCGCGGGTAAGCTATAAAAGTAAATGATAACGTTTGCTTTACGCAGAAAAACATAAGATACCTTTAATTGTTCTTGTAGAACACAAAATGGACACAAAAAACATACAAAAAAACGAAAAAAATGTGACAAAGCAAAAAAAAACAATACAAAATACTTAAGCAATAAGACGAACGACGTAAAAACGATACAATAAAATACACAATATTAAACGATTTAGCCTTGATTTATTTGAATAAAAAGACTATAATACAATCAACACGGAAAGAAGCCATTGGGGGGTTTTCTTTCTGAAAAAAAGAATATGGAGGTCAGGTATGAAGAGAAGAATGATCAAGGTGGTAGCAGCACTTGCATCGGCGTGTATGGTAGCATCCAGCTTTGCCGGCGCAGCATTTGCAGCAGAGGGAGACGGATCCACTCCGAGAAACGAGACACTGTATTTCGCAGGACAGCAGTGGGGCGCGATCAATGACTGGAATCCGATGTCGGCAAATTCCAACAACGCAATGGGAATTCAGCAGAAGGATGCGACACGTACTCTGATTTACGAGACACTGTTTATGTACAACCTGCTGGACAACAAGATGTATCCGCTTCTTGGTACAGAGTATTCCTGGGATGATGACAACATGTCATCCATGACCGTAAAATTAAACCCGGATGCAAAATGGAGCGATGGTACGGCAGTGACAGCAGCAGATGTTGCAGCGACATTTGATTACAACGTAAAATGCCAGTCTTCTTATGGTGTTGAGATGACAGCATATATCGAGTCCATGACCGCGGTGGATGATCAGACTGTTACGATTAAAACTGTAGTTGGTGAGGATGTCAAGGCAGTGAATCAGCTGATGGTTCAGCAGATGCTCGGCAAGATGTACATCATGCAGAAGGCATATCTTGAGACCGTGGAAGCAAGATGTGAGTCTCCGGAAGCAATGAAGCTTGACCCGATGGATGATCTTGTGGCATCCGGTCCGTACAAGCCATACTATGATGACGATCAGAAAGTTGTATTCGTAAGAGATGACAATTACTGGGGCCAGGCAGAATCCATGTGGGGCAAGCTCCCGGTACCGAAGTACATCGGACATACGATCTTTGGCGACAATGCAGCAGCACTCCTTGCACTGCAGAATGGCGAGGTTGACGTTTCACAGGCATTTATCACCGGTGTAGAGAAGCTCTGGGAGGAGCAGGATCTTCCGATTACGACTTATATCGACGAGCCGCCGTACAACCTTGCCGGTACAATCCCGTCCTGTTGGTTCAATCTTGACAAGCCGGGCCTTGACCGCGTAGAAGTCCGCAAAGCGATCGCTATGGCAACTGACTATGACCAGATCCTGACTTCCGCAATGACCAACCAGTCCCCGAGCTTTAAGGACGTACCGCGTACCATGATGAACCCAAGTGATCCGGAGCAGGCGCTCTTTGACCATGATGCACTGAAAGATCTTCAGTGGACCGGCAATGATATCGACGGTGCAAACAAGCTTCTTGACGATGCAGGCATCGTAGATACCGACGGTGACGGCATTCGTGAAGCAGACGGCACAAAGCTTTCCTACAAGGTAGAGTGCCCGGCAGGCTGGACCGAGTGGAATGCAGCGCTTGAGATCGTAGCAGCAAGTGCAAAGAACATCGGCATCGAGCTGGAGACCTACTTCCCGGAGGCATCCGTATGGACCGACGATTACACCACCGGCAACTTTGAGATCATGATGAACTCCGTAACCGGAGCATCCATCACCAACCCGTTCTATCGCTGCAAGCAGTTCATGTATGGTCCGTATGCAGACGCAGAGATCAACTATCAGGGTAATTACGGACATTATCACAATGATGAAGCAGATGAGATTCTTGACAAACTCGCAACTGAAACTGACGAAGCAACTCTGAAGCAGTACTACACAAGACTGAATGAGATTTATTTAACTGACGTTCCGTCCTTTGGCCTGATGTACAGACCGGATATGTTCTATACCGTAAATGAAACCGTATGGACAGGATATCCGATGCAGGATGATGGAAGCAATATCCCGCCGGCAGACTGTACAGACGGTTACGGTATTGCAGCTCTTTACAACCTTGAACTCGTAGAAGGCTGAAAACAAGAGAATACGAACGACATTTGACAGCTTACAGGGGCAATGCGATGAGTCTGGTGGCCGGAGAAAGCATCTCCGGCCACTTTTGCGAATAGCTGCATTGGAAAGGTTGTTTTTGGACTTGGAGGTTCGTTCTGAACAGACGAAAAAGCTAATCTGAGCGGTAAGAGAGAATGAGGTGAGTCAGTTTGAAAGGGTATAAAAAATATTATACACAGAAAATAGTGTGGTATCTGATTACATTGATTTTTGCGGTGGCGCTGAATTTCGTACTCCCGCGCCTGATGCCGGGGGACCCGGTATCGGCAATCGCAGGCCAGGCTGCGGAGGGTATGACCGATGCGCAGGCGATCAAGAAAGTATACGATGAATATATTGAAAAATTTGGCGTAAACCAGCCAATACCGGTGCAGTTCGCAAAATGGTTAAAGGGCGCTGTGCATGGTGATTTCGGCGTTTCCTTCAGTCAGTATCCGAGAACCGTGGCGGACATTATCAAGTCATCGGTCGGATGGACACTGGCGCTGCAGCTTCCGGCGATTTTGCTGGGCTGGCTGCTTGGCAATGTGTTAGGAGCAGTGGCTGCTTACATAAAGGGTGTTTTTGATAAGGTAATTCTTCCTACATTTCTGTTTATCAGCAACGTTCCTGCATTTGGTATGGCAGTCGTTTTGCTGACGATCTTTGGCGTAACGCTTGGCTGGGCACCAACAAGTGGTGCATACGGCTACGATCTGATTCCGAATATGAGCTGGACGTTTGTAAAATCTGTATTTGCTCATTACCAGCTGCCATTCTGGGCGATCGTTCTGACCACAATCGGAGGCCAGGCAATCGGCATGAGATCAATGTCTATTTATGAACTGAATGCAGATTACGTAAAATACAGCCGTTTCCTTGGCATCAAGGACCGCAAGATTGTTGGCTACGTGTTCCGCAATGCAATGCTTCCGCAGATCACCGGCCTGGCAATGTCTCTTGGTACAATGATGGGCGGCGCTCTGGTATCTGAGATTATTTTCAGCTATCCGGGCATCGGTACGACAATGATGAGCGCGATCAAGGGAAATGATTATCCGCTGCTGTCGGCCTGTACACTGATCATTACGGTCATGGTACTGGTGGCAAATTTGCTTGTGGAAATTATTTATGGTGTGATCGATCCGCGTATCAAAGCGGCACAGCAGGATTAAGGAGGGAGATGCATCATGAAAAATACAATCAGAAATATCTTTCATTCTCCCAAATTTGTGATCGGATTCATTATTTTCTTCGGTCTGCTTCTGTTTACCTTTGTGTATCCATGGGTTGTCACAGCAGATCCGATGGAAATGATCGGTCAGGGAAACTTTTTCAAACCGGGTACCTATATTTCTGTAAAGGATACGGTGGAATCCAAAAATTATACCCTGAATATTGAATCAAAATCGAACAACGTAGGTGCTCATGTCGAGGATAAGGACAAAGCGAGCATGCGTGAGTGGCTGGTCAAATACGGTGGAGTCTCCCAGGAAGACATGGATGCAACTGACGATAATGCGCTTGTGGAGCTGTGGTTTGAAAAATATGATTCCAAAGCAGACCAGAAGGGGCTGACTGCTTCTAAGAAAAAATCATATGTCCGCCTGACGGAAAAGCTGAAAAAGCTGGCAAGTGATGCGGATGTGATCCTTGCCCAGGAAAACGAGGACGGAGAGCTGGAGGCGACCGGAAGCTTCGATTCGCAGACGTATGTGAATGTAGGAGATGTCGGAAACAAGCGCCGCCTGGTGCTTGGTACGGATACCTTCGGACGCGATGTGTTGACCGAGCTGGTAGCGGCTACGAAGACATCCCTGAAGATCGGACTGATCGCAGGTACGGTTGCGACACTGATCGGACTGATTCTCGGACTGCTTTCCGGTTACATCGGAGGCATGTTTGATGATATCATTATTTTCATTACAAACCTGTTTACCGTGATCCCGTCATTCGTGCTGCTGATCCTCATCACATATTCGGTTGGACAGAGTGCGAGAGGTGTCGGCACGATCGCTGCGGTCATCGGACTGACCTCGTGGACATGGACGTGCCGTTCGGTTCGTTCGCAGGTAATTTCCCTCAGAAACCGTGATCACGTGAATCTCTCCAAGCTTTCCGGGCACAGTATGTTCCGGATTGTGCTGACGGATATTCTTCCGTATGTGGCTTCCTACGTTGTCATGGCGTTTATCCTTCAGATTTCTTCCGGAATTCTTTCCGAAGCACAGCTGTCCATGCTGGGCCTTGGACCGTCCACGACGAACGTGGCGACACTGGGACAGATGATGAACTGGTCGACGCTTTATGCAGCACACCTGAACGGTTCCTGGTGGGCATATTTCCCGGTAGTTCTTGTCATTGCACTGATTTCATTTTCGCTGAATCTGATGAATACAGGTCTTGACCAGGTATTCAATCCGCAGCTTCGAGATTAAGGAGGAACGGTCATGGGAAAAGTAATGCTGGAAGTAAAAGATCTGAAAACAAAATATGTGACCCGTCTGCGTGAGGATGTCTATGCAGTAGACGGTGTTTCCCTTAAAATTGAGGAAGGAAAGTCACTTGGTGTTGCAGGAGAGAGCGGATGCGGAAAATCAACGCTGGCGCTTTCTCTGATGGGATATTATTTTCCGCCTCTGCACTATATGAGCGGAGATATCATCGTAGATGGAAAAAATATTTCAGGAATGAAGCCGGACGATGTGCGTAAGAAGGTGCTTGGAACGGAGATTGCGTATATTCCGCAGGCAGCAATGAATGCGCTGAACCCGACACAGAAGATCATCCGCTTCATCGAGGATGTGATTCATGCACATGAGCCAAATATGTCAAAGAAGGACATTTATGATCTGGCCAAAGAGCGTTTCGGAATTCTTGGCCTGCCGGCTGAAGTACTGGAAAAGCATGCGGTAGAGCTCTCCGGAGGTATGAAGCAGCGTACTGTTATCGCAATCTCAACCATCCTTTCACCAAAGGTGCTGATCGCGGACGAGCCGTCCTCTGCACTTGATGTAACGAGCCAGAAGATGGTAATCAAGATGATGCGCGACCTGATGGAAAAGGGTTATATCAAGAGCATGATTTTTATCACTCATGAGCTCCCGCTTCTTTATAATGTTACGGACGATATCATGGTCATGTATGCCGGGCAGATCGTAGAGCTTGGCACAGCAAAAGAGATGGTATTTGATCCGCTGCATCCGTATACAAAGGGCCTGATGGGATCGATTATTGTACCGGAGGAAGGCGTGCGCGGCAAAAAGCTTGCGGCGATCCCCGGTACACCGCCAAACCTGAAGCATCCGCCGAAAGGCTGCCGGTTTGCAGAGCGCTGCAAGTATGCAACGCCGACATGCAGGGGAATGGAAATCCCGAATATTGAGACGGCTGACGGACGCGTTTACCGCTGTCTGATGTCCGAAAGAAAGATCCGGGGGGTGTATGAGAATGAGTGAGACAAGAGCAGAGTGCCTGAGAGGAAAAGGGCTGACGAAGGTTTTCGGCAGTGGCAACAAAAGGACGGTCGCAGTAGACCATGTGGATTTTGATTTTCGGGAAGGCGAGATCATTTCAATTGTAGGAGAGTCGGGAAGCGGCAAAACAACGCTTTCCAAGATGCTGCTCGGCCTGATCAGCGTCACAGAGGGTGAGGTTTATTATCAGGACAAGCTGCGTGATATCAGCAGCGGCCGGAAAAAGAAAGAATACTGGAAGGGAATTCAGCCGATTTTTCAGGATCCGTTTTCCTCCTACAATATGTTCAATAAGATCGATTCGGTGCTGCTTGACTGCATCAAGATGCGCGGCATGGGCAAGCTGCCGTATGAAGAGAAATTTAAAATGATGGAGGAGGCCTGCAGCTTCGTCAATCTGGAGTTTAAGGAGCTGACAAACAAGTATCCGTTTGAGCTTTCCGGCGGACAGATGCAGCGTCTGATGATTGCACGTATCTTCCTGCTTCGCCCGAAGATTCTGCTGGCAGATGAGCCGACCTCCATGATTGATGCGTGCTCGCGCTCAACAATCCTGGATATGCTGTTAAAGCTGAGAGATGAGATTCAGATGACCGTTATCTTTATCACGCATGACATTGGACTTGCGTACTATATTTCCGATAAGGTCTATATTATGGAGCATGGCAAATTTGTGGAGTCAGGACCGGCAGAAGAGTGTATTCTGCATCCGACGGCAGATTACACGAAGCGTCTGATCAGTGATGTGCCGAAGATCTATGAAGAGTGGGATCTGAGTACGGTGTGATTCCTGTTCGGGTCAAAGCGGATATTCGCAATCCGCTTCGCTGGTCGGTTAAAAAAGAATACCCTGCATCAAAGGCGGAAAGATAAGACGCCAGTGATGCGGGGTATTTTTAATGAATCAGACGTTTCCGTCCGCGGCTGCCTGGAACTGCTTTATAATGCCCTCCATTTCCTCGCCACTCATACCGGTAAAGCTTCGCAGTGCGCGAAGCGGCATGGAATCGATCATTGCGGTATTCATCTCATCGGAAATTGCTTCGGAAGCGGCTTCAGAAGCACCGGCGCCCATGCCTGCGAGGATCTGATTCGCAAGCTTCTCTGCGATTTCTTTCGTACGCGGGTTACGGCAGAGCTCCCCAAGCGTTGTGTTTTTGTGTACATGAAGCGGAAGTACACGTGCAGTCTTAAGCGTGACCTTTGAAAGAAGCTGGATATCACGGGAGGAAGCACCAATCAGGATCTCATAGCTGCCGCCTGCTGCATACCAGTCGCCAAGATTGGTGCTGTACCATGCGAAGCTGCGGTAATCAAGCTCTATGGTAACTGTTTTTGTCTCGCCGGGCTCCAAAGAGACTTTTTCGAAGCCCTTCAGTTCTTTGAGCGGCCGGTTTGTACTTCCGGTCAGATCCCGGATGTAAAGCTGAACGATTTCTTTTCCGGCAGTACTTCCTGTGTTGGTGATGTCGAATGACACATGAAGCGTATCAGAATCAGTCATGGTCTCTTTATCGAGGCGGAGATTGCTGTAGGCAAACGTTGTATACGATAAGCCGTAGCCAAACGGATAGGCAACCGGCATTTCCTTTGTGTCGTAGTAACGGTATCCGACATAAATCCCCTCACGGTATTCTACCTTATCACCGTCTCCGAAGAAAAGGTAGGACGGATTGTCCGAAAGCTTTTCAGGGAAGGTCTCTGCGAGTTTTCCGGATGGATTGACTGCTCCGAACAGAATACGTGTAACTGCTGCACCGCCTGCCTGGCCGCCAAGGTATGCTTCAAGGATTCCCTTTACTTCATGGCGCCACGGCAGTTCGACCGGAGAACCGTTGTGCAGAACGACAATGGTGTTTGGCTGTACCTTCAGGATTTCCGAAATCAGGTGATTCTGACAGGAAGGCAGTTGCATGTGGCTGCGGTCATAGCCTTCTGATTCAAAACTGTCCGGGAGTCCTGCAAAAATGACTGCTTTGTCAGCATTTTCTGCTGCTTTTATTGCTGCAGCGGCAAGCGTTTCGTCATAAGCATCACGGTCTGCCGGGAAGCCTTCTGCATAAGTGACCTGAGCATGCTCAGGCAGGGAATCAAGAGCGCTGGCCGTGCGGAAGCAGTTGATATGAGAGCTGCCGCCGCCCTGGAACCGCGGGTTCTTTGCAAAGCCGCCGATAAATGCAATTTTTTCTGATGGATTCAGCGGAAGGACACCGTCGTTTTTCAGAAGTACCATGGATTCCTCCGCGATACGGCGAGATTCCTCGTGGTCAGCTTCCATCGTAAATTCCTGAGGGGTGTGGTTGTCTGCGTAGAGGTAGATAATGCGCAGAATACGTTCTACTGCCTGGTCAAGTACCGCTTCATCAAGGCTTCCGTCTTTTACTGCCTTTACGATCTCGGCATCGTTGAATCCGCCGGAACCGGGCATTTCCAGATCAAGACCGGCCTCAAGACCTGGAACACGGTCATTGACAGCGCCCCAGTCGGACATTACATATCCTTCAAAGCCCCAGTCTCCGCGCAGCACATCAGTCAGAAGCCATTTATTTTCGGAAGCAAAAGTGCCGTTGATCTGGTTGTAAGAGCACATGAACGTATACGGCTGTGCTTTTTTGACGGCTGTCTCAAATGCCGGGAAATAGATTTCGCGAAGTGTGCGTTCATCAACCTCGGAGGAGCCGCTCATACGGTGGTACTCCTGGTTGTTAGCTGCAAAGTGCTTGATTGATGTACCAACGTGCTCGGACTGTACGCCGTTTATGAATGCAGCGGCGATTTCACCTGCAAGGTACGGGTCTTCCGAATAGTACTCGAAATTGCGGCCGCACAGCGGAGAACGCTTAATGTTGACTGCAGGACCGAGGACAACGGAAACATCGTTTGCCTGCGCTTCCCGTCCGATGGCACTTCCCATTTCGTGCATCAGATCACGGTCAAAGGAGCAGGCAGCAAGGCAGGCAGGCGGAAAGCAGACCGCCTTGATGCTGTCGTTCATGCCGAGATGGTCGCCTTTGTCATCCTGCTTGCGCAGTCCGTGCGGGCCGTCGCTGACCATTACTTCCGGGATGCCGAGCCGGTCTACATGCTTGAGATGCCAGAAATCCAGTCCGGAGCACATGCCGGCTTTTTCCTCCAGTGTCATTTGACTGATGATTTTTTTTAGATCGTGTTCCATAAAAAACCTCCTATCACATGAAAAATAGTACCGCACAGATACGGAAAAAGGATTCAGAGTTTTGCCGTATTTCACGGGCGGGTATTTGTTACATTATAACATAAAAGGCACAAAAAGAATACGGAAAAAATAGAAAAATAGACAGAAAAAGAAGAGAAATGGAGAAAAAACAGGCGAAATTGTGCAAAACGATTGACGGGATTTCGTGGTGGCTTTATAATGGAAAAGACAGGGGCGTGCCTGAAAAATGCTTTCTGCAAAATGGTGTGCAGGCTGCAGAAAGGATTTTTCAGACACGCTCTCAGAAAAGAAACAACAGGACGTCCGGCCGATCGTTTACGGCAGAACAAAGCTGTGGCTGAAAAAAAACAGCCGGGTCCGGCGGCCTGAAATGACACAGAATAAATGAAATCAGGAGGAAAACAAGATGGTTCAGCAGAAGATTGACAGCAGCTGGCAGATGCGCCGTGTGGGCGATGAAGCATTCAGCCCTGCCGTTGTTCCGGGCTCTGTTTATACAGACCTGCTTCGCAACGGACAGATGGAGGATCCGTTTTTCAAGGACAATGAGCTGAAGGCGTTAAAGCTCATGGATGAAGATTATGAGTATGTTACGAGCTTTGATTGCGAAGAAGCCATTTGCAGCTCAGACCGCAAGGTACTCCGTTTTGACGGAATCGACACGATCGCAGACGTTTATCTGAACGGAGAAATGATCGGAAGCCCGGACAATATGCACCGTACCTGGGAATACGATGTGACGGAGGAAGTAAAAGAGAAGGATAATGAACTGCGCATCGTGTTTCATTCACCGACAAAATACATTGCAGAGGCCTTTAAGGTAAGCAAGACACACGGCAGTGAGGATGCGATGGAGGGCTTTGTAAACATCCGTAAGGCACACTGTATGTTCGGCTGGGACTGGGGCGCACACCTTCCGGATGCGGGACTGTTCCGTCCGGTGACGCTGCTTGGCATTGATGAGGCAAGAATTGACAGCGTTTATGTGACACAAGAGCATGCAGACGGAAAGGTGACACTGCACTTTGCAGTGGATGTGGACTGCTGCCCGGAGATGGAAGATCCGTCAGGAATGTGGAATGCGGAGGCTGAGGGCGCATCTGAGAACGAGGCAGATCCGCAGGAAAGCGGCCTTTATTATACGGTAAAAGTGACAGCACCGGACGGCACACAGGTAAGTGCGAACGGCAGCCCGGAGCAGCTTGTGATCGAGGATCCGCAGCTGTGGTGGCCGAATGGCTATGGCAGACAGGATCTGTACACGGTAGAAGTGACTTTATACTTTGAAGGAAAAGAGCTGGACTGCTGGAAGCGCCGCATTGGTCTTCGTACGATGACTGTAGACCGTTCAAAGAATGAATGGGGCGAGAATTTTGCAATCTGCGTCAATGGAGTGGATATCTTTGCAATGGGTGCAGATTACATTCCGGAGGATCACCTGCTCGGACGGGTCACACCGGAGACGACGCGCAGCCTGCTGGAGAAGTGTAAATGGGCGAATTTCAATGCGATCCGTGTCTGGGGAGGCGGTTATTATCCGGAAGACTGGTTCTATGATCTTTGTGATGAACTGGGCTTTGTCGTATGGCAGGATTTCATGTTTGCATGTGCTGTGTACGATCTGACGCCGGAGTTTGAAGAAAATATCCGCGCTGAGTTTATTGATAACGTGAAACGTCTGCGCCACCATGCAAGTCTTGGTCTGTGGTGCGGCAACAATGAGATGGAGGAATTTGTCTACGCAAAGAACAGCTGGCTGACAAAGCCGCAGGAGGTACGCGATTATTATCTGATGTACGAGCGCATCCTTCCGGAGATTGTAAGAGAATACGATCCGCAGACGTTCTACTGGCCGTCCAGCCCGTCTTCAGGCGGATGTATGGATGAGCCGCAGGATCCGGAGCGCGGTGACGTGCATTACTGGGATGTATGGCACGGCGACAAGCCGTTTACAGAGTATCGGAAGTTCTATTTCCGTTTCCTGTCGGAGTTCGGATTCCAGTCCTTCCCGTCCATTAAGACGATCGAGACATTCACGGACGATCCTGCTGACATGAATATTTTCTCCTATGTGATGGAGCGTCATCAGAGAAACGGAAGTGCAAACGGAAAGATCATGAACTATATGCAGCAGACGTATCGTTATCCGTCAGATTTCCGTACGGTACTGTATGCATCTCAGCTTCTGCAGGCAGATGGCATCCGCTACGGAGTGGAGCATTTCCGCCGCAACCGCGGACGCTGCATGGGAGCCGTTTACTGGCAGCTCAATGACTGCTGGCCGGTAGCATCCTGGTCATCGGTTGACTACTGCGGCAGACTGAAAGCACTTCATTATTATGCAAAGCGCTTCTTTGCACCGCTGATGCTCTCCTGTGAGGAGCAGGGCATGATGTCGAATGCACAGCCGCTCAACTGGCAGCATTCCGGTGAGTTCGAGAAGTCGATCCGCTTAAATGTGGCAAACGAGACGAGAGAGGATGCGAAGGTGACGGTTCACTGGGCACTGCGCAGGGCAACGGCAGAGGTGATCAGGTCCGGTGAGGAGACAATCACGGTACCGGCTCTGAAGAGTGTATGGCTTGACAAGATCGAGTTCCCGGAGGCAGATCCGTACTCAGAATACATCAGCTATGAACTGGAAAAGGATGGCGAGATCATTTCAGCGGGAAGTGTCAACTTCTCCTATCCGAAGTACTTCCGCTATGAGGATCCGCAGCTTACGTGCCGCGTGATCGGGGATGAGATCGAAGTGACGGCGAAGGCTTACGCGAAGAGTGTTGAGATCCTCAACGAGAATGAGGATCTGATCCTGTCAGACAACTACTTCGATATGAACGCAGGCACAAAGCGCGTGAAGATCGAGAGCGGCGATGTCAGCAGGCTGACGCTGCGCAGTGTATATGATATCAGATAAATAAAGTGTATAGGATATCAGATAAATAAATAGAACAGAGAGCTGCAGCAGACAGAACCATATCTTGACGGATTTCTATACTGCTGCAGCTTTTTATGTTTGTCATTCAGCCAAAGCTGCTTCTGGTGATTGACCGTGTAAAAAAGGCTCCGGAGATGGTTTTGTTATAAACAAAACGGTAAAAAGATCATGTTCATGAAACGGAACGGTAAAAAGATCATGCTCATGAAACAGAACGGTAAGAAGATCATGTTCGTGAAATGGAACGGAAAGGGTGGACTTATATGAAAAGAATGAGAACCGCAGTCGTCGGCTGCGGTGCGATCAGCGATATTTACCTGACAAATATGACAGAGCGCTTCAATAATCTGGAGGTTGTGGCATGCTGTGCGAATCATGTTGAGCATGCTCAGAAAAAGGCGGAGCAGTACGGGATTGAAGCACGGACTTATGAGGAGATCTTATCAGATCCGTCGATTGAGCTGGTGGTGATCCTGACACCTGCACCGACGCATGAAGGACTGATCCGTCAGGCTCTGCAGGCAGGGAAGCATGTTTATACCGAAAAAACAATGACACTCTCCACTGAGTCGGCGGGAGAATTGATCGCACTTGCAAAAGAGAAAGGGCTGTATCTTGGTGCGGCACCGGATACATTCCTTGGAGCGGCGCTGCAGACGGCGCGGAAGGCGATTGATGATGGGCTGATCGGCGAGATTACATCGTTTGAGGCGTGTGCCAACCGCGACCTGGATCTCCTGGCCGGGATGTTTTCGTTCCTTCGGATGGAGGGCGGCGGAATCTGCTATGATTTCGGCGTGTATTACCTGACCGCGCTTGTCAGTCTGTTTGGACCTGTGGATTCGCTCGTCGCTTCGGTGCGCAATCTTGCCGAAAACAGAACCAATACAGCGCCGGGAAGTACGGGCTATGGAGAGACCTTTTCTTATCAGAATGAGAGCCAGGTCTTTACGATCCTTCGGATGAAAAACGGAGTGACCGGTACGTTTTCCGTAAACGGAGACAGTGCGATCAACGACCAGGCAGCCTTTACGGTTTACGGAAAGAAGGGAATCCTGAAGCTGACGGATCCGAACTGCTTTGGCGGAGAGGTGATTTATATTCCGGCGGCAAAGGGATTTGACGAGGTGATTACACCGCAGGTACTGGATTATGGCTTTGCCTACGGAGAAAACAGCCGCGGTCTCGGACCGGCTGAGATGGCGGCGGCCATCCGGGAGGGCAGGACGGCAAGAGCGGACGCGCAGATGGCTTACCATGTACTGGATGTGATCGGCAAGATCATGGAGAGCAGCGAAGCGGGAAGGTTCGTGAGCGTCGCATCGACATGCCTGAGACCGGAAGCATTGCAGGCAGGTCAGAAGAATTACAAAACGAACATGTCGGATGAAGCGGAGCCAAAAGGGCTGCTTCCTCTTTTAAACACTTCTTTTGAACCAGGCGGTGGAAAAAAGACGGTGGCAAGCTTTTCAGATCCTGACCTTCGAAGAATTGCAGAGGCAGAACTTTATTATTTTTCCGGTGAAGCGGAGAAGTGCACGGCGATCACAGAAAGCTATCTGGAGGAGGAAGAGATCAGCATGCGGCTTTCTGCCTGCCTGCTGTATTCCTTTTCCAATTTCACTCTTGGAAATGCGGAGGCGGCACAGAGTGGGTTTCAGAAGATACAGGAAACTTTGAAGACTGTGTTTGCCGGAAATGAAAGCAGGGAACTGCAGGCCAGCTGCGTTTTTGCGGCCAGTATGACCTGCATTCTGGTCCATCTTCCGACCGATGATCTACCTCCTCTTCGGGATTATGTCCGGTATTTACCGGCAGGGCTGCGGATTTTTGCGGCTTATCTGATGGCTCACAAGCTTTATCTGGAAGGAAAATATGAGCGGGCTCTTGGGATTTTGGATGCGACAGTGATGTCTGTCAATAAGCCGTATCCGATACCGGAAATCTATCTGAACTGTATGATTTCCATATGCAGAATCAAAAACAAGGATCTGGATGGAGCGAAAGAAGCGTTTCTGAAGGCATGGGGGATGGCAAAACCGGATGGGCTTCTGGAGGCTTTTATTGAGCATCATGGTCTTTTACAGGGGATTGTGGAGTCCTGTCTGAAAAAAGAAGAACCGGAGGCATATAAAGCACTGACCAGAGGCGTCCTTCGTTTCAGTCGTGGCTGGATGAAGCTTCATAACCAGAAATCCGAACGGAATGTAACGGATGCGCTGACACCGCAGGAATTTGCCATTGCCATGCTGGCCTGCCGGAACTGGACCAATCAGGAGATTGCAGATTGTATGGGCATCTCGGTCAATACTGTGAAACATATCATTTCCGATATTCTTTCTACCCTTCATGTGAACAGCAGAAAAGAACTGCTGCAGTTTGTAAACAGATAAGGTAACTGTTCAGAACCACCTCCAAAATGCTGCGCATTTCGTCGGTGTGGCGTATCCGCCAAATAGATTTCCATGTAAAAGTGTTCATTCATGCAAGCATGATTCACACTTTTGCATGAAAATCTGCTTGGCTCTGAACAGTTACCAGATAAGTAAAATAGAACAGAAAAGAAAAGTGCTTTGCTTTGGGATTTCGCATCCCGGGCAGGGCACTTTTTTTCGCTTAAATGGGCATTTCTGGAAAAGGGAAAAAGAAATATAATATCTATAAGAGAGTGCGATGCTGCGGAACAGGAAATGTACTCTCGGAGTCTTTCCTGCACTTGCTTTTGTGGCCGATTTTCTGCCAGCTGCACCCAAATTTCATCAACGTACACACCGTGTACGCCTCAGAAATTTGGGCACAACTGACAAAAAATCTTCTCACAAAATCAAGCACAAAAAGATTCCGGGAGTACATGGAAAAGAAATGGAGGAAACGATATGAAAAAGATAATTTTGGGTATGCTGCTTGCAGTCTGCATGATGGTGATCGTAATGCCGATGACGGTATATGCGAAGAGGTGGTGCGAGATTTGTAACAATTGGCAAGACACGACAGTGATCTGGAAATATGGCGATGAAGAGCATCATCTAGGATTTAGTACATGCAAAAAATGCGGCACTACAGTGGAATCAGGGTGGGAGTACCATTCTGGCAGTGGAACAGCCACCTGTACCAGAGGAATTACCTGTGATGTATGCGGCAGTCAATATGGTGTTCTTGGCCACGACTACAAACTTATCAGTACCAGACCTGCGATGTGCCTCCTTGCCGGCACCCGCCTTTATCAGTGCAGCCGCTGCAGCGACTCTTATTCTGAACCCATTCCTGCACCAGGACACGATATGGAAGAGGTCGTGTATACCAAAGCTACCTGCACTAAAGAAGGAGTCATCGCCCATTTATGCAGGAATAACTGCGGTTACTTTTACACCGAGCGAATCGATGCCACAGGGCACGACTGGTACTCAAACTGGATTACGGATGAAAACAATCATTGGCATAAGTGCAATGTCTGCAACGAAAAAAAAGATGTTTCCGTGCACACTTGGGATAGCGGTTCGATCACCATTCCTGCAACCTGTACAACACCAGGGCAAAAAACATACACCTGTACTGTATGCTGCGACAGAGTGAAAACAGAAGTAATCGCAGCGCCGGGTCATGCACTTTGCTTACATGATGAGCAGAAGCCGACCTGCACCACGGTTGGCTGGAATAACTACTATACCTGCATGAACTGTGATTATACCACCTATCAGGAAATCGCAGCCACCGACCACAGCTGGAATACGGATTTTACGATTGATCAGCCAGCGACCTGCACAGAAACAGGAAGTCAGTCCATCCACTGCCGGAACTGTGATGCAGTAAAAGATGCGACAGAGATTCCGGCAACGGGCCACAGCTTTGGCGAATGGCAGACTGTGACTGCGCCGACCTGCACGGAAAATGGAAGCGAGGAGCGGATCTGCTCCGTGTGTCAGACGAAAGAAACGCGGGAAATCAGTGCCATAAATCATGACTGGGATGAAGGAACTGTGACGAAACCGGCAACGTGTACGGAAGAGGGGACAAAGACCTACATCTGTAAAAATGATGATACGCACAGTTATGAGGAACCGATCGCAGCCACGGGCCACAGCTGGGATACGGATTTTACGATTGATCAGCCAGCGACCTGCACCGAAACAGGAAGCCAGTCCATCCACTGCCGGAACTGTGATGCGGTAAAAGATGCGACAGAGATTCCGGCCACGGGCCACAGCTGGGATACGGATTTTACGATTGATCAGGCGGCGACCTGCATCGAAACAGGAAGCCAGTCCATCCATTGCCGGAACTGTGATGTGGTAAAAGATGCGACAGAGATTCCGGCCACGGGCCACAGCTTTGGCGAATGGCAGACCGTGACCGCACCGACCTGCACGGAAAATGGAAGCGAGGAGCGGATCTGCTCCGTGTGCCAGACGAAAGAAACGCGGGAAATCAGTGCCATAAATCATGACTGGGATGAAGGAAAAATCACCACCGAGCCAACGGTAGGTCAGGTCGGCATCAAAACCTACACCTGTAAAAACTGCAACGAAACTAAAACGGAGGAAGTTCCAAAGCTGCCGGCCACCGAGCCAGAGACGGAACCAGCCACCGAGCCAGAGACGGAACCGGCCACAGAGCCAGAGACGGAACCGGCCACCGAGCCAGAGACGGAGCCGGCCACAGAGCCTGCGACGGAGCCGGCCACAGAGCCTGCAACGGAACCGGCTACCGAGCCCACTACGAAGAAACCTCATGAAATTCCAGGGACGGAAGCAGCTCCAAAAACAGGGCAGCCTGCAAACTCCACCACAACCGCTGCTCCGAAAACCGGGGATGATACCAATGTGACGCTGTGGATTTTCCTGGCGGTTCTCTCCGCGGGAAGCCTTGCGCTTCTGGGAAAACGGAAAAAATACAGATAAAAACTTCTGACATTCAGTGTTACGAATATCGTAAAACTGATCCGACAGAGAAAGATAAAAAAATCAGTACCACCGGCATAACCGGTGGTACTGATTTTTACAATATGGCGAAATAAATATTCGCAATCAGACGAATCACTGTGAAGCAGTAATTTGTTTACTTTGCAGTTCTGGTTACAGTGAAATTGTACTGAGAAATTTTTGATTTTATCGGTGTTACGTATTTGCTTCTGAGGTAAACGGACTGACCCTTGGTAAGACGCATCGAAAAGCTTCTGGTGAGCAGGAAATCAGTTGCCGTTACCTTTTTCGGTTTTGTATACATACCCTGTGTGGACAGGTGAAGTGCAGATGTTCTTCCGCCGGCGGTAGAAACAGTCTGTGTGCTGAGTTTGGTTACGTTGGAACGTTTTACCGGTCTCTGGACAAGCATGGAAGCATAGCCATAAGAAGTTTTGGATGACTTTTTGTAAGCATGCAGATTGCTGATGGTAAATTTGTAAACTCCGGAAGTCGGAGCAACGAAGCGGATGTAAGTGTCATCCGTGCGGGCCGTTACCGCGTAGGCACCTGTTTTTTTCAGATTCGGAGCTTTTTTCCAGTTTGCGTTTGCTGTGGTACTTGTAGCTGCCTGTGCGGTCAGCTGTAATGGCTCTGCTACGAGGATGCATGCGGCAAGCATGAATGCAACGGCACAGAGCAGTTTCTTGATGCGTTTCATAGATTTTTCCTCCCTGTTTTCTGTGGTAGTGTCAAAAACTACCTGTTTTTTTGTTTTAAAATCTTTTAAAAACCTTGAT